>Ga0247727_10000680_pt1 | contig 83500 bp, 97 predicted proteins | sample WisWelCaveWW1625_FD_202498 | JGI IMG/M metagenome (GOLD analysis project Ga0247727, IMG submission 202498) | Biofilm microbial communities from Wishing Well Cave, Virginia, United States - WW16-25 | ecosystem: Environmental > Aquatic > Deep subsurface > Groundwater > Cave microbial mat | place...
AATCCCAAAAGCAGATGCTTTACGAATACCTGCGCTCCGATTGGCCCGAATGGGCAGAAATCATGGACATTGGTTCACACCAAATCCGTAAGGTTGCGGCAGAACGCGGCGTCGAGTGGGATACATTGAGCGAAGACGAGCGAGAAATTTTTATAGATGACTGGCTGCACGAGGATTGAAAATGAAATTTGTCGTTGTCCTCGACACCAATATCTTGATCTCGGCAGCGATTTCGCCGACAGGTCTGCCATTTCAGTGTTTGGATTTGGCGCGCAAAGATGAAATTCAAACCGTGACTTGCCGCGAGCTCTTGCAAGAGTATCGTCGTAAATTGGAATTCAAACTCGACTATCCGTCGGATCGCGCACAAAAAGCAATTGAAGAAATCGAGAAGGTTTCGCGTATCATCGAGATTCCATTGACCTTGAAAGGTGTTACAACTGATCCAAAAGATGATATGGTAATTGAGTGTGCGGTTGTTGGAAAAGCGACGCACATCGTCACGGGTGCTCGTCGTCACCTATTGCCGCTAAAAGAATACAAAGGCATTGCCATCGTGAGTGCGTCAGATTTTCTTGCGCGCTTCAAGCAAGACGAATAGTTGATATTGATCATGCATCTCACCCATGCGCTCGCAACGTTAGAACACGCGGGACTGATCCGGCGCACCGCCGATTTCGAGTTGACGTACTGGTTCAAACATGTCCTCACGCAAGAAACCGTGTACGCGTTGCTGTTGCGCCCCGAGCGCCGCGCGCTGCATCGTTCGATTGCAACCCTTTATCAAAACCTGTTTGCGGATCAGAGAGACGAAAATTTGTTATTGCTCGCGCATCATTTTGTCGAAGCGGGCGAAAATGTGCAGGCGCACAAATTTTTGACCCAGTACGGCGAACGCGCGATCCAAATGAGCGCGTATCCGGAAGCGATTGACGCATTTCAACGCGCGCTCGCGCTCTTAACGCCCGATGCTCACAGCTCGCGCGCGCAAGTCTTGGTGCGGCTTGGCGATATTCTCTGTCGGCGCGCGAATTTTGCAGAGGCAAATGAAAATCTTGAAACGGCATTGCAAGAGGCGGAACACGCGGGCGATGCCACCACGACCGCAACCGCATGGATTGGGCTCGCGCGCGTGGCAAGCCAACAAGGAGATCATGTTCAAGCGCGCACCTTTGGTGAACACGCGTTAGTGTGGGCGCAACGGGCGAACGATCAACCCGCGATGGCGCGAGCGTATCGGCAGTTGGGTGTCTCGCACAACTTGGACGGAAACAACGCTCTCGCCCAACAACATCTTCAAGCTGCGCTCGAATTGTATCGCGCGCTGGGCGACTTGGAAGGCACGGGCAGCGCGCTCAATAGTCTCGGCATTGTCGCCCGCGAAGAAAACGACTTGGAGCGAGCGTGGGATTATTTCCAAGCTGCGCTGGCATTGAGTCAACAACGCGGTGACAAATATGCAACGGGCGTGCGCTTGAACAATCTTGGTGTCGTTGCGGAACAGCGCGGTGATCTGGAAAGCGCGACGCGTTATCAGGAACAGGCACACGCCCTCGCACAAGAAATTGGGGACCGCGAAGGCGCAGCTTTGACAGAGATCAATCTGGGCAGTTTGGCGTTGACGCGGGGCGAGACCACGCACGCGCGCACACATTTTCAACATGCGCTCGCAGAAACCATTGAGCTCAACTCGATCCCGTTTGCGCTTTATGCGATTGCCGCGTTTGCAAAGTGGGAAGTCGCGCAGGAAAATCTGGTACGTGGCGCGGAACTGTTGAGTTTAGCATTTCAGCATCCTTCCAGCACGGCGGATATTCCGATTGATTTTGATTCCGTGTTGAGGGAGCTCAAAACAAAATTGAATGAGGAACAATTGACGGCGGCGATGGCGCGTGGTAAAGAGATGAATTTGCGCGAGACGGTGCGTGAGATTTTGGCGCGCACAGAGCGCAGTTAAGGTTAGAGGACAAAATCGCCCGTCTTGATTTTTGCGAGGATATAGCAACCGAGTGTGAATAAGGATCATAGTGAGGCATATATGAGCAAATCGAAATCACCCAGTATCGTCGAGCTCTCGCGCGAATTTACAATCAAGCTGCCGAATGAGCTAAGTAATCAATTTCACCCAGCGGATCGTTTTGTATTATTTCCACAGGGCGATACATTGATTCTCAAACGCCTGAATGTGCTGCCAATCACGCAGATCGTTGAGCAAGCGACCGAACAGGTTCCACCTCCAACGATGGATGAGATTGATGAGATCATTTATCAAGTAAGGCAGGCACGCAAGCGGAGCTGATTTCACCATGCGTGTTGTGTTGGATACAAATGTTTGGATTTCGGGTTTGCTCTGGAAAGGCGCGCCTATGCAAGTGGTGCGTTTGGCAGAGCAAGCCAAGATCGAGGTATGGGCAACGCAAGAGATTTTAGCCGAGCTGGAGGAGTCACTGGACTATGAGCGTTTGGCGCGGCGTCTGCGTGAGCTCAAGTTGATGATTGCCGATGTTATGGTGTCTGTAACCGCCCTCGTTTCCTTGATCGAGCTGGATGATTTGGAACGGGTTGTGCCAGAAGATACCGACGATGATGTTTTTCCAAATTGTGCGCGAGCTGTTTCAGCCAAGTATCTCATTTCGGGAAACAAGCATGTGTTGAAATTGCGGGAATGGCAAGGGGTTCTCATTGTGACGCCGCGCGAATTTTTGGAGCGCGAGTTCCCCGAAACATGGGAGTTCACACGATGAATCCTGAGGCATGGCGTTGCTATGCCGCGTATTATCGCGGGATGCAGGGGCGCGTCGTCATGAGTGTGTTGCTCGCGGCGGGACAAGCGCTGCTTGTGCTGCCGCTGGCGTTCCTCGTCCGCGCCGCGTTTGATACGTTGATTCCCGCGCGCGATTTTGGTTTGTTGTTGGCGGCTGGGGGGGGGATTTTGATCGTATCGCTGTTGAACAACGCGGTGACCTTGTGGACGCGGCATACGACACTTGATATTGTGAAACGCGCGATTGCGACGCTGCGAATGGAATTGCTCGATCAATGTTACGCGCTGTCGCGCCATTTTCACACACACGCGGATCGCGGACGTTTGCAATCGCTCTTGATGCATGACACGGAACGCGTGGACATAATGAGCAACGCGTTGGTGACGGCGTTTTTACCCGGGGCTTGCACCTCGCTCGTGTTGGCGTTGGTCTTGATGTATTTGTATCCGCTTTTGTTTGTGATCATCGCGGCGGTGATGCCGCTCTTGATCTGGACCAATAAAATGTCAGCGGTGCGGACGCGCGTAGAAAACGCAAAATTCCACAATGCGTTCGCGGATTTCAGCCGCGGCATTTTTTTTGTATTGCAAGCAATGGATTTGACGCGGATTCAGACAGCGGAACCATTCGAGCGCGAACGCCAACACGCCGCGACGGAAAATTTGCGCGTGACGAGTGGGCGAATGGTGTGGCTCAACACCGCGCATCGCGCCTTACAAAATATCATCAGTGTTTTTTGGGCGGTCATTATTTTGATTGCGGGCGGTTGGGCGGTGTCGCAAAATTGGATGACGCTCGGCGATTTGTTAGCGTACTATGTGGCGGTGAGTTTGCTTTCCGCCAGCATGATTAGCACGCTCACCGCGATTCCGCAAATCGTGGAGGGCAATGCGTCACTCAAACTGTTGCATGAATTTTTGCAGACGCGCGATCCGCTGCCCTATCACGGCGCGCGCGAAATTTTGTTTCAGGGTAATGTGCGCTTTGATGAGGTGTGGTTTCACTATGACGATGCGGAAGTTTTGCGCGGCGTGAATTTGGAATTGAAACGCGGTGTCACCACCGCGATTTTGGGATCGAACGGCGCGGGAAAAAGTACACTGACCTTTTTGCTGCTCGGTTTGTATCGTCCCACGCGCGGCGCGTTGTTTGCCGAAGGGATCGTGTACGATGAACTTGCGATGCCTGCGTTGCGCGCGCGGATCGGCGCGGTGCTGCAAGACCCTCTGATCTTTGCGGGCAGCGTGCGCGAAAATATCGCGTATGGTGCGGTTGATGCGACGGGCGCGCAGATCGAACGCGCGAGTCGTCTCGCCACCGCGCACGATTTTATTACGCAATTGCCGCACGGGTACGAAACGCAAGTGGGCGAAGAGGGCAAATTGCTTTCGGGCGGACAACGCCAACGCCTCGCACTCGCGCGCGCGTTATTGCGCGAACCCGCGCTGTTGATTTTGGATGAGCCGACGAATCATCTTGATGCCGCATCTATTGTAGAATGGATGGCAAATCTCAAAACGCTCGCACCGCGTCCCGCTGTTTTGTTGATCAGTCACGATTTGAGTGTCGCGCACCAAGCGGATCAAGTGTTTGAATTGCGCGATGGACAAGTGACACAAATGTTACGCATAGACGCGCAAGCGCTCGAACAAAACTTGTATGCACACAAATAAACCATCCGCGCCAACCTATGGCGGCGCGTGGCGTCCTTCTCCGCAGCAAGAATTGTTATTGCGCGCCGCGCTGTGGCAAGGCGATGCCGCGCGCGCCGCGTGGAAAACGTGGTACGCACAGACCCAGCTCGCACCAATAGATCAAGGTTCATATCGTTTGCTGCCATTGGTTTATTTGAATCTGCTGGCAGCGGGAAACGCGCATCCGGCGCGGGCGGAATTGAAAAAAATTTACCATCATACGTGGTATCACAGCCAAATTCGCTTGCGGCGCGGCGCGGCTGTTTTGCGCGCGCTGCATCAGCAGCACATTCCGACGCTGTTGCTCAAAGCGTGCGCGTTGATTCCACTTTATTATCATGATGCGGGCGCGCGTCCGTTTAGCGATCTGGATATTCTCGTGCCGTCATCGCATTTGCGTCTGGCGTTGGAAATTTTGAATCGGGAGGGCTGGACGCCCGAGAGCCGCCCATTGGCAGAGATGAATGAACACTATGTCGCGCGGTGGTACGCGCACACATTGGCGAACGCGCAGGGCGCGCAGCTCGATTTGCATCACCGCAGTTTATATCTCGAAACGCGCGCCGAAGGGGATGCGGAATTTTGGGCGGGTTCGATCCCGCTTGATTTTTTTGGCGTTCCGACACAGGCGCTGAATCCTGCGGATCAATTACTGCATATTTGCGCGCACGCGTTGGCGTGGAATCGCATCTCGCCGATGCGTTGGGTGGCGGACGCGTTCGTGGTGCTGCGCGCCGAAAAAGTTGATTGGGCGCGTTTTTTGCAGACCACGCGCGATCACGATTTGGGTTTGGCGATGTCACACCTATTATCGTATCTGCGCGATGAGTTTCACGCGCCGATTCCGCAAGCGGTGTTGGACGCGTTGGCTCAATTGCAGAGCTCTTCTTTTCGAAAGTTGGAATATCGTCTGATGGCGCTGCCGCCCGCGGAACGCAGCGCTACGTCAAAATTGATTTATCATGTCGAATGCTATCGGCAGCTCGCGCGCGTGTACAAAAATAAAAATTGGCTCTTGCGGTTTCCCGCGTTTTTGCGCGATACGTGGGATTTGGCATCTCTGCGCGAGGTGCCGAAATATATTTTGCACTATACCACGACGCGCGTCGCCGCGCGTTTCAAAGCATCTCCACGGCGTTTGAACGAGGACTCATGATCACAAACACAGCTCCCAAGTACGAATATCTGCCGAGCGAAGGGATCGAAACGATTCACGAAACTTCGATGCGCGTGCTGGAGGAATTTGGCATCGCGTTCAATCACGAGGAAGCGGTGGACATTTTGGAACGCGCGGGCTGCGAGGTGGATCGTGATGCGCTGCCCGCGCCGCTGGTAAAATTTTCGCGCGAGATGGTGATGGAAAAAATCTCGCAAGCGCCGGGCGAATACACCGTCCACGCGCGCAATCCAAAAAATGACGTCATTATGGGCGGCAATCACATGGTGCTTGCGCCCGTGTATGGACCGCCGAATGTGCAAGATCTGGACAAGGGACGCCGGGAGGCGACAATTGAAGATTTTTGCAATTTCGTAAAACTCGCCCAAGTATTGCCAGACTTGCACAACGCGGGCGGCGTGATCTGCGAACCGAATGATTTGCCGCAAGAGACGCGCCATCTTGACATGATTTATTCTCTGTTGACGTTGAGCGATAAAACATTCATGGGCAATGTGGTGTCAGCTGAAAACGCGCACGATTCGATTGAACTCGCTTCCATCGTTTTCGGGGGACGCGAAAAACTCGCGCAGAACCCTGTGATGCTTTCGCTGATCAATGTCAACAGTCCGCGTTTGTACGATACGCGCATGTTGGATTCACTGCTCACGTATGCGAAAGCGCGGCAGCCGTTGATTATTACGCCATTCATTCTCGCGGGCGCAATGTCGCCTGTCGCCGTGGGCGGAACGTTGGTGCAGCAAAATGCGGAAGCGTTAGCGGGGATTACGTTGACGCAATTGATCAACCCCGGGACGCCTGTGGTGTACGGATCGTTTTTGTCCAACAGCGATATGCAGTCGGGCAGCCCCGCGTTCGGCACGCCCGAATCCGCTGCAGCTTTGTTTGTGAGCGCGCAGCTCGCGCGCAAATACAAATTGCCCTTTCGCAGTGGCGGCGGTTTTACGTCGAGCAAAGTGGCGGATGCACAAGCGATGTGGGAAGCGTCGATGACATTTTGGCCCACATTCCTCGCTTGCACGAATTTTGTTTTGCATGCAGCTGGTTGGTTGGAGTCGGGACTGTGCGCGTCGTACGAAAAATTTGTGATGGACATTGAAGTTGTGCGAATGATGCGGGTGTTTCTCGGCGGCATCGCGTTAGATGAAGAAGGACTCGCGCTCGACGCGTTTGAAGAGATCGGTCCGGGCGGATATTTTTTCGGGGCAGCTCACACGATGCGGCATTTCCGCGACGCGTTTTATCGTCCGTTGATCGCGGATGTGCAAAATTATGTGCGCTGGGAACAAAAGGGCGCAGAGACGGCGGACGTGCGCGCGAATCGCGTGTGGAAAAAATGGTTGAACGAGTACGAGAAACCCGCGATGGATGAAGCAATCGAACAAGAGTTGCGCGAATATGTGACGCGCCGCAAACGCGAAATTATGGAGGCGCTGGAAACATGAGTGAACCGCTCGAACTCGCCGAAGAATTTTTTGACGCGCTCTGGAATCGCGGTGATGTGAATTTTGCCCAAGAACTCTGCGCGGACAATTTCACCGATTTTACTTTGCCCGATACGGAGGAAGGCGATATTGTCGCGTTCCAAGATTTCGTTTTGACCTTGCGCGCGGCGTTTCCCGATTTGCGCGCAGAGGTTTTGGATTCGTACCAAGATGCGGACTATATTATTCTGCGCGGTTTTTTTAGAGGAACGCTGCGCGCGGAATATCAAGGATTCGCCCCCGCGCAAAAGCCGCTGGAATGGGAGAGCATTGACATTTTGCATGTTGAAAATGAAAAACTGGTGGAGCGTTGGGCGCAAAATGATTTGCTCGAACAATTGAATGAGTCGGAAGAGGATTTCAGCGACATGCAGCACGAGGCGGAACGCGCCGAGCTCATTGGGCGTTTGGCAGATTTTCCCGCGCAGCTGCGCGCGGTGATCCGCGCGAATGGCGTGCGTCTCGCATCCTCTGAAGCGTGGTCAACCGCCGCCATCGTCGGTGATTTGTGGCGCACCGAGCGCGAGGTGTGGCAAGCGCGTTTACAAGATTTGGCGCGTGACGAAAATCCAAGTTCGGACGCGCGCGAGCAGGATCGGTTTGCGCGCGAACAAGAATTTGGCGCGGCGGATGTGAATGTTCTGCTCGACGCGTTTGAATTTCTCCGCAACGCGACATGCGAGTATTTGCGCGGCTTGGCGGAGGAGGAGTGGGCGCGCGGGTTTGGGAATGTGAATGTTGCAAGTTTGATGACAGAGGCAGTTTTGCATGATCAGAAATATCTCGCGCAATTATCGGGCGCACAACTTTAACGGGAGGACAGGATGAACACACTTGAACTCGTAAGAATTAATTTGCACGGGGTGCATGATCAGTTTACGAAAACCGTCGCGGATGTGACACAAGAGATGGCGGATTGGGTCCCGCCCGGTGTCGCCCATCCGATTGGCGAACGATACGCGCACGCCGTCGCGGCGGAAGATTGGCTAGTGAATAGTTTGTCCAAAGCCAGCGCACCATGGTTCGCTACGACATGGGCAGGCAAAACGGGCTATGGCAACCTCACGCTCGCGGGTGTTACTGTGGAAGAAGCGCGCGCGTTTCGCGTTGACGTGAACACGTTGCACGATTACGCGCGCGCTGTTTTCGCCTCAAGCGAGGAATTTCTCAATACTGCTGATCTTGCCGAAATGGAACGCGTCTATGACATGTCGGCGGTTGGTTTTGGTATGCTGCCCGCGCCGATTTGGTGGAGCGCATTCATCATTGATCACTTGCACGATGTAATGGGCGAGATTTCGATCTTGAAGGGGTGTTTGGGCTACACGGGTTATCCATTTTAAGGTGTTGCTCGGCTTTGGTGCATGAATATTTTTAGACCCACTTTACAGACTGAGGGGCGAACAGAATGACTCTTTCGTCCCACAACTGACCAAAAGTGGATCAGAAATAGGGAACTCATTAGCAAAAAGCCGATTCATGCACCAAAGCCGTGTTGCTCCATAAACGCAGAAAAAATTCGTGCGCGCTTTATTTTTTCTATTGCTTTTTTTACTCGCGGCCTGCGTGGGTGGGCAGCGAGCAGGGACGCAAGCGGGGTTTGCGAAATGGCACGCGTCCCAAGTCGTGACCGCGTTCCAGGAAGCGGGCTTGAATATCCAGGTGTGGCGCTACGCTAACAAGGATGCAGACGATGGCTTGGCATTGTTGATGGTTGTGGAAACAAAACGTTTTCGGCTGGAGCGCGAAAATATCGGCGGGACGATTCTCGCGTTCGGCAACGAAACGGATCAATTGTGGATGTATGAATATTACGCGCGGCTTGGGGAAACCAATCCACAATACGCGTCATGGCTCTTGACGCGTGGGAATGTGCTGGTGCAAATTGACCGCGCCTTGCCGAACGAACGGGCGCAAGAGTTTCTTCAGGTGTTGAATGAGATGAAATAGCGTATCGCCCATCGCCTATCGCAAGACATTTAGCGATACGCGATACGCGATACGCGCTTTGCGAATCATGCGTACTCAAGCTCAAGTCGTCATCATCGGCGCAGGTGTCGTCGGATGCAGCACCGCGTATTATTTGACCCAAATGGGTTGGCGCGATGTGGTGGTGTTGGAACAGGGACCGTTGTTTCAAGTGTACGGTTCTACTTCGCACGCGCCCGGGTTAATTTTTCAACACAACAATTCGCGGAGTTTCTGCCAGATCGCGCAGTGGACGGTGGAATTTTACAAACAAGTTCAGGACGCGCAGGTCGCGCCCGAAAAATGCGCGTGGCAAGTGGGTTCGCTTGAAATCGCGCAGACGCCCGAACGTTGGCATGAATTGAAACGCAAGCTGGGAAACGCGCAAGCGTGGGGCTTGGAAGCGCGTCTCGCCACGCCCGATGAAATAAAAAAACTTGTGCCGATTATGCGCGTGGATGATTTGTACGGCGCGTTTTATGTGCCGAGCGATATGGACATCAAAGGCGCGCCATTGTTAGCAGGCATCACAAAGCTCGCGCAAGCGGGTGGCGCGGAGTTTTATGATTACACGCGTGTGACAGGGATTGATGTTTCGCCGTCGAATGGAAACGCGCCGCGTGTGCGCGCGGTGAAAACGAACCAGGGCGAGATTCAATGCGAGTACGTGGTATGCGCGGCGGGGTTGTGGGGTCCGGTGATTGGAAAAATGGCGGGCGTGCCGATTCCACAAACGCCGTGCGAACATCTTTACGTGCGAACGACGCCGCTGGATGAATTAGCAAAGGCGCGCGATGAATTGGAGATGCCGATTGTGCGCGCGCAAGATCGCGATTTGTATTTTCGCCAACATCGCGACGCGTATGGTGGCGGCTCGTACGCGCACCATCCGCTCATCCATTTTGCGGATGAATTGCGCGACGATGATCATCCCGCATTGACGCCCGCGCCGCCGCAAAATGTCGAACATTTTATGAGTGAGATGTCCACGCGCTTTCCCGCAACGGCGCACGCGCAAATCGCGGACGCGTTCAATGGCATGTTCACGTTCACGCCGGACGCGAATATGAATTTGGGTGAATCCATGCGCGTGCGCGGATTTTGGTCGGCCGAAGCGGTGTGGATTACGCATGGTGGTGGCACGGGGCGCGTGCTCGCGGAATGGATGACGATGGGGACGCCGCCGCTGGATATGCGCGAACATGACATTAATCGCTGGCACGGTTACGCGTTTAGTCAACCGTACCTACGCGCGCGCGCGGAACGACAGTACATTGAAATTTATGACATTATTCATCCCTTGCAGCAAACATTGAACCCGCGCCAAATTCGCGTGACGCCATTTTATGAACGTCAAAAAACATTAGGCGCGGAATTTTTTGAAGCCGTCGGTTGGGAACGCCCACAGTGGTACACCTCCAACCCCCCTCTCCCTCTGGGAGAAGGGCAGGGGATGAGGGATGGCTGGGCGGCGCGCTATTGGTCGCCGATCATCGCGGCGGAGCATCAGGCGACGCGCGCGCGCGTTGGTCTATTCGATCTGACCGCGTTCACGAAATTGGAAATCAAGGGACGCGGCGCATTGGCATTTTTGCAGCGTGTCGCGGCGAATGAAATGGATCGTCCAATTGGACATGTGACGTATACGGCGATGTGTAATGAACGCGGCGGCATTGAAACAGATTTGACAGTGACGCGGATCGCGGCGGATGAATTTTTGATCGTCACAGGCGGCGGAATGGGGATGCACGATCTCGCGTGGTTGAAAAAGAATTTGCGCGCGGAGGAAGATGTAATCATCACCGATGTAACGTCCGCGTATGCGACGCTTGGTTTGTGGGGACCGCGCGCGCGTGAGTTGATGCAGAAAATTTCGTACGATGATTTTTCCAATGAAGGGTTTCCGTATGTGACATCGAAACAAGTGTACGTGGGTTTTATTCCCGTGCGCGCGATTCGCATTTCGTACGCGGGCGAATTGGGTTGGGAACTTTATGCGCCTACAGAGTACGCGTTAAAATTGTGGGACACGATCTGGGACGCGGGACAAGCGTTTGGCATCGCGGCAGTAGGGGGGGGGGCATTTGAATCGCTGCGGATCGAAAAGGGCTATCGCTTTTGGGGTTCGGACATTCACGCAGAGTATAATCCGTTTGAGGCGGGGTTGGGATTTGCGGTGAAGTTGAATAAAGGAGATAGTTCGACAAGCTCACCACAGGGTTTTATCGGGCGTGACGCGTTGGTAAAGAGTAAAGAGGAAAGAGTAAAACGAAAATTGGTGTGTATGACGTTTGATGATCCGAATGTGATTGTGATGGGGAAAGAGCCGATCTTTGACGGAGACAGGGTACTGGGATATGTGACGAGCGCGAATTTTGGGTACACGGTGGGAAAAAGTATCGCGTATGGATATGTGCCAATCGAGTACGCGCGCGAAGGAACAAAAGTAAAAATTTATTTTTTTGGGGAATTATATGACGCGACGGTGAGTCGGGAGCCGTTGTATGATGCGGAGGGGAAGCGGTTGAAGGGGTGAGGTGAGATTATGAACGCACACGACATTCTCTTTTACGGCAATCGCACGTTACTCGCAAGTCTGGAGCGCGTGCCGCCGAGTCAACGCAATACAGCGGGGCTGATCGGCTGGTGGTCGGCGCGCGAGGCGATGGCGCACATGGCGATCTATGAAGCAGGACTCGTACAAATTCTCGAATCGTTTTTGGGCGGACCGTTTCCTGAATTGTTGTCGAATATGGATTCGTCCAAAAACGATGAATTGGTCGCGCAGAAAAAGGATTTAGCGTTTGATCAAGTTTTGGCGGAATACAATGCCGCGCACGCGCGCACGATGGAACTGATCAAAAAAATCTCACCTGAAAAGTTGCGCGAGGTGGGCGCGCTACCGTGGTACGGCGCGGATTATTCGCTGGATGATTTTATTGTGTACACGTTTTACGGACACAAGCGCGAACATGCGGCGCGGTTCGAGGCGTTTGGGGATCGGTTGGACGACACGAGTTAGCGGCGACGATGAGAGCGAATTTCCCCTTGCTTACGGGGATGCCACAAGAGCAATCTCACGCAAAGGCGCAAAGGCGCAAAGGTTTACCCCGTAAGGGAATCGGAATTTGCTCTAGTATTTTCTAGTCACCATCGTATAGGGCTTCACTGTCAGCGAGTGCGTCACCGCCGATAGAGAGGATGCCTTTTAGACCGTCCAATGTATTGGCAGGCAGGGGACGTGTTGGATAACTGTCCCTTTTGCGCGGGGCGGGCGCGATAGCGGTCTTGCGCGTTTTGCGCGGTTTGCCATTCGCGGGACGAAGGGTAGCGTACACTTCCGTTCCTTCTTTCAATTTTAATTTGCGCGATAATTTGAGTGTGCCGTTCGTATAACGCGCCCTCAGTTTTGGATACGCAACCATTTTCACCTCCGTTCTCAATTATATCACACAGGAACTATCATGCTTTCAGCGCTCTCTCAACTTGTTGAAGCTGTGCTTGAATTATTTGATGCGGTTTCCGAACTAGTATCAAACATTGCCGAGTCCTTTATCGAACTTATTGCTCAACCATTTCGATGGATCGCGCGATTAATTAAACAGTTTGCAAATTGGGTAAGGAATGTTGCTTCCGAAATTCGTAGAAAATTCTTGGCTGGGCGAACCGTTAGTCCAGCATCGAGAGCGATTGGCTATGTGATTGTAGCAATTATTGCACTTGGTCTTGTGATTGCTTGTTGTGTTTGTTTTATCTTTCTCATCAATCTCACAACGCGAAGATAAACAGGAGAAAAGATGGAACGTCGCACGCCACTCTATGATTATCATTTGCGGAACGCGTCCACGCTCGTCAAGGGCGGCGGCGATTTTATGTTTCCGCTGCAATATACGTCCAACGTCGAGGAACATTTGAATACGCGCGCGAATGTGGGGATGCAGGATTTGTCCACGATGGGTGAAGTGGATATCAAGGGCGCGGGCGCGGAACGATTGATCAATCGGCTGATCGTGAATGAGATTCGCGATCTGATGCCGGGGCAAGCGCGCTATTCTTCAATGGTGAACGAGAACGGCGGGGTGGTGGACGACATCACCGTTTATAAATTCAGCGACGATCATTTCATGATCGTGACGAGTTCGGGTCCGCGCAAGAAAACGGCGCGCTGGATCATGGATTTCGCGGAAGGTTCGAGTGCGTACGCGACGGATGTCACTGCCGCGATTGCATTGCCCGTTGTGCAAGGTCCGCGTTCGCGCGAATTTTTGAAAACGGTGATCGAGGGCGCGGACATTGAGCAATTGAAATACTTTCGTTTCGTTCCTGTCAAAATCAACGAAACGGAATTGTTGTTGTCGCGTTCGGGCTACACTGGCGAACTTGGTTACGAGTTGTATGCACCAGCAGAAGAAGCGGGCGTGCTGTGGGAATTTTTGTTGAACGCGGGCAAAGCGTTTGGTTTGAAACCGTACGGGGTTTCCGCGATGCAAACGTTACGTCTCGAAAAAGCATATCCTTTGTACGGCAATGACATTAATGAAGAATTGACGCCGTTTCACGTCGGATTGGATCGCTGGATTCGTTTCGACAAACGCGAATTTGTGGGACGCGATGCGCTCTTGCGCGCGCAGGAACGCGGGATTGAGGAACGTTTTACGGGTTTGATCCTCGAAGGGGATATGCCTGCGAATGTGCGCGATGCGATTTATCCCGCGCGCGAAGTGAATTTGTTCAAGGACGAAGAAAAAGAGTACGGCGCAGAAGCGGGCAGTCCCGAAGACAAAGTTTTCCCCGGCGCGCAGCAAGTTGGTTATGTGACATACAGCAACAAAGGTCACAGCGTTGGGAAAACACTCGCACTCGCGTATTTGCGAACATCACACACTTTTCCCGGCGCGCGCATGGTGATTCGCGCGAATGGCAGATGGATTCCCGCAACGGTGGCGCAAACGCCGTTTTTTGATCCGGGTGGGTTGCGATTAAGAGCATAAAAAGTAAAGAGTAAAAAGTAAAGAGTAAAACGACATCTTTACTCTTTACTTTTTACTCTTTCCACAATTTCACGTTGAACACTCATCTTTCTCCTCTCCGCGAAAATCCGCGTTTATCCGCGTCCGAATTTCCCCCCGCGCGCCTCAACGACATTCCCAAACATTACGACGCGATTGTTCTCGGCGTGGGCGCGATGGGCGGCGCGGCGTGTTATCAGTTGGCGAAACGCGGCAAACGCGTTTTGGGTCTCGAACAATTTTCGATCCCGCACGAGCAAGGTTCGTCGCATGGCATGACGCGCATTATTCGATTGGCGTACTATGAGCATCCGTCGTACGTGAATCTATTGCGCCGTTCGTACGAATTGTGGTACGAATTAGAAAATGTCGTCAATGAAAAATTATTTTACAAGACGGGTTCGATTGATGCGGGACCCGAAGACAGTTGGGTGTTTCAAGGTTCGTGGCGTTCGTGCAAGGAACACGATTTGCCGCATCAAGTTTTGACGGGCGCGGAATTACATCGCAAATTCCCCGGCTACAATTTGCCCGACTCGACGATGGCAGTACTGCAGCCCGACGGCGGATTTCTCGCGCCCGAAAAATGTATCGTCGCGTTTGTCACCGCCGCGCAAGCGGCGGGCGCGGAAATTCATGGACACGAACCCGTGTTGGGATGGGAACCGTACTTGGATGGTTTCAAAGTCATTACGACGCGCGACGAATATCACTGCGACAAGTTGATTATTTCGGCGGGCGCGTGGGCGGCGAAAATGATTCCCGAATTGCGTGACCTCACCGTTCCTGAACGCCAAATCCTCGCGTGGTTACAACCAGCGCGCCCCGAACTTTTTCAGTCCGAAAATTTCCCCGTATTCAATTTGCTCGTCGAAGAAGGACGCTATTACGGCTTTCCGATTCACGGCATCCCCGGTTTCAAATTCGCGCGCTATCATCACTTTGAAGAGATTGTGGATCCCGATGATTTTGAACGCGAGGCGAATGATGACGACGAACGCGCGCTGCGCGAATTTTGCGAACGCTATTTCCCGTCTGGTGTTGGTCCGACGATGACACTCAAGTCATGTATTTTCACAAACACGCCAGACCGCCATTTCATTATTGACACGCACCCCGAAATGAAAAATCTCGTCATTGTCTCGCCGTGTTCAGGACACGGTTTCAAATTCGTCAGCGTGATTGGCGAAATCGCCGCTGACCTCGCGCAGTACGGCTCGACGCGTCACGACATTTCTTTATTCCAACTCGCGCGTTTTTACGATCCGATCTATATGTCATCCATTCCGCAAACGCATCGCGCGATTGGGGGAGGAAAGCACGGGGCGCAACGTTCGCATACATCGGGGTATCCGACGCCGCCGACGGCCAGAGGTCAACGTCAAACGTCAAACGTCAAACGTGATGCGTCAAACGTCAATGTGATACGCGGAGTTTCGCACGGGGTTTCGCGGGCGCAGGCGGAGGAGTGGGGGTATCAGTTGCCGGAGGATGTGAGCACGTTTTGGTAGAATTATCCATCGGAGAAGTGCGAATAGCGTTCAAGTGCGATGAGGGGGAGGCGTTGCTGTACGCGTAGGGGGTCATTATTTTCACTGGCGGTTTTGCCGCCGTGTTTGAGGGCAATGATATGATCAATGGGATGGGTGAAGGCGGTATCGTCTTGATGCAACAAGCAGTATTCGCAAACGCTCTTTGCGCGCTCAATCACAATTTGACGCAGCGCGTCAGAAATTGAAATACGCGCCATGCTTGTCAATTTGGGGTGGAGTAGGATTGACGCGCGCGCGCTTTGAGCAAAATCATCAAGTGATTGATTTGCGAATAGAGTTCCAGTTCGGCGCTTTCATCTCGGTTCAGTGATACTTCCCGATTTCTGTCTTCCAGCTCTTGCAAGCGTGCTTGTGCCTGCGGCGAAAATTTGAACGCGATAATTTCAGTGGCTGTTGGGCGGCGGGTGATCAATTCAACGAGCTCTGCCAAGAGACGCGACTCGCTTGGGAGTACGGATGCACTCGCGGCGCGATCGAGAGATGCGACTTCAATGGCAGTTAAAAGCAATGCAGGCAGCTGTGAGCGTAAAGGAGCAAGTTGCTTTGCAACTTCGTCGGGGACTTGTAATGTGATTGTTGTCATTTGAACCTCCATCGGAACGCTTTCCATTTTAACATAAATGTTATGAACGGAGCTCTTAAACCAAAAGAAAGTCGCAAAATCATCATTTTCGTTTTCGGAATTTTGTTTCTCTGCCTGCTTTGCTGTGGCGGAGGAATTTTAGCGCGTCCCACAAATTTTCGTGTTTCAGGAAACGCGATGGCACTGACTGTTGTTGACAGGGAATATATTTTTGCGAGTCCTTTTCCTTATATGTTCCTCGCGCCACAAAGGAACGATGTAATCGTCTTTGGGTATCCAAGAGACCCGCGCAAAAAATTTGTCGAACGGATCGTTGGGCTCCCCGGGGAAATAGTGGAGGTTCGTGACAGCAAAGTTTGGATCAATCGTCAACCCTTGCGCGAAGCAGAAACGATCACGGCTGCGGAATATGATTGGGGTCCTGCAACCATCGGCGCGGATGAATATTTTGTACTTGGGGATAACCGCAATCAATCGAGCGATTCCCATTCTTGGGGAATGTTGCCCGCGCAAAATATTGTTGGAAAGGCGTGGTTCACGTATTGGCCTCCAGAAGAATGGGGGTTTGTGCAATAAAGATTTGGAGGAACAGCGATGGCAGATTCATCCACCCTCACCGATTATCTGCGCGCCAACAGTTACGCGCGCGTGCCGAGTGAAACGCGCCAAGAGGAAGGATGGGGCGCATATAAAAAAGGGCACGAGCTCCGAATCGTGGTGAAAACACCAGACGATTTGAAAAAAGTGCGGCGGCTGTTGCAGGACGCCAGCATCAAGCCGGGCAAAGCGTACCGCAAAGCGCGGCAATGGGTTCAGCCCGTGTACGGCAAACAAGCGGTCAATGCGCTCATTGCACTAAAATCCAAAAAACGCTAACGCGCGTTTTTTATTTTTATCTCACTTTCCCAATTCCCAAAAACGTGGTCTGCGCGTTTTTGGGAATTGCGTTTTGTTGTCTCATGTCTCACCTTCGCATCGGCTCGCGCGAATTTTCCCCCGCGCTGATCATTTTCGACAAAGACGGCACGCTGATAGATTTCAATTTCATGTGGGCGCGTTGGATTACGGAACTTGCACAACGTTTGGAACGCGCATCAAATCAAAACCTCGCGGCGGCTCTCTACGCGGCGATGGGATATGACGCGTCGCGCCAAAGTGTGATCGCGGGTTCCCCGTTGGCGGCACACTCGATGGCGGAATTGCGCGTATTGAGCGCGAAGGTCGTATGTTCCATTGGCGTGTCGCGCGATGACGCGGAACGCGCGACGGGCGCGGCGTGGTTCGTCCCCGATCCCGTTGCCCTCGCGCGCCCATTAGCCGATTTGCCGCGCGTGTTTTCAACATTGCGCGCGTACGGTATTCTTACCGCGATTGCGACGAGCGATGATCGCGCGTCCACGCTGGAAACATTGCGCGCGTTGGGGATTGCGCCGATGGTTAACGCGTTGGTCAGCGCGGACGATGGTTTGGCGAATAAACCCGCGCCCGATATGCTGCTGCATGTCTGTCGTGAGTTGAACGTTGCGCCTGTGGCGAGTGTGATGGTTGGGGATGCCGTGGCGGATATGCAAGCGGCGCGGGCGGCGGGGATTGGATTGCGCGTGGGGGTTTTGTCGGGCGTGAGTACGCGCGAATTGCTCGGGGGAGAAGCGGATGTGATTGTGGATTCGGTGGGCGCGTTGGGGTAGGCGGTGGATTGCAAATCCACGCGCGCGCGGGGTGGGCTGCAAATCCACACGCGCGCATGGCGGTGGATTGCAAATTCACGCGCGCACGCGCGAGGATGACAATTTGATTGCGGATTCAAAAATTTCTGCAAAACCTATTCCGAAACCTGCGCGGGGGTGATATGCTACCGCGCAGGTTTTTTATTGGCGCAAGTGAGTCACCCACTCACTCTGTTGTTTTGGATCCCTTGTGCGCGTGTTCTTCACCTTTCTTTAGAGTGACCCGCCCGCGCCCCACCACCCATGTTTCCTAAATCGAATTGGCTCATTGTTTTCTGCGCGACGCTTGGGCTTGTGCTATTTTCTGCCAGCCGCGCGAACGCTTCAATAAATTTGGCGCATGATCGCGCGTGGTTTGAAAATAGCAGCACGACAATGGATGTAGCTTCGCAAGCGGCTCCAACCGCACAGATGCAAGACTGCGATGAGATTCCAACGGACACGTTGAGTTGGACGAACGGGAACGCCAAAGCGGTGACGCTCGACAAATTTTTTCCGCAAGGCGCAACCCTCACGCAAGTCGAGTTGACGTGGAGCACGCGCGTTACCCATACCGTCACGATTACCAATACCTCCGAAGTGACTGGGGATATCACGGTAGATTTCATTGATCACTTGCGCGTTGCTCTGCCCAACGGAGGTGAAATTGATAACGTGATCACGCCCCCAACCTTTTTCTTTGAGGATGTGCCGCCAATGGGGACGGGAGGTCCGGACACAAAAGAGGAAAGTGAAGTCGGGGTTCTCATTTATCCTTTGCCGTTCACGGATTTCATTGCGGGATTTCTCGGCGAGACAATCACCCTCCCGGTGACAGGCACGGCACAGGCAAGTGTGCTTGCCCCTGGCACATTTGATTTATCGGCGAATTCGCGCGCGAGCGCGGAGCTGTGCATAACGTACACCTTTACCGCGCCGCTTGCCAAAGTGGGCAATTTTGTCTGGAATGATCTGAATCGTAATGGGATTCAAGACCTTGGGGAATCGGGGCTTGGCGGAATCACGGTGACGCTGTATAGCTGTAACGGTCCGGCGATTGCCTCTAAACAAATGCAAACGGCAAGTACAAATTTAAAAAGCTCGCGTCGGGGAGTTATCAAATTGGATTTACATTGCCGCAGGACTATGCGTTTTCGCCGCCCGACCAAGGCGGGGATGACACGAAAGATAGCGACGTGGATCCCAATACAGACAAGACGATCTGTTTTCCGTTGTCGCCGCCCACAAAAGATTTTACGCGCGATGCGGGCATGTATCTCGTGGTGCCACCGAGCGAGTTAAAAAACATTGTCTTTGACGCGACTACGCAGCGTCTCTTTGTTGCAGAGCGCGATAACAATGCTGTTCGCATTTACGATGCAAGCACAATGAGTGAGATTGGCTATGTGACGGTTGGACTGCGCCCCTTTGGCATGGCGACCTTGAACGGACGCGTGTATGCGGCAAACTTTAACTCGGATTCGATTTCCGTGATTGATGCGGCAACGCTGAGCGTGGTCAAGACCATCGCGCTCAATTCGTGCAGCGGACAACCTACGCACATTGCGGCGAATCCCTCTACGAACAAATTGTATGTCGCGCTGAAAAGGGATAGCCGCGTCGCGGCGATCAATGGCGCGACCGACACTCTTGGAACTTGTATCAATGGCGTCGGCGGCGGCGCGTTTGGAATTGCGACGAATCCCGCGTTGAATCGCATCTATGTCACAGGGCGCGACTCGTTTGATTTACGCGTCATTGATGGCGCGACGGATACACAAATCGAAAGCCAACGCCAAGCGTTTGAGGGCAGTCCGTATCAAGTCGCGGTGGATCCAACCAACAACCGCGTTTATCTCGCCGTTTCAGCGAATGTCCCCGATTTTGATTCTGTTACGCGTTTCTATGTGTACGATGCGGATGCAGGCAATCTCACACCCGTCGGCGGCTCGCCATTCACCATCAACAACAATCACGATGGCGGCGGCATTGCGGCGAGTCCCTGTTCGGGCAAAATTTACATTGCGGAAACGGACAATGATACCGTGCGCGTGTTGAACAGCAATTTGAGTGTGAACGCAATTTTGAATCAAGGCGCGAACGCAGAACCCTACGGGATTGCGTTCGGCGCGAATAAAGTGTTCATCACGAATCGCAACGCCGCCACGATTAGCGCGCAAATAGAATGTCCGTAACGTTTATGAATCGAATCAAAAAAAAGCCACACGCAAAGCGTGCGGCTTTTTTTTCGCGCGGTGCGAACCCAAGACCCCAAGTGTTTTCGACGCGGATGCGACTCGCTACGCGAGCGCGGTAAAACACTTGGGGTCTTGCATCTAGCGCGGGTTGACAAAAGTTTCTGTTTCAAGTATTGTGACACCGATGTCAGACAACGGTGTCATAAAATACGCGTTGCAAACGAAAGCCGCGCGCGAAAAATGATATTGCGTCCGAACTCTGATAGTGCTATCATTACGGCGAGTTCAGGTGCGCCTCTTTTTCTCCACTCGCCATCCTCTCTCGCTTGCTAATTTTGTTTCGACCGTTCAGCCCCCCGCTTCAAGGAGACCGACCCACATGAATCGCATCGTCGCGCTGATTGTTTTGTCTTGCCTTTCTGTCCTCGCCGCGTGTGGTGTTGAAGGTGTAACGGATGTCACACCTACGGCACAACCCAAACCGACCGAACCTTTCACTCCCATTGTCATTCAAGCCACAGCAACAGCTGTCGCTGCGCCAGCTACACCGACCACGCGCCCTTCGTCCACGTCCGAACCAACGAAACCCGTAGAGCCAACCAAAGTGAGTGAAACGCCGCTGCCCACTGCGACCACCGCGCCTGCGAGTGTAGATTCACCGATGGTTGAGATCGCGGCGGGTTCGTTTCAAATGGGCAACGCTACAGGTGGCGCGGATTCCAAACCGCCGCATAACGTAGATGTCGCCGCGTTCCTGCTCGATCAATTTGAAGTGAGCAACGCCGATTTCAAAAAATTTGTAGAGGCCACTGGCTACAAAACCGATTCTGAAAAATCGGGTGACAAATCGTGGGCTAAATTTGCAGAGGGCAAGGACAATCATCCCGTCGTCAAAGCAAGTTGGAATGACGCCAACGCGTTTTGTGAATGGGCGGGCAAACGTTTGCCGACCGAAGCAGAATGGGAATTTGCCGCGCGCGGCGCAAAAGATTTCGCGTTTCCGTATGGCAATGCTTTCAACGCGAAAAATCAAAACGGCAAAGAGTCGGGCATTCGTGGCACCACCGTCGTCGGTTCGTATCCCGATGGCGCGAGTCCATTCCAAGTTCTCGACATGGCGGGCAATGTGTGGGAGTGGACGGGCTCGAAACCTGAAAAATATCAGGGCAATACCGCCAATTCAAAATTGTACGGCGATAATTTGTTCATCTTGCGCGGTGGCGGTTGGTTCGATGTGCAAGATCAATTAACCACGTTCTATCGCAATTCCGCAGTGCCAACCACAGCAAACGACGATCTCGGCTTTCGCTGCGCGAAATAAAAATCGCGAATGGCGTATCGCGTATCGCCAATCGCGTATCGCATCCTTGACCAACACGCTGCGATACGCGATCCGCGATATGCGATACGCGATACGCGAACCAAAGGAGACATGCCTACTGCGCGATGCGTTTTCATTCCAACCATGATGTTACAAAATTCAACGCAAACGACCAAGGGAGGTCAAGAAGAATGAAAAAGTTTGTTTATCTGCTGCTTGTTGCCGCGATGCTTCTCGCATCCGTCGGCAACGCCGCCGCAGCCCCCAAGTCTGCCATCACCTGTGATCAAACTGTCACCGTCACCGCAGGTGATTGGCTCTCGAAACTCGCCGAAAAGGCATTCGGCACCGTTACCTCATACTGGGCGATCATGTGGGCGACCAATCAAAAGAACGCCGAAGATGCCTCGTTCGCCAAGATCGCCAATGCCGACGCGCTAGAAGTCGGTCAAAAATTGTGCATCCCCAGCAAAACCGATGCCGAAGCGTTCTTGAAAGATTTTAACCCGACGCGCGCATCGGACCTCGCCAAATTGTTCCCCGCCGGCGCGAAAGGTCAAATCATCGTCGCCTCGTGGTGGACGAACGGTGGTGAATTTGCGGGCTTGAACCAAATGTTCGAACAGTTCAAGAAAACGAATCCCGATGTTGAAATCATCAACGCCGCCGTCGCCGGCGGCGCGGGCACGAATTTCAAAGGGCAATTGCTTTCACAAATGCTCGGCGGCGTCGCCCCCGATACATTCCAACTCCACGCTGGTTTGGAAGTGGAAACCTACGATCCGGGTACGCTCGTCGTGAACGTGGATGACGTGTACACCAAGAACAATTTTGCAGCTGTGTTCCCCGCCGACCTCATCGCCTTGTTGAAATACAAGGATCACTTCTGGGGCGTGCCGGTGAACATTCATCGTTCGAACGTCTTGTGGTACAACAAAGCCCTGTTCACCAAAGCGGGCATCACCGCCGCGCCGACGACGTGGGATGAATTTTTCGCCGCCGCCGACAAACTCAAAGCCGCGGGCATCGCGCCCGTCGCGTTGGGCGGCAAAGACGGTTTCGAAATTCAACACACCTTCGAAGACATTCTCGCGGGTTCGATGACCGCCGACGAATATCGCGGTTTGTGGAATGGCAAGACCTCGTGGAAATCCCCGAAAGTGACCGCCGCGCTCGAAACGCTGAAAAAATACATCAGCTATGCCAACACCGACCGCGACGCGTTGACGTGGGCAGCCGCGACCCAATTGCTCATTGACGGCAAAGCCGCCATGAACATTATGGGCGACTGGGCGAACGGTCAATTCATTTCCGCGAGCTTTACCGACTATGGTTGGGCAGCTGTTCCCGGCACCAATGGCACATTCGTTGCGTTGAGTGACTCGTTCGCGTTGCCCGCCAAAGCGCCGAACGTCGCGAACGCCAAACTCTGGCTCGATCTCGCCGGCAGCAAAGCCGCGCAAGAAGCGTTCAACAAACAAAAAGGTTCCATCTGCGCGCGCACCGATTGCGATTACGCCTCCTTTAATGCGTACTTGCAATCCGCCGCCAAAGATTGGAGCGCGAACGCCATCGTGCCGAGCGTCGTTCACGGCGCTGCCGCTGGACCCGGTTTGAGCAAATCCTTCGGCGATGCGTTGATTCTCTTTGCTGTAAGTGGTGATGTTGCCGCGACGCAAAGCGCGCTCGTCGCCGCCGCCACTGCCGCTGGATTCGCGCAATAAGTTTTATGAAGGTTGACGGCAAGCGGAAAATTTTTCCGCTTGCCGTCCAGTTTTGAAATTTTTTGAAACCCGTTTTTTGCCAAAAAACGGGTTTCAAAAAATTTCAGGCAAGTGCCCACCTGGAGATTCGCATGAGCAGTCCTTCCGCCGCACTTGATGTTGCCGCAAGCGTTGTGCCGCGCAAACGTTGGTTGAGCAAACAAAATTGGGAACGCATCGTTTCCATTTTGATTTTGCTGCCCTCGATCATCGCGCTGGCGATCTTTGTCTACGGGTTCATCAGTTGGACGGGCTTTGTCTCGCTCACCGCGTGGAACACCACACGACCGGACTTTACGTTTGTCGGTCTCGCCAATTACGCGACCTTGTTTGTCGGCGGCGGGATTGACATGATCCGCTTTCATTATGACATTCGCAATCTCATCGGCTTTACCTTTTTCTTTCTCGTCAGTTGCATCCTCATTGGTTTTCTGCTCGCGACGTTGTTAGATCGAAAAATACGCGGCGAAGGAATTTTTCGCAGCATCTTTTTGTTTCCAATGGCGATTTCGTTCATCGTCACCGGCGTCGCATGGCGTTGGATTCTCACGCCCGGCGATCCAACCACGGGCGCAATCGGCATCAATCTCCTTTTGGAAAATATCGGACTCGGCGCGCTGCAATCGCGTTGGTTCACCGATCCCTTTGTCTATCACATTGCGGCAGACAGCGGGTTGGGACAATTTTTGACGAGCGTGGGACTCGGCGGACTTGCGAACAAGAGTGTGGGATACGCGGCGGCGATCACTTCTCTCGTCATTGCTGCCGCGTGGCAAATGTCGGGTTACACGATGGCGTTGTATCTCGCGGGCATTCGCAGCATCCCCGATGATTTGCGCGAAGCAGCGCGAGTGGATGGCGCGAGCGAGTGGCAAGTCTATCGTCACATTATTATTCCCCTGTTGAGTCCCGTCACTCTCACTGTCGTCATCATCCTCGCGCACATTTCACTAAAAATTTTCGATCTCGTCGTTTCTATGACGGGCGGACAAAGCGGTGGCTTTGCAACCGATATGCCTGCGGTCAACATGTGGGAAACCACCTTTGACGGCACGCATTTCGCACAAGGCGCGAGCATCGCCATGATTTTGCTTTTGCTTGTCGGCACACTGATCATTCCGTATCTCGTTTGGCAAACGCGACAGGAGGAACGCTGATGGCTGCATTCGCCCCCGCGCGCAGACGCAAACCTTTTCATTGGACGCGCATTCTCATTTACGCGATCCTCATTCTCTTTTGCATCTGGTATCTCGTGCCTGTGTACATCTTGGTTGTCGCGAGTTTGAAAAGCCAAGCCGAAGCGTTGCAAATGGCGACGATGTGGAACTTGCCGAAAATTCTGGGCGTCCGCAGTTTTATCATCGCCTGGAATGGTTCGACCACGCCGCCCGAAACGCTCGGCTTGTCGCAAGGATTTATGAACAGTCTGCGGATTGCTATTCCCGCGACGATCATTTCCACCTTCATCGGTTCCATCAACGGCTATGTGTTGAGCAAATGGAAATTTCGCGGCGCGGATTTTATTTTTACGCTGATGTTGTTCGGCATGTTCATCCCGTATCAAAGCATCCTCATTCCCCTCGTCGTCGCGTATCAAACATTCACCAGTTGGACGGGGATTCCGATGTTTTCGCAGATTCACGGTGTCATCGTCGCGCATATTATTTATGGCATCCCGATCTGCACGCTGATCTTTCGCAACTATTATTCGCAACTGCCGACGGAAATGGTCGAAGCCGCGCGCATTGACGGCGCAAATTTTTTCAGCATCTATCGCCAAATTTTACTGCCGCTGTCGCAGCCCGCGTTCGTCGTCGTCCTCATTTGGCAATTCACTTCTGCGTGGAATGACTTTTTATTCGGTATCACGTTGGCGAATACGCCGAGTGTGTACCCCGTCACCGTTTCACTCAACAACATCGCGGGCAGTTTCCACGTTCCATACAATGTCCAAATGGCAGCCGCGCTCATTACCGCCTTGCCGCCGTTACTCGTCTATGTTCTCTTGGGACGCTATTTCATTCGCGGTTTGATGGCGGGTTCGCTCAAAGGGTAAATCAAATCGCCCGCAATCAAGTTGCGGGCGATTTTTTTTGAGACGATGTTAACCAAGCGAAAATTTCGCGCCGCGCAAAAGCGCGCGCAAGAATTTCTAAAACGCGCAGGCATTGTCCTCACGCGCGCCGAAGCCAACAACATCGAAATCGCCGACATGGGTTTGGGCGAACTCGAAACGACGGGGCTGGAACTTGTGGTGTACATCAATACCGCGCGTTGTTGCGCGAAAGAATTGGTACTCTTTCCGCGCCAAACTTGCCCTCAACATTTGCATCCGCCGCTGCCAGAATTCAACGAGTCGGGCAAAGAAGAAACGTTCCGCTGTCGCTGGGGCAAAGTATACTTGTATGTGGCGGGCGAACCAACGCCCAAGCCCAAAGCGAAACCGCCAATACAGCGCGCGCAGCATTACACAGTTTGGCATGAAATCGCGCTCAACCCCGGCGATCAATACACCATCGCTCCCAACACTTGGCATTGGTTTCAAGCGGGCGCGCGCGGCGCGGTCGTTTCTGAATTTTCGACGACGAGCCGCGACGAGTACGACATTTTCACCGATCCCGAAATTCGCCGCATCCCGATCATTCCGTAAGCCCTTCCAGCTATGGCAACCACAATTCGCGATGTCGCAAAACGCGCGGGTGTTTCCTTCAAGACCGTCTCGCGTGTATTGAATGACGAGCCAATGGTCAGTCAGGACACGCGCGCGCGTGTGCGGCGTGTCATGCAAAAATTGGGTTATACGCCCAACATCTCGGCGCAGCGACTCAAGCGCGGACAAGCGCAAGTCATTGGTTTGTTGTTTGATAATGTTTCGCAAGAATACTTTAACGATGTCTTGAAAGGATGTTTTGCCGCCGCGCGGGATACGGGCTATGGCTTGCTGACGATCCCGTTCAACGTGCGTGAGGAAGCGGAACGGCAGCATATTTTGCAAATGATCGCGCAGCGCCGCGTGGACGGATTTATTTTTACGCCGCCGTGTGATAACGATCTTATGCTGTTGCAAGAACTAGCTCGCGCGAAAATCCCCTTTGTGCGTTTGAGTCCGCATGATCGCCATTTGCCCTATCCGCACGTGCGCGTCCAAGATTATGAAGGCGCGGTAGCCATGACAAAACATCTGATCGAATTGGGACACACGCGCATTGGTTTCATCATGGGAACAGAGGATCACAGCGCGAGCCATGAACGCCTGCGCGGTTTTCGTGATACGCTCAAAAAACACAAAATAAAATTTGACTCGAAATTGGTGTGTCAAGGCGATTGGACGTTTGGAGCGGGCATTACTTGTGCGCGTGAATTACTCGCACACACACCGCGCCCCACCGCGATTTTTGCAAGCAACGATGACATGGCAGCGGGCGTTTTGTACACCGCGCATCAACTTGGCATCCGTGTCCCCAAGCAGCTCACCGTCACAGGATTTGATGATGTGCCATTGGCGCAACAAATTTGGCCCGCGTTGACGACTGTGCATCAACCCATTTTGCATTTTGGACAAATGGCAACCGAGCTGTTGGTGAATTTGATCAAAGGCAATCCGGTCAAAACGGTGCATTATGATTTGCCGACAGAATTGGTTACGCGCGATTCCGCCGCACGCAAGAGCTAAAGACCTGACACAGTATATCACAGAGCTGCGATCCATCGCGCAGCTCCCATCGAATTGAATTCGACGTCTCAATATGGCGTTCAAAAAAACAACGCAAAAAGCGAACATTGTTGGGCGCGCTTTGTTTTTTTCCAGTCTTTGTTCAGCCGTCGAATTCCATTCGATGGACGGCGCGGCAAATTGTGATCTACTGTGACAGGTTTTTCAATAACCCGCGCCGTCCAAACATTCGCGGCAAAAACCTGTCAGGTCTCCTCTACACCTACAAATTCAGATGCCCCGCGATTGTGTGGTAAAATCCCACGCTTGTAACGGAACACCAATGGCGCTATCGAATGGGCTAGTTGCTTTCGCGTTTGAATTGTGCGGCAGCACCGCAACTAGCCCGTGTCCATTGGTGTTTTGCTATAGGTGATTGCGCGTTGTGCGCGCGACTCTATGATTCTATTTCCCACAGGTAGTTTCGACGGATGCGCTTGACGAATAGATTTACCCTGTCACCTGTCACCTGTCACCGTTTCTCATGACCCCCGATGAAATTCTTTCGCAAATGTACGACAATACCGTTTTGGGCAAAGTCCCCGAAGTGACACAGCTTACCAACGAAGGTTTGGCGCAAGAGGTGGACCCGCTCGATATGTTGTACGGCGGACCGAACAAGGAAAAGGGCGGGCGCGGTTTATTACCCGCATTGCAAGAAGTGGGACGCCGTTTTGAAATCGGCGATTTTTTTGTGCCAGAGATGTTAATGTCCGCGCGTTCGATGCAAGGCGCGTTAACGATCTTGCGTCCCTTGCTCGCCGCGCGCGGCGAAAAGACGATTGGCAAAGTCGTGATGGGCACCGTCAAAGGCGATGTCCATGACATTGGCAAAAATTTGTGCAACATCATGATGGAAGGCGCGGGCTTTGAAGTGATCGATCTCGGTGTCAATACGTCGCCCGAAAAATTTGTCAAAGCGGTGCAAGACCATCAACCCGATGTTGTCGGCTTTAGCGCGTTTCTCACAACCACAATGCCAATGATCAAAGTCAACATTGAGGCATTGAAAAAAGCGGGACTGCGCGATAAAGTAAAAGTGATGGCAGGCGGCGCGCCCGTCACTGAACATTACACGCAAATTTCGGGTTGCGATGGTTTCGCGCCCGATGCCAGCGCCACCGCGCGCCTCGCCAAAAAATTCGTTGGCGACGCTGGCACCGCTCCCACCGGCGCGTTAGCTGATGCCATTTCCGCCGTTGAAAATATGATGCGCGTCGTTGAACCGACGTAATGTATAGAGTGACGGGTGACGGGTGACGAGGTTTACCCCCGTCACCCGTCACCCGCCACCTCTCCCTCTCTTGCAAACCATCCTCGAATCCAAAACGAAAACCGTCATTATCGGCGACGATGTGCCGTTCGTGATGATTGGTGAAAAGATCAATCCGAGCGGACGCAAAAAACTCGGCGTCGAAATGGCGGAAGGCAATTTTGGACGCGTCAAGAACGATGCCATTGCCCAAGTCGCGTGCGGCGCGCACATGCTCGATGTGAACGCGGGCTATCCGATGGGCGATGAACCCGCGATGCTGGTGCAGGCGATCAAGATTGTGCAAAGTGTTGTTGAGGTTCCGCTGTGCATTGACTCGTCCATTGTCGAAGCATTGGAAGCCGCGCTGGCGGTGTATCAAGGCAAACCGCTTGTCAATTCCGTGACGGGTGAAGATGAACGGCTCGAACTGATTTTGCCCCTGATCAAAAAATACAATTGTGCCGTGATCGGCATGGCGAATGATGAAACAGGGATTTCGATGGATCCCGAATTTCGCCTTTCGATTGCGCGAAAAATTGTCGAACGCGCGGCGGATCATGGCATCGGGCGCGAAAACATTGTGATCGATCCCCTCGCCCTCACCGTCGCAGCTGATCCAGCTGCGATTACTGTCACGCTTGAAACGATCAAATTGATTCGAGCTGAGTTGGGCGTGAATTTCACATGCGGCGCGGGCAACACATCATTCGGACTTCCAAATCGCCCCCCCCTCACAGCTGCATATTTGCAGATGGGCATGTACTGCGGTCTCACGAGCGCGATTACGGACGCGATGAATGAGACGATTCGCATGGGTGTTATGGCGGGCGACGTGATGCTTGGACACGACGCGTATGCAGTGAGTTGGATCGCGGATTTTAGAAAAAAAAGAAAAGAGTCAGTAGTCAGTAGTCAGTAATCAGTAATCAGTCGCGCAAGGATGCGCGAAAATATCTCAATGACGAGGAGACGACATCAATGAAAATTTTTCAATCGTGTTGGCACTGGGCGATCCTCGCGTGGCTTGGATTGCTCGCCGTTGTTTTCGTGTGGGGCAGTGCCGCGCCCGAATTTGTCGCGGAGAATGAAGGCAAAGCCAAACGCTTGTTTGCCATGCCGCGCGCAGACGTGGTGAACGCGCCGCGCGACAATCCTGTTACGATTGCGCTTCCTGCTCAACCCAGCGCGTTCACCGCTCAAACGCGTCTCGGCTTCACCAGCGGCGATCAATGGGAACCCGCGATTGCGGCAGACCGCTTCGGGCATGTGTATATTTTGTATCCGCAATATCTCGGCGTCCCCGGTTGCCCCGCGTGCGCGAATCCGACAATGATTTTGCAAGTGAGCAACAACCGCGGCGTGACATGGAATACACCGAGCGTAATTTATCCCGCAGGATCGGGTGGCGGACAATGGGACGCGCAGATTGCGGTGGATCCGATTGATGGGCGCACGGTGTACGCGTCGTGGCTGCAAGATGGCAAAAGCGATATTGCGGTTGCCAAGTCCAATGATTTTGGCGCAACGTGGAGTGTGGTCACTGCGAACGCGACGAACGCGGCGACAGATAAACCGATTATCGCGGTGCGCGGGCAAGATGTTTACGTGGCGTACAATCACGCACAAAAAGTTTGGGTGTCGTCTTCGCATGATGGCGGCGCGACGTTCACTTCCACAAATGTAAATCCGAACGGCAAATTGGGATGGTCACTTGCAGGTGGTGGAACGGTTGCGTCGAATGGGCATGTTTATTTTTCGTGGGCGGGCTATAAACAAAACGGCGGCGCAAAAGGTCCCGTCAATTTGTACATTTCCAAATCCACGAACGGCGGACAAGCGTGGACGAGTACGACGCTTGATGTTTCAGGTTCACCGCCCGATTGTTCCGCGTACTTGTGCGGCTGGGCATATCTCGGCGCGCAAATTGTGATGGCATCCGACGCGTCAGGAAATTTATACGCGTTGTGGAACGCGAACGCGACAGACAAGGCACCCAACCGAATTTACTTTTCCAAATCTACAAACGCGGGCGCGTCATGGTCAACGCGCGCAGAAGTTTCCACCGCCGCGTCGGGCAGCGCACATGCTTTCCCTGCCATCGCCGCAACGGGCAACGGCGATGTGCGAATTTCGTGGATGGACGCGCGCGCGGGAACGTTGTGGAATACGTACTATCGTCGTTCCACCAACGGCGGTTCGAGTTGGAGTGCGGAAGTAGATTTGTCCACGTATGTTTCAGGATTTTCGTACATTCAGCCCAATGGATTCGATTACCCGTTCGGTGATTATTACGAGATAGACATTGACGATCAAGGCAAGTCTCATTTGATATGGGGCGAAGCGTTAAATTACGATAGCCCCGGTTCGATTTGGTATAGTCAGGGGCAGTAAAGAGGTAGAAAAGAAAACAGGTAGAAAAGTAAACAGGGAAACAGGTAGCACCGTTACTTGTTTCCCTGTTTTCGTGTATCCCTGTTATACTCGTTCCAGTGAAATACCAAGTCACCTTTCTTCCTTCCGACACAACCACGCGCGCGCCTGAAGCCACGACACTTTTTAACGCCGCGAATTGGGCGGGTCTCGCGATTGATTCTACCTGCGGCGGACGCGGGACGTGCGGCAAATGCAAAGTGCGCGTCCTCGAAGGCACTTCGCCCGTCCGTGAAGCAGACCGCAAATTTTTATCCCCCTCTGAATTGAATGACGGCTGGCGGCTCTCGTGCCGCGCGGTGCTTCATTCCGATTGCGTTGTAGATATTCCGCGTTTGATGGGCAATCCCAAAGCCGCGCTGCTCGGTTATGGGCATTACGTCATTCTCAATCCCAACGTCGCCAAAATTTATATGGAATTGTCCGAACCCGATCTGGAAGATCAACAATCCGATCTCGCGCGCATCGTCAGCGCGTTGGACAAGGAAGGGTACGACGTTCACACGAGTATCACATTGTGGCGCACGCTGCCCAACATTTTGCGCGGCAGTAATTTTCAAGTGACAGCGGTGATTGTTGGTGATGAATTGATCGCGATTGAACCGGGGGACACGCGCGAAAAAAATTATGGGCTTGCGGTGGATGTGGGAACAACGTCGGTGGTGGGCGCGATTGTCAATCTCAACACGGGCGCGGTAGAGGCGGTAAAATCGGATTTGAATCGCCAAGCCCCATTCGGCGCGGATGTGATTTCGCGCGTGTCGCACACAATGATGGAAAAAGATGGATTGATCGAATTGCAAACGCGCATCATTGAAACGTTGAACGCGCTCTTGGATCACCTCACCGCGCAATCGGGCGTCGCGCGCGAAAACATTTACGAAAGTGTGATGGTCGGCAACGCGACGATGCTGCACATTTTGCTCGGCATTGATCCTGAACCGATCAGCGTCGCGCCCTTCATTCCCACCCTCACACAGCCGGTCACATTTCGCGCGGCGGACATTGACTTGCGTTTGAATCCCGAAGCGCGCGTTTCCACCTTGCCGCATCTCGGCGCGTACGTCGGCGCAGATATTGTCGCGGGCATCTTGGCAACCGATCTCACGCGCAACAAGGATGGAAAATTGCGTTTGTTGATTGATGTTGGCACGAACGGCGAAATCGTTTTGGGTTCGGTGAATGGTACGCTTACCACCGCCGCGCCCGCGGGACCCGCGTTTGAAGGGGCGCAGATCAAAAATGGGATGCGCGCGAGCAGCGGGGCAATCGAAGGGATTCAAATTACGCCAGACGGTGATGTGCATTTGCAAATCATCGGCGGCGATGTCAAGCCGATTGGCATTGCGGGTTCGGGGCTTGTGGATGGTGTGGCGGAAATGTATCGCGCGGGCATCGTGGACGCGTCGGGGCGCATGATTCGCGTGGAGGACGCGCGCGGCAATTTGGCTGACGCGTTGGTGGATCGCCTCGTGGAAATTGACGGCGTGCGCGCGTTTCGCTTGACGGATGTGGAATCGAATATCGTTCTCACGCAACAAGACATTCGCGCGCTGCAATTCGCAAAAGGTTCGATTGCAGCTGGCGTGGAAGTGTTGATGCAGCAGATGGGCGTGACCGCGAATGATTTGCATGAAGTTTTACTCGCGGGCTCATTCGGCTCGTACATCAATCCCGCGAGTGCGCGGACGATTGGACTTGTGCCGTGGGTGCCCGTTGAAAAGATTGTCGCCGTCGGCAACAGCGCGGGCGAAGGCGCGAAAATCGCGCTGCTCTCGTTTCGCGAACGCGAAGCCGCGAATCGGATTCCTGGATTTATCGAATATGTGGAATTGTCAGGACGCAGCGAGTTCAATGATATTTTTATGGATGTGCTGGCATTTCCTGAAATAAGGGATGAGCGAAACGCAAGCAATTCGAGCGGAGGAGCCAGTCCTGAACAGAGTGAAGGAATGAAGGATGATGCAATAAACTTCATTGCGCTTCATCCTTCATCCCTCATCCTTCAATCTTGAATCTTGAATTTCCCGCTTGACATCCACCGCGCAATAGTGTTAGACTATTGCCTGTCGGTTCAGTCCCGACGCAAGGTTGCGTCCCCCTTCCTCGCATCTGAACCGCATCCTCTCTTTTTCCCTTGTCTTGTGACGCGTATCTGCATCGCGTCCACCGTTTCTTTTTGATCAGGCACGAAAGCATCAAGGGAGATGTGTTGCCGAAATTGGAATTAAGAAATCTTAACCCGACCTTTACAACCACTTGACACGCGCTTGAACTGTTCTTTACGCGCGTTCTTTATGGTGTTACGGTTTGCGTCCGCTCGATGCAAAGGGGGTGAAACTAAGCTCCAAACAATTTTTGATTGACCCCAACCAATTCACAAGTGATTCTCTTAGGAGGAGAAGAATGAAAGCATTTGCACGCGTACTACCGATCATAACATTGTTGCTCGTGGCGCTCGCCGTTTTGGCATGTGCGCCCGCCGCGCAACCGACAGCTGTTCCACCCACCGCCGCGCCGCAGCCCACCGCCGCGCCCGCAATGAGCGCGCTGGATAAATTGTACGAAGCCGCGAAAGTGGAAGGGATGTTGACCACCATCGCATTGCCGCACGACTGGTGCAATTACGGCGGCATCTTTGAAGGATTCAAGAAAAAATATCCGGGCATCACGGTCAACGAATTGAATCCCGACGCAGGTTCCGGTGACGAAATTGAAGCCATCAAAGCGAACAGGGACAACAAGGGTCCGCAAAATCCTGACGTGATTGATGTTGGTTTCGCGTTTGGGGATTCCGCGAAAAAAGAAGGATTGATTCAGCCGTACAAAGTCGCAACATGGGATGATATTCCCGCAGGCGCAAAAGACCCCGACGGTTTCTGGTATGGTGACTATTACGGGGTCATGGCGTTCATGGTCAACACCGATGTCGTGAAAAATCTGCCGCAAGATTGGGCAGACCTTTTGAAACCCGAATACAAGGGTCAAATTGGCATGTCGGGCGATCCGCGCACATCGAATCAAGCGATCCAAACCGTGCAAGCCGCGTCGCTGGCGACAGGTGGCACGGTGGGCGATCCGACCAAGGGTCTTGATTTTTTCAAAGCGATGAACGCGGCAGGCAACCTCGTGCCATTGATTTCAAACAACGCGTCGGTGGCAAAAGGCGAAACGCCGATTCGGATGACATGGGACTATAACGCGTTGGCGGGACGTGATACCATGAAAGGCAACCCGAAAGTGGAAGTGGTTGTGCCAGCGAGTGGCAAACTCGCGGGTGTCTATGTCCAAGCAATCAACGCGTTTGCGCCGCATCCGAACGCGGCGAAACTGTGGATGGAATATCTCTACTCGGACGAAGGGCAATTGATTTGGCTCTCACCGCCCGGCTATTGCCATCCGATTCGTCAAGACGCAATGGACAAGGCAGGGAAAATTCCTGCTGACCTGAAAGCGAAACTGCCCAGCACGGCAGGGGCAACCTTCCCATCGAACGCTGATCTTGTGGCAGGGAAAGAGATCATCGTCAAAGGTTGGGATGCAGCCGTCGGCGCGGACATCAAAGCCGCACCATAATTTTTGTAATGCTGCTGCGCGCGGAAATTTTCCGCGCGCAGCAATTTTGAAACGCGAGGAAACACATGGCACAAACTGCTGTCGTTACAAAACAAGAATCGTCGTTCGCCTTGCCCAACGTGAGAGCGATCCTCCTCCCGTGGCTCGGCGTCATTCCGTTTTTTATTTTCGCGTATCTGTTTCTGTTCCTCCCCTCATCGTCGCTGTTCATTGACAGTTTTCAGGACGCGGAAGGCAATTGGACGCTCGCGAACATTGCGGGTTTGTTCGAGGAACCGATTCGTTCGGGGTTTATCTTGAGCATCCAAGTCAGCGCGGTCACGGCGTTGATCGGCGGCATCTTTGGATTCTTGCTGGCATATGCGGTGACATTGGGAAATTTGCCGCCTTGGCTGCGCTCGAGTTATGTGACGTTTAGCGGCGTCGCGTCCAATTTTGCGGGTGTGCCGTTGGCGTTTGCATTTCTGACCGTGTTGGGACGCACAGGTGTCCTGACCGCGTTTTTCAAGTTGTTTGGCATTGATCTGTACGAAGCGGGTTTTAGCTTGTACAATTTTTGGGGCTTGAGCTTGGTCTATTTGTTTTTTCAATTCCCGTTGATGCTGCTGATCATGATCCCGTCGCTGGAGGGCTTGAAACGCGAATGGCGCGAAGCCGCCGCGAATTTGGGCGCGACGCCGTTCGCGTATTGGCGGCGCGTCGCGTTTCCGATTTTGCTGCCGTCGTTGCTCGGCACAATGATCCTCTTGTTCGGCAACGCGTTCGGCGCGTATGCCACCGCGTTCGCGTTGACGGGCGGACGCATCAATCTCGTCACGATCCAAATCGGCGCGCAGATTCGCGGTGATGTGCTGCACAATCCCAATTTGGGGTACGCGATGGCATTGGGCATGATCGTGATCATGTTGGTCTGCATTGTCGGTTATACATTTCTCCAACGTCAAACGGAAAGGTGGCTGCGATGAAAACAGACGTGGTTCGCAATGTCTCGTGGTTGAGTTGGGTTGTCATTGTTCTCGGCGCGGTCTATTTTCTCGCGCCGCTTCTCGGCACGCTGGATTATTCCCTGCGCGCGGTGCGCGATCAATTGAGTCTCGCCGCCTATGAACGCGCGTTTGCCGATCCGAAATTCATCGAGTCGTTTCTCTATTCCAACGTGCTTGCCGTCGCGACGATTCTTACCAGCATCTTGCTGATTGTGCCGACGGTGTATTGGATTCACATGTACATTCCCAAGTTGCGCCCGTGGGTGGAAGCGATTACGCTGCTGCCATTCGTCATTCCCGCGATTGTGTTGGTGTTTGGCTTTATCAAAACGTACAGCCGCCCCTTTGAAGCATTTTCGATTCCGTTGATCCCATCGCCGCTTACCACCTCGGAAAGCACGCTCGGCGTTTTGGTGATGGGCTACACCGTGTTGGCGATGCCGTACATGTATCGCGCGGTGGACAATGGGTTGCGCGCGATAGATGTGCAGCGTTTGACGGAAGCGGCGCAAAGTTTGGGCGCGGGCTGGGGCACGATTTTGTTTCGCATCATTTTGCCAAATTTGCGAACGGCATTGTTGAGCGGCGCGCTGGTGACATTTTCAATCGTCGTCGGCGAATTGACGCTCGCGACGTTTCTCGGCGTCAAAGCGTTCGGTCCGTACTTGCAGCAATTGGGACAACACAAAGCATACGAACCATCGGCGTTGGTGATAATCAGTTTTCTTTTGACGTGGCTGGCAATGGTGTTGATCAACGCGGTGACGCGCGGTGACACGAGTTCGACAGCGGCATCGCGTTAGAGAGTGATGATGACATGAGTGCAATTTCTCCCGTTCTTGAAAACGCTGCGACCTCCGAACCGAAAACGCTCAAGATGTCCTTTGAAAAATGGTTAGCGTGGGACTATGAAGGCGGCTTGACGGAATGGGTTGATGGGGAGGTTCAAATTTACATATCTGCATCTGCAACTCATCAAACTCTGATCCAGTTCTTGTCTGCCGTGCTTGGAATTTTTGTGCAATGGTATGGGCTTGGTAACGTACTGACCGCGCCTTATCCCATGCGCGCCATCCGCGAAGGAAACGGGCGCGAGCCAGATTTGATGTTTGTCGCTACAGATCATCTCGAACGGGTGACTGCAACACAATTGGTGGGTGCTGCGGACTTGGTCGTCGAAGTGAGTTCAGAGGAAAGTGTCGCGCGCGACCGCGATGACAAATTTATCGAATATCAGGAAGCAGGTGTTCGTGAATATTGGATTCTGGATCCCCGCTCGCGACGGCGGCGGGCGGACTTTTATGTGTTGGATGACTTCGGCGTCTATCAACCTGTCCCGCTGCGAACCGATGGAACATTTCATTCGTCAGTGGTGACTGGTTTTTGGCTCAAAGTGGATTGGCTTTGGGATCAGAAAATGAGTCCATTCACGGCATTGACGGAAATTGTTGGCTCCGAAAAAATGATTGGATTTGTGCGGGAGAAAAAATAGGCACAAGGAAACTCAAATGGCGTATCTCGACATTGAAAATGTCCAAAAGAAATTTGCTACCTCGATGGCGGTTGAAAATTTCAACCTCAACGTCGAGCGCGGCGAATTTGTTTCGTTTCTCGGTCCCAGCGGCTGCGGCAAGACGACGACGCTGCGAATGATCGCGGGTTTTGAATTGCCGACAAGCGGGATTGTGCGGTTGAATGGTGAGGACATTACGAACCGTCCGCCGAACAAGCGCAATATCGGCATGGTGTTTCAATCGTACGCACTCTTTCCGAATTTGACGGTTGCGGACAATATCGCGTTCGGTATGGCCGTCGCGCGCAAACCCAAAGCGGCGACGCAAGCGCGCGTCCAAGAAATGTTGAAACTGATCGCGCTGCCGCAATTGGGCGACCGCTATCCGTACCAACTTTCGGGCGGGCAACAGCAGCGTGTCGCGCTTGCGCGCGCGTTGGCGATTCAACCGCAAGTGCTGCTGCTCGATGAACCCTTGTCCGCGCTTGATGCAAAAATTCGCGTCGCGCTCCGCACCGAGATTCGCCAGATTCAACGGCAACTCGGCATCACGACAATTTATGTGACGCATGATCAAGAAGAAGCGATGTCGCTTTCGGATCGCATCGTCGTCATGAGCGCGGGGCGCATGGAACAAGTGGGGACGCCGTTCGAGATTTACAATTTTCCGACGACGCAATTTGTCGCGTCGTTTGTTGGCACATTGAATCAACTCACCGCGCGCGTCGTCGAACCCGCGAGTGGCAAACTCGAACTGGAAGGGCAAACGATATACGCGGCGAAACCGCTCAACAAAATGGCAGGCGAAACGGTTGCGGTTGCATTGCGTCCGGAAATGATTGGCGTGGATGGAAAAGGCGGAGGCGCGGACTCCAGCGCCCAGAATCAGTTGGAAGCGATTGTGGAAGATACGATGTTTCTCGGCTCGATTGTGCGAACACGCGTGCGACTGCGTGACAGCATCATTTCGTTCGACACCTTCAACAATCCCAATCTTGCGGTGGCGCGCCGCGATGAAAAAATTACGATCCTGTTTCCGCGTGAAGCGGTTCTCGTTTTGGAACACAGTAACGCCGCGCAAACGAAAGCGGCATAATACACACGCGCAGAGAAATTTTACGAAACAAGAGAGAAGGCGCGGTGTCGCCTTCTCTTTTTTGTTGGCAGCTGTCATTCTGAGGGATGCGATTGAGTTCATCCCCAGAATCTCTATGCCAAACCAGAGAATCTTCGTCCCTCAGAATGACAAACCTCGAAATGGCAAACCTTGATGTTCAACTCCTTTATCAACGGCGCGCTTGCGGGCTATGCGATTGCCATTCCCGTCGGCGCGATTGCGATTCTGATTCTCGAAACAAGTTTGCAGCGCGGCTTTTGGCACGCGTTCGCAGCGGGTTCGGGAATGGCGACGGCAGATTTGATTTATGCGACGATTGCGGCGACACTTGGCGTACTGGTCGCACAATATCTTGAGCCATTGGCGCGACGCCAACGGTGGTGGATAAAGGCGCGTTCGTATTGGGCGCGGTAATTTCGTCATGGTCGTGGCAATCGCTTCTCGCCGCGATTGGCGCGCTCGCGCACAAACATCTCCCGTCCAGTTTTCGCGTCTGGACGAGCGTGGTGGGGAATGTGATTGTTATGGCGTTGGGGGTGAGGATATTATGTTGATTGTTGGGCTGCGGGCGAATCGAATTCGCAGCAACGAGAACACGAAACCTGCCTTCGCAGGTTAAACGTCCGAAAGGAGATTTTCTATGCGCGCGCCGTATACTCAACTTTATCTGCATTGTGTTTGGGCGACTTGGGATCGCTTGCCGTTAATTACACCAAAATTGGAAGCGGCTTTGTATCCCGCGATTATGGAAAAATGTAGAGAGCTGAAAAGTGAGGTGATTGCGATTGGCGGGATGGAAGATCATACGCACGTCTTGGTGCGCTTTCACACGACGGTTTCGGTTGCCGACTTGGTCAAGGGAATGAAGGGGAGTTCTTCGCATTTAATGACGCACCAGGTAATTGGTGTGGACGATTTTTTCAAATGGCAGGGCGCATATGGCGCGTTCACAGTGAGTAAGCGGCATGTAAAAATTGTGACGGAATATATCAACAATCAGAAAAAACACCACGCGGAAAAATCGTTGTGGGAAGAATTTGAAAAGACAGAGACAACTGAAAATTCCGGCGATTAGAAATCGCGGCAACAAGAACGCGAAGACCTGCTGCAATCTACTGATTGCCTCGCAGGTTGAATGCTATTAGTCTGCGAAGGTAGACTTGGTGTTGTTGTTGCGGCGAATTGGATTCGCCCGATGAGAGTCGAGCGATTAGAAATCGCGGCAACAAGGACGCGAAGACCTGCTGCAATCTACTGATTGCCTCGCAGGTTGAGTCCATTCAGTCTGCGAAGGCAGACTTGGTGTCGTTGTTGCGGCGAATTGGATTCGCCCAAACCTTCCAATGCTAGAACTGACCCCCCAACTCCTCACCCTCCTCCGTTCCCTCGACAAGAACGCGTATGCGCCCGCGCCGCGCGATTTTCTAAACCGCGCGCCGACGCACGCCCTTCACATTCTCACCGACGGCATCACACCGCAAGCATTACAGCGCGCGCAGACGCCGACATTTGACGCGCTCGCACAACGCGGCGTCTCCGCGTCCGACGCGCGCGGCATTTTCCCAACTGTTACAGGTCCGTCGCACACTTCTATGCTGACGGGCGCGCGCGTTGGCACGCACGGTTTTTTGTATCCGAAAATGCTGGACGCGTTCGGCAATCGCCTGCTCGATTTTTCAGAAGGATTGATGTGCGGGGAAACGATTGCGGAAGCGTGGCGTCCGCGCGGAATTACCACAGCGGGAATCGGTTCACGTTTTTTGCGCGGCGCGGACATGCTGCAGACAGAAGGAGTGTTTGGCGAAGATTTTGTTGACATTACGCAGCGCGCGATGTCTGCCATTCAAGAATGGCAGCCGCATTATCTCCATGTCGTTTTCTATGTTGCGGATTCAGCTGGACATTTGTACGGACCTGATGCCGACGAAACACTTTTCGCCATTCAACAGATGGATGAAATGACGGCGTGTCTGTTGAACGCGTACGCGGACAAAAATTTAGAGGATGATTTGGTGGTTGTGGTCAACGCGGATCATGGGATGGTGGGTGTGAATGAGATTGTGCCGCCATCGTTCGCCGAAAACGCGGGCGCGCACCCGCACGGACGTGTCGCGTTATCGCCGCGCGGGTTCGATGACGCGATGTTTGAAGCATTGATGAATGACGCACGCGTGGATGATATTTTTGGGCGCGACGAATTGGAATTGTTGGGCGCATACGGTCCGCGGTGGGGCGAACATGTTTTACAATTACGCGAAGGCGCAATGTTTGAATTTTCACGCGCGCTGGCGGGCTATCACGGCGCGTGGTGCAAAACGGATTGGCATATTCCAATGATTCTCAGCGGCGCGGGGATTCGCGCGGGGGCGTCACTCGACGCGTGTGAATTGATTGACATTTGCTCAACACTTTCCGTTTTACTCGGCGGCGCGATTCCCGAAAATAATCAAGGGCGGATTTTGTGGGAAGCATTGGACACAAAGCACGCCACGCCGAACGTTGGCAACTATGTTGATCTACTCTTGCAACGCGACAGCGCGTTGGAAGAATTGAAACACTTGAAACGCGAACGCGCGGGCGGCGCGATGTATCGTTCGGAATATGAAACGGAACGCGCGGAGATTTTGATGCGCGCTCGAATGAATGCGGTGGCGATGGAGAAGGAGAGAAGAGAGATGGAGAGAGGGAGGGAGGGAGTGAGGTAGTAATCAGTAATCAGTAATCAGTATTCTGTATTCAGTATTCAGTGAATTGACGATGGGCGATTTGCGATAGGCGATACGCGATATGCTACATGGACGCTGGACATCTGAAAACCGCGCGGCACTCGAATCTTTGCTGGCGCAAAAATTTACTGAACCCCCCATCGCGATTTTTGATTGGGATCATACGTGCGTTCACGGCGACACAGCGAATTTGGTGTTTCACGAATTGTGCCGCGACTTGGCATTTCAATTCAAGCATCCCGATTTTGTGAATTGGGTGGAGGAAATTCCAATCCCGTCGCGTATTTTGGAATTTGTGGAAATGTTTTGGGCGCGCGACACGCGCGAAACGCGGGCAGCGTTGCGTTTTGAATTGGAACGGACGCGTTGGGCATTGCACGAAAGCGAAGACGACAATCAAGCGTGGGCGTGGGACGCGGGCGCGTTCGTGGGATGGACTCCGCAACTGGTGCGCGAATATGCGCGGCGCGTGATTGCGCGCGAATTGGCGCAGCCGCTGCGCGCGGAATTTTTGACGCATCCCGCGTCCATGCGCGCGGAAAAAATTGGCGCGGGCGCGGTGAAACAAGATTTGAGTGGGTTGCATTATTTGGAACGCGCGCAGCAAATGCGCGCGATGGAATTGGATGAGGACATGACACTGCCGTTGGCGCGCGGTTTGCGTGTGCGAAATGAAATGCGCGAGTTGATGTACGAGATGAAAAACAGAGGTTGGCGCGTGTATGTGATCACCGCGTCGCCGCAATTGGAAATCGAAGCGTTCGCGGAACGTTATTTTGTTCCGCCACAAAACGTGATCGGGATGCGCCGCGCGATTGTGAATGGGCGTATCACCGCCGCCATTGAATCGCCGTGTTCGTGGGGCGATGGAAAATTGGACGCGTACAATCTATTTGTCACACGCGAACGTCCCCCCAATTTTTGCGCGGGCGACAGCATCGGCGATTGGACATTGTTGGAATGGGCGAAAGATTGCGCGGTGCTGGTGGAACCCACGACAGATTCGTTGCGAAATTTCGCGCAGTGGCAGCAAGCACGCGGGGAAAATTGGTTGATTCAGAAATTCAAGGATGAGGGATGAGGGATGAAGGATGAAGCAAAACTAGATATTTATCCTTCATCCTTCCAGATTCATCCTTTGCCTCCGCCCCTTGCGCTAGACTTTTTGCGCGGCTATAATCCTTTTGTTTTTGGTGTTCTCTAGCGCGGAGCTTTTGCTTGTCATTCTGAATGAAGCGCGAGGTATGCCATCGCCAGAATCTCGATTTTCCAATCAGAGATTTCGGCGATGATTACATCGCGGCAAGAGCCGCTCGAAATGACAATTAAACGAAAGTCTTGACGATTGACGTTTGACGAATTTTCCGTCACTCGTTACTCTTTACTCCTCATGCTCATCGCACGCGTTGTCGGCACGGTCGTCTCTACGATCAAGGACGATAAACTCATCGGACGAAAAATTCTCATTGTCCGCGAAACCACCACTCAAAACGAACTCGTCGGCAAACCAATTGCGGCGATTGATACGGTGGACGCGGGCATCGGTGAACTCGTTCTCATCGCGCAAGGTTCCTCTGCGCGCCAAACATCGCAGACCAAAGAAACGCCCACCGATGCGGTCATCATGGCGATCATTGACGAACTCGCGGTGGATGGGAAAATTACCTTCAAGAAATGAGCATGTCATTGCGAGGAGCGCGGCGATGTAGGTCATCGCGTGCGACGAAGCAATCTCCGCGCGCGGGGTGAAAGAGATTGCTTCGTGCCTCGCAATGACAAACGCACCCACAATGACAAGCAACGATGTCTGACTCGCGTACTTTACTAAGCGTCGGACTCGATGTTGGCACGACGACGACGCAGATTGTTTTTTCGCGGATTTATTTGAAAAATATCGCGCCGTCGTTGCAGGTGCCGCGCATCGGCATCAACGATCGCGAGGTGCTTTATCAATCCGATATTGTGTTCACACCGCTTGCCACGCGTGAGCGCGTAGATGTGCGCGCGTTGGAGGAAATTGTAAAGCGGGAATATCAGCGCGCGGGTTTCGCGCCGTCGCGGATCGAAACGGGCGCGGTGATTGTGACGGGGGAAATTGCAAAAAAGGAAAATGCATCTGAAATTTTGGAGGCGCTAGGAAAATATGCGGGCGAGTTTGTTGTCACCGTTGCGGGTCCGCGTCTTGAAGCGCAAATGGCGGGGCGGGGCAGCGGCGCGGCGAGTTGGTCACGCGAACATTATGCGCGTGTGACGAATGTGGACATTGGCGGCGGGACGGCGAATAGCGCGGTCTTTGAATTGGGCAACACGCTGGCGGCGGCGGCGATGAATGTGGGCGGACGCATCATCGAGATTGATCACAACACGCTGCAAATTCGTCACATTGCCGAACCTGCGCGCAAAATTATTCAGCATCACAATTTGCCGATTCGCGTTGGGACGCGCGCGGAACTTGGACCGTTGAGCGAATTTTGTAACATCATGGCGGACTTGGTGGTTGAATTGATCGAAGGGCGCGAATCACAATTAGCGCATCAGGTTATGCTCACACCGCCGATGAGTGTGAGTGGGCGCAACGCAAAATTATTTATTAGCGGCGGTGTCGGACATTATTTTTATCATCCGCTTCAAAATGTGACATTGGAAAATGTAACGACGCATGATGACATTGGACCGTTGTTTGGACTCGCGCTGCGCGAAAATAAAACGATTCAAGAAATGGAAGCGGTTGAGCCGCCCGAAACGATTCGCGCGACGGTGATTGGCGCGAGTTCGCAAACGGTGACGCTTTCGGGTTCGACAATTTGGGCAGAGAAACAAATTTTGCCGATCAAAAATGTTCCCGTTGTGCGTCCGTACTTGGGCAGCACGTCAAACATTCCCGACGCGATCCGCGACGCGATGGCGCGAATGGAAATTGAAGCGCGTTCTGAAAATGCCGCGATTGCGTTGGACATTCACGGCGCGCTCGATTTCACGCAATTACAAAATTTAGCAAAAGGTTTGTCGGATTACGCGGCGCGCGAATTGCCGAACGAACGTGCGTTGATTCTGATTCTTGGACGCGATTACGCGCAGAGTTTGGGACAGGCGATTAAATCATTATCGCCACAGCGCGCGTTGCTCTCAATTGATCAGGTGGGTTTGGACGAAGGCGATTACATTGATATTGGGCTGCCGATGATGGAGGGGCGCGTAGTTCCATTAAGTGTGAAAACGCTCGTGTTCTACCGCTAAAACAGTTTTCCAATTCAAGGAGGCAAAGAATGACTCTGCGTAATCTCGTGTACGTCACTGGCGTTGCCGCGCTGGTGTTTGTGTTAGGCGATTTGTTCGCCGCGCAAACGCTCGGCGCAATGTTGAGCAGTCAACCGTTGAACTCGTTCGCGGTGGCAAACATTCAAGTGCGGGGTTCGGTGGGCATGTTGTTTGTAATCCTCGCGTATTTTTCGCGCCACGCCGATGAAAATGCGCTCAAACGCGTAGTGGGTCCAACAATGATGTTCGGTTTTGTCTCCCAATCCGCCGTGATTCTCTATCAATTGCTCACGGGGGGCTACGGTCCGTCGGGTTGGATTTTCATTGTTCTCGGCGTGCTGTTCATTTCCGCCTACGTCTATTTCTTGTATCTCAAGAAATGATTCTCGTTGGCTCAAGTAACGCGGAAATTGGTTTCGCGGAGGGAATGGAAATTTTGCGCGCGGGTGGAAGTGCGCTCGATGCGGTGGAGGCGGTGATTCGTCTTGTTGAATCGAATCCTGATGATCACAGTGTCGGTTACGGCGGACTCCCGAACATTCTCGGTCAAGTCGAACTCGACGCGAGTATCATGGATGGAAGGACACTCGCGGCGGGCGCGGTGTGCGCGGTGAAAAATTATGAGCATCCGATTTCGATTGCGCGGCAGGTGATGGAACGTTTGCCGCATGTGATGTTGGCGGGCGCGGGCGCGGAACGGTTTGCGCGCGAATTGGGGATGAAGAAACGAAATTTATTGAGCGATGCGGCGCGGGCGATTTACGAAAGCAAAGCGAGCGATAGTCCGCGTTACAATACGATGCGCGAACTTGTTTCACGCGCAACACATGATCCCGAAATCGCGGCGAGCAATGAGGATTACGGCGATGAATCGAGTGAACTCCACTCGCCGCCGCACGGGACGACGAATGTGATTGCGATGGATGGCGCGGGAAATTTTGCGAGCGGTGTCAGCACAAGCGGCTGGGCGTGGAAATATCCTGGACGCGTCGGTGATTCGCCCATCATCGGCGCGGGAAATTATTGTGATGATCGTTACGGCGCGTGCGCGTGTACGGGCTATGGCGAAATGGCGATGCGCGCGAATACAGCTCATTCGGTTGTGCTTTACATGAAAATGGGAATGACGCTGCAACGCGCGGCGCGCGCGGCGATGAAAGATTTGCGCGCGCTGACGGTTCCGTTTTCGCTGGCGACGGTTTCTGTCGCAATGAATCTTGTTGCGGTGGATGCGCGGGGAAGGCATGTTGGATTCACGACGGAAACAGATCGCGTGGTGGAATATGTTTTTCAAACGGAGGGGATGAACGCGGCGCGGAGGAAAAAACGGAATGTTGTTCCGTTGACCCGCGCGCGTGGCGTTGGAATACATGCTGGATTGCAAATCCAGCCGCGCGGTCAGCCGCGCGGGCGGGAACGCGCATGACGAACCAACTTGGGATGCGGTATCCCGTCGCGCTGCTCGTTCTTTTTTTCGCACTGATGCTCTTGCTCGCGCCGCGAGAGCCGAGTTATGATCAAAAGGGTTTTATCAATTGGGCGCAGCATATCCGCGAAAACGGCGTCGGCAGCGCGTATCGAAATGTGACGGTAAACCATGGACCTGTTTTGGTGAGTTTGATTGCGATCTATTCGTTTTGGGCAGGCACTCCCGAGCGGATCGAAAGGTGGATTCATCAGTTCAAAATTTTGTTAAGCGTTTTTGATTTTGCGGCAATTTTCTTGGTCATGCGGTTGTTGGCACGCAGTCAACTGAATCCTTTTCTGGCGTTTTTTATTGCGGTCAATCCCGCGTTTTTATACGACACTTTTTTGTGGGGACAGGTGGATATTGTTGGAACGCTTTTTTCATTTGCCGCGCTTTTGATGGCGTTGTTGGGCAGGGCGACGTGGAGTGGAATATTTTTTGTGCTAGCTTTGAACACAAAACCACTCGCGCTTGTGTATCTGCTGCTGCTTGTGATGATTTTAATTCCAACGTTTATTCGGAATCGGCGCGTAATCCTGTACGTTTTGATTGGAATGATTGTGACGCAAGTTGCATTGCTTTTACCGTACTTGGATACGCCATTGGGTTTTCTGGATGCGTATCTTCGCTCACTGTCATCGTTCCCGTTTGTTTCTGTAAATGCGTACAATTTTTGGTATCTCGTGGATCGCAATCCCTTAAGACTTTCGCCCGATATTTTGCTGATCGGTCAATGGAGTTACAGACAGGTTGGCACATTCTTGTTTCTGGTAACGAGCAGCATCGCGCTGCTGCCCCTCGCGGCGCGTTGCCTTGTGCGAACATTCCAACAACAAAAGTTTTTGAAGCACGATTACGCGCTGGTCATGTTGAGCGCGGGCTGGGTGACGTTGAGTTTTTTTTATTTTAGTACAATGATGCACGAACGCTATGCGTATGCGGTGATTTTGTTTTGGGGAGTGTATGCGCTGCTTGTTGGAGAGTTTTGGCTGTATGCGCTCGTTTCGCTCGCGTATTTGTTGAATGTGGAAATGGTCTTTCATGCCTTGCACATCGGACCGCTCAGCAGTGGGATATTGCATCAACCAAGGTTTGTCGCGTTTTTGTACTTTATTGCGCTGGTGTGGGGAATGTATAAAATCTATCGCGGCGCGCAGCTGCGACAAGAAATCAACATGATTCTTTTATTTGCGCGCGAACACTGGAAGCCCGCGCTCGCTCGATTTGGAACATAACAGGACTTGCACATGTCATTTCGGGGTAGTCAGCCATTTGGGGTTGTATGAGCGTAGAAACTTTTAGCTTGAGCCATGCCCTTCAACGCGAATCGACGCGAATCAAAGCGCGAATCTTCGCGAAAGATACAAAGCCCAAAATTCGTGCGGATTCGTTCCGATTCGCGTAGATTCGCATTTTTCCTCCTCTGCCTCGAAAGGGACTTAATTCCTGTGCAGCGGAGGGAGAAATGACAAACTAACCCTATGGATCAAGAAGTCGTCACCCAATTCGTCGGCAACGCGCACGGCAATCTCGATGTCGTGAAACAGTTATTGCAAGAACATCCCGAACTACTCAACGCGGTGTGGGAACAAGTGAATGAAACGGCGATTCAAGCCGCGACGCAAACGGGACAACGTGACATTGCAGAATTTTTGATTTCGCACGGCGCGCCGATTGATATTTGCACCGCCGCGATGTTAGGCGATGAAAAACGCGTCGCGGAATTTTTGCAGCAAGACGCGTCACTGGCGCACGCGAAAGGTTCGCACGATTATCCCGTGTTGTATCACGCGTGTTTGAGCGGCAATACGCGTATCGCGGACATGTTGAAACAGTACGGCGGTGGTGATGGAAAAGAGTTTGCATTGCACGCGGCGGTGCTTTCGGGAAACGCGGACATGGTGAATTGGCTTTTGGCGAACGGGATTCAAGATGTGAATTATCCAAATTACGAAAACAAGACGCCGCTCACCGTCGCGCTGGAACGCGGGTATTTTGATGTGGCGGATATGTTGGGGAGTGAAGGGGGAGTAGAATTGTGAGTGAACCACCTATCCAACATCCAAGTTGACCAAGTATTGGCGTGGAGGTGATGAATGAGAATTACTTTTGACGAATCGGTGGACATTCTCTACATTCGATTGCGTGAGGGGGATTATGAAGAGAGCGATGAAGTGTCCGAAGGCGTCATCGTAGATTTTGATAAGGCGGGCAAGCCGATGGCGATTGAGATTTTGGATGCGTCACAGATGATGAGCCAAGTAGATCGCGTGACATTTGAGTACGCGCGAACTTCGCAACCTGTGTGACAGTGATAATTTCATGACCCGCGCGATAATCAACAATCATGTCCGAACCAAACGATACTACCCCTTCAAGCGGCGACACAAATCAAATCAATATGGGCGCGGGCGTGCACGCGCAGCAAGTGGCAGCGGGAAGCCACATTACACAAGTCTACATTGCACAACAAATTGTCGCGCCCTTTCGAGAGGCGAATCAACAAATTTCAAAAATCATGGGGTTTGCAAGAGAATTTGAATTGCCGAATCATACATCGGAAGAATCTTTAAAGGCTATTACGCGACAGCTTCATTCACTTTTGGGTTATGCCTTTCTTGATACATGTGAAGTAAGTCCACTTCAGGATTTTGTTTACTTGCTTTCTCTGAATCGCATCAGCGAAAAAGATGGCTCGATTACTTTGCAGTTAGAGCTTGTATGTCACATCACGCCATTCGTCACTGTCTTTGACGAAATACTTTCCACACTTTTTGATAAAAGCGACCAAGAGTTTTTGGTTCGCACAAGCAAATACCCAAGTGACCTGAATATCAAATTTAGTTATGTATGGGCGACAAATGTTCCTTACCGAATTACAAGGATTGGACCCAAATCTATCCGAGTTGATTGCTTGGATTCCAATCACTTTACGGTAAAATTCCCTTACAAACCAGTGACTTACTTGTAATTCTCTCCGCGATGATGAACGGGAAACCTGTTATTTACGACGATGTTAATTTTTCTACTTTGCGCCCAAACGAAGTCGAGTTCATGAAGTATACAAGTGAAGCGAAACATCGCGGAAGGCTCGACCTATCAGATTTCACAATTGATGTTTCCAGCGCAGAGTCATGGAGTGTTGCAACCGAAGGCGTGCAAAAAAGATAGTTCCGATTATGGGTGAACAGCATCCGAACTTGAACCCATCATCGGAAAATATCGAACCCAATTAGAAACAATGGGGATTCACCCGCACCGATTTTTCCTTTTCGGCTCACAGGCAACAGGCACAGCACACGAAGGCAGCGATATTGATCTTTTTGTAGTGTCGCCCGATTGGAAAAATTACAATGACCGTGAACGCTTTGAGTTACTTGGCATTGCAGCGGCGCGAATTTTGAAACCGATCCAAGTGCGCGGCGTGACGCCTGATGAAATTGAAAACCGCGAACTGTCGCCGTTTTGGCAAGAGGTGTTTGAGACGCAAACGATTGAAATTTCAGGAGAATCAAAAATTGTGAAACCGATCAAAATTGACAACATCCAACCCGAACCCGACGCACTCCACACGCCCTTCAAAGGACCCGCGCACGAATTTTCGGGCGATGTCACGCTCAAACGTCTCGTGTGGGCGGGCGATAGTCCAGAATTGGAATTGCTCGGCGCGTGGTTCAGCGCGGGCGCGCGCACACTGCCGCATATTCATAATGCGGATCAAGCGCTGCATGTGATGGAAGGGACGTGCGCTTATGGCGACGAAAATGGTGTTACACTTGTGCGCGCGGGCGAAATTCTCAACATTCCCGCGGGCGTGTGGCATTGGCACGGCGCGACGCCCGATGCGCCAATGATGCACATTTCGATTCGCAAAATGGGGAACAGCACGAATTGGGAGGTGGAGGAAAAAGGGTGGGGAACGCAATACGAGGAGTTGAGGGAAAAAGGGAAATGAAAAGTTCGATCTCCAAAGCGAGTTCTTACCGCGAGATTGGCGAATTTTGGGACACGCACGATTTGACCGACTTTTGGGATCAAACGTATCCCGTCGAGTTTGAGATTGATATTCAAAGCGAAGAAACGTACTTTCCTGTAGATACGAGGTTATCGAATCGGATTCGCGTGCTTGCTAAACGGCGCGGTGTTTCACCAGAAACCCTGTTGAACTTGTGGGTGCAAGAAAAACTTCAAACCGAAGCGGCATGACATTTTCCGATTCGCAAGATGGGGAATAGCACGAATTGGGAGGTGGAGGAAAAGGGGTGGGGGACGCAGTACGAGGAGTTGAAGGAAAAAGGGGAATGAAGGAAATGAGGGAACTAACCAGAGTTCGAGTCAAGCGCGCGCGGATTCCAAAACGTCTTGGACCGTATTTTCAAGAATACGATTTTCGACAGCTGAACCTTGAACAGAGCGCGAATTTGATTATTCAGCGCACGCTCGAGTTTGGAACGTGGAAAGAGCTGAGCTGGCTCTTTCGCGTGTATGGCAAAGCGCGCATCAAAAAATTCTTGCGCGAATTGGGCGAACGCGGGTTGTCGCGCGCCGCGTTCAATTACTGGCGCAAACTGCTGGACGTCAAACAATGGAAGAAATCACCGTTCGCGATTGCGCGCGAAGAGGTATGGCCATATTCATGAAACCACATTGGGAAGCGTTGACACCCGATACGCGCACGACTTTTCAGGCGTGCGCCAATCTGCCATTCATTCGCGATTTTTATCTAGCAGGTGGCACAGGGTTAGCTTTGCACTTGGGTCATCGCTTTTCAGTGGATTTGGATTTTTTCAGTGAGCGCGCAAACACTGTAGATAAAAAAATGCGTTCCGTTTTGAAACGAAAATTTCGCGGGCAGTCCTTGGAACTAACCCACGATCAGGACGCAACGTTTGTTGCAAAATTGCGCGCGGTTGGAATCAGTTTTTTTGAATTGGACGCGCATCCGTTGGTAGAACCGACGATGGATGTCGAGGGTGTGCAGATTGCGAGTATCCGTGAAATTGGCGCGATGAAGCTGGCAGCGGTATTTGGTCGCGCGTCACGCAAAGACCTTGTGGACTTGTACTATATCTTGCAAAATGAAAGGTTGGAAAATTTGTTTCGCGTCGCTGCAAAAAAATATCCGCTCGTTCCGTCGTTTCCACATCTGGCGCTGCGTGGTATGGTTTTTTTCGATGATGCGGAAAAACTTGACATGCCAAAGATGATTGACCAAAGAGCTTGGAGCAAAATGAAAAAGTTTTTGGAGAAACAAGCATTTGAAGTGGGACGCAGGCAACTTGGCAAGTTATGGGAATGAACATGGCAGAAAACAAAAATTCAGGAATGAAAAAAGAAATTCGAGCGTCCAAATGAATGGCATTTATTTTTTGGCGAATGATCGGGTCAAGGATTGGTTTATTGCCGCCGTCGAGAGCGTGCGGGCGCGCGGGGCAACGCTTCCGATTTGCGTGATTCCGTACGATGACAACACTTTGCAAATTCGCGCGCTGGTAATCAAGTACGGGCTGACCTTTTGGGAAGATGCTTCCCGCGCTGCGCTGGACGAGATTGGCGCGACTTTTGTTTTGAACAAACTCGAATACAATCATATGTTTCGCAAGTTCGCGTGCTTTTGGGGACCGTACGAAGATTTCATGTACTCTGACGTGGACGTGATCGCCCTGATGAATTGGGATGAACTCGTTACCCAATTTCACGCGTCCGATGCTGCCCTCTGGTATTTTGATTTGTCCGAAGATTTCGTTTACAAGCCAGGGCCGCTATTGGAGCAATTTCAGCGTCAAGGCAAAGGGATGCGTTTTAATGGAGGCGGATTCGTCTCCTCAAAAGGCGAATTTGATCTCGCGCAGGTTCGCTTTCTGGCCGCACAGGCGCAAGCATACCGTTTGCAATTTGCGGGGATGGACCAGGCATTTTTGAATTACTGTATTGATGCTACCGATCGGAACGCGGTAAACGCCGCAGACCGCGTCCCGAATCTGCACAGCTGGAGCTGGGCGCCTGCCACGTACAAGGGTCATTCCGACATCTATGAGATTGCAGACCGCGAAGGAACCTTTCAGGGCAAGCGTTTTCCAATGATTCATTGGGCGGGGTTCGAGTTACGCTCGTATATGCCCCATCGCGAACTCTGGTTAAAGTATCGGCTGCGAAATGCGCCCTGGCTGGACAAATTGAACTATGGCTGGGCCTGGCGCGTGCGCCCAATATTTGGGAATGTCAAGCGCGCGCTCCAAAAAAATTTGTCCCCTGAATCCCCCATCGGAATCTGATCATGCTTTTACACTGCAAACTTTTCGGCAAGACCTACGAGTTCCGCGACGTGCGCGAGCTCATGGGCAAGGCGAACGAGGAAAAATCGGGCGATCACCTTGCAGGTGTAGCTGCGTCTTCGGCGATTGAACGCGCCGCTGCGAAATATGTTTTATCCGAAGTGCCGCTGTCCGCGTTGTACGAAAATCCTGTCGTGCCGTACGAGCAAGATGAAGTGACGCGCGTCATTTTTGATGGAATGGATCAAAACGCGTACACGCAAATCAAGTCGTGGACAGTTGGACAGTTGCGCGAATGGATTCTCTCGAACGCGACAACAAACGACGACATTAAGAAAATTCAAAACGGACTCACGAGCGAAATGATCGCCGCCGTCGCGAAATTGATGTCGAATATGGATTTGGTTCTCGCCGCGTCAAAAATTCGCGTCGTCACACATGCCAACAACACGATGGGCGAAATGGGTCGGCTCGCCTCGCGCAATCAGCCCAATCATCCCACCGACGATCCCGACGGCATCCGCGCGGAAATTTATGAAGGTCTTTCGTACGGTTCGGGCGATTCCGTCATCGGCATCAATCCTGTGGATGATTCATTGGCGAGCGTTCAGCGTTTGCTCGACATGAGTTACAAGGTCATCACCGATTGGAAAATTCCGACGCAGAATTGTGTGCTGTCGCATGTCACGACGCAGATGGAAGCGATGAAACGCGGTTCGCCTGTGGGGCTCGTGTTTCAATCGCTGGCAGGTTCGCAAAAAGGAAATGACTCGTTCGGCATTTCGGTTGGCATGTTGGATGAAGCGTACGCGATTGCAAAAAAATACGCGGTGGTGCCAGGTCCGAACTATATGTATTTTGAAACGGGCGAAGGTGCGGAACTTTCCGCCGACGCGCATTACGGCTGGGATCAATTGACGCTCGAAGTGCGCTGTTACGGTTTAGCAAAACGCTACGCGCCGTTCCAAGTCAATTCCGTCGTCGGTTTCATCGGTCCCGAATACTTGTACGACGCGCAGCAAATTACGCGCGCGGGTCTGGAAGATCACTTTTGCGCGAAACTCACGGGCATCTCGATGGGCTGTGACGCGTGTTACACCAATCACGCGCGCGCGGATCAAAATTCGTTAGAAAATTTATCCATCCTCCTCGCCGCCGCGGGCTGCAATTATTTCATGGGCGTCCCAATGGGCGACGATCCGATGCTCTCGTACCAATCCAATTCGTTCCACGACGCGTCCAGCTTGCGCCAAATTTTGAAACTGCGCCCGCTGCCCGAATTTGAAAATTGGCTCGTGGAGATGGGCTTGTGGGACAAGGAAAAATTGTTGCTGACGGAAAAGGCGGGGGATGCGACGATGTTTGTGAGATGAGAGGTTTTTGAAATGCAACCAAACTTTCAATCTGCCATCTGGCAACAATTCGGGGCTGCTATTGATACGTTAGCAGATGCGATACGCGCCTGTCCCGACGAGCTGTGGCGCGCGCGTTTGTGGGATGTGCCCGATAAACCTGAATTCGGAGAGTTCTGGTACATCGCGTATCACACGTTGTTTTGGCTCGACTATTATCTGTCGGAAGATCCTGAAAATTTTTCAACACCTGCTCCATTTACGCAGAGCGAATTCAATATGGATGATGGACTGCCCGAACGGGTGTACGCTCGCGACGAACTGTTGACGTATTTGCAGTACGGACGCGATAAATGCCGCGCGCGGATTGAATCAGGGACTGACCTTTTTGCGCCGCAGCGCTGCAGACCGAATTATCTCGACATGACGATTGCCGAGCTGCATCTATACAATATGCGCCATGTGCAAGAACATGCCGCGGCATTGAATATGCTGCTTGGTCAAAGAAATATTGCGGCGCCCGACTGGGTGAGTAGGGCGCGCAGCACATAGCGAATCATTATTTGCGAACGCGAAAGACGCCGATGAATATGCTAACCCAAAATCAAATTGACGCGATTATTGACACCGTTGTCGCGGAATTACAGCGACAGGGCGTCGTACGGAACGAACGCCGTTTCGTTCCCTCCTCTGCCTCCGACGTAGCTTCTCTCGCGCTCGATCTCCCCGACATCACGACGCCCGCGTACCGCGCGCGTTCGTATGTCGAAAACGCGCGCAAACCCGATGTGCTGCGGGCGTTGATGCAAACGACACCTGCGCGCATTGGCATCGGACATGCGGGTCCGCGCTATCGCAACATTCCGCAATTTATTTTTTGGGCGGATCACGCGGTCACGCAAGATGCGTTGTTCAAAGAAATTGATCCCGCGCTGCTTGAACAATTCAATTTGTTCGAGGTGCAATCGCAAGCGAGCAATCGCCAAGAATATCTCTTGCGCCCCGATCTCGGACGAAAACTTTCGGACGCGGCAAAGAAAACATTGCAAGAACGCTGTGTGAAAAATCCTGACGTACAAGTGTACGTTTCCGATGGCTTGTCCGCAGCTGCCATTGAACACAATTTGCGTGATATGCTGCCTGTGATTCAACAGGGTTTGCAGCAAGCGGGTCTAAAAATGGGGACGCCGTTTTATGTGAAATACGGACGCGTGGGTTTGTTGAATGATGTCAATGCCATCGTGGACGCAAAAGTGGTTGTCACGTTGATCGGCGAACGCCCCGGACTTGGACGCGCGGAAGCGATGAGCGCGTACATGGGATTTCGTCCGCAACCCGATTCCAGCGACGCGGATCGTGATGTGGTGTGCAACATTTTCAACGGCGGCACAAACCCGTTAGAGGCCGGCGCATACGTGGTAGAATATATCAAACGCATGTTGAAGCAGGGGGCGAGTGGGATCAAGTTGAAATTGATTGAACAAGCAGGGAATAAATAATACGCTGTCATTCTGAATGGAATGAAGAATCTCGACCTCGCGGGGAGAGATTCTTCACGCTGTTCAGAATGACAATCCAACAGGAATTTGTTGTGGCAAGTATCACCGATATTGGAAATATTTTTAATACAATCCGCGAAGTAGATTTGACGCCCATTCGCGAGTCTGCCGAAAAGCAAACGTGGGTCGCAATCGTGGGCGGCGAAACGAGCGGCGCGCGCGCGTTGGCGACATCGTTTTATCTTGCGCCACATCCGCTGCCGATGAATGATGCGAGTTTTGACATGGCGGGGCCGATTTTGATTTCGGTCGAAAAAGCAGAATTGGCGGAACGCGCGGATTTGGTCGTGTTTGTGTTTGAACAGGGACACGCGGCGAGTGAACAGGAACGCGCGGCATTTCAAAAGTGGACGGCGGAAGGCAAAAAAATAATCATCCTTTTCAATCAGCCCACCGCGCCCCTCGCGTTCACCTCGCGCACGGAATGGGCGGGCGCGCGCGTGATTGAAGGACTTGTCGTCGCGCGCGAATTTTCGGAAAAACATTTTGTGCCTGCGGTCTTGACCTTGATGCCCGAAAATAAATTGTCGTTGGCGCGCAATTATCCGTTGTTTCGTTCCGCCGTTGCCAATGATGTGATCAATGAAACGTCCGTTGCGAACGCGAGTTATGCCTTTAGCACGGGACTTGCGGAAATTATTCCCGTGTTGAATATCCCGTTCAATATTGCCGATATGGTGATTCTCACCAAAGCGCAAGCGTTCATGGTCTATCGGCTCGGTCTGCTTTTTGGACTCTCGACACACTGGCAAGCGCATCTCGCCGCGTTCGGTTCGACGATTGGATTTGGTTTCGTGTGGCGCACGATTGCGCGGCAACTCATCGGCTTGATTCCAGGACTCGGCATTTTGCCCAAAGTGGCGATTGCGTATGCGGGCACGTATGCGATGGGGCGCGGCGCGCTGCAATGGTACGAAACAGGACGCGATGTAAAACGTGCCGACATTGAAAAATTTTTCCAGGAAGCATTGGAACGCGGAAAATCGTTAGCATCCGCGCTCGCCGAAAAAGCGCCGAAATTGCCTTTCGGCAAAAAGAAAGACGAGCCGCTTGTTTTGACTTCAGGCAACATCCAATCATAAAAAAATTTTCATAGAAAATTTTTTTATGATTGGATCCATACATTTTCATGGCAGTTCTTGATCCCATCAAAGCCAACGTTCTTGCCGTCCGCCTCATTCCCAATGTGGATCGCGGGTTCGCGGAAAAAATGAATTTGCGCGAAAACGAACGCAGCATCGGTTTTCTCACTGCCGATATTGACGACGCGACGTACACCGCGATTGACGAGGCGACGAAACAAGCCGATGTGCGTGTCGCGTATGCGAAAAGTTTTTACGCGGGCGCGGGTCACGCGTCAGGTCCGTTGTCAGGGGAAATCATCGCGATTCTCGCGGGTCCCGATCCTGCCGAAGTGCGCGCGGGTTTGAATGCGGCATTGACGTACATTCGCGACGACGCCTATTTTTATTCCGCGAATGACAACAACACGATTGCGTTTTTCCCGCATCTCATATCGCGTACTGGCAGTTACTTGAGCGAAACCGCGGGCGTGCCACTCGGTATGCCAATGGCGTATCTCATCGCGCCGCCGCTCGAAGCCACATTCGGGATTGATGCAGCTTTGAAAGCGGCAAACGTCACCATGCGCGTCTGGTTCAATCCGCCGAGCGAAACAAATTTTTCAGGCGCGTTGCTCACCGGCGAACAAGCTGCGTGCCGAGCTGCGTGCGCCGCGTTTCAAGAAGCTGTTCTCGATGTCGCGCGGAATCCGCTAAAGTTTTGAGCTTGCTTCCGAGAAGCGGTTAACGCAGTACGATCTATGAACAAGCATCCGCGCCTCCTTTTGGCGATTGCCTTAATTGCATGCCTGCCTTTTTTCTTGCTCATTTCATGCGGAAATAGCACACCATCGCCGCTCAAGAAAATGGTATTGGGCAAGTGGACGCGCGAGGATGGTTATTACACGATCGAATTTTTTCAGGATGATACATGGAAGTTAGTCCGTTCCGATCAGACCTTTACGGCAAGTGGCAAATACACGATTCGGGACACGATAATGTATTCAGAGGCGTTGGCTGTCTCCGACTCAAAAGTATATCCTGTGGGGACAAAGTTTGAAGAAGAAATGATCATTCAAGCCAATCAGCTAATTCTCAAAGGCAAAGACCCAATTTCGGGGGAAAACTATTCTGAGGTTTTACGTAGAACAGAACCTTAGCGCGCACAGAAAAGAAACCCAACGTGGCGACTCCTCACAAGGGCATAGGGAATTTCCTTGTTTCGTGTCGCCAACCTCAAGTTCTCATGTCCGATTTCGACACCGATCTCCGTTCCATCCAAGAAGTCCGCAATCTCGCGGTTGCCGCGCGCAACGCGCAGCGCGAATTTTTCCATTTCTCGCAAGAGCAGGTGGATAAAGTTTGCGCGGCAATGGCGGAAGCAGCGTACAACGATTCAATGCGTTTGGGGCAATTAGCGGTGGATGAAACCACCTACGGCATTCCCGAACACAAACTTGTTAAAAATCAATTCAGCAGCAAATTTTTGTGGGACTCGCTCAAGGATGTGAAAACGGTTGGCGTGATTCGACGTGATGAAGCGAAAAAAATTGTAGAGATCGGTTGGCCCGTTGGCGTCCTCGCGGGATTCACCCCTTCGACGAATCCCACATCTACCGCGATGTTCAAAGTATTGATCGCCGTCAAAGCGCGCAACGCGATGGTCATTTCGCCGCATCCGTCAGCTGTGAAATGCACGAGCGAAACGGTGCGCGTGATGGCAGAAGCGGGCGAACGCGCGGGCATGCCGAAAGGTCTCGTCGCGAGTTTGACGACGGTGACGGTGCCCGCGCTGAATGAATTGATGAAACATTGGGCGGTGAGCATGTTGATTGCCACGGGCGGCGAAGCGGTGGTACGCGCCGCGCACAGTTCGGGCAAACCCGCGATTGGCGTGGGACCTGGGAACGTTCCCGTGTATGTAGATCGCAGCGCGGATGTTGCACAAGCGGCGGAATTGATCGTCAAATCCAAATCGTTCGATTGGTCAACGATTTGCGCCAGCGAACAATCCGTCGTCGCCGACGCGCCGATTGAAAAACAACTCGCGGGCGAAATGGAAAAACGCGGCGCGTATTTTTTGGACGACGCGCAAATTGCGGCAATGTCAAAGGTGATTCATCGCGCGGATGGTTTGCCCATTCCCAAAGCCGTCGGCAAATCGCCGCAAGTTCTCGCGCAAATGGCGGGCATCACTGTTCCATCCGACGCGCGCGTTTTAGTTGCGCGGCTCAAAGGTGTGGGACCCGAATACCCGTTGTCACGCGAAAAATTGACGAGCGTTCTCGGTTGGTATGTCGCGGACGGTTGGGAAAAATGTTGCGAACGCTGCATCGAACTTTTAAAGTTCGGTGGCGACGGGCATACGCTTTCGATTCAGTGCCGCGATGAAAATGTGATTATGCAATTCGGTTTGGAAAAACCCGCGTTCCGCATCGTCGTCAACACGATGGCGACACTCGGCGCGGTGGGTTTCACCACAAACCTCGACCCCTCCATGACGCTCGCAACAGGCGGCATCGGCGGCGGCGTGTTCAGCGAAAACATTTCCGTCAAGCATGTTTTGAATATCAAGCGTTTGGCGTGGGGTGTGCGCGAGTGGAATGAAGCGGCGTCAAACGTCAAGGAGCCTGCCCTGAGGGACGAAGGGTCAAACGTCAATGACGCGCAGATTGAAGAGATTGTGCGGAGAGTGTTGGGGGAGTTGCGGCACTAAAGCGTGGAGGGAGTTTTACAATGAGTACAGTCATTCAAACAGAATATCCATCGGTGGTGCGAACCAGTCGCGGGCTGTCTATCGCGGGGACGCGCATTACGCTATATGACATCCTGGATTATCTCAAGGCAGGATGGACGCCGCATTTGGCTCAGCACTGGCTGGACATCACGGAAGCGCAAATGGACGATGCAGTGAAATATTTGGAAGCGCATCGCCAGGAAGTTGAAAGCGAATATCAAGAAATCTTGAAACGCGCGGAAGAAAATCGCGAATACTGGAAAGCGCGCGAGAGGGAACATCTTGCCAAGCGTCGTAACAAATCCTTGACACCCGAACAAATCGCCTTGCGCGAGAAATTTGAAACATGGCGCAGCAAACGCAAAGCGGCGTGATTACAATTTTGGTTGACCACAACATTGAGGGTTAAGCGTTTGTGTTGTGGGGCGAGCTGAGCGCGGCGGGTTGGCTAGACATATTGCCGCTGCGAATGATGCGCTTACGCGACGTCGGGTTGCCAGAGGATAGCAATGATCGCGTAATTTGGCGGTACGCCCAAGCGAATCTTTGCTTGCTTTTTACGAACAACCGCAAAATGTTGGAGCCAGATTCACTTGAGCAAACGATTCGCGATGAAAATACACTCACTTCCTTGCCCGTGCTGACGGTTGGCAGCGCGGATCGTTTGAGTGAGCGCGCGTATCGTGAAGAGTGTATAGAACGCTTGCTCGAGATTGTGATCTATTTGGAGGATTATAAAGGCGTGGGACGAATGTTTGTTCCATAGCATCACACGCAGATTAAAGAAATTGTGCGGAGAGTGTTGGCGGAATTGAAACGGTAGGTGACACAAATGGATATATTGGAACAAGTAGAACATCTCTTATCAGAAATGACGCCCGGCGAGAAAGCACTGGTGCTTCAATGGGTTGTGCGCGATTTGGGAGAGGCATTTCCTGGGATTCAAGCTGACCCAGAAGTGAGCGGTGGCGAGCCGTGCATTGTGCGGACGCGGATCCCTGTGTGGCTGCTCGTGCAGGCGCGACGTTTGGGAACGAGTGAGGCGGATTTGCTTCGGAGTTATCCAACTCTGCGCGCGGAAGATTTGACGAATGCGTGGGCGTATGCGCGGGCGCATCGAGAAGAGATTGAAAAACAGATCATTGAAAACGAGAGCGCATAGTTATGGCGCGATTGTACTCAAATGAAAATTTTCCGTTCCCGACTGTTGAAGAATTGAGAAAGCTGGGACATGAGGTCTTGACCACGTTGGAAAGTGGCAGAGCAGGGCAGCGTATTCCCGATGACGCTGTTTTGGAGTTTGCAAATAGCGCACAACGAATTTTGATCACATTGAATCGCAAACATTTCATAAATTTGCACAAATCAAATCCCGATCATTTTGGAATAATTGTCTGCACATTTGACTCAAACTTTGGGGCATTGGCAAAACGGATTGACGATGCACTCAAAACAATTGCTGAACCAAAGGGCAAATTGATGCGTGTGAATCGCCCCAATCAATAAAATGCCCCGCCAAAAATCGCAATCCCAACCCGCGCGTGCGGTGCGCGCGGCGAAACGAAAATCGAAAACGAATGAGCGCGCGGTGGCTGTTTCTCTACCGCAAGAAACGCCCGCGCCAAATCTCTCGGAGGAGAGCAACAACATGGCAGACCCCAACATGATTGCCCTCGGCATGGTGGAAACCAAAGGGCTGATCGGCTCGATTGAAGCGGCGGACGCGATGGTGAAAGCGGCGAACGTTGTTTTGATCGGCAGTGAATATATCGGCGGCGGCTTCGTCACCGTCATGGTGCGCGGCGATGTCGGCGCGGTCAAAGCCGCGACAGATGCAGGCGCAGCGGCGGCGAAACGCGTTGGCGAACTCGTGAGCGTGCATGTCATTCCGCGCCCGCACGAAAGTGTCGAGATGATTTTGTCGCAAAATACCAAAGGCGCGGTTGGCGGACGCGGCTAAACGCGGATAGAGAAAGCGGCGTCCCGTTTCACATTTCCTTCCGCCTCACCCCCCGCCCCCTCTCCCAAAAACGAAAAGATGTTTTTGGGAGAGGGGAGTCAAATCGATCTTCACTCCCCCTCTCCTGAAAAGTTTTTTCCAAAAACTTTTCAGGAGAGGGGGGTGGGGGGTGAGGCACTTTCGCGTGAACGGTGCGTTCGATTACGAACGCGACGCACGAAACGTGAATGGAACTCGCACTGCCCAAAAATTTCAAGCAAGACGACGCGCCGCAGGTTTTGAATCAAGCGCGTCCCATCCTTGAACTACCTCCCGACGCGCAACTGCGCGTCGAGAATGTGACGAAAAACGCGCGCGGCACACGCATTGATTTTTCGTACACGCACGCGGTCAAACTCGATGACAATGCTTTGCGCGATGTGACGGGCGTGCGCGTGGATGTCAGTTCGCATGGCGATTTGAAATTCAACGCGCGTGGCAATCTCGTTTCGTACGATGTTGCGCCCGACGATCAGCGCCAACTGCGCGCCATTCGTGATCATCTTTCCAAGCTGGTGGCGAATGGTCAGGTGTATATCGCCAAACGCGGTGAAAAAATTGATCCCGAAAAATTGCGGCAACAAGGCAAAGCGTGGTACGTCGAGCAGGACGCGCAGGGCAATAAACATCTCAAGCGCGCGTGGATTTCGTAACTGCGCGCTCTAACCTTCTTGAAGGATTCTTGATCATGTCCCCTCCCCGAAAACTGATCGCGTTCTTGAATGATCCGGGCGGCAAAGGTGATGTGCCAGAGGTGATTGAAACGGGCAAGAGTGTTGCGCGCTTTTCAATCCCCGGGTTGCCGGACGCCAACAGTGAGACGTTTCCGAAACCGGGGACCGTTGAATTTCAAGCATCGCATCTACTTGTCATTCTTTCGCGCGCGTATGATGTGTGGGAAAATTATTTTGGCGCGCCGTACAATTGGCAGTCGGGCAAGGTGTTGACGGTGGTGCCGCGCGCGGGACGCGATTTTAATGCGTACTATGATCGCAGCGCGTTAAAGTTTTTCTACACCGATGATTCCATCACCAAGCGTATGATGTACACCTGCGAATCGTCCGATGTCGCCGCGCACGAATGTGGTCACGCGATTCTCGACGCGCATCATCCTGATTACTGGTCGTCGCTGCATCCCGAGACGGGCGCGTTCCACGAAGCATTTGGCGACATTACCGCGCTGCTCACGACGCTGCAATTTCCGAGCGTGCGCGAGCGGTTGATCAAAGAGACCGCGGGCGACTTACGCCAGAGCAGCAACGTCACGCGGCTGGCGGAGCAATTAGGCAAAGCGTTGTTCGCGGAATTTGGCAAAGAGGTTGCGGGCGCGACTGCGCTGCGCGATTTGGTCAACACCTTTCGCTATCAGGAAACATGGAAACTTCCTGCGACGGCATCTTCCACGCGTTTGTCTTCGGAATCGCACAGTTTCTCGCGTGTCTTTAGCGGCGCGTTCTATCAAATTTTTGTCGGCATGTATGAAAGCAAACGCAAGGCGGATGAAAAATTATCTGCTGAGGATGCGTTGGTTCAAACACGCGATGACGTTGGGAAAATGTTGGCAACCGCGCTCGTGCTTGCGCCGCCGGGAGACGCGGTGTTTCGTGTGATCGCGACTTCGATGTTCAAAGCGGAACAGCAATTGTTTCAAGGCGCGAATTTTGAAATTCTAAAAAAGGTTTTTTCCAATCGCCGCATCTTGCGTGTCAAGGACGCCAATGTTTTCAAGCCGCACACAAAAACGGTCGGCGCGAAAACGTCGGGCGTGAATCTCGGTTTATTGAGCATGACCGGCGCGGAGGCGACGCCGATGCCGCCCGCAGAATTACAAAAAGCATTGCGGCTGCGCGGGCAAGAAATGATTTTTTCGCGCGAACTGGGAACCTTGCAAGATGACAAGGTAGTGCAATACAGCGCGCAGCGTATGATTCCCTTGCGCGGCAAACAATTCGGCGTGGCGAATGGCGCGATGGTGCCACTGCAAGGCGGCTTGACGTTGAATGTGGATCAAGCGGGGATGGTCGCGTTTTCAGGATTTTATCGCGCGGGGAGTGACGATGTGCGCGCGATTCGCGATCACGTTGAAAAACTCGCAGGTAAAGATCGTATCTATGACGCGCGCCCCGGCGATCCCACCGAAGTGACGCATCTCTTTTCGCGCCGCCAGCCGTATTACATTCATTACGACGAACAAGGACAGAAAATTTTGCGGCGCGCGTACATGTCGTGCGCGTGCGGCTCCCAGACCTGACAGGTTTCTAACCATTTGTGGCACGCAGCGCGTTCGCGTTGGAACGCCGCACACGCGTCACTTATCGCAATGGTGTAAAAACCCGTCAGGTCTCAATCACAATGCCCGATCTCGAAATCACCCACCCAAAAATTTACGACTATCTCGAAAAAACACTCGCCGAGGAACATCCCATTTTGAAAGAGATGGGCGAATACGGACGCGGGCAAGGATTCCCAATCATTGGCGCGCAATCGGGGCGCTTGCTGCATTTCCTCGCGCGCGCCATAAATGCGAAAAATGTTCTCGAACTCGGTTCGGGTTTTGGGTATTCCGCGATGTGGTTCGCGTTGGCGGTGGGCGATGGCGGCAAAGTGGTGATGACGGAAGGTAAGCAAGCGAATCAAGATCGCGCGCGTGATTATTTTGCGCGCGCGGGTTTGTTGGAGCGCGTCGAGTTTAATGTGGGCGATGCGTTAGAGATTGCAAAAAAATATGCGGGTCCATTTGACATTATTTTTTGTGACATTGACAAGCACGATTACCCGAAAGCGATTGCGATTGCGCGCGAAAAATTGCGCGTGGGCGGGATTTTGATTTACGACAATATGTTGTGGCACGGACGCGTTGTGGATCAACGCGACACGGACACGAACGCGGTTTTGGAAACGACGCGCGCGTTGATGCACGACGATCAATTTTTTACAACGCTGGTGCCGTTGCGCGATGGGCAATCGTTGTCGTTGCGCGTGCGTTAATCCTTGAAGGAGCAAGTAATATGCAAGCAGCACCCAATCTGACAATTCCATTTGATGTTCTAACCGCATCATTGCGTCAGTTGCCATTGGAACAAAAACGTCAAGTCGTTGAATGGCTTGAAGAATGGATTGCTCAAGCCGAAGAAGAGGAATTGGAAACAAGTCCGAAATTTCAAGCGGAGCTTAATGGGGCGCGCACAGCATACAAAGCTGGAGACTATGTTACGATTGAAGAATACATTTCACAAAAGCCATAGCGGAAATGAATTATCGCGTCGTTGTTCCCAAACCCGTTCAGAAACAATTGGATAAAATTCCGCAACCCACACGCGCTCGAGTGTTGGAACGTATTTTGAGCTTGCGAGAAAATCCGCGCCCAATGGGAAGCATCAAACTCAAAAATTCAGAACGCGAATATCGTGTGCGTGTGGGTGATTATCGCGTTCGCTACGAGATTCGGGATGATGAGCAGCTTGTGATTTTGCTACATTGCAGGCATCGCAAAGATGTATATCGAGATTAAGTTGATAGGAGCTGTGCCATGAGCTTGCACAAAAATAGTTAATGGACCTCTCGCAAATCCTCGCGCAAATTCTCGCCGCAGCGGGAGTTTCAGCTGGTCAAATTCCATCTGACATTGACTTGTCACTTGGCAATATCCTGCGCTCGATCTTTATTCTCATCGTCGTCTATTTCCTCGCGCGGTTTGTGCGCGGTTTGGTGCAGCGCGGCTTGCGTCAAGCGAAATTCGATCCTCGCGTCGAGCAACTTATCGTCCAAGTTGTTTATTATGGCATCATCAGTTTGGGCGTCATTTGGATTTTGGGGGGCTTTGGTTTGTCGGTGGTGCTGCTCGGTGTCGCGGTTGGTTTCGCGTTTAAAGATTTGATTCAAAATTTCGCGGCGGGTTTGATCATTATGGGGACGCGTCCGTTTTCGCAAGGCGATTGGATTGTGGTGGGGACGAGCGAAGGGCGCGTGGCAGAAATCGGCTGGCGCGGCACATTTCTCGATACGGTTGATGGCAGACGCGTGATCGTTCCCAACTCGAACGTGATCACCAGCGTTGTCACAAATAATTCGCTCAATCCGCAATTACGCAGCACGATCCATTTGCAAGTCGGTTTGTCAAGTGATTTGGCAAATGTGGAAAAATATATTCTCGACGCGCTAAAAAATATCGCGGGCATTTCCGAATCCCCTGCGCCGACGGTTTTGCTTGATTCGATCACCGGCAGGGCGATGAATCTGGTTGTGCTGATTTGGATCAATGACCCTGTGAATCAGTCGAGGCGCGTCGTGTCCGAAGCATTGCGCGCAATCAAAGATACACTCTCCGCGCACGAGATTGATCTAAATCCCCCAACCAGCGTGAGCATGGCGATCAGTGGGCAAGCAAAATGAAACGCGTTCTAAAATGGCTCGGCATCGTCGTTCTCGTTGCCATTATTTTTTTCGTCATTGTGAATTGGAACAGCTGGGACGACGGCATTTTGTATTTGCAAGATATGGCGGCGTACACCGAAACGCCCGCGCAGCCATTGAATCCCAACGGGCGTTTTGCGTTCTGCGAACAGTTTGTGGCGTTACGCAACGCGCAGCGGGCACAATTCATCGAAAATTATCTGGACGCGCGCGGCATCGCGTTTCAACGCTTGCCCATTTACGAAACCAAATTCGACAATCTCTTTGTCCCATTTTCAGAGCGCGGGCCTTATACCATTTATTCCGCGCATTACGATAAATTCTTTGATGAGCCCGATTATCAAGGCGCGTCGGACAATGCGGCGGCAGTGTGCATGTTGCTCGTCGTCGCGGACGAGTTGCACAAACAGCGTCCAAACAAACCCATCGCGCTTTTATTCACAGGCGAGGAGGAACGCGGACTCGTTGGCGCGAAAGCGTTTTATGAGTATGCAACGCAGAATGGAATTAAAGTCGCGGAAGTTTTGAATTTCGATAGCATGGGACGCGCGGGGATCGCCGCGCGCGCGTCGGGGGCGCGCAGCGGCTTTGTGTTCACGATTCCGTTGTTGGGGGAACAGGTTTTTGATGGGCGCCAATTCGCGCCCGCGTCGTCGTATCGCCAACCCAATGCCGCATTGCTCGCACAATTGCAGCGCATCGCGCCCCTCGCGCATTTTGATCGCATGGTGGCGAGTTCGGACGGCACGTACTTTCAAGACAAGGGCTGGAACGCGATCAATTTTACGAGTGATGATATTTTTTATTTGGACGAAACATGGCACACCTACGGTGACCGCGTGGAATTGTTGGACGAAACAAATTTTCAACGCGCGGTGGATTTGATGTTGGGATACGCACAGCAAAGTGAGTGAGGCACAGTTGGAAAATTTTCAAGAGTATCAACGCGTGTCGCGCCGGACGTGGAATCTGGTTCAAACCGATCATCCGATTGTGTATCCCACACTTGGTTTGGTGAACGAAGCAGGCGAACTCGCGGGCAAAGTGAAAAAAATTTTCCGCGACAAGGCAGGCGTCATTTCCGAAACGGATCGCGAAGCTTTGAAATACGAATTGGGCGATGTGTTGTGGTATCTCGCGCAAATCGCGACAGAATTGGATTTGTCGCTCGAGGACATCGCGCAGGCGAACATTGATAAACTTACATCACGGTTGGAACGAAATCAGATTCAGGGGGAAGGGGATTATCGTTGACGATTGGCGTGCCACGCATTTCTGCAAATGCGTGGCACGTCAATCGTCCTTCCACATGGACGCCCAAGAATATCTCATCCGCCAATTTCGCTGGCTGCGGCGGCAGACCGATAGTGTGATGTTGGACACGACGGACGACATTTATAATGCCGTTCCGCCCGGCACGGCGAATCCGATCAGCGCGATTTTTTTGCACATGCTGACGATTGAGGACGCGTACATTCAGCAAGTGATTTTGGGCAAGCAGCGTTTGTGGGACACGGAGGGGTGGGAAGGAAAAATTGGTTCGCGCGCGCCGTGGCGCGGTGAAAATTGGGACGACTTGAAAGGCAAGCATACGACGCTGGAAGAAGCCGCGCAATTTCAACTCGCAGTGCGCGCAGCTACAGACACGTATCTTGAAACGCTCACGCCCGAAGAATTGGATCGGCGCGTGGATTTTGAAGGACGCGAACGGCGCATCGCGGATGTGTTGTGCATGCTCATTGTTCACACGCTCGGACATGCGGGTGAAATCGCGGCATTGAAAGGCGTGCAAGGCGTCGCAGGTTTATCATTCTGAAATTGTAGGGGCGGGGTTATCCCGCCCCCGTCTCGCGGAGAACATGACGAATGGCAAAACAATTTGAAATCATAGATGAATCCCTCCAAAATTGGATTGACAAACAGAAAATGTTTTTTGTCAGCACTGCGCCCTTGTCTGCGGACGGCATGGTGAATTGTTCACCAAAAGGGTACGATTGTTTCCGCATATTGAATGAACGCGAGGTGGCGTATCTCGATCTCACGGGTAGCGGCATAGAAACCGTCGCGCATTTGCAAGAGAACGAACGCATCGTTTTTCTTTTTGGCTCGTTCGATCAAACGCCGCGCATTGTGCGTTTGCACGGCAAAGGTTTTGTGCATGAACGCGGCACGCCCGAATTTGAAAAATTGATGCAACACTTTGAGCCGCGCGCGGGGATGAGATCAATCATTCGCGCCGAGCTCACGCACATTTCTGATTCATGCGGCTACGGCGTCCCGCGCTATCAATATCTGGGTGATCGTGACACGCTCCTCGAGTATTGGGACAAAAAGGGTGAAACGGAGAACGAAAATTATCGGCGCACGCGCAACGCAACGAGTCTGGACGGATTGCAAGGGATCGTCATCAAATAATTAGGGTTGGCACAAAATCGCAACGCCGCCCCATTTGTCATTGCGAGAAGCGCCCTCTGCGATGCGATGTAGTCATCGCCGCAATCCCCACGCGACAACCGAGATTGCGGCGATGAAGTGCATCGCATCCCTCGCAATGACAACCCCCGCCTATGACTTTGTGCCAGCCCTGATCAAATAGTCGATCGATACGCGATACGCGATTTGCGAAACCCCATGTACCTTGATCCGATCAGCATTATCCTTGCCGCCGGCGCGGGCTTGCTTTTTCTCGTCACCTATTTTTATTTTTGGAATCGTTGGCGCGAGTCACAGCGCGCGAATGTTTTGAGAACGAGCGCGATAAATAGTCTCGACGGCGCGGCGTTTGAAGGGTACGTCGAAAAATTGTTGATCAAGCGCGGTTATCGAGTGACGCACACAGGCAAGTCGGGCGATCTGGGCGTGGATTTGATTGCCGAAAAAGCGCCGTACAAATTCGCCGTCCAAGTGAAACGTCAAGCGCAGCCCGTATCGCGTCACGCGGTCAGCGATGCCGTCGCGGGCAAGGCGCAATACAAATGCAACGCGGCAATGGTTATCACAAACAATTTATTTTCTCCCGGCGCGCAGCAGCTCGCGCACGCGAACGGATGCAAACTTGTAGATCGAATTGTGTTGGCGGATTGGATGCTGGAGAATAAAAAGTAAAAAGTAAAGAGTAAAAAGTAAAAAGTAAAAAGTAGAATTCAACGTCAATTCATGATTTATGGGAAAACGTCTCTTTACTGCCGCCGAAATTCGTATTTGGAAAGAGTGCGGCGAAACGAAAATTGAACTTGCGCCCGACGACATCGTGACGCCTGAAGCGCGAGATGTGGCGAAGGCGTTGCATGTTGCGCTTGTGCGCGCGTCCACCGATCCGCTTGCGGATCAAGTGCGGAATGTTGTGCGTGAGATGCAAAATCGGACGCTCGACAAACGCGCGCCTGATGTGCGCGGGACGCGCGTGCAAGTGATTCAACCCGCGCGCGTCGAACTCGAACCGTTTCCGTTCGATGTAAAACGTCTCGACATGAACATTCGCGCGGCGGATGTGATTACGGATCGCGTGGGCTCGCCGATGGGCGTGGGATTCATGCGTTTTGAAAACGGCTCGTTTCCGTGGACGTTGAATTATGATGAAGTGGACTATGTGATCGAGGGCGAGTTGGAAATTCGCGTGGGCGACGAAAGTTTTGTCGGACGCGCAGGCGAGGTGATTTTTATTCCGCGCGGCACAAGCATTTTATTTTGCACGCGCACGTTTGCCTATTTCATGTACGTGACATATCCCGCAAACTGGACGACACAATAATTTGCCGGAGGGAAAAATGATCAAAGAATTTCGCGAATTTCTCATGCGCGGCAACGTTCTCGATCTTGCCGTGGCGGTCATTATCGGCGCAGCGTTTGGTGCCATTATCAATTCGCTCGTCGGCGACATTATCGTGCCACTTCTCGGTTTGGCGACGGGCGGGGTCAATTTCAATTCGCTCTATATCAATCTTTCGGGCAAGACGTTTGAATCGTATGAGGCCGCAAAAACGGCAGGCGCGGCGGTGCTTGGTTATGGCGCGTTCATTCAATCCATTATCACTTTCTTGCTGATTGCATGGGTTGTGTTCTTGATCATCAAGGCAGTCAACATGGCTGCGAAAAAGAAAGCGGAAGCGCCCGCGCCGCCACCCGCGCCTACGAATGAAGAAAAATTACTCGCCGAAATCCGTGATTTGTTGGCGAAACAAAATCGATGAATGATTCTGTATTACGCACCCTATTAGAATGGCTGCGCCCGCGCGCAAATTGGCATTGGCTCATTTTAGGTTCTGCAAATCCCGATGCCCCGCGAACGATTCTTCAAGTTGGCGGAGCATCGCAAATCACTGTCATCGTCGAGAAAGAAGCGGTGGCGGAAACGTTGCGCGCAGGTATTTGCGATGAACGCGTGACCGTACGCGTGGAGGAGTACGCCGCGCTGGGTGTGGTTTCAAGTCCGATTGATGTGACCCTCATGCTCGGTGTGTTAGAACACGCCGCGGATCCTTTGCGCGTGGTGCTGTCGGTTGCGCGTGTCACGCGTTTGAATGGGCTGGTTGTGGCGACGGAAAATAATTCGGTGACGCGGCGCGCGTTGTGGAATTGGTGGCTCGATGCGCGGTTGAATGATGTTTCGACGCGCGAATTTGAAAATTTTTCGATGGTGCGTGGGACGCGATGAATCCACAACTTGACGCGCTGCTCGACGCAACCGAACGCGCAATGCGAATGCGCCGCGTCGAATATCGCGGACGCGTTCACGCTGGCGTTGATCTTGGCACGGCGTACACCGTGCTGCTCGTTCTCGACGAAAATTGCCAACCGCTTGTTGGAACCTATCGCTTTGCGGAGGTAGTGCGCGATGGGTTGGTTGTAGATTTTGTCGGCGCGATTGATTTGCTTAAGGAATTGAAACGCGAGGTGGAAGCGCGACTCGGTTTTGAATTGACGCACGCCGCGACAGGATTTCCACCGGGCGTGCCGCGCGCCGAAGTGCGCGCGACGGCGAATGTGTTGCGCGCGGCGGGGTTGGAATGTACGAATGAGGTGGATGAACCGAGCGCGGCAAATGCTGTCTTGCAAATTCGCGATGGCGCAGTGGTAGATGTCGGTGGTGGCACAACGGGCGTGGCGGTTTTGCGCGATGGGCAAGTGATTCATACGGCAGATGAAGCAACGGGCGGCGCACATTTTTCACTCGTCATCGCGGGCGCGTTGAAAATTTCATTTGAGGACGCGGAAAAATTGAAAACGGATGCGCACGGGCAAGCGCGTCTGTTTCCACTTGTCGAACCCGTTATGGAAAAAGTGGGCAGCATTGTTTCAAAACACATTGCGCGTTATGATGTGCAGGTAATTTATCTGGTCGGCGGAACGAGCATGTTTCCGAATATGGGACAAGTGATCGAACGCGTGACGGGCGTCAAAACGATTGTGCCGCCGCGCCCGCTTTTTATCACACCGTTGGGAATTGCGATGAGTGACCGGTGATCAGTAAGCAGTGATCAGTAAGCAGTAATCAGTCTGAATACTGAATACTGAATACTGAATACTGATCACTGACCACTGACGTACTGACCTAAACATGGCAGACACAAAATTTGAACTCCGCGCGTACTGTTATTTGGATCGGATGCAGCCACAGTACGCGGCGTTTGTTGGAACGATCACACAAGGCGATTTGCCGATTGAAGGCATGGCGTCGCTGTATGTCGAAGTCGCGCCGGGCAATGATGTTTTTCGGCTCGTGGACATTGCGGTAAAGTCCACCGACGCGAAACCCGGCGCGCAAATTGTCGAACGCGAATTTGGCATGTTCGAGGTTCATTCGCTCAAACAAGCTGAAGTGTTGGAAGCGGGGCGTATCGTTTTGGAGCGTTTGAATTTAAGACCCGAAGACCGCATCAAGCCCACCGTCGCGTCGCTCCAAATCATCACGCACGTCAACACCTACCAAGTGCAATTACTGAATCGTTTTCGCCGCGGCGCGATGTTGGTCGCAGGCGAAACGTTATTCATCATGGAAGTCGCGCCCGCCGCGTACATTAACCTCGCCGCGAACGAGGCGGAAAAATCCGCGACGGTGAAATTGATTCACGTTTCTTCCGTCGGACGTTTTGGGCGCATGTGGCTGTCGGGCAGTGAAGCGGAAATGGTGGCGGCGCAAAGCGCGGCGGTGGCGGCGATTGAAAATTTGCAAGGCAAGTAGTTTAGTTTGTCATTTCGAGCGGAGCGAGAAATCTCTTTTTGGAAGACCGAGATTTCTCGCTCCGCTCGAAATGACAGTATCGAGAAAAAATGGCGCGCACCTTTTACACCGAACGCGATATTGAAGACATGGCAAAACGCGGCATCACCGAAATCGAGATCAATGATTCGGTGTACATCACCGATGTCGCGCGCGAGATGATGGACAAACTTGGCATCAAGCGCAAGGTGACAAATGGCGCGCCCGCGTCCTCCGGCGTGCTCGCGTCGCCCGATGTGGCGAATTTGCATAAACCCGCAACGCTCACCGATTCCGAAAAGCAAGAGGTGATTGACAAAGTAAAAAGCGGCGTGATTGCGCGGCTCGGCGCGGGGGTGGATTCAGTTGTGGTGGATCAAATTGTGCGGCGCGTGGTGGGAGCGTTGTAATTTTTGATTTATGATTTTTGATTTGCGATTTTGCGACGGGGTAATCAGAAATCATAAATCTGAAATCTGAAATCATAAATGATCTTGGGACAGGTCGTCGGCACCGTTGTCGCCACGATCAAAGATGAACAACTCGCGGGCGAAAAACTTTTGCTTGTGCAATTGCTGAATCGCAAACGTGAAAAAATTGGTCGTCCGCAAGCAGCGATTGATGTCGTGGATGCGGGGCAGGGCGATTTTGTTTTTCTCGTGCGCGCGCGTGAAGCCGCGCTTGCCACGTATCCCGTCGTCGGTCCCGTGGATTTGGCTATTGTGGGAATTGTGGAAACGGTGGACGCGCTGGAAAATGTGGAATTGGAATTGAGCGAGGGCGAGAGTTATTTTACATGATTATTGGGCAAGTCGTCGGCACTGTCGTCGCCACCATCAAACACCCATCGTACGCGGGGCGCAAACTTTTGCTCGTGCGTCCACTTCATCTTGCGAACGAAAAACCCGAAGATGATTTTATCGCGGTAGATGTAGCGCAAGCGGGCGTGGGCGATACCGTTCTCGTGTGCCAAGAAGGTAACTCGACGCGCCAAGTCATCGGCGTCCCCAACGCGCCGATTCGTTCCTCGATCATTGGCGTCATTGATTCGATTTCGTTGCGGTAAAAATTTCAGCGTTGCGTTAGAGAACACAACCCAACGCGCATTTTGTTTTTTTCATCCTTCATCCCTCCGCCTTCATCCTTTGTCTTATGCTTTCATTCCCCCCCCATTTCCTCTGGGCTGCCGCCACCGCGCCACAGCAAGTTGAAGGTCAAAATTTCAACAGCGATTGGTCTGCGTGGGAACAACTCCCCAACAAAATAAAAAATAATGATTCGTCGCGCGTCGCGTGTGATTGGTGGGGCGGACGTTGGCGCGAAGATTTTGAACGCGCGCAAAGTTTGGGCATGAACGCGCAGCGCATCGGCATCGAATGGGCGCGCCTCGAACCGCGTCAAGGGGAATGGAACGCGGACGCGGCAGCGCGTTACCGTGAAATGATTTCAAGTTTGCGCGAGCGCGGCATGGAGCCATTCGTCACGCTGCATCATTTCACAAGTCCGCAGTGGGTGGCGGAACGCGGCGGTTTTGAAAATCCCGACATTGCGGAATGGATGGCGCACTATGCCGAACGCGCGGCACGCGAATTTGGCGACATTGTAAAATTTTGGATCACGATTAACGAACCGAATGTGTATGCCGTCCAGTGCTATCTCTTTGGGGTGTGGCTCGCGCAGAAAAAGGATTTTGGCGCCTTTCTGCGCGTACTGAAAAATACAATTCGAGCCCACGCCGCCATGTATCATGCAATCAAACGCGTCACCCCAAACGCGCAAGTGGGTTATTCCCATCATTGGCGCGTCTTTGAGCCATACAATAAAAAATCACCGTTTGATCGTTTGATGGCTGGAATTCGGACACGGGTCTTTGGTGAAGCGATCTTGACGGCGATTGAGGAAGGGCGGCTCGTCCTCCCACTCGGTTGGAATGAAGCAATCCCTGAAGCGCGGGGTACGCAGGATTTTCTTGGCGTGAATTATTATTATCAAGAATTTACCGCGTTCGATCTGAAAAACGCGGCGGAAGTGTTTGCGCGCAGTGTGTACGATCCCGACGTGAAACGGCTGCAACAATTTTTTGAGGGCGCGGGAAATCTGCGCCCCAACGCGCTGCGTGACACCTTGATTCGTTTGGCAAAATTCAACAAACCGATTTACATTACGGAAAATGGTTTTGTGACAACAGACCGCGACGATCAAACCCGTTATCTCGTCACGCATCTTGACGCCGTGCATCAAGCCATTCAAAAAGGCGCGGAGGTGCGCGGCTATTTTTGGTGGTCTCTGTTGGACAATTTTGAGTGGTCGGAAGGATACACGCCGCGCTTTGGTTTGTATCACACCGATTTTGAAACGCAAACGCGCACGTTGAAAGAGGTGGGCGAGGTGTACGCACAGATTGCGCGCGCGAATGGCATTGCGGATGAATTACGCAAAGAGTACAGATAGGGTTTGTCATTCCCAGTAAGGATTGTCATTTCAAGGCGGAGCGAGAAATCTCGGTCTGGGCAGAGATTTCGGCGATGATTACATCGCACTCCGCTCGAAATGACAGCGGAACGCATGGACACAAAAAGCGAATACGCGCTGCGTGAAGAAATCGTCCGCATCGGCAAATTGATGTGGGAGAAAAATTTTATTGCGGCGGGCGACGGCAATTTGAGCGCGCGCGTCGGCGCGGACCGTTTGCTTTGCACTCCTAGCGGTTTGAGCAAAGGATTTTTGAACGCGGAACAATTGCTCGTGATTGACATGCAGGGCAACAAAATCGGCGCGAATTTTGGCGCGGCACGCGAACTCGTCCCCTCCTCCGAAATTCGTTTGCATCTTGAATGTTATCGCCAACGCGCGGACATTCAAGCCGTCATTCACGCACATCCGCCTTCCGCGATTTCCTGCACCCTCGTCGGCATTTCGCTCGCGAAATGTATTTTGCCCGAAGTGGTGTACGATCTTGGCACGATTCCCACATTGCCCTATGCGACGCCCACGAGCATCGAAGGTCCCGAACGCATCCGCGAACTTATTCCGCGTTACGATGCGTTGATGCTCGAACGGCACGGCTCGGTGACGGTAGGCAAAAATTTGTGGGAAGCGTACATGCGCCTCGAACGCCTCGAACATTCCGCGCTCATCGCCTTGCACGCGAACGCGGTTCAGCCCGTCACGCCCCTGAGTGATTCGCAAATTCAAAAACTCGCGCAGATGCGAAAAAATGTGTTTGCAATGCGCGGGCGCGATGTGTGCGCGGAGTGTAACGCGTGTATGGTGAGCGAGCGTCATTCTTCGCGCAGTTCTTGATTCATTCCTTCATTCCTTCACTCCGTTCAGGACAGGCGCTTCATCTTTCATCCTTGCTTTTATGGTTGTCGGCGTTTGCACAGTCCAACTCGAAATTTTCGGCAATGACTCGCTGAAAGGCAAGCGGCATGTTGTCAAGCCGATCCTCGCGCGCGTGCGCGATCATTTTAACGTCTCTGCCGCCGAAGTGGATGATCTCGATGCGTGGCAGCGCGCGACGCTGGCGTTTGCGTGTGTGTCGAACGATCCAACGTACGCGCATGGACTTTTGGAAAAAGTGGTAGATTGGATCGAACGCAATCGCTTTGACGCCAACATTTTGGATTACCAGATTGAGTTGCTGTAAGACAAATTTGTAATTTGTCATTGTAGGGCAAATTACAAATTTGCCTTACCTTCCTCCCGCCGTGTTCTCCCGCCTCGCTTCATACAATCTTTCCGCGCTCGCGCTCTCCCTCTCTCCCTCTCTCCCCCTCCCCCTCTCTCTCTTCCTCTTTTTCACTCACGCGCTCGGTCTCGCGCTCACCGCGCAATTGATGCGCGCCCCCTTGTGGATTGTCGGCGTAGTGATGTGCATTTTTCTTTTCGCGCAATTCATTCCGCGCGCGCGCGAAATTTTTCCACCCGCGCTCCTTGCTCCGTTTTGGTTGGTCTATTTTTTCGTCGCGCTGCGATTGATTTTCCTGCGCGTTTTGAATGGAAACATTGAAGGATACTTTGATTACACGCTGCCCGATCCGCGCGTGCTGCTACATTTTGAATTTTTGATCGGCGCGGCAATTTTGTACAGCGCGTTGATTTTCCTTTCTCAATTATTCGCTTCGCGGCGCAAGGCAATCACATTCGCGGCAGTTGCTGGCGCGCTCGCAATTCTCCTTTGGGCAACTGTCGAGTATCTCGGGCATCGCACGTTCGGCGCGACAGGCAGCGATCCGTTCGCGTATGTGCAGATGGGAATTGATTTCGCGACACGCGGAACACCGACTCATTCATTCCCATTATTTCTTTTGATTTCCCAAACGTCTTTGCCTTGGTATCCCATCCTCCACGTCGGCTATCACTTGCCGCACAACCTCGCGGGCGACGCGATTACGGTGTGGTCTTTTGGCGGATCAATTGCGTATGCGTTCGCGTATCGCGTGGGCGGCGAAAGCGCATTGTATTTCGTCAACCCATTTTTTTCGATCTTGAGCGCGTTGGTTTCGGGATTGCTGGCATGGGAGTTGACGCGCAATGAATCGCGAACAACGCGCGTAGTAACGACTTTAGTCGTTCTCTTTTTGATTGCCACATCGAACGAAATTGTGAATTGGGCAGGCGTGACGATGGTGGATACGCAAGCGTTGGTGTTTTCGACGCTGGCGTTTTATTGCGCGCTGCGGGGGTATCGCACAGCAAAATGGGGATGGGCGATTGGCGCGGGAATGTTTTGGGGGCTTGCGTACTTTGTGCGCCACACGCAACTTGTCATCGTCTTTGGATTCATTCCGCTCTTTCTACTTTCCGCTTTCCCAAATTCGATTCGCATACGCAATCTTTTTCTTGCAAGCATCACCGCGTTCCTCATCGCGTTTCCAGACCTGTGGTATCATCAGATCTATCTGGGCAATTGGTTGACGCCAGAGTCCGAAGAACTCGCGCTATTTTCCGTCAACGCGATTTTGCCGACACTGGGCGCGATAGGGCAGAGCGCATTGATTGGCGCAGAATTTGGGTGGCTTGTACTTTTTGTTCTTTGTGGAATTATTTTTTTCACGCGCCGCGAAAAAATTTCGAGCATTGCATTGTTGTTGTGGCTCGGCGCGGCGCTGGCAATTCATTTGCCGTACCCCGCATTACGGCTACGCGATTTGATTCCGCAATTTCCCCTCGTTGCGTTTTATGCAAGTTACGGCATCGTGGTGACGATTGCAACATTGTGGAAACAACAACGCGCGTGGGCGACCCTCGCGGCAGCATTGATCATTTTTCTCGCGTTGCAATTAAATTTGGCGCGTGTTTGGAATACCATGCCGCGTGTGCTGCAAGAGGCGCGTCCGCGTTTTGGCGCAATGACACGAAATCAACGCGCGTCGTTTGATGAACTCGCGCGCATCACACCGCAAAACGCCATCATCGGCGCGTCGCTCAATTCGGGCGCGATTGATTTGTATGCACGACGCCGCGCGTTTCGCCCAACTGATTGGTCAAGTCAGGAATTGCACGAGTTTCTATTGGTTACACAAGGCAAGAATTACGAGCTCTATTTCCTTGAAGATAACGCGTCGCTTGCAAGGGTGTTGAATGATTTACGTGAAACATATCGCGTCGAACGCGTAACGAGTTTCGATGTCCCTTTGTTTGGGGAAGGCGCAATTGACAATCTGGGCGCGTTGTGGCGCATCACAAAAAACGAATGAATCGCCAATCGAAAATCGAAAACTTGTGGCGAGCGTAGTCGAACCATCGAAATTCAAAAATCTGAAATCCGAAATCTGAAATCTGAAATCCACAATGCCTACCAAACCCATCCTTGCGATCGTCGGACGCCCCAACGTGGGCAAGTCCACTTTATTCAATCGTCTCATCGGTGAACGCATGGCGATTGTTTCGGAAATCGCTGGCACGACGCGCGATCGATTGTACGCGGACGGAGATTTTGCGGGACGCGATTTTACCGTTGTGGATACGGGCGGCATTGTCGGGGAACGCGAAGCGCTGGCGGAAAATGCTACGACGAAATTTTTCGCGTTAGCGCGCGCGCAAGCGCAGTTGGCGATCAATGAAGCGGACGCGATCTTATTTCTCACCGATGCCGAAGCGGGCGTGCTGCCCGGTGATTACGAAATCGCAGACATTTTGCGAAAATCGGACGCGCCTGTTTATCTTGCCGTCAACAAATCTGATAATGAACGCCGCGTCGCCGATGCCGTCGAATTTTTTGCGCTCGGTCTCGGCGAGCCGCGCGCGATTTCCGCGCTGCATGGGGTTGGCATTGGCGATTTGTTGGAGGAAATGATTACGAATTTTCCGCCTGCCGAACCCGAAACGGAAAGCGAAATTCCGCAACTTGCGATCATTGGGCGTCCCAATGTTGGCAAGTCATCGTTGCTCAATGCGATTCTGGGACAGGAACGCGCAATCGTGAGCGAAATCCCCGGCACGACGCGCGACGCGCTCGATACACAAGTGTTGTGGCGCGACGAACCGGTGACGTTGATAGATACAGCTGGGATTCGGCGGCGCGGCAAAATTGAACCGGGGATTGAAAAATTTTCGAGTCTGCGCGCATTAAAAGCGATTCAGCGCGCGGATGTGGTATTGCTGCTGCTCGACGCGCAAGATGGTCCGACGACCCAAGACGCGCATGTAGCTGCATACGCGCTTGAAGAAAACAAAGGCATCGTCCTCGTCGTCAACAAATGGGACACGGTGGAAAAAGACACGGACACGATGCGGTTGTACGAAGAACGCGTGCGCGCGACATTCAATTTCATTCCCTACGCGCCCGTCGTTTTTTGTTCCGCCAAATTTCGCCAGCGTATTCCAGCTGTCATGGACACCGCGCTGCGCGTGCGCCAAGAATTACGCACGCGTATTTCCACTGCCGACTTGAATGAAATTTTACGCGATGCCGTCGCGCAACATTCGCCGCCGACGCATGGCAAGATCCAATTGAAATTTTATTACGCGACGCAAGTGGGCATCATTCCGCCGACGTTCGTTTTTTTCGTCAATCGCAAAGACATGGTGCATTTTTCGTACCAGCGTTATTTGGAAAACAAATTGCGCGAACGCTTCAAACTGACGGGCGCGCCGATCCGAATGATTTTTCGATCACAGCGGAAAAGGGATGCGAAATAAAAAAACGGCGTCACCTGACGCCGTTTTTTTGTTCCACTCAAGCGGCAGCAAATTCGGATAGCGCGCGCAATTCGGGCGGTTGAAATGCCAAAACAATATCTTGTTTCGGCACACCCTCATTCAACAAGCCCGTCGCGATGCCTTCTTCAGTCCAATCTTCTTCGATGTAAATCTTGTCGTTCACAAGACGCACAAAAACCATTGCGCTTTGAACACATTCATACCGTCCCCATTGCACATTCAGCAGCAGATAATAGTCATGTTGCTCATCAAAGACGGTAAGGAGTTCGGTGTTAGGGGGGGGGGTTCGATTTGCCCACGCGGCAAAAGCGGTGAATAGTTTTTGAATGATGGTTCGATACTGCGCTAATTTATCCATTGGGCAACCTCCTCTGTCTCGAGCAGAATCACCAACAACGATATCTGATAACGTTGGACGGCGTTCCGAATCAGAACCCGTTGAAAAAGAAACTCGTACACTTGCGCGCTGATCGCCAAATACATTTTGCGCTCTGGGTCTGTCTGTTCGATGGCGGATACATAAAGCATATATTGACCAAGCGCAATCTCAAATTCGCGTATCGGTGAGCGTCCGCTGAAACTTTCAATTTCGACGGCAATTTTTTGCCCGTCTCGTTCTGCGGCAAGTCGTTGCTCGGCGGCAAGATCAACATACAGTTTATCGCCTCCAACGACAATGACATAGGGATCCGCAGTGATGTTCCAGCCATCTTTGATGAGCGCGTTCTTGACCGCGTTATGAATCAAATCAAGTGCGGGCATGGTTATTGATTCGCCAGCTCTTGCACCTTTTCCGTATTCCGCAGGCGCAGCGATTTTTGCACACCTTCGAGGGTGTCTTTGCCTTGCTGCAAAATCCCGACGAGTGAATGGACAGGCGTTGCGCCTGTGCCAATCGCAATCCCCGTAATCAATAAATCCACGCGTTCGTGCACGTTGATGCCCAACAGCGCGAACATTTGCAAGCCGATGACGGTGGAAACGACAATGCCGAGAATGAGACTCGAAAGAATCGAGATCACGCGTTTCGCGTCGCGGTACTGCGCGGTGGAAGTAAGCGACGAGAGGCGCGCTTCGGCGAACGCGACATCATTCGCCGCGCGTTCGATCAATTGCGATAACGCGTCTTGACTACGCGGGAGCAAATCGCTCACGCGTTCGGTGGGATCGCCATCTTGCGCGAGGGTTTCGAGACGTTCGCGCGCGGCGCGCAATTCATCATTTGCCCAGCGCAGCCATTCGCTCCGTCCCGCGAGAAACGCGACGAGCGAACGAATGTAGCTCTCGATCAGATTCCACATCATCTCGATGACGCGTTCGACGCCCAACGCCGCGACAATTACGGGCGCGAGCACGGCAGCTAAATCTACGCCCATTTCCAACGGACGCACGGGCAATTTGGTTAGGGGAAACGTGAGCGCGAACGAAATTGTCCCCGCAAATACGCCGAGCAGCAAGGCAATGCCGACATAGACAAGGACGCGCCCGCGTCCTTTGACTGCTTTTGTTTTATCGGAAAGCGGCGCTGGGGGCGTAGGCGTAAAGTTTGGTTCGGAAGGAGGAGTGGACATGGGGGCTCCTGTGGGGCGAATTGTCAATTCGCCTTACGTTAATTTTTTCCCGCGCTGGATCCGTGTCCGCGTTTCCATTGCGGATTCGGATGCGCGATTTTTTTGCCGCGTTCGACTTTGATTTTTTTGCGTTTGGGTTTGACCTCGTCCTCCGTTTTTTCGGACAAATCCATCATGCCGCGAATTGCGTCCATTTCGGGATCTTCCAGCTCTGGATTCTCAAACGCCGTTTGGAGGCGATCCATCATTGCATCCAGAAAACCGATCGAACGCGCGAGCTGCTGCTCATCGCCCGATTCAAAATATTTCGCCTCGTCGTACACATGCAGATTTGGAAAATAATTGTCTTGAAGGTAATGCAAAAATTCGCAAACCGCAATGTGTGTTTCGACGCCTGCGAATTGGGTTTTGGTAAAGAGCGATTTCATTTCCCAATACTCGCCCAAGTCATTGAGCGGCATGTAATAGGCGAGTTCGCCCGCTTCATTGAAGGTAAGCCACACGGGTTCGGATTTTGGATGAACGGTGATGAGGATGCCGCGCAGCGTGTCGTCAATCGGAAACGATTTGGTGATGGATTCGCTTTCGATGCCCGTAACGCCCTCGATTTCGATTTCCGTTTCACGCGTTTCGACCACGCGTTCCACTTCGCCGATGATGCGTTCGTCCACATCGCGATAGAGCCAGCGATGTTCCGCGCAATACAAACGCGCCGCGTCCAGCATTTCCGCCAGACGGGCGCGGTCCTCTAATTTTCCGTTATAGTGAATCGTGACACCCATTTATCTCAATCCTTTCGCACTCAAAAATTCATCGAGGCAACGCGCCTCGTCTGTTGAAAGCGCGGGGGGTGGCGGCGGCTCGCGATAGTTGATGCTTTCGTCATACATGGACAGATCATAGATCGTTTCGACGGCGCGCTGCAAATCAAAGACCGCATCCGCGTCGGGCTTGCGCAGCGGAATCGGAATTTTGGGCAATACATCTTGCAGTTGAATCGCCCACACGCCAATGTCGGGACGCAAATTTTCGCGGCTCAAGTACACATAGTAAGGCGCGTCGGGGACTGGATCCAAAATCGGCACGCGCTCGCCTACGCGCAGCAAATCAATTTCCAGCAAATGGACTGGTTGACGCAAAAGTCCGCGTCGTTTTTCGCGATAGGTGTTGTACGCTTCGTGTCCGCGTCGTTTATTGACGCGCGACAAAATTTCGATAGCTGTAACCAATTCAGAATTTTCGTCGCGGATTTCGAGCGAAAAATCTTCAACTTCCACTTCGATTTCCACGCGGCTTGCAAAGGGCGGTTCTGCGATGGCGGCATACGCCACAGTTGATTCGTGCAACAGGCGCGTAGGGTGTGTTTGCATCACTGCCGCATCGGGATACGCCGAACGCGGTTTCCCAAGTTCAACGCTTTCGTACGTTCGGCGCGGGGTTGTGCGAACGAAATAGCGCGGACGAATTTGTGGCGCAAGCTGGCGTTTGATTTCCGCAGCGAGTTCCGCGTGAAAATCGCGCCACAAATCAACATCTTCAATGTACGGATCCATTCCAGGAAACGGCGACGGCATTAGACACCTCCAACATGCTTGCCATTCAGACAGGCGCGGTCATCCAATTTGATGTCAGCACGAACCGTGACACCCATTTATCTCAATCCTTTCGCGCGTAAAAATTCATCAAGCCACGCCGCGTCGGCGTCGGTGAAGCGCGGCGCGGGTGGTGGTTTGTGATAATCAATCGAACGCTGATAGCGCGAGACATTGTAAATCGTTTGAATGCTGCTGTTCAAATCGAGCGGCACATCGGGATCGGGTTCAAGCAATGGCACGGGAAGCAGAGGTATTGGTTCACGCAACGAAAGGGGCCACACGCCGACGCGCGGATATTTTTTGCTGCGGGAAAGAAAAATAAAATAGGGCGCGTCGGGCAGGGGATCGGCAAGTTCGATCCGTTCGCCGCCGCGCAGTAAATCAATCTCCAAAAGATTCGTGTCCGAATTGAGCAACTGCCGCCGTTTTTCGCGATAGGCGCGATACGCTTCGTGGCTGGGACGTTTGTTGACGCGGGACAATAATTCAATCACCGTCACAATACGTTCCTCATCCGCCGTGCGAATTTCAAGCGACTGCTGCTTAAAGTCGGCGGGTTCTATATTTTCACTTTCGATGGGCGGAAGCAAAAGGATCGGCGCGGCGACGCGATATTCTGCGAGTTGTTCCTTGACAACGGCAGTATCTGGATACATTGTACGCGGCGCGGAAATTTCGACGCCCTCGTACGTCACGCGCGGCGTCAAGCGCACAAAATACTCCTCGCTCAAGTTGGCAGTGATCCGACGCTTGATCTCGGATGCCAAATCGTTGTGAAAATCTTGCCAGAGGGATGGTTTTTCGATATATGGATCCATCCCTGGAAATGGCGACGGCATCACACACCTCCAACAACCTCACCGATCATTGACCACGGACCCGTCCAATTGATTTTCACACTGGCGACTTGGCCTTTCCATTCGCGCGCGTGATCCTCAAAGAACACGAGCTTGTTGTTGCGCGTCCGTCCTTTCCACCGATTCTTGTTTTTCTCTTCAACAAGTATCTCGACAGTTTGTCCCAAAAATTTCTCGTTAATTTTCGCGACAACTTCGCCTTGCAACTCATCCAGCGCGCGGCGGCGGCGTTCCTTTTCGTCAGGCGAAACATCGTCGGGGAATCGTGACGCGGACGCGGTGTTGGGACGCGGCGAATACATTGCCAGATGCGCCACATCCAATTTCAATTCCTGCAAAATGTCGTACGTGCCTTGAAATTGCTTTTCCGTTTCACCGGGGAAACCAACGATAATGTCTGTGGCGATGCCTGCGTTCGGCACACGGGCGCGAATTTTTTCAATCAGCGCGCGGTATTCGTCAACGGTATAGCCGCGCTTCATCCGTTTCAAAACCTCATCATCGCCTGCTTGGATCGGCACTTCGATATGTTCCATCACCTTTGGCAATTCCGCGACGGTATCAAGCAATTCCTCATTCATGTAATTCGGATGCGAGGTGAGAAAGCGGATGCGTTCCACACCCTCAATATCATTGATCACGCGCAACAGATCGGGCAAACGCGGACCGTTGGAAACATCATAGCCGTAGCGATCCACAATTTGTCCAAGCAGCGTCACCTCTTTGACCCCTTGTGCGACGAGGGAACGCACATGCGCGGCAATTTCGCCGATGGAACGCGAACGTTCCGCGCCGCGGCGGTATGGTATGATGCAAAAAGTACAAACATGATTGCAGCCAAAGATAATCGGCACATGCGCGCTGATGAGTTGTCCGCGTTCGTGCGCGGGCAAAATAAAATCGGCGTCTTGGAGCGCGTAACGATTTTCCGTTTCGTCGCGTTCAATCCAATAATCGTCGCGCCCCGTTTCCGCTTGCACGCCGCGTTGTTGTAAAAGTTGCACGAGCGCGCTTGGATCAGAGGGTGGAAGAAAAGTGTCAACGAACGGAAATTTTTCGCGCAGCACCTTGGGTTCGCGCACGCCGACCATGCAGCCCATCACGCCGAAAACAACATCGGGATTTTTCAATTTAAGCGGCTTGAGCGACATCAAACGCGCAACGGCTTTGTCTTCGGGACCCTGCCGCACGACGCACGTATTCAAGACAATCACATCCGCGTCCTCCGCAACAGGCGTCGCGCGCAGACCGAGTTTTTCCATCTCGGACGCGAGTTTTTGCGAATCGGCGGTATTCATTTGACAGCCGTAGGTTGTAATATGGTATTTGCTGACCGACAGCGGTCCTGGGTTCACTTTTGAGTTCATGGTAACCGTCAGCGCATCGTTCACATTGGGCTTTATCCGAGCCGCAACTTGAACGGAATCTGTTTGAGGAGACGTCCGTTCAAGTA
>Ga0247727_10000681_pt1 | contig 83345 bp, 86 predicted proteins | sample WisWelCaveWW1625_FD_202498 | JGI IMG/M metagenome (GOLD analysis project Ga0247727, IMG submission 202498) | Biofilm microbial communities from Wishing Well Cave, Virginia, United States - WW16-25 | ecosystem: Environmental > Aquatic > Deep subsurface > Groundwater > Cave microbial mat | place...
TTAAGATTTTGGCATAAAGACAAACTCGTCGATGTTCAGACTTTCAAGAATAGCGACCTTAGGGGGGTGTCCACTTTTCAGTCTTAAATCCCTTTAAAACTGTCCACTTTTGAATCTTAACTGACAGTGAGGTTTGGAATTCTTGGTATTTTTGATTAAAAACTGTAAGCTTCAGGCTCCAGGCTGCAGGATCTTCATAACCCTGTGGCTTGCGGCTTGGGGCCTGCAGCAAATATTTTTTGACTTTCTCCGCAATTCCCCGCACTTCCCTCTCGATTGCGGATTGATCCTTGCCTTCCTTTTCAATCTCTTCAAGCAGCGTTTGGACAGAGAAGGGGACAGGCAAGGAAATATTGCCTGACCCCTTCTCTGTAAACTGTCCCCTGTTGAGTTGCTTTAGCACTGTCATTAAGTCCACATCGTTTCTCTTAAAAGCTTCAAGTGCTTTATCCACCTCCAAAAGTTCTTTGGAATAAGTCTTCTTTTTTTCTTCCTGCAGCCTGCGTTTTGCGGCTTCGAGCTTATCCATCAGCTCTTCTTCCTTCTCCATTGCTGAAAGATAAAGCCCCAACCCTTCTTCATAAAGTTTCCAATCTTCGATTCCGCTGAAAACTGTATCACCCTCACGAAGGTTTTTATCCTGGAAAATGGATGCCGCTACGGCTCCGGTAAGCTCCCCTCTGTCCAGATAATTTTCAAAAGTTTTCTCGAGAATTTCTTTATCCGGAAAACTTCTAAAAATCTGCGCATCCAGGGAAGAGGACGCACCTTCCAGGGCGACGAGCGAGACCCCCACATCCTTTTGGAAAAAACGAATAAGCTTTTGAATATTCCTCTGGGCATCAGGAATCGCGTGGGCGTCTTGGATGAGAATAACAAAGGGGGCAGGAGACGAGGGGCGGGGGGCATGTAGATTAGTTTGTCCTTTGTTCCTTGTCTCCTGTCTCTTGTCCCGTGTTCCGCCAAACTTCACGGCGTCCGCCAAAATTCTCGGACGGACTCGCCGAAGAATCAGTGGCGAGGATCCGTCCTTGCTTGTGGCGGACTCTTGCCCCTTGGCTTGAAATACTTCCTCAATTTTTCCAATCTCGGCAGGGATTTGAAGACGGGATAAATCAGCAAAGGAATTTGAGGCTCCAGAGAGCGCAGGATTGGATTGCTGAGCGACCGGCATCAAAGCCAACAGAGGCCGGCAGTCGGGTAAAGTCAAAATACCTACAAGAAGCAGGCAGACGGGTTTAATGGAAAAAGGGTATATCTTTTTCATCGTATTGAGATTGGCGAAATAAAGACAGACTTATTATTTACTTTATAAATTAACACTAAATTTTGTGGTTAAATTTACCTGATAAGCAGTCGAAATGCAATTTTTTGGAAGAAATTCTCAAAGAGAAGCTAGCAAGAACAGTCAATGCTTATCAATACCTGACAACTTTTCAGCCAGGGCAAAGTAGTCCTTAAGCAGAAGACTTTCACCGCGCACAGCCGGGCCAAACCCTAAAGTTTCAAATATTTTCAGTAAATCCGTGCGGCCAAGCTTCAGGACGGGATCACGAACCAATAGATGAAGAAGTGTCTTACGGCGCTGGCTAAAGGCCGTTTGAATCAGATGAAACAAAAAAGTCTCCTCCACCCCTTTGGGCATCTGGGAATCGATGTGAAAAGTGAGCTCAATCACACTGGAATCGACAGCAGGCTGTGGGGTAAAACAGGCAGGTGAAATATCAAAAAGATGCCGGACATCCGCCGCATACCGCACCCCAAGCGTCAGGCGGCCATAATCTTTGGAGCCCGGAGCCGCAACAAGCCTTGCGGCGACTTCCTTTTGCATCGTGAGCACGGCCTTTGAAATAATCTTCCGGTATCCCATTAAATAAAAAAGAATCGGCGCTGTAATGTAATAAGGCAGGTTACTAATGACCTTCCACTGCTCTTTCCCTTTGGAAGCCGGCAGCTCGTCCAATTTCAGCTTAAGAATATCGCGGTGAATAATTTCAAGTTTCCCCTTAAAGTCTTTACCAAATTCTCCTTTCAGGATTTCAACCATCCGTGCATCTTTTTCAACTGCCCAAACCCTGCTGCCACGCAGCAAAATTTCCTCCGTCAAGGCACCCAGCCCAGGGCCAATTTCAAGCACACGGTCCTTAATACCAGGATCGAAATAATCCACTATTTTTCGCTGGGTATTGGGGTCAATCAAAAGATGCTGGCCGGAATGGCCTCTGATAGGAAGGCCATATTTTTTTAAAAGCGCAATTTGGGTGGACATAATTTAAAGAAGTTTTTCTGCGAGCTTAAGCGCTGCTTTCATTGACGAAGAATCAGCCTTCCCCTGATAAGCGATATCAAAGGCCGTGCCATGATCCGGGGAGGTCCGGATATACGGCAGCCCTAAAGTCACATTGACCCCATCCCGGAAAGCAATCATTTTAAAAGGCGTTAATCCCTGGTCGTGGTACATGCTGATCACTGCATCATAGCGGCCCTCATAGGCGTCGTAAAAAAGTTGGTCCGCTGAGAGAGGCCCAACGGCCTGGACTTTTTGGCGCTGGGCTTTTGAAACAGCAGGTAAAATCACGGCATCCTCTTCCTCCCCTGTTTCCCGGCCGTGGGGATTGAGCGCGCAAACCGCAATTTTCGGTTTTTTGATTTTTAAGTGCATCTTCAAAAACTTGTCGGTTAATTTAATTCTTTCAAAAACAAGCTCTTCGGTAATCATCCGGCTGACTTTTTTAAGTGGCACGTGAATGGTTGCCAAAGTGACCCGAAGCCGGTCGCTCACAAACATCATCGCAAAAGATTTTGTCCGCGAGACTTTCGCAAGATATTCCGTATGGCCCTGGAAATGAGAATCGATTAACCGGATAGCGGTCTTATTGACGGGGGCTGTCACCACCGCCTGGACAAGCCCTTGAGCCGCCTGATAAGCAGCCACTTTAATGCTCGCATACGCCGCGGCCGCATTCGCCAAAGAAACCTTGCCAATATCAAAAGGAAATTTTCCGGATCTCAATTTTTTGGTTCTGTTTTTAAAAAGCCTTGCCGCTTGTTCCTTAATATCCAGAAAGTTAATGGAATCTTTCCTTAAGAATTGCGGATCCAGGGCGGGAATGGGGTTTAAAGGAAGGCCGACCCGGAAGTTTTTTTTAAGAAAATCAAAAACTTCGGTGACTCCAATAAGAAGATAAAAAAATTTCTCCGAAGATTTAAAATCCTGGAAGGATTTTGCAATAACTTCCGGGCCAATGCCCCCCGGATCCCCCATAGTCACCGCGATAATTGGGTTAGGCATGCGAGGGAGTGTCAGCTTTTTTATCTGACGGAAACGTAGGCCGTTTGCTTTAATTCATTCAGCCATTCCTCAAAACGGGCTTCGCTTTTTTGCCGGTAGAGGAAGGTGTGGATCTCATCGCGGGTTTGTTCCAACGTGCGTTTTTCGCCTTGTTTCTTTTCTTCGACCCAGAAAAGATGATACCCCATCTGGGTCTCGATGACTTCAGAGACCGTACCCGGCTTTTGATTAAAAATCACCTGATTAATTTCAGGAATCATGTCGCCTTTTTCAACCCATCCGGTCAAGCCGCCTTCTGCGGCGTGACTATCTTCAGAAAACTGTTTGGCAAGATCTGCAAAGGAGGCTCCTCCCAGAACTTTTTTCCGGATGTCTTCAACCTTTCTCCAGGCATCTTCATCCTTAATTCCTTTTTCTTTCGCCTCCTCACTTTTCTTCAAAGTGACGGAACGCAGCTTCAGGCTATCGGCTGAAGAAAATTGATCCGGGTGATCGCTATAGTAAACTTCAACTTCTACGGGAGAAATAACCACTTTGGCCCGGACTTCCTGATCCTGAAGATTTTCAATCATAGCCTGACGGCGAAAACGGTCACGGATAAAGGTCAAGGTCATCCCCTGACGCTTAAGCACCTCTTCCATTTCCTGCGGAGTCTTAAACCGGGATTTGAATTTTTCAACCCGTCTTTCAATGTCGATGTCGTCCACTTTAATTTCACGCTTTTTCGCTTCTTGATAAACCAGGCGGTCTTCGATCAGCTGGCTTAAAAGCTTGCGGCGGGCATCGGTTAATTTTCGGTAAAGGTCCTGTCCCTGATATTCTTGTTTGAAGCTTTCATAAATAGGCCGCAGCAGCATATCCAGTTCGCTTTGGGTAATGGGATCCTCATTGACCACCGCTACCACCTGATCAAGCAACTGAGGCTCTGCCTTTAAAGGAGATAGGGAAAAACCCAGCCAAAAAATGAAGGAAAAGAGAATCGCCTTCTTCATGAGGAGCACTTTTATAGCACAAGTCCTAAGCATGTTCAATCCCTACTTGCCGTTACCTATTTGCCTTTCTTTTCTTCATCGATGGCTTGCCGGAGCATCCTGCAGTAAAGGTCAAAACCCACGGCATGAATGAAGCCGCTTTGCTCGTGGCCCAGGAGATTCCCGGCCCCGCGGATTTCCAGATCCTCCAGGGCAATCTTAAAACCGGATCCAAGCTCGGTAAAACGCTCAATCGCAGAAAGTCTTTTTTCCGCATCAACCGTCAAAACCCAGTTTTTGGGAACCAGGAGATACGCATAGGCCTGCCTTTTTTCATGAAACCGTCCCACCCTGCCGCGCAGCTGATAAAGATCGGCCAGCCCAAACCGGTCCGCGCGATTGATGATGATCGTGTTGACGTTCGGGATATCAATGCCGGATTCGATAATATTGGTAGCCACCAAACAATCAATTTCCTTTTCAAGAAACCCCCGCATCACTGATTCAAGCGTGGCGGCCGGCATCTGCCCGTGAGCCACCCCAAAGCGGCGGCCCGGCAGCAGTTCGCACAGACGGTGATATACTTTCTCGATCGATTGCACACGGTTGTGAATATAATAAGCCTGTCCTCCCCGCGCGAACTCCCGCTCAAGTGCCTCCCTGATTTTCTGATCTTCATATTCCATAACGTACGTTTCAATGGGAAGACGCATTTTGGGCGGCGTACTGATCACGGACATGTCGCGCCCTCCCATAAGCGAAAGGTAAAGCGTCCGCGGAATGGGTGTGGCGGTAAGCGTCAAGACATCCACGAGCGCACGCAGTTTTTTTAATCTTTCTTTGTGGTGAACGCCGAAACGCTGCTCTTCATCAATAATGACAAGGCCCAAATTGGAAAATTGAATATCCGGGGAAAGAAGGCGGTGCGTTCCAATCACAATATCCGTCGCTCCTTGTTTAATCGAAGCAGCAATGCCCGAGAGCTCCTTCTTTGGCCGGAAGCGGGAAAGGACTTCCACCGTGACAGGAAAATTTTTAACCCGTTCTTTTAAAAGCAGGTAATGCTGCTCGGCTAAAACCGTAGTCGGCACAAGCACGGCAACCTGCTTGCCTCCCATCACGGCCTTGAAGGCCGCACGAAAAGCCACTTCCGTTTTGCCGTAACCAACATCCCCGCAAAGAAGCCGGTCCATCGGGCGCCGCGCTTCCATATCCTGCCGGACTTCCTCAATGGCTTTTTTTTGATCGGGCGTTTCCTCAAATTGAAATTCAGCTTCAAACTCCTTCTGCCATGCAATGTCCTTCGGAAAGGCAAACCCTCTACCCACACTGCGCTTGGCTTGAATCTCCAAAAGGTCCTGGGCAATATGATGGACTGCGCGCTTGGCTTTTTCTTTAATGCGCTCCCAGTCCTTGGTATGAAGTTTAGTCAGTCTGGGGGCATGCCCTTCCCCACCAATGTAGCGCTCAAGAGGCTCCCGGGGGTCAAGATATAAAATTTCACGGTCCGCATATTCAATCGCAAGATGTTTACGCTTTTCTCCCTTGATCTGGATCGCCTTGGTTCCAAGAAACCGTCCGATGCCATACTGCAAATGAACCACATAGTCTCCAGGCTTAAGGTCTTTAGCCTCGGTCAAAGGTTCAAAGGATGCAAAACGTTCACGGAACCGCGAAGCCTTCTTTTCGAAAGATTCAGTAACTGGGATCAAAAAAACTTCTTCAAAGCGGGTCAATGTTCGTCCGTCAGCGGGCGAAAAATCACGGATGGAAGTAAGGGTATCGCCTGCCAATTCAAGGCGAACCGGGGCACGGTAAGTGACCGGATAAATATCGACAATACCGCCGCGAATCGCAAACTCACCGGGGCGGGCCACAAAATCCTGTTTTTTATAATGCAGACCAAATAGAAGGTCTTTAAGTTTTTCACGATCAAGAATTTGACCGATCTTTATGCAGGTGGGCTCTATCATAAGGGAACCTAGAAAAACAAAGGGTGAACAGCTCAAGGCTTCGCGCCCCGGATCTTCCCCCTAATTTTTTTGAAGCCAGGCGGCCAAACGCTTCACGGCTTCTTCCAGATTTTTTTCCGAAGTCGCAAAACTCAGGCGAATGTGCTCATCGCTTCCAAAAGGTTTTCCCGGCACAACCGCAACATGCGCTTCATTGAGAAGCCTTTCAGAAAGTGTCACCGAATCAATGCCAAGGTCACGGATATTCACGAAAACATAAAACGCCCCTCCGGGACGAAAAGCCTTAAGACGAGGAAGAGATGCCAATCGCTCACAAAGCAGGTTTCTTCTTTTCTCAAAAACCTGGCACATCTTTTTTGCGTCTTCTTCAGCCAAATTTAAAGCAGCGACCCCTCCCGCCTGGGCAAACGAAGTGGCATTGGAGGTGGAATGACTTTGAATGCTGCCAACCGCCTTTGCCAATTCTTTGTCCGGACAAGCCGCGTACCCGAGCCGCCATCCCGTCATGGCATAGGCTTTGCTGTGACCATTGACGATCACGGTACGACGGGCCAGATCTCGATCCAGGGACGCAATCGAAAAGTGATTACCGCCGTCAAATATAAGCTTTTCATAAATCTCGTCACTTAAAATCACGAGGCGAGGAAACTCCTTTAGAACTTTCACGAGGGACACAAGCTCGTCCTGAGTATAAACCGCTCCGGTAGGGTTCGAAGGAGAATTAAGGATTAATACCTTCGATTTTTGCGTGATTCCTCTTTTTAAGATCTCAGGCGTTAATTTAAATCCCGTTGCTTCTGTGGTCTGGAGAAGGACGCTTTTGCCGCCAAGTACAGTGACCATTTCAGGATAACTCAACCAGTAAGGAGAAGGGATGAGAACTTCATCGCCTTCGTTTAAAAGGGCAAAAAGAACGTTAAAAATGGCATGCTTGGCGCCGGTGCTTACAATAATTTGGTCGGGCGTAAAGTTTAATTTTTGATCCCGGGTGAGCTTGTCGCAAATGGCTTTCCGAAGCTCAAGGGTACCTGCGGCTGGGGTATATTTGGTATCGCCTCTTTGCAGGGCTTCCCATGCGGCTTGCTTAACATAGGAAGGGGTATCAAAATCAGGTTCGCCGGCGCTTAAAGAAATAACATCGATTCCCTTGGCTTGCAATTCCTTGGCTTTGGCCGCAATCGCAAGGGTCACTGAAGGCGCTACCGAGAGGACGCGCCGGGAAAGCTCCATGGGAAATTTATTTATCATCTCCGGTAAGAAATTTCCGGAGCGTTTTTAAGAAGCCGCCTTTCTTTTCCGATTCCTTTTTGGATTCGGTTTCTTTTTGTTTCTTTGTTTCAGGGGCTTCTGCATCTTTTGTCTTTTCCTGGAGTTTCTCTTTCTTAGCTTTCTCGGGCTGGGCAGGTTCGACTCTTTCCTGTTTAGTCTCTTTTTCCTTGGCGTCTTTTGCCTTCTTTTCCTTTTTGGGCTTTTTAGGCTTTTCCAGCTCTTCAATAAAAGTGGAAAACTCAAGAAGCGCCATTTGGCTGCCATCTCCGGGGCGCATTCCCACGCGAAGAATACGGGTATACCCGCCCTGACGATCCTTAAATTGAGGGGCGATATTTTTGATTAAACGCCCTGCAATATCTTCAGATCCAAGCCGCGCAATGAGCAAACGCCGTGCATGAAGGCCTTCGCGCTTGGCCAGAGTCACCATTTGATCAGCGAACGCGCTGGCTTCCTTGGCTTTGGCAAGCGTTGTCTCAATGCGTTTACTCAGCACAAGGCTTCGCACAAGATTTCTAAGCAGCGCTTTGCGATGCTTCGATTTAACTCCTAATTTACGACGTAACCTTCGATGACGCATAATCGATCCTTAAGTTGTTATTGAGGCCGAAGCCGCAGGAGCTTTTACTCCCTTTTTTATCTTCTCTTCAATATTCATTCCGAGTGAAAGTCCCATTGTGGTGAGAATCGCTTGAATTTCTGAAAGAGACTTCTTCCCAAAATTTTTGTACTTGAGCATCTGGGGTTCTGTCTTTTGAATCAAATCCCCGATGGTTTTGATATGCGCTGCTTCAAGGCAATTAGCGCTGCGAACTGAAAGCTCAAGCTCGCTGATAGGCTTATTCGCCAGTTCCCGGAAAGAGTGATCTTCCTCTTCTTCCTCATCCTCTTCCTCTTCAACCGGAAGCTCGCCATAATTGACAAAAATATCAAGGTGGCGCTGCAAAATATTGGAGGCATAAAGAAGTGCCTCTTCAGGGGTCAACGCTCCATTGGTCCAGACTTCCAGGACCAAACGGTCATAGTCCGTCGTTTGCCCCACACGGGTATCTTCAACGAAAAAGTTGACTTTGTTGACGGGTGAAAAAACGGAGTCCACCGGAATCATCCCAATCGGACTGTCTTCCTTTTTATTCCGCTCGGCTGGGACATAGCCCCGGCCTCGGCCGACTTCCATTTCAATGCGCAGATGCGTTTCCTTTGTCAGATTACAGATCACAAGATCAGGGTTAGTCACCTCAATCGTCTCATCGGCTTGGATATCCCGTCCCGTTACAGGGCCCTGCTTTTTCACGTCAATAAAAATCTGTTTCGGCCCTTTTTCATGATATTTCAGGACAAGCTTTTTAATGTTCAAAACGATCTGGGCACCATCTTCAAGCACTCCATCAATCGCAGAAAACTCGTGGAGCATTCCTTCGATTTTAATATTGGTGACAGCCGCACCTTCAATCGAAGAAATCAAAACACGCCGTAAGGCATTTCCGATGGTCGTTCCGTAACCCCGCTCGAAGGGCTCTGCAGCAAACTTCCCATAAGTGGGAGTGAGAGTTGCTTTCTCCGCCTCAAGCCGCTTCGGCATTTCAAATGTTTTCCAACGAATACCCATTGTATTCCTCCTTAAAATAATCTGAAGTTCATTCTGCAAATTCAGAATGCTAGTTACTTTGAATAAAGCTCAACAATCAACGATTCTTCCACCGGCAGGGCTGCGTCTGCTTTGGTTGGAAGACGCACAATTTTGCCCTCCGGAGCGTTCATATCCAGCAGCAACCACTCCGGCACAGGCAAGTCTTTGCACTTTTCGATCGTCTCTTTCACCCGGTTGATATTGGATTCTTTTGGGCGAATACCGATCACATCCCCTGTCTTGACGAGAAAAGAAGGAATGTTTACAACCCGGCCATTCACAAAAATAAGACCGTGATTCACCATCTGTCTTGCTTCCCGGCGCGTGTTTGCAAACATTAAACGGTAAACAGTGTTATCCAGTCTTCTTTCCAAAAGCTGAATGAGGGTTTCGCCCGTGACTCCCTTCCGTTTGGCGGCTCGTGCAAAAAAGACCCGAAATTGCCGCTCTAAAACCCCATAAATTCTCTTTAATTTCTGCTTTTCGCGAAGCTGTAAACCATAATCCGAAAGCTTTGGACGGACACGCCCGTGTTGTCCTGGGGGCTGGCTTAAACGATCCTTTAATTTTTCATCCGAACGGCGATTGCTGCCTTTTAGATAAAGATTGACCCCCTCTCGGCGCGCTAGACGGTTAACCGGTCCGGTGTATTTTGCCATGGCTTAAACTCTCCTTCTTTTGGGCGGCCGGCAACCATTATGAGGCATAGGCGTCACGTCATGAATGGCGCTCACCTTGAGCCCTGCTGCCTGTAAAGCACGAATGGCGGATTCCCGCCCCGATCCCGGGCCTTTAATAAAAACTTCCACTTCTTTCATTCCAAACTCCAAAGCCTTTTTGGCAGCTTGCTCAGAAGCAATTTGCGCAGCAAAAGGCGTGGACTTTTTCGATCCCTTGAATCCGGCCGCACCCGATGACGACCAGCACAGAGCATTTCCCTGAGGGTCGGTAATCGTTACCACGGTGTTATTGAAGCTGGCTAAAACATGAACTACTCCGCGGCTAATTTGTCTAATTTTTTTCTTTTTTGCCATTTTTTCTCCTTATTCCATCACTCAAAAAACGGATCATTTCGGTGTGGGGGGTTTTTTACTCAGTCCGCCAATCGTTTTGCGAGGCCCTTTGCGCGTTCTAGCATTCGTATGGGACCTTTGTCCTCGAACCGGAAGACCTTTTAAATGACGGCTTCCCCGATAACAGCGGATATCCATCAACCGTTTAATGTTCTGCTGAATCTCGCGCCGCAAATCCCCTTCGACTTTGGCTGTTTTTTGAAGGGTGGTTGTAATGCTTGAAATTTCTTTCTCGGTCAAATCCTTGGCTCGCTTATTTGGATCAATCTGCGTTTCAGCCAGGATTTTTTGGGAAAGAGATCTGCCAACCCCATAAAGGTAAGTCAAAGAAATCTCAATCCTTTTTTCTCTGGGGATATCCACCCCTAAAATACGCGGCATAATTTCTCCTTTACCCTTGTCTTTGCTTATGCTTCGGAGTACTGCAGATCACATAAACAATCCGTTTACGCCGAACAATTTTGCAATGCTCACAAATTCTTTTAACAGAACTTCGTACTTTCATGGCCACTCCCCTTATTTAATGCGGTAGGTTATTCTTCCCCGGGTTAAATCGTAGGGGGATACTCCATTTTCACCCGATCCCCCGGAATAATGCGAATATAATGCATCCTCATTTTGCCTGAGCTAGAACTTTATGGCCGTTCTCAAGGTCAACTCGAAACATGGCCTTCGGCAAAGGCTCAACCACCCTTCCTTCAACTTCAATGGCTTCTTCTTTAGGCATATCAAAAAATCAGTTTATGTTTCTGCGCCCGTTAAATTTATGCATGTATTATCTACAAAGGCAATCGTATCTTCATAATGGCTTGCCCATTTCCTGTCTTTAGTCACCACTGTCCAACCATCACTTAATGTTTCAACCGCAAAGTGGCCTTCTGTAACCATCGGCTCAATCGCAAGGACGAGTCCATTTTCAATTTTTGCACCATGTCCGGCGCGCCCATAATTAGGAACCTGTGGGTCTTCATGCAACATGCGGCCAATCCCATGCCCCACATAATCCCGAACCACCTGAAACCCTTGGGCTTCAATATGGTTTTGAATCACTGCCGAAAGATCACCAATTCGAAATCCTGGTTTGTACGCAGCCAACGCTGCCTCAAGAGATCCCTTTGCCGCCTCCATGAGCTTCCCCCGGACCCCATTCACAGGGCCAACCGACCAGGTTCTCGCAGCATCAGCGTAATAACCTTTGACCTTGACGCCGATATCAAAGCTGACAAGATCGCCTTCTTTAAGTCTGCGTTTCCCCGGGATGCCATGAACAACTTCTTCATTCACAGAAATACAGGCTGTTTTGGGGTATCCCCGGTAACCTTTAAAAGCTATCTCCGCACCCGCTTTGCGGATGGTGGTTTCGGCAATCTGATCAAGTTCTTCTGTGGTAACACCCGCTTGAACCGCAGGGCTTACTTTCAGAAAAATGTCCTTGATAATCTCTGCTCCCTCCCGGATTATTTCGATTTCACGTTTGGACTTCAGTGAAATCATACGGAAAGGCGTAACCTCTCAAAGAGCAACTTTAACTCAGCCTGAAGTTCCGGAACATCATAATCCCCTGGAACTTCGTACAGCAAACCCTCTAGGGTATAGTAATCAATCAACGGCGCTGTTTCCTTTTGATAGGTTTCAAGGCGATGTTGAATCGTTTCCGGCTTATCATCTTTTCGCTGGACGAGGGCCTTACCGCACCGGTCACACACACCCTCCTCTTTCGGAGGCAGGTTGCGGGTATGATAATTATTTCCACAATCAAGACAAACCTGGCGGCCGGAAAGACGGTCAATAATCACCTTTTCCGAGGTCGCAAAATTCAAAACAGCGTCAAGCTCGTCTCTCGCTTCTTTTAAAAAATTATCTAGCGCTTCTGCTTGGCCCTGCGTTCGCGGATACCCATCCAAAATAAACCCCTGTTTTCCTGAAATCTGCCGGATTTCATCGAGCATCATGGCATTCACCAAAGTATCAGAGACTAAAGAACCGCGTTCAATCACATCCTTGGCTTTTAAACCCAGCTCCGTTTTTTCTCGAATATGCCGCCTTAAAATATCCCCTGTCGCCAAATGGGCAAGATCAAATTTATCACTTAAGATTTTGGCATGCGTTCCTTTACCTGCTCCGGGAGGTCCTAAGAGAACTAATTTCATTTTATCGCCGAGCCTTCAATTTCCCCTTGCGGATAAATCCTTCGTAATGACGCATCAAAAGCTGCGATTCAATGGTTTTCATCGTATCAAGGATCACACCCACAATAATCAAAAGCCCTGTGCCGCCAAAAAAACTGGCAATCAAAAAAGGAATATTTAAAACCGCTGGTGAAGAAATAAGATCGGGGAAAAGAGCGATAATAGCCAAAAACACCGCACCGCTTGCCGCAATTCTTGTCATAATGTAGTCAAGGTATTCGGCCGTATTTTTACCGGGACGAATGCCAGGCACAAATCCGCCAAATTTTTGCAAGTTTTCACTGACTTCAATAGGGTTAAAGGTAATTGCTGTATAAAAGAAAGTAAAAAAAAGGATGAACATTGCATAAAGGATAGAGTAAGAAATGGTTCCGTGACTCATCCACAGGGCGACGGAAGCAAGGACGTTTGTCTTGGGCAAAAACCCCGCAATCGTGGCGGGGAAAAGAATCACGGATTGAGCAAAGATAATAGGAATGACGCCCGCTTGATTAACTTTCAAAGGTAAATAAGTGCTTTGGCCTCCGTACATCCGGTGACCGCGGATCTGTTTTGCATATTGAACCGGTATTTTCCGCTGTCCCTGAATAATCAAAATCACACCTACCACCGTTCCCACAAAGAGAGCAATCATCAGGACGAATTTCCACCACGCCAATTGCTGCCGCGCGGGATCAAAAGGCGAAAGCAAAAGGTATGTCTGCCAAAGAGCGGTTGGAATGGATTCGATAATACCTGCGGTGATCACAACCGACATACCATTTCCAATGCCATATTGATCAATCTGCTCTCCAAGCCACATGATAAAAGCCGTGCCTGTAGTTAAGGTCAGTATCGTCATCAAGCGGAATCCCCATCCCGGATTGGGGACAATCACAGTCCCTTGAAAGGCATAAGGGTTTTCAAGCCAAAGGGCGATAAAAAAAGTTTGGATCAAGCTCAAAATAATAGTGCCGTAGCGGGTATACTGAATAATTTTTTTTCGGCCCTCTTCCCCCTCTTTCGCAAGTCTCTCCAGGTAAGGAATCACCACAGTGAGCAGCTGCAAAATAATGGATGCCGAAATATAAGGCATAATGCCGAGCGCGAAGATGGTCGCTTTTTGCAAAGCGCCCCCGGAAAACATTCCCATAATACCAAAAAGCGTTCCTCCGGGCGTCCCGGAGATATTTTGAAAAAATCTGGCCAGAGCCGTTCCGTCAATCCCGGGTGTTGGGATGTGCGCTCCGATGCGATAGACAATAATGATCAATAAGGTAAAAAACACCTTCTTGCGCAATTCCGGAACTTTAAAAATATTTGCGTAGGCTTGTAGCATAATAGGTTACTGGTCTTTTTCCTTGGCGGCAGAAGCAGGTCTTTGAATAAGAATCGTTTTCCCGCCCGCTTTTTCAATCTTTGCTTTGGCGCTTTCGCTGAACGCGTGCGCCTTCACGGTCACTGCTTTATGAAGCTCACCCTCACCAAGGACTTTAAGTCCCGAATGCAATTTCTTAATCAAACCTCGGGCTTCTAAAAGCTCAGGGGTAATCTCTTTTTCTTCAAGCTCATTTAAACGGTTCAGGTTGACCACGGAAAACACCCTGCGGAACGCTGCATTGTTAAACCCCCGTTTGGGCAAACGGCGGTAAAGCGGGTTCTGCCCGCCTTCAAACCCGGCACGTTTGGAATAACCTGACCGGGCACGCTGGCCTTTATGCCCTTTGGTGGAAGTTTTACCGTGACCGGAACCAATGCCGCACCCTAGCCGCTTTCTGCGCTTTTCGTAAGGAACTTTAGCTCTCATGATGCTGTGTTCTCAACCCCTTTTTCACGACGCTTGCAGGAATCCATTAACTGATCGAGCCCGTCAAGCGTTGCTTTTAAAACATTCACTGCGTTATCACTTCCAAGGCTTTTCGTCAAAATATCCTTGATCCCGCAAGATTCACAAACAGCTCGAACCGCTCCGCCGGCAATAATACCTGTTCCGGCAGCCGCAGGTTTTAAAAGCACTTTCGCAGCGCCGTAGCGGCCAAAAACTTCGTGCGGAATGCTTGTGCCTTTTAGTGTCACATTAATTTTATTTTTTTGGGCGGCGGCGAGCGCTTTGCGAATCGCATCTGCCACTTCATTGGCTTTTCCCAAAGCATAGCCCATCTGCCCTGCTCCATTCCCAACCACAACCAACGCGCTAAAGTGAAACCTCTTCCCCCCCTTGACAACCTTGGCACAGCGATTGACCTGAATAACCTTTTCATACGAGGTCATCGGAAGCGGCTTAGGCGAAGGGAAGACTTTTGTCAACTGGACTACCGTCTCATTTGTTTGTTCCAAGTGTGTTTCTCCTTATCTGAACCGTAAAAATTAAAACTCAACCCCACCCTTACGCAGGGAATCGGCCAAGGCCTTGATCCTTCCATGATAAAGGCATCCGCCGCGATCAAAGGCAACTTTGCGAATTCCTTTTTGAATCAACTGGGGAGCATAAAATTCCCCCAACTTTACCGCCGCTGAAACTTTTCCTTTTGAAGGCTTGGCCTGAACAAAAGCTTTATCCGCCGTTGAAAAGGAAAAAAGAGTACGCGACACCATATCATCAATGACTTGGGCATAAAGGTTCTTTAAAGATCTGTGGATCGCAAGCCGGGGGCGCTCGGACGTTCCAAAAATTTTCTTACGAATGCTTTGATGACGTTTTATTCTGCCTGATTCTTTTTTTAACATGGCTTAACCTACCGTTTTCCCTTGCTTGCGGCGAATCTGCTCGCCTAAATAGTGGATGCCTTTGCCTTTGTAAGGTTCGGGTTTATGAAATCCTCTAATTTCAGCGGCGGCCTGGCCCACCTGCTGCTTATCAAGGCCTGTCACCGTAATTTGAGTGGGTTTGGGGCATTTAATTTCAATCCCGTCCGGGATGTTGTAATCAATCGGGTGCGTAAAGCCGAGCACCATATTCAAAATCTTTCCTTTGACCTGGGCTTTAAACCCCACCCCTTCAATTTCAAGTTCTTTCTTAAAACCTTCGGTGACGCCAATCACCATATTGTTAGCCAGGCTTCGCGTTAAGCCGTGCAATGCCCGATCAGTTCGAATATTCGTGGGACGCTCGACCTGAACCTGGTTATCCTTTATGGATATCTTCATACGGGGATGAACCGTAAGATTCAATTTCCCTTTGGGCCCCTCGAACAAAAGAATCTGCCCTTGAAGATTAACTTTTACATTCGCCGGCAACAGAATAGGTTTTTTTCCAATCCTTGACATAGCCTCACCACACCTTACAAAGAAGTTCCCCGCCAATATGGGATTGCCGTGCTTTTTTATCGGTCATGACCCCTTTGGAAGTTGAAACAATAGCCACACCTAGCCCACCCTGAATTCTGGGAATCCGGTCGGATGCAACATAAACCCGGAGGCCCGGCGTTGAAATACGTTTTATCCCCTGAATGGCGGGTTTGCGGCCCTGAAGATATTTTAAATGGATGCGAAGAAATCTTTTTTTTCCTTCCGTAAACATTTTGACACTTTCGATAAATTCTTCTTCTTTGAGGATCTCAGCAATGCGAATGGTTATATTCGAAGCGGCCGCCGTCATCTTATCTTTACCCGCCATTGAAGCATTGCGCACAATCGTTAAAAAATCACTGATAAAATCAGTACAAGGCATTGTGTTCTCCTGTTACCAACTTGATTTGGTTACGCCGGGGATAATCCCCTGATTGGCAAGTTCCCGGAAACAAATACGGCAGAGTGCGAATTTTCGAATAAACCCTCCGGACCGACCGCACTGCCGACACCGGTGATATTTTCTGACTTTGAACTTGGGCTCCTGTTGCTGCTTAATGATTAAACATTTCTTTGCCATGCTGTGATCCTTAATCCTTTTTGAAAGGAAGCCCCAAAAGCTCTAAAAGCCTTTTGCCTTCCTTTTTGTTGCGCGCTGTCGTGACAAACGTCACATCCATTCCTTGCGGTTTTTTCACTTTATCAAAATCCACTTCCGGAAAAATTATTTGCTCCTGAATCCCCAGCGAATAATTCCCGCGGTCATCAAAACTGTTTCCAGGATATCCCCGAAAGTCATGAATGCGCGGCATGGCGACATTAAAGAGCCGATCCATAAACTCATACATCCGGATTTTACGCAAGGTCACCTTAAGTCCAATAGGAGAGCCTTCCCGCAATTTAAACGCAGCAATGGATTTCTTAGCCCGCGTAACAAGCGCCTTCTGTCCCGTAATCTGGCCAAGCTCCACCGCATGCTGCTCCAAAATTTTAACGTCGTCTTTTCCTTCCTTAATGCCCATATTAACAACAATTTTTTGAACCCGGGGAACCTGCATGACATTTTGATATTGAAATTCTTTCATCATGCTCGGAAGAACATCCCGGCGATATTTTTCTAAAAGTCTAGGAGTAGAAATTGCTTGGGTTACCATCTTACTTATACCTCACATAATCTCATGACAATGTTTACAGACTCGCTGCTTGGTTCCATCCCCTAAGCGGCTGTACCCGACACGCGTCGGCTTCGCACAACGAGGGCAAACCAGCTTAAGGTTTGCCGCGGAAAGTTTTCCCTCAACCCGCGTAATCCCTCCTTTGGGATTTTGCTGGCTCTTGCGCAGATACACCGTCTGGTAATTAATTTTCTCAACCAGTGCCCGGTTCTCAGTGGGATAAACTCTCATAACACGGCCTTTTTTGCCGCGTTCTTTACCTGTCAGCACCACCACTTGATCATTTTTTTTTAGCCGCATAACTAGACCACCTCAGGCGCCAGCGAAATAATTTTAGTAAACTCCCGATCCCGGAGTTCACGCGCTACGGGCCCAAAAATTCTAGTCCCCCGGGGATTCTTTTGGTTATCAATAATCACTATGGCATTTGAAGAAAATCGGACGATCGAGCCGTCATTTCTGCGGATGGGCGAACGGGTTCTCACAACCACAGCTTTGACAACCTCTCCCTTTTTTACATTCCCTTCAGGAATCGCTTCCTTGATGTTTGCGGTAATAATATCGCCAATCTCGGCAATACGTTTATTCTGGCGTCCTATGACTCCGATCATAGAAGCCTTTTTAGCTCCGCTATTATCCGCAATGTCTAAAATCGTCCGCATTTGAATCATGACACAACCTTCACAAGGCGCCAGCGTTTTGTCTTTGAAAGTGGCCGCGTTTGGGCAATTTGAACTTTGTTCCCCATCTTGGCTTCATTTTTTTCATCATGCACCGCATACTTGACCTTACGTCGAATGACCTTTTTGAAACGGGCGTGCTGCATTAACCGGGTAACTTCCACAACAATGGTTTTTTGCATTTTATCGCTAATCACAACCCCTTCACGAAGAAGCGGGCGCTTCTGCTTTTGTTCTTCTAGCATCACTTTGAAACCCCTCGATCTTTTCTTAGTTGCTCATTCATAACAGTCAGTACTCGGGCAATATCTCTTTTTACTTCACGCGGGGCTGATAGTCTTTCGAGCTTCCCGGTTTTTGCCTGAAAACGGTACTGCATCAGGTTTTTCTTTAAGCCTGTAAGTTTCTCTTTAAGCTCATCCACGCTCAGTTTTTTTAACTCGGATACTTCGGCCATCTTAAACTCCAAAACGCGTTACAAATTTTGTCCGGAAAGGGATTTTGTGCGCACACAGACGCATTGACGCACGCGCTAGTTCCTCAGGGATTCCGCCCATTTCAAAAAGGATTCTCCCCGGTTTTATCACTGCAACATAATATTCCGGTGAGCCCTTGCCTTTTCCCATACGGGTTTCCGCCGGTTTCTTGCTGTAGGGTTTGTCGGGAAAAACCCTCATCCAGATTTTTCCTCCGCGTTTAACATGCCGCGTGAGGGCCACACGCGCAGCCTCAATTTGAATGGCGGTTAGCCACCCTCGGTCCAGGGATTTGAGCCCAAAATCTCCAAAGGCGAGCTTACTGCCACGCGTTGCAATACCGCCTAACCAACCACGCTGCTGCTTTCGGAATTTGACCCGCTTGGGCATAATAGCCATGACTATTGAGCCTCCCCTTCCTGCAATGGCTGTTGGGGAGTTTCGTCTGAAGGATTTTCAGCAGCAGGCTCGGCGGTTATTTTATTCTCTTCCTGGGCTTGCTCGGGAATGGGCTCAGTTTCGACCTTTACGGCCTTACCTTCTTCTTTAGAACCTTGCGATTGCTCTTTTGCTTTTTCTAACTTTTCAGGCTTTTCAAACTCAAGCCTCTGCCGTTCCCACTCAAGCTTCTGCCGGGCTTCCTCTTTCTTAACGAGGATATCCCCTTTATAAATCCAAGTCTTAACTCCTATCGTCCCGTACGTGGTGAAGGCCACCGCAAAACCATAATCGATATCAGCGCGAAAAGTGCTTAAAGGCACCTTGCCATCGCGATACTTTTCATCCCGGGCAATTTCTGCTCCGCCAAGCCGGCCTTTACACAGAATCTTAATCCCTTGCGCACCCTTGGACATCGCCATCTGAACCGCCTTCTTCATTGCACGGCGGAATCCCACTCTTTTTTCAAGCTGCATCGCAACGTTCTCGGCCACAAGCTGAGCATCCGTCTGAGGGGATTTTACTTCCTTGATATCCACAAAAAGCTCATTTCGGGTAATGCTCGCAAGCCCTTCTTTAATCTTGTCGATTTCCTGCCCGCGCCGGCCAATAATGACACCGGGCCGAGCCGAATAAATCCTCACCCGAACCCGGCCGCTTGAACGTTCAATTTCAATATTTGAAATTCCGGCGAACGCAAGTTTTTCCTTTACAAATTTGCGAAGTTTTAAATCTTCATTCAGAAGATCCGCAAAATTCCTCTGCGCATACCACTTTGCTTTCCAAGGTTTAATATACCCCAACCTTAATCCGTAGGGGTGTGCTTTTTGGCCCAAGATTTCCTCCTTACGCCTGAAGTTGCTGTTTCTTTTGTTTCTTTTCCTGAGTCGCTAAAACGGAAGCAATCCCAAATGTTTTCTTACCTTCTCTAACCGCGAGAGACAAATGAGTCGTTCGTTTTAATATTCGATCAGCCCGCCCCATGGAACGTGACATGAATCGTTTCAAAACAGGTCCCCCATCCGCACGGACATCGGAAACATAGAGACGCGTTTCATCCATTCCAAGAACTTTGGCATTGGCGACAGCAGTTCTAAGAGCTTTTTCCGTAAGCTTGGCGGCTTTTTTGTTGAGACTTGCTAGAATCGGAAAAGCCAGCGTTACCGGCTTGTGGCGAATAGTATTGATCACAAGCCGCACTTTTCTGGGCGAAATTCTCACATACCGCACAATCGCTTTAGCGCTGCGATCAACCTGCGGCTCAAAACTCTCTTGTTCCGTTTTGCTTTTTTTTGTGAGCTTCATAAATGTTATGTCTTAGATCCTGCCGCAGCAGCTTTGGCCTTATCCCCAGCCGCACTGTGCTTTCTAAAGGTCCGGGTAGGAGAAAACTCTCCCAATTTATGCCCCACCATATTTTCTGAGACAAAAACGTTATGAAAAATTTTCCCATTATGTACCGCAAAAGCCAACCCCACAAAATCTGGAGTAATGGTTGATCGCCTAGACCAGGTTTTGATAGGACGGCGGTCTTTTTTTTGCTGTGCCACTTGGGCCTTTTTTAATAACTTTGCATCAACATGAACACCTTTTTTTGCCGAGCGGCTCATTTTCTTCGATCCTTTACAATATATTTATTGGATGCTTTGCTTTTCTGTCGAGTTTTCAAACCTTTTGACTTCTGCCCCCACGGACTCTGGGGATGGTTGCCGCCTTTAGACTTTCCTTCACCGCCGCCCATGGGATGATCCACAGGATTTTTCGCAACCCCGCGGCTTGCGGGGCGAAGCCCTAACCAACGGCTGCGGCCCGCTTTTCCCAAAGAAATATTTTCATTATCAATATTGGAGCACTGGCCGATCGTGGCATAGGCCTCAAGACGAATCATGCGAATTTCCCCTGAAGGCAGCTTAATATGCGCAAACTCATTTTCCTTGGAAAGGATTTGAGCCACGCCTCCGGCAGCACGAACAAGCTTCCCTCCAAGTCCAGGAATAAGCTCAATATTATGAACCGGAGTACCTTCCGGAATTTTTCTTAGCGGCAAATGATTTCCAACCTTCACTTCAGACTCAGGGCCGCTTGCGACCATATCTCCCACATGCAAGCCTTCCGGAGCAAGAATATAACTTTTCTGCTTATCCTCATATTCAATGAGGGCAACTCGCGAAGTCCGGTTAGGGTCATACTCCACGGTTAAAACTTTTGCCGGTTTCCCGAAACGGCTGCGGCGGAAGTCCACAAGACGATACCTTTTTTTATGTCCCCCGCCGTTGCGACGGGCTGTAATATGGCCGTGGTTATTGCGTCCACCCGTGCGCCTTTTGGCTTCGGTTAAAGGTTTAAAAGGGGTATTGGCCGTAAGTTCGGCAAAATCCGAGACACTTCCAAACCGCCTTGTCGGCGTTGTAGGTTTAAATTTTATCAGTGGCATAAAAGGTCCTTTTAAGCGGTAATATCAATTTTTTCGCCCTTTTTCAGGGTCACAATCGCTTTTTTCCAGTCAGCGGTTCTTCCAGGTTGAAAACGGACACGCCGCCATTTCCCCATCTGGTTTGAAACATTCACTTTCTCGACATGAACATTAAACGCTTTCTCAACCGCCGACTTAATTTCCTTCTTATTCGACTTCGGATGAACCTGGAAAGCATATTTGCCCAGCTTTTCCTGATCTCGGGTTAGCTTTTCAGTAATCAAAGGCTGCTGAATCACATCATAAAGATGAAGTCTCACGGCTTCACCTCTTGGCTTTTAGCCTGCCCTGGATGATCCCCAAGCAGACGATTTTCAATCACGGGCAGCGCCTCTTGTGCAATCAAAATTTTTTCACGATGCAAAAGATGATAAGCGTTAAGGTCGCGCGCACGCTTAAGTTTCACCAAATGCTCAAGATTACGTCCTGCCCGCTCTAGGTTCTGATCAATCTCTTTAACAACACAAAGGGTCCTCCGGTTTTGAAGAGGAAGTGCTTTCACCATTTCTACCCACTCTTTCGTTTTGGAGGTCTCTAATTTAACTTCTTCAAGCAATATTATATTTTTCTCCTGAGCCTTTAAACTTAAAGCTGAAATCAGCGCCTTTAATCGCATCGCTTGAGGTAACTTCACTTCATAGCTGCGCGGATGGGGTCCAAAAACAATTCCCCCCCCTCTCCAGATGGGAGAACGGATGGACCCGTGACGGGCTCGACCGGTCCCTTTTTGGCGCCAGGGCTTCTTTCCTCCGCCACGAACTTCTTTGCGGGTTTTTGTATCCGCAGTCCCGTGGCGCAGGTTAGCGGCGTAAGCTTTTTGGACAAGATGAAGCAATCGTTTGTTGACCCTGGCTGAAAAAATCTCAGGGTTTAAAACAACTTCACCTTTCTTTTTTCCCTCTTTAGAGTAAAGGGGTACCTTCATATTTGCTTTCTATATCCTCTATTGATTCAAATTTCAGGATTTTTCTTCCGGATTTTCCCGAGATTGAGAACTTGTTTCCTGGGGTGGCATTTCTTTCGCAGGCTCTTCCTGACTTCCCTGAACCTTCCACTTGCGAGGCTGCCCTCTTTTGATGGCACTACGAACAACCAAATAGCCCCCTTCCACTCCTGGCACAGCTCCCTTGACTGCCAGAAGGCGATTCCCCTTGTCAACTTTCACCACACGCAGACTTTGTATCGTTACGGCAGCATTTCCCATGTGCCCGGCACCCCGCATCCCCTTCACCACTCGTGAAGGAAAAGACGATGCTCCTATTGAACCAGGAACCCGGCCAAACATGGAGCCATGGCTTTTGCCGCCGCCCGCAAAATGGTGGCGCTTGACCACGCCTTGAAATCCCTTGCCAATCGAAACCCCTTGGATATCCACAAAATCACCGACCTCAAAATTATCTACCTCAAGTTGAGTTCCGACGCGAAGCCCTTCGATATCTTCTGTACGCAATTCTTTGAGAAGCCGCAAAGCCGGGGCATTGGCTTTCTTAAGATAGCCCGCCTTCGCTTTATTCAACCGCTTTTCTTTCACCGCATCAAAACCCAGCTGAACCGCGGTATATCCATTTTTTTCTTTTGTGCGTAGATTGGTAACAAAACAGGGCCCTACCTCAAGCACCGTCACCGGCACTTGACGCCCTTCAGGGTCAAACACTTGAGTCATTCCAACCTTTTTACCTAAAAGACCGATCATAATTTGATTTCCACATCCACACCGGCAGGAAGGTCTAACTTCATTAAAGCATCCACCGTACGTGACGTAGGGTCCTCAATAGCAATCAGACGTTTATGGGTTCTAATTTCAAACTGGTCCCGCGCCTTTTTATCAATCGTAGGACCCCGTAAAACCGTGGTCTTCCAGATGTGCGTCGGAAGGGGAACCGGGCCAATGACTTTGGCGCCCGTGCGCTTGGCAGTATTAACAATCTCCTGGACCGATTGATCCAGGACTCGATGATCATATGCTTTCAATTTGATTCTTATTTTTTCTTTTGCCGATGCCATAAACTTTACCTTCGCTTATCGTTAACCTGAAATTACTTTCTCTGCAATTTGTCTCGGAACTTCCTGATAACTGTTGGGTTCCATCGAATAAGTGGCTCGCCCTTGCGAAAGAGACCTAATAGCGGTTGCATACCCAAACATTTCAGCGAGAGGAACCAACCCTTTAATCGCTTTAAGATGTCCCCGGTTGCCAAGTTCCTGGATCACACAACGCCGGGAATTAAGGTCTCCGATAATATCGCCCATATATTCTTCAGGCACAACCACCTCAACCAGCATAATCGGTTCAAGCAGGACGGGTTTTGCTCTTCGAAAGGCCTCTTTGAAACCCAAAATTCCCGCCATTTTAAACGCAATTTCAGAAGAATCAACCTCGTGATAGCTCCCATCATATACAATCGCTTTAACGTCCATCACAGGATAGCCGGCCAATACTCCATTCGAGCAGGCCTCCATAACGCCATCTTCAACCGCAGGAACGTATTCTCTCGGGATAGATCCCCCCACGGTTTTATTTTCGAATTCGATTCCCTTGCCCCGCTCAAGCGGTTCAATCCTTAAGTAGCAATGCCCATATTGACCCCGGCCGCCGGTCTGCTTAATAAATTTCCCCTCAGCTTCCGCAACGCACGTTATGGTCTCTTTATAAGCCACTTGCGGCTTACCGACATTAAGCAACACATTATATTCCCGCTTCAAAATATCGGTTTTAATATCAAGGTGCAGCTCGCCCATTCCACCAATGAGCGTCTGGAGCGTTTCCGGATCCGTCTTGACACGAAAGGTTGGGTCCTCCGCAACAAGCCGCTGGAGCGAATCGGACATACGGTCGCGGTCCGCCTTGGTTTTAGGCTCAACCGCCATCCAGATCACAGGATCCGGAACAAAAAGGGATTCCAAAACAATGGGATTGGCTTCGTCGCAAAGAGTATCCCCCGTACGAACATCTTTTAAACCCACCGCCGCCACAATGTTTCCGGCTCCCGCTTCTTCAATTTCCTCTCGTTTATTGGCATGCATAAGAAGAAGCCGGCCAAGCCGCTCCTTCCTCTGGCTTCTGGGATTGTACACATAAGTACTCGATGAAAGCACCCCGGAATAAATGCGAAGATACGACAAACTGCCCACAAATTTATCACTCGCAATTTTAAATGCAAAACAGGTCAACGGGTCACTTTCGCTTGGGTGGCGCTCAATCTCACTGTCATCGGCAGGGTCTGTCCCCTTAATGGGCGGCGCATCTTTAGGGGACGGCAAATAATCCACAACGGCATCGAGGAGTTGCTGAACCCCTTTATTTTTTAACGAAGACCCGCAAATCACCGGTGTAATTTTAAGGGCCATCGTCGCCCGGCGGATTGCCGATTTAATTTCATCGATCGTGGGCTCTTGACCCTCAATGAATTTATGCATCAAGACATCATCATGTTCGGCTACTTTTTCAATCATGTATTCACGGGCTTTTTTGGCTTGGTCAAGCATGTCTGCAGGAACATCCACCACATCAAACTTGGCTCCAAGTAATTCATCGTGAAATACAAAAGCTTTCATTTGGACCAAATCAATAATGCCGCGAAAGTGCTCTTCGCGCCCCAAGGGAAGTTGAATGGGAATGGCGTGGGCGCCGAGCTGATCACGCATTTGCTGGACGTTGCGTTCAAATTCGGCGCCTGTGCGATCCATTTTATTAATAAATGCAATGCGCGGAACGTGATAACGATCCGCCTGGCGCCAAACGGTTTCAGACTGGGGCTCAACACCTTCCACGGCCCCAAAAACAGCCACACAACCGTCAAGCACGCGAAGCGAGCGTTCCACTTCGATTGTAAAATCCACATGACCGGGCGTATCAATAATGTTAATCCGGCAGTCATTCCAGAAACAGGTGGTTGCGGCAGAAGTAATCGTAATCCCACGCTCCTGCTCTTGCTCCATCCAGTCCATAACCGCTGTTCCCTCATGGACTTCTCCAATTTTATACGTCCGCCCTGTGTAATAAAGGATCCGCTCAGTCGTGGTTGTTTTGCCGGCATCAATATGCGCAGCAATCCCGATATTACGAATCTTATCAAGCGGGAAATGAATTTTCTTTTGTTCTTCAGCCATAACTTTTAATTACCACCGGTAATGCGCAAAGGCACGATTTGACTCAGCCATTTTATGAACGTCTTCTCTTTTCTTCATCGAAGAGCCCGTTTTGTTAAATCCATCTAAAATTTCTTCCGCCAGCTTCACTTCCATGGGCTTGCCCTTACGGCCATTGGCAAATTTTTTCATCCAGCGAAGCGCAAGAGTCATACTGCGGTCAGAACGCACACTTACCGGAACCTGGTAGGTGGCTCCACCGACACGCCTGGACTTTGTTTCAAGCAAAGGGCGAATATTGTCTACGGCTTGCTTAAAAACTTCAAGAGGTTCTTTTCCTGTTTTTTCTTTTAAAATTTCAAAAGATCCATAAACAATCCGTTCCGCCATGGATTTTTTCCCACGCTCCATCACAATATTTATCAGCTTCGAGACAAATACGTCCCCATATTTGGGATCGGGATCAATTTTCCGTTTGGGTGCACGCCGTCTTCTCATAGGTTCCTTTACTTTTTAGCCGCTGCTTTTGCGTCGGCTTTTGCTGCCTTGGGAGTTTTGGCTCCATATTTCGATCGGGATTTTTTACGGTCATTCACACCGGTCGTATCCAGTTTTCCCCGGACAATGTGGTAGCGGACACCCGGAAGATCTTTAACGCGCCCGCCCCGCACGAGCACAATCGAGTGCTCCTGGAGATTATGACCGACTCCCGGAATATAGGCCGTGACTTCTTGACCATTCGTTAAACGAACCCTCGCTATTTTACGGAGAGCGGAGTTAGGTTTTTTCGGCGTCTGGGTTCTCACAACAAGACAAACACCCTTTCTAAAGGGAGCGCCATCCAGCGCAGGGGATTTTGTTTTTCGTTTAAATTGTTTTCTCCCGTGACGAATCAACTGATTAATTGTCGGCGCCATTAGACTTTCCCCCCAGAAACTTGAGCCACTTTTTCAGGCTCCGGTTGCGGCAGCATATCGGCGATGTCTTTTACAAGCTCGATCTGCTGATGGCACTGAAACCCTGTCCCGGCTGGAATTAAGTGCCCCATAATCACATTCTCTTTTAAGCCCCGAAGGTCATCGCGCTTTCCCGCAGCGGCAGCTTCGGTCAAAATGCGCGTGGTTTCCTGGAAACTTGCCGCTGAAATAAAACTTTCCGTGGTAAGCGAAGCTTTGGTGATACCCAACAAAATAGGAGTGGCTTTTGCAGGTTCTTTTCCTTTTTTAGCCATCTTCTCGTTTTCTTCCGCAAATTTTATTTTATCGATGTGCGAACCCACGAGAAAATCAGTATCCCCCGGATCTTCAATGCGGACCTTGCGCAACATCTGACGCACAATCGCTTCCACGTGCTTGTCATTGATGCGGACACCCTGAAGACGGTAAACTTCCTGCACTTCATTAACGAGATAGTCCTGCAGGCTTCTTTCTCCGGAAACCCTTAGAATATCCTGGGGAACGACAGGGCCGTCCACAAGCTGCTGACCCGCCACAACCTTATCCCCCTTGTAAACGTTCAAATGCTTTCCGTGCGGGATTAAATACTCCTTAGTCATTCCCGTGGGGTTTTTCACAATAATTTTTCGCTGACCTTTGACAATATCGCCAATCTCAACCATCCCGTCAATTTCAGAAATAATGGCGGGGTTCTTGGGTTTACGGGCTTCAAAAAGTTCAGCGACACGAGGAAGCCCTCCCGTAATGTCACGGGTTTTTGCGATTTTTCGCGGCGTTTTTGCTATAAGGGTACCACTCGTGATTTCCTGACCTTCCTTCGCGACAATGTGAGCCCCCGTGGGCACGGGATAAAAACCGATCACTTCGTCATTCGGACCGGTAATAATAAGCTGAGGATGCAAATCTTCCTTATGTTCAATAATCACTCGGTCTGTAAGGCCCGTGGTGGCATCGAGCTCCTCATTCATGGTCACACCGGCCTTGATATCCTCATACCGGACCTTTCCGGAAACTTCCGTCAAAATCGAAACAGTATAGGGATCCCACTTTACAAAAATATCGTCCTTTTTAACTGCTGCTCCATCCTTATTGCTGATAATGGCACCGGAAGGAATGGTATAGCCTTCAAGCTCACGACCGGTTGCGTCATGGATGGTCAGCTGACCGTTACGGTTAAGAACAATAATTTCACCCGTCTTAATGACAACGGTCTTGAGGTTATGGTATTTCAAAAACCCGTCATTGCGGGCGCGAAAATAAGACTGTTCGACCGTACGTGAAGCCGTTCCACCAATATGGAACGTTCTCATGGTAAGCTGCGTTCCAGGCTCTCCAATCGATTGAGCGGCTATAATCCCAACCGCGGTTCCAAGCTCAACCAAGCGTCCCGTGGAAAGATCCCGGCCATAACACTTGGCGCAAACGCCCCGTTTGGATTCACATGTCAACACCGAACGAATGCGGATTTTTTCAATCCCCACTTCTTCAAGCTTATCCGCAGTGACTTCATCAATAATGTCTCCCGACTTGACAATCAATTGGTCCGTCACCACATCCACCACATTGTCAAGCGCCGTGCGGCCAAAGATTTTCTGCTTGAGAGACACAATCAATTCTTCTCCTTCATAAAGAGGTTCCGAGAAAATACCCGCCAAAGTTCCGCAATCATCTTCCGAGATAATAACATCCTGGGCAACGTCCACAAGACGGCGGGTGAGGTATCCTGAGTCCGCTGTTTTAAGCGCGGTATCGGCCAACCCCTTGCGAGCCCCGTGGGTCGAAATAAAATACTCAAGCACAGTCAAACCCTCGCGGAAATTGGCTGTGATGGGGCTTTCGATAATTTCACCCGAAGGCTTTGCCATCAGACCGCGCATACCTGCAAGCTGACGAATTTGTTGCTTTGAACCACGGGCACCTGAATCCGCCATCATAAAAATAGGATTAAACGGATCCAACTGTTCAAACATGGAATCGGAAACACGATCCGTGATATGGGTCCAAATATCAATCACCTTGTTGTAGCGCTCACCTTCGGTAATCAAACCGTTTATATACTGGCTTTCAATCGCGCGAACATCCCTATAAGCCTCATCCAGCAGATTGGTTTTATTGGCAGGTATCTGAATATCGTCGATCCCGATCGAAAGACCCGCTGTGGTCGCCTCTTCAAAACCCAAAGTCTTCAAACGATCGAGAAGGTTAATCACCTGGCTATGCCCAAACTGCCTGTAGCACTGGCTAATAATTTCTGAAAGTTTTGGTTTCGCCATTCCTTCGTTCACAAAGCGAAAGCCTTTCGGTAATACCTGATTGAAAAGGATCCGTCCCGCAGAGGTATCCACAATCTCTCCGCTCGGGAGACGCAGTTTAACTTTGGCATGCTTATGAACTTCACCGTCCTGATAAGCAAGCACCGCCTCGTCGGCATCGGCAAAAACCAGGCCTTCACCCTTCATACCTTCTCGAACTTTCGTGAGATAGTAAATCCCAAGCACAATATCCTGGGAAGGAGTCGCAATGGGCTGTCCGTTTGACGGATTGAAAATATTGTTGGCAGAAAGCATGAGGATCCAGCATTCCATCTGCGCTTCCATGGAAAGCGGAACATGAACCGCCATTTGGTCACCGTCAAAGTCAGCGTTAAAAGCGGTACAAACAAGCGGATGAATTCGAATCGCTTTTCCTTCAATAAGCACAGGTTCAAAAGCCTGAATACCGAGACGATGAAGCGTAGGTGCGCGGTTTAACAGCACAGGGTGCTCACGAATCACTTCTTCTAAAATGTCCCATACCTCCGGTTTCACGCGTTCAACCATCTTTTTGGCGGAACGGATAGTATGCACATGACCGCGTTCTTTGAGTTTGCGTATGATAAAAGGCTCAAAAAGCTCAAGGGCCATTTTTTTCGGAAGCCCGCATTGATAAATCTTAAGCTCAGGACCGACCACAATCACGGAGCGGCCGGAATAATCAACGCGTTTTCCCAAGAGATTTTGGCGAAAACGCCCCTGCTTCCCTTTAAGCATATCGCTTAACGATTTTAAGGGCCGGTTTCCGGCACCCAACACAGGACGTCCATGGCGGCCATTATCAAAAAGAGCATCCACGGCTTCCTGGAGCATACGTTTTTCATTACGGATAATCACATCAGGCGCTTTGAGTTCGAGCAATTTTTTTAAACGATTATTGCGGTTAATCACCCGGCGGTAAAGGTCGTTTAGATCACTTGTTGCAAAACGGCCGCCGTCAAGGGCGACAAGCGGGCGAAGGTCAGGGGGAATCACAGGGACAACTTCTAAAATCATCCACGCAGGATTATTACTTGAATTACGAAAGGCATCGACAATTTTTAAAATTTTGATCCCGCGCGCACGTCCCTGTTTGGATTTTGAAGTCTTAACCTGGCGCTGGTATTTTTGGACCAGTTTTTCAAGCTCAATCTCTTTGAGTAAATCCCGGATCGCCTCGGCACCCATTTTGGCATTAAAGTTCGTGGCACCATATTGTTCCTGCGCTTTCAAAAACTCTTCTTCGCTTAAAAGCTGACATTTCTTAAGAGGCGTCTCCTTCGGATCAATCACAATATATTCTTCGTAATAAAGCACCTTTTCAAGAGCGCGCACACTTAAATCAAGAACGTTTCCGATTCGGGACGGCATGGTTTTAAAAAACCAAATATGGGAAACAGGGGTCACAAGCTCGATGTGCCCCATGCGTTCACGCCGGACTTTGGACTGGGTCACCTCAACGCCGCAACGATCGCAAACAATGCCTTTGTGCTTGATGCGTTTATATTTTCCGCAGCTGCATTCCCAATCCCGGGTGGGGCCAAAAATTCTTTCGCAGAACAGTCCGTCTTTTTCAGGTTTGAGGGTCCGGTAATTGATGGTTTCAGGTTTTTTCACTTCACCATGCGACATCTTCCGTATCACTTCAGGAGAGGCAATACGAATCGAAACCGAATCAAACATGTTGATATCGTAGTTCATACTTTTAATTTCTCCTTGACCTTCTGTTTGCGTTCTTCATCCTCAAAACGGCGTTCGGAACCTTTATCTTCTTGGCTGGCTCTTAACGGCTGGTTTTTTTCAGGAATAATGTTAAGGGCCAACGCCTGCAGTTCTTTCACAAGCACGTTAAAGGATTCCGGGGTTCCCGCATGAAGCGCAGGCTCGCCTTTAACAATCGCTTCATAGACTTTGGTTCGGCCTATGACGTCGTCACTTTTTACGGTCAAAAGTTCCTGCAAGGTAAAGGCAGCGCCATAAGCTTCAAGAGCCCAGACTTCCATTTCTCCGAAACGCTGGCCTCCAAATTGAGCCTTTCCGCCCAAGGGCTGCTGCGTCACTAGGGAATAAGGCCCGATGGAGCGTGCGTGAATTTTGTCATCTGCAAGGTGGGCAAGTTTGAGCATATAAATATAACCCACGGTCACTCTCTGGTCAAAAAGATCACCTGTGCGGCCATCACACAGAACCGTCTTTCCATCAAGCGGGAGCTTGGCTTCCTCAAGCATATTCTTAATTTCATCCTCGGTAGCACCGCTAAAAACCGGGGTTTCAATATTAAACCCGAGTGCTTTAGCGGCCCAGCCAAGATGAGTCTCAAGAATTTGCCCGACGTTCATACGGGAAGGCACGCCCAAGGGATTCAAAATAATTTCAATCGGCGTTCCATCGGGAAGAAAGGGCATATCTTCTTCAGGAAGAATTTTGGCAATGACGCCTTTATTGCCGTGACGCCCTGCCATTTTATCCCCCACAGAAATCTTGCGTTTTGAACAAATATAAGCCACGACCTTCTTAATAACACCGGGGGGCAGCTCATCCCCCTTTCTCACACGGTCAACCTCGCGGGCCCTTTCGCCAATCAATTCATCAATTTCATCTCCCCAAACACGCGCAATCTTTCGCACACTTTCTTCAAGCTCAGGCTCATCTTCCAGGCGAATGGATTCCCAATCACACATGTCAAGTTTTTTAAAGTCGCTTTTTTCTATTTCATGGCCCACTTTGAGCAACACCTCTCCTAGAATATCATCAAGGAGATCTTCAGAAAGTTTTTTTCCAAGAATCATCGCAGAAATTTTGTTAAGCCTTTCCCGCTTCAATAATTCGATCCGGTCCTGATATTTTTCTTTTATCTCATTAATATCTTTATTTTCCTGGCGTCTTTCTTCTTTGGTTTTCGCTACAGATTCTTTACGGGCAAAAACTTTTACATCCACGACAATTCCTTCTACCCCCGGGGGCACCGTCAAAGAAGCGTCTCGAACATCTCCGGCTTTTTCACCAAAGATCGCCCGCAGAAGTTTTTCCTCAGGGGAAAGTTCTGTTTCCGATTTTGGGGTTATTTTCCCAACCAAAATATCACCCGGTTTCACTTCAGCCCCAACCCGGATAATCCCCTCCTGGTCCAGATCTTTAAGAGCCTCTTCGCTCACATTGGGAATATCGCGGGTAATTTCTTCGTTGCCAAGCTTGGTATCTCGCGCCTCAATTTCAAACTCTTCAATATGAAGCGAAGTATAAACGTCTTCTTTGCAGAATTTTTCGCTGACAATAATCGCGTCTTCAAAGTTGTAACCGCGCCAGGGCAGAAACGCAACGAGCACATTTTTCCCTAAAGCGAGCTCGCCTTTGTCCGTCGATGAACCATCCGCAATAATATCTCCGCGCTTCACTTTATCACCAATCTGCACAAGGGGACGTTGGTTAACACAGGTTCCCGCATTGGATCGTTCAAACTTTTTCATGCGGTAAACAAAATCATCGACCACAATTTCTGCAGCGCTTACAGTTTTGACGGTTCCGCGCGACTTTGCGACAATCGTGGCTCCAGAATCTTTAGCCACATGCCGCTCCATCCCGGTTCCCACAAGAGGAGCATCCGTAATGAGCAACGGCACAGCTTGGCGCTGCATGTTAGATCCCATTAAAGCGCGGTTCGCGTCGTCATGTTCAAGGAATGGAATCAGCGCAGCCGCCACACTCACAAGCTGACGGGGCGAAACGTCCATATAATCAATATCTTCCGGTTTCTTTTTAGGGAAATCTCCACGGGAACGGCAGGAAACGGTTTCATCCAGAAAATGACCGCGCTTATCAAGACGGGCATTAGCTTGAGCAATGACATATTTATCTTCAATATCAGCCGTGAGGTAGTCAATTTTCTCAGTGACGCGCCCTTTTTCAACCTTGCGGTAAGGACTTTCGAGAAATCCTATGGCGTTGACCCGCGCAAAAGTACTCAAGGAAGCAATCAGTCCGATATTGGGGCCTTCCGGTGTTTCAATGGGACAAATGCGTCCATAGTGGGAGGGGTGAACGTCGCGGACTTCAAAACCCGCGCGTTCCCTTGAAAGACCTCCGGGACCCAACGCCGAGAGACGCCGCTTATGCGTTAATTCTGCCAAAGGGTTGGTTTGATCCATGAATTGAGAAAGCTGGCTGCGGCCAAAGAAATCTTTAATGGCTGCGGAAATTAATTTGGGATTAATCAGATTATGAGGCATCGCCGCATCAAGGTCATAAATAGACATGCGCTCAAGGCAAGAACGCTTCATACGCGCCAAACCTACACGGAATTGATCCTGTAAAAGCTCTCCCACGGATCGTACGCGCCGATTGCCCAAGTGGTCAATGTCATCGACTTGCGCTTCTCCGGAACGCAACTTTAGAAGCACTGAGATGACTTTCATGACATCTTCTTTGCAAAGGGTCGTATTTTTTAGCTCGGTCTCAAGCCCCAGCTTACGGTTAATCATAAAACGCCCGACCTTGCCAAGATCATAGCGTTGGGGATCGAAAAATAATTTTTGGATAAGGTCTCTGGCACTTGCTTCGGTCGGAGGATCGCCGGGACGCATGCGCCGGTAGATGGCAATTTGCGCATCCTGGGAATTATGGTACGGATCCCTCTCCAGAGTATTGACAATGGATAAATCATCCGTCGTAATCGCTGCCGTCCAGATGGAGGAAACTTCATTGGATTCAAGGATTGCCAAAAGTTCTTTGGTGATTCTTGTCCCGGCGGTCGCGATGGCGTCTTTAGCTTCAGGGCGTGACACATCTGCAGCTAAAAATTGATTTTCCAATTTTTTAGCCATCGATTTGTCCGGGTTCTTGATTTTTTCAATCGGGTACAATTCTTTCAAAATTTCATGGGTGGAAGAATACCCAAGAGCTCTTAAAAGGGTCGTGGCAAGAATTTTTCGGCGACGGTCAATGTAAGCATAAAGAACATCATTGATGTCCGATTCAAATTCAATCCAGGCTCCCCGATAAGGAATGATGCGGACGCTGAAAATTTTCTTGCCGCTGGGATGGGTTGTTTCCTCAAGGGAAACCCCAGGAGATCGGTGCAACTGACTCACCACAACACGCTCAGCCCCGTTGATAATAAAGGTGCCTGTCTCCGTCATTAAGGGAAGCTCACCGATATAAACCTCTTGCTCTTTTACAACTCCATTGCGAATCAGACGAATTTTCACCTTCAAAGGCGCCGCATAAGTCATGCCCCGCTTGTGGCATTCAGCGATAGAATATTTGGGTTTGCCCAGGTTATACCCTTCATATTCAAGGCGGCAGGAACCATCGAAACTTTCAATAGGAAAGCAATCCTTGAAAGCCGCCTCAAGCCCCTGATGCCTGCGGCGACGGAGCGGACGATCCGTTTGCAGGAATTCCTCATAGGAATTAACCTGAATTTCAACCAAATTAGGCAGATTCATGGTGTCATGGATCTTGGTGAAACTTCTTCTTTCCGGCAAAGAAATCATAAAATGTTGGCCTCCTGATTCGTTAGAAAAGAGCGTTGCTTATTTAATCTCAACTTTAGCGCCCTGTTCTTCGATCACTTTCTTAATCTTGTCGGCCTCTTCTTTCGAAACACCTTCTTTAATGGTCTTGGGAGCTCCCTCCACCAAGTCTTTCGCTTCTTTAAGACCCAGGTTGGTAATCGCCCGGATTTCTTTAATCACCTGAATCTTTTTGTCACCAACACTCGCCAGAATAACAGTAAAGCTTGTTTTTTCTTCCTGAGGAGCTTGGGCACCTGCGGCGCCTCCGCCAGCAGGAGCTGCGACAGCCACAGCTGCGGCTGCAGAAACACCAAATTTTTCTTCAAGGGCTTTGACTAGTTCCGCCAACTCAAGAACCGTAAGCTGTTCAATGGCTCTTAAAATATCCTGGAGTTTTTGAGACAAGTTTGTACCCTCCTGTTTTTCGACTTTCACTTCCTCGGTTACGGCTTGCGCCTCTACGTTTGACATGATACTGCCTCCTTTAAGATCAATAGAAATTTATGCCGAAGCGGCGAGTTCTTTTTTCCTTTTGACTTCATTTAAAGCAACAACAAACCCACGCAAAAGCTGGCTTAAGGTGAGTACAAATCCCGAAATCGGGGATTTCACGCGAACCACCACCTGAGTGAGAAGCTCATGCCGGGATGGAAGCTGCGCCAAGACTTTGACATACTCTTTGCCGTACACCTTCCTGTCAAGCACGACGCCTTCAGGAAGAAACTTTTCATTTTTTTTAGCAAAATCAACAAGGGCCTTTGAAATAATCTGGGGTTCTTTATCCCCCAACGTAACAAGCACATTATTTTTCAAAAATTTATCGGCGCCCTCAAGCTGAAGATCTGAAAACACCCTGCGAACAATCGAATGCTTCACCACCACAGAGCGCTTTGCCACTTTTTCAAGATTCCTGCGGAGATCCGAAAGATCGGCAACCGCAATCCCTTGAAAGCTTGAAATAAAAGCATAAGGGTTTGCTTCAAACTCTTTTTTGACTTCCTTCATCATTTTATCTTGAACGAGTGATGGCATCAAAACCCTCATACCGCCTGCGGCGCTAGCCGGATGCCCGGCCCTTGGGAAAGGGCAATGGCAATACGTTTAAAATAACCGCCTTTGCTTGTTGAAGGCTTCGCATCACGGACCGCGCGGATCAACACTTGAGCATTTTCAAGCAAAGCGTTTTCAGAAAAAGAAAGTTTACCGCAGATCGCATGCAATCCGCCTGTTTTATCACTTTTAAATTCAATTCTTCCAGCCTTAAGCTCTTTCACGGCTTTGCCCACATTCGGCGTAACCGTCCCTGCTTTAGGGGAAGGCATCAGGCCTTTAGGACCAAGAATTCGCCCAAGCTTACTGGCTTCCTTCATCATGTCGGGATGAGCCACCAGCGCATCAAAATCAAGCCATCCCTCTTGAATTTTTTTGATGAGTTCCTCAGCCCCCACTTCTTCAGCCCCTTCAGCCTGGGCTTCGCGGGCGGCTTCGCCCTTACACAAACAAATCACACGGACCTTGCGACCGCTGCCGTGCGGCAACGCGACCGTACCGCGCACCATTTCATCACTTTGATCAGGACGAATCCCAAGCTGAAAATTAAGGGCAATCGTCTCATCAAATTTTGAATTGTTAACCTGCTTAAGGGTCTGAATAGCTTCCTGAAGAGTATAAGTTTTTTTAGGGTCAACCAGTTTTAATCTGTTCTGATAACGTTTACTCATTTTGATCTCTCAATTACTTTATTTTTGGTCAACAATCTCAAGCCCCATACTCCGGGCAGTTCCTTCGACAATACGCACCGCACTTTGGATCTTGGTCGTATTAAGGTCACTCATTTTTTGCCGGGCAATTTCTACAACCTCAGCCCGAGTGACTTTCCCAATCATTTGCCGCCCAGGTTCCGGCGAGGCCTTAGCAAGACCCGCTGCTTTTTTTAACACCACCGCAACAGGCGGTGATTTCATAATAAAAGTAAACGACTTATCCTTATAAACCGAAATCACGACAGGAAGCACAACGCCAGGCCGGTCTTTGGTGAGCTCATTGAATCGCTTACAAAACTCCATGATATTGACGCCATGCTGACCCAGCGCAGGACCAATCGGAGGAGCCGGATTCGCCTGCGCGCCCGAAATTTGTAATTTAATTTTCGTATGAAGTTCTTTAGCCATTTAAAATCCTAAATTCTTTCAACCTGCCAGTATTCCAATTCCACGGGCGTCTGGCGCCCAAAAATGGTAACCATAACCTTTAATTTCCCGCGATTTGGATTAATCTCTTCAATCACTCCGTTAAAATTGGCAAAAGCACCTTCTTTAACGCGGACACTTTCACCCGACCCAAACTCAACCTTAGGCTTTGGTTTCGAGGTTTTTTCCTCTTGCTGCAGGATGATCTGGTTCATATCTCCCTCCGTAAGGGGAATCGGCGTTTTGCCCGAACCCACAAAACCGGAAATGCCGGGTGTGTTCTTAACGAGGTACCAGCTTTCTTCGGTTAATTCCATCTGCACCAGCAAATAACCCGGAAAAAACTTACGCTCGGTAATCCTTTTTTTACCATCCCTCACTTCACTGACTTTTTCAGTAGGGATAAGAATTTGATGAATGAGGTGGCGTAATCCCCCCGTCTCCGCACGGGATTCCAAATTCACTTTCGCTTTTGCCTCAACACCTGTCTGCGTATGCACGACGTACCATTTCGCTGTTGACATAATTTATTTATCCAAGAATCAATCGAACCAAAATCGACAAAACCGCATCCGCAGCTCCAATAAAAACCGCCAACAGAAAAGTAGTAAAAATAACGACCAGCGTGGATTGCCAAAGTTCCGCGCGGCTTGGCCACGTGACCTTGTTCAGCTCCTGTCGAGTTTCCCTAAAAAAATTCGCCGCACCTTTTAGCACGATAACGCCTGCAACCTATTTTTATTCAGCTACTTCTGTTTACTGTCCTGATCGTTTCTCCAGGCCTGGCAGGATTCGAACCTGCAACATGCGGTTTTGGAGACCGCCGCTCTAGCCAGTTGGAGCTACAGGCCTCCACAACTTTATTTGTGCTCTCGATGTGGAGTATGTTTCCGGCAAAATCGACAATATTTTTTCCGCTCAAGACGGTCTGGATTTGTCTTTTTATTTTTTCGCGTCGAATAATTACGGCGTTTGCATTCAGTACACGCCAAGACAATAATTTCACGCATTGAATAAAATCTCTCAAAAAGTTTATATAGACCCCGCAAGATCAAAAACTGTGAGTCGCGGAGTAATACTCGACACAGCACCGAAATCACAATTTATGGCTGTGTTGGGTATAATTATTTTTTTAGATGCTGAGAGATCTTTCGGCGAAAATAATCCCCTCATCATCTTGATAAGCTCGCCTGATTAGATGTGATATACTGAGGTGGTCTGTTAACGCTTATTTAAGAATTTCGCTGACGACCCCTGCCCCCACCGTACGCCCACCTTCACGAATCGCAAACCGCAGTTCTTTTTCCATGGCAATGGGCATGATAAGCTCTGCTTCGACAGCGACATTGTCGCCCGGCATCACCATCTCAGTCCCCTGAGGAAGCGTCACAACGCCCGTGACGTCTGTGGTGCGAAAATAAAATTGCGGGCGGTAACCATTAAAAAAGGGTGTATGCCTCCCCCCTTCTTCCTTGCTTAAAATGTAAACCTGCGCCTTAAATTTGGTATGCGGCTTCACCGTCCCAGGCTGCGCCACAACCATTCCACGCTCCAACTGCTCTTTTTCCACACCTCGCAGCAGAAGGCCAACATTATCACCGGCCTGGGCATCATCCAAAAGCTTACGGAACATCTCAATGCCTGTGACCGTTGATTTCAAGCTCTGCTCACGAAGCCCGATAATCTCGACTTCAGAGTTGATCTTGATTTTTCCGCGTTCTACACGGCCGGTTCCTACCGTTCCGCGACCCGAAATAGAAAAAACGTCTTCGATCGGCATTAAGAAGGGTTTGTCCACATCCCGCTTTGGCTCAGGGATGTTATCATCGAGAGCCTTCACCAAATCAAGAATCGGCTGCGCCGCTTTAGGATCATCCGGATTTTTAAACGCAGCAAGGCCTGACCCGCGAATAATCGGAATCGTATCTCCAGGAAATTCATATTTTTTGAGAAGATCTCTGACCTCTAACTCAACAAGGTCAAGCAGCTCAGGATCATCAACGGCATCAACTTTGTTTAAGAAAACTACAATGGCAGGCACTCCAACTTGGCGGGCAAGCAAAATGTGTTCTCGTGTCTGCGGCATAGGGCCATCCAAGGCAGAAACAACAAGAATGGCACCATCCATCTGCGCCGCCCCGGTAATCATGTTTTTAATGTAGTCGGCGTGTCCCGGGCAATCCACGTGGGCATAATGACGTTTCTCCGAAGAATATTCCACATGAGCAACGGCAATCGTTAGAATCTTGGATTCATCGCGAACCGTTCCACCCTTGGCAATTTCGGCGTACTCCTTTGCTTCAGCCAATCCCTTTTTGGCTAATACCTTTGTGATAGCACTTGTTAAGGTTGTCTTCCCGTGGTCGACATGACCAATCGTTCCAACATTGATGTGCGGCTTTGTTCTTTCAAATTTTTCCTTGGCCATGTGTTTCTCCTTAATATGATTAAAGGTGGCTAAAGTTCAGTTTTAATTTCAATGGGTGCAACGCTACAAGTGTATATATAGGATTAAGCATTCCTCAGCTGGAGACGGGGATTGAACCCGTGACCTCGTCCTTACCAAGGACGCGCTCTACCAACTGAGCTACTCCAGCAAAAAGCTGAAGATAGTTAAAGGAGAGACAGTCCTCTCCTTAGGATAAAGGTTGAATTCTATCTTTTGCTTCTACAGTGTCAAGTCTTTTTTATTTATTTATTTTTAACAGCTTAGAGGCACAGAAGTTGCCGCGCCCCTGCCTGGCTAATTATGCCCCGATTGGCCCAACTCAAAAGGAGGTTGCCGCCATCTCCGATGCATCCAGAGCCAATCCTGGGGGCGCCTGCGAATTTCACTTTCAATATGACTGACATATTGCTGGGTATTGGCCGTTAAATCTGCTTCATAATTTCCTGTCCGGATTAACGGAAGCGGCTTATGAAAAACGTGGGTAAAAAAATCTGGTGTGCCGCGATAAAAATAGGTTGGCAGAATCGGGACATCGTATTTTAAAGCCAGGATTGCGGGAAGACTGGTGGTGGAGGCTTTCCGGCCAAAAAAATCCACCCAAACGCCTCCCTGCCTTTCATGCTGGTCGATCAACATTGCGATCATTTGATTTTGCCTAAGCAGCTTGATCGTACTTCGTGCCGCACCCGCCTTATCAATGCTCTCAAAACCAGCTATTTTCCGCAAATGTTTAATATAGGCATACACATAAGGATTTTTAATGGGTCTTGCAATCGCATGCAAGGGCAAGCCTTCCCGGGACGCCGCAAGGCCCATCAATTCCCAATTCCCGAAATGGGAAACCGTGACAATGACCCCCCCTTTTTTTTCCAAGGCCTTCCAGACATGCTCTGCGCCTTGGACTTCCCACCGGACATCCTGACGTTTGATGATTTTCGGAATGTGCGCAAATTCAAAAGCCACCTTCACAAGATTCTGCATAGAGCCCAGCGCAATAGCATTCAGCTCCGCTTCTGATTTTTCCCGGCCAAAGGCGTGCCGCAAATTCTCAAGGGCTATTTGCCGGCGTTTTTTGAGCAGCTTAAAAAGGCAAACCCCAATACAATCCGCTAAACGTCTGGCGGCATAAACATTTAAAAGATTAATTAAGAAAATAATAAGGCGGAATAAACGGTATTCGAGGTAATAAAAAAAACGGCGGAAGAAATTCATGATTGGAAAAGCAATGCGTCAAGGAGCATATTAAAAAAATTTCTGGCAGGGACTTGGAGCGGGCCGCCTTTCGGGCGAGCCTCGCTCATCCGCCACGATTCTTGGCGTATGAGCGGGCAGTGGGAATCGAACCCACATAACGAGCTTGGAAGGCTCGGACTTTACCTTTAAGCTATGCCCGCGATAAAAATGGCTATTGAATGGCATTATAAGAAGGTCTTCTCTGGCTGTCAATTTTTGAGGGGCGCGCGGCCAATACCACCTTAAAATTCCTCACGCAAGGTTGACAATACCTTGCCCACGATGTTCCCCGAGCTTGAGCCCCAGTCCCCAAGCCCTGCCGCAAGCCCTCCCAGACCAATATGTTTCAGCGTTTCCCAGGAAATCACTTTCACGACATCTTTGAGTCCTCCGATATTCTCATACCGGGCCCGGTCCATTCCCAGATAAAATTCCCTTTCTTGAGATTCGGGCTGCATAGAATCCGTATAGCGAACGCGTCCAAGGGAAAGAATCAGCTGATCTATTTGAAAACCAAGCGGCTCCCCCGGTTTTTGCTCTGAAGGCTGCGAAGGCTCTTGGCTGGCTTGGCCGAAGGTTTTTAAAGAAAGTAAATTTACCCTGCCGTCGCGGTCACGGATGACGTGAAGTTCCTGGATATTCAGGTCAATGGCCTCAAAATGAATTTTCTTTTCCCAGAAAGAGGATATCGCCAGATCTATAAAAACTTTGGGGATTTTGGCAAGCGGTTCCTGAGAGAAAAAAGAATAGGGGTTGCCTATTTCGATATCACCAAAAAGAATGCTGATATCTGAAAAATTAATTTTGACTTCTTTCACCTTGACCGAAACCCCCAATGCCGCCTGAAGCCCCGTGGCAAACAAAAACTTTGCCGTCCAATTATGGAAAATGGCTGCTAGAATAAGGATGAAAAGGAAGAACCGTATGATTTTTCCGATCAGTTTAAACATAAGGGTTTTTACTTTAACCGAAACGACATGAAAAATCCAGCGTTCGTTAGACGCTTTAATCTGGGGACAGGTTCAATGAACCTGTCCCCTTCGTACCCGGTACTGTTTGGATATGAAACCTGATATCCCGCTTCTTAAAAAGCATCTGACGGCGATTGCCCGTCCTCGCGATCCTTTTAAAAATAGAGAAACCCTTCTTGAGGTGGAAGAATATATTACCCGTGCGCTTCGTTCTTTTAAATATGACGTTCGCAAACATCCTTTTCAGTTTCAGGGAACCGAATTTCATAACCTGATTGCTCACACCGGTTCCGAATCACCCGGGGGCCAATGGATCCTCGGCGCCCATTTTGACGCGGTTCCCGGAACGAGCGGCGCCGATGACAACGCCAGCGGCGTAGCCTGCCTTTTGGAAGCTGCACGGCTTCTTGCCGCTTCTAAATCTGTCTCACAAATAAACTTTTTATTTTTCAACCTCGAAGAAAATGGCATGATTGGAAGTTCTCATTATGCTGCGGAGTTAAAGAAAGCCAAAGCCAACATCCAGGGCATGCTTTCTCTTGAAATGGTTGGCTACACATCTTCAGAAAAAGGCAGCCAGAAAATGCCGCTTTATTTGAAACCCTTTTATCCGGATACGGGGAACTTCCTCGCACTTGTGGGAGATACCCAATCCAAAGCCCTGCTTAAAAAGGCCAAAAGAGCTTTTAAAGAAGTCGCCGGCTTGCCGGTCGAGACACTTGCCGTTCCTCCCAAAGGATGGGCTTTCCCTGAAACCCGCTTAAGCGATCATTCCCCCTTCTGGGATGCGGGATATCCCGCGCTTCTTGTCACGGATACTTCTTTTTTCCGAAATCCTCACTATCACCAGCCCTCAGACAGTGTAGAAACGCTTGATCTGAATTTCATGTCCCAGGTCACCGAAGGGATTGTTCAATTCACAAATTCTCTTTTGAATTATTCGGCTCAAATTTAATAATTTTATTTGACATCCAGGAAGTGTTTCTGGATAATATGCATTCTTCTTGATTTTTTGTAACTAGTTGTCATCTTTGGAGTTGGGAGTTTTTATCCCACCGCAGGCATTCCGTTGGCTGATCAAAAAGAGAATTCTTATCACTTATTATGGATGCTGGGGCTAGCCTTGACGCTTCCCATGATCCTTTTAAGCGGCCCAATTGCAGGTTATTTTGTCAGCTGGCTGTTAATTCATTATCTGGGAATGTCTTCTGCGACAACACCGATTTTTATGAGCCTGGGATTATTCGGGTCCGGGCTGCAAGCCTTTTATTTGATTCAGAAACTTAAAACAGCAAATAAATTCCAAAAAAAATAATTAGGTGTCATGCAGGAACACGAAGTCGCCACAACCGTTCATGAAGCCGCTTCGCACGGGGCATCTCACAGCGAAGCTCATGAACTTCCGAATTTCATCACTGCTTTAAGTGATCTTCTACCGAATTCCCCTTGGGTGGATTTCCTTCATCACTGGGAAAATGCGGTTTTCTCTCTTATCGCCTGTTTTTTGATCGCTTTCGTTGCCATTCGCGCAGCTCGAAAGGGGCAAATCATTCCCCAGGGTATTCAAAATTTTTGTGAATTTGTTGTTGAGGCCGTTGACGGGTTTGTCACAGGGATTCTTGGAGAAAAAGGCCGGGATCATGTTCCTTTCTTAGGCACTGTTTTTATTTATATTCTTCTGATGAACTGGAGCGGCCTCGTCCCCTTCATGAAATCCCCCACTTCTTCCTGGAGCACCACCCTGGCCCTTGCCCTGACCACGATGGTTTATGTTCAAGCGACCGGCATCAAAGAACAAGGCCTTGGGCATTACCTGAAACACATGGCAGGTAATCCTTCAAACCTGTTTGGCATTGTCCTGATCCCGTTGATGCTTGTGATTAATCTCACCATCGAATTTGTGGCCGTGCCTTTAAGTCTTTCCCTGCGTCTTTTTGCCAATGTTTCAAGCGAAGACCGGCTTCTTTTTAAATTTGCCGAACTCAACGTGCTTTTTAAAGGCCTGCCTTTTTTCTTTCAACTTTTCGCCAATGTCCTGGCGATTGCTTTTAGCGTGGTGCAGGCTTTTGTTTTTATGCTGCTTTCGACCGTTTACATTTCTTTAATTTTACCTCACGACCAACACGGGCATGAGGAGCATGAACATGCCGTTGCTCATGCCCATTAACCATAAACTCAGTGGATTAGATTCTTCAAACTGAGCCTTTAAAATAGGAGAATAAAGAATGGATTCTCACAGTGTTTTAGCCTTAGCTCTTCCTCTTGGTTTAGCCCTCACCGCAGTTGGTTCTGCCCTTGCTTTGGGAAAAGCGGTTGCCGCCGCTATGGATGCCACCGCCCGTCAGCCGGAAGCTTCCACAAAAATCCTTGTCAACATGATGGCCGGCTGCGCCTTGATTGAAGCCTTAACGCTTTATTCCCTCGTATTCGGTTTTTCCTTGATGGGGAAAATCTAAACGATGGAATTTTTCCAAGCCAATATCCAGTTCCGGGAGGTTTTGGTTCAGCTCCTGGCATTTTTGATTGTTTTCTGGACGCTGAAAAAGCTTGCCTGGAAACCGATCTTGAAAGGCCTTGACGCGCGGAAGCAAAAGATCCAAAACGAGTTTGAAAAAATCGAAGCTGCGAAAAAAGATATCGAAACACTCCGGCACGATTACACGGCGCATCTTCAAAAAATTGATGAGGAGGCGCGCGCAAAACTCCAGGAGGCTATTGACGAGGGCCGGCGTGTCGCCCGGGAAATCCAGGAAAAAGCCCGCGCGGATGCCCAGGGTACCTTTGAAAAGGCCAAGGAGAACTTAAGCCTTGAGATTGAAAAGGCCCGCCTGGTTCTGCGCCGGGAAATTGCGGACCTTGCCATTCACGCGTCGGAAAGAATCATCAAAGAAAAAATGACCGACTCCAAGCAACAGGATAAGGTTCTTGAGATTATTGAAGAACTGGAATCCGGATCGTTTAAGAAAGGTGAGGACCGATAAATGGATTCAAAGGCCGTTCGCCGTTATGCCCGGGCCCTTTTCAACCTGGCAGAACTTAAAACGCAGCTGGATCTGACAGAAAAGGACTTTCTCAAAATCCGCCAGCTTGTGAATCAATATCCTGAAATATCGCATTTAGTCCTTAACTCCACCATTTCACAAGCTGAAAAAGAAGACTTTATTGAAAAGGTTTTTCCGCCGGATCTTTCAAAGCTCGTCCTTAGTTTCTTGAAAGCACTGATAAAAAAGCGGCGTTTTAAGGAACTGGTATCCATTCAGGAAGAATTTCATCGCCTGTACGAAAAGAAAAAAAATATCCAGGAAGTGAAAGTAGTCACGGCCGTTTCAATGGCCCCCTCGGCGCGGGAGAAATTGGTTCAAGCCCTTAAAAAAAAGCTTGCCTGCGAAATCCGTCTCATGACGGAAACTGATCCCGTCATCCTCGGCGGCATGATTATTACTTTTGACGGAATGCAAATCGATGCAAGCTACAAAACGCGCCTTGAAGTCTTAAGACAAAAATTAATGGCATAAGAAAAAGGAAGAGATTCCATGTTAAAACCCGAAGAAGTCACGCAAGCGATTCAGAAAGAAATTCAAAAATATGAAACCAAACTCCAGATGGAGTCCGTGGGTTATGTCCTTCAGGTCGGAGACGGCATTGCCCGTGTTTATGGCCTTGAAGAAGTGATGGCTTCCGAACTTGTGACTTTTCCGGACCAAACGGCCGGCTTGGCCTTAAACCTTGAGCCCGATAACGTCGGGGTTGTGATCCTGGGTCCGGACCGCAATATTAAAGAAGGCGATGCCGTGAAACGGACGGGCCGGATTGTTGAGATCCCGGTAGGAACTGCCCTCTTGGGACGTGTCGTGGATCCGCTCGGCAAGCCCCTTGACGGACAAGGCCCCATCGCCACAACCAAAACCCGCTTCCTTGAAACCATTCCCCCGTCGGTCATTCAGCGCCAGCCTGTGAAGGAACCTCTTCAGACCGGAATTAAAGCCATTGATGCCATGATTCCGATTGGCCGCGGACAACGCGAACTCATTATCGGGGACCGTCAAACAGGAAAAACAGCCATCCTGATCGATACGATTCTTAATCAAAAAGGCGGAAATGTCTTCTGTATTTATGTTGCCATTGGCCAAAAACTTTCAAGCGTGGTGGCGCTCGCTGAAACCCTTAAAAAATATGGCGCGATGGAGTACACCACCATTGTTTGCGCTTCTTCCGAAGATCCGGCACCGCTTCAATACCTTGCTCCTTATGCGGGCTGTGCGATGGGTGAAGAGTTTATGTACACCGGCAAACATGCTCTTGTGGTTTATGATGACCTTTCAAAGCATGCGGTGGCGTATCGCCAGCTTTCGCTGCTTTTACAAAGACCTCCCGGCCGTGAAGCTTTTCCGGGCGATGTGTTTTATCTGCACTCCCGGCTGCTTGAACGTGCCGCAAAATTGCGCGAGGATTTGGGCGGCGGAACCTTGACCGCACTCCCTGTGATCGAAACCCAGCTGGGTGATATTTCCGCTTATATTCCCACCAACGTCATTTCCATTACCGACGGCCAGATTTATCTGGAGAGTGATCTTTTTTACGCGGGCGTCCGCCCTGCCATTAACGTCGGTCTTTCGGTATCGCGTGTCGGAGGCAATGCCCAAACCAAAGCTATGAAACAAGTGGCCGGCATGCTGCGCCTTTCACTGGCCCAGTACCGCGAGCTTGCGGCCTTTGCGCAGCTTTCGACCGATCTTGATAAGGCCACCAAAGACCAGCTGACCCGGGGTGAACGTATGGTGGAAATTTTAAAACAGGATGTTTTCCAGCCGCTCGCTTTCGAACAACAGGTGATCGTTATTTTTGCCGGTAATGAAGGGCTCCTGGATGATCTTCCTTTAAACCGCCTGAAAGCATTTGAGACAGGCCTTCTTGAATTTGTGGATAAAAAGCATCATTACGTTCTTCATGAAATCAGGGAGAAGAAAGCCATTAGCGACGATTTGAAAAAGAAAATGAAAGACGCTGTAAACCAGTTCAAACAAGAATTTACCTAATTCAACTGTTTTTACCGAGAGCGAATATCAGAAGACCAGACGATCAGAATGAGAATGTCAGAGATCAGAACATCAGAAAAATCTAAATCTGATATTCTGACTTCTAATTCTGATTCTCTAATGTCCTGATATCCATCTATAAACTATGTCCGGTCAATTACGCGAGATTAAAAACCGCATTCGAAGCGTCGAAAATACCAAAAAAATCACCCGCGCCATGGAGATGGTCGCTGCCGCCAAGCTGCGGCGCTTTCAGGATTTGATGGCCAAGGCTCGTCCGTACACTCAAGGCCTGGAAGATCTGGCCACACGGCTATTAAAGGACCAGCTGGCTCAACTTGAAAAACAAAATAAAAAATCTCAGAAATCATTCACGCTGCATCCTTTCTTTGAACAACGGGAGGAAAAAAAAATCGCCCTGGTCCTTTTTACCTCGGACACAGGCCTTTGCGGTTCGTACAATACGGAACTTGTGGAAAAGGCAAAACGGTTTCTTCGCGAGCAGCAATCGCAGAAGCCTCTTCTCATCGGTGTGGGCAAATTCGGGATCAACGCTTTAAAGCGCTCTGGCCTGTCTTTTTTCAAGACCTTTCAGGATCTGCGGGCAAGCCGGCTTGAAGAAATCCTTAAAGAGCTTAAAGATGTCCTTGCGCGTCTTTACCTGGAAAAGGAAGTGGATGCCATTCATGTGCTTTACAGTCATTTTCTGACCCTATCCAAATACCAGGGAACTTTTGAAAAAATTTTGCCTCTAAAACCTCCTACCGCTCCTGAGGAGAGCGGTAACGCTCAAACTTCCGATTATATTTATGAGCCGGCCCCGGGGTTGATTTTCGAAAAGCTGATTCCAGTTTTTTTTGAAGCCAAAATCCGCATGATCTTTCTGGAGTCTTTTGTGTCGGAACAAATCGCACGGATGACGGCGATGCACATGGCCACAGAAAACGCGGAAGAAATGATTGATTCGCTTGTTCTTGTAAGAAACAAGGCGCGGCAGGCATCGATTACCAAGGAAATTATCGAAATTATTTCGGGCTCACGGGCCCTCAAAATCAAATAAAAGTGTACTAGGAGGTTAACATGCCATCGTTTGGAAAAATTATTCAAGTCATGGGACCGAGTGTGGATATCCAATTTGAGCCGGACTCGCTGCCGGCTATCTTTAACGCCCTGGAAATTGAAGACCCTGTCCGCAAGACCAAGCTTGTGCTTGAAGTGGCGCAACATATCGGCGACAACGTTGTCCGCTGTATCGCGCTTGCTTCAACCGACGGGCTTGTGCGGGGCATGAAAGCGAAAGATACCGGCGGTCCCATTTCAGTCCCTGTGGGAGAGCAAACCCTCGGGCGGATCTTTAACCTGCTGGGTGAACCCATTGATGAAAAAGGTCCTGTGCCGGATCCAAAAAAAAGATATCCGATTCACCGCCCCGCCCCTGTCTATACGGACCTTTTGTCTGTGGCAACCACGCTTGAAACCGGAATTAAAGTCATTGATCTCCTTGCCCCTTATTCTAAAGGAGGAAAAGTTGGTCTTTTTGGCGGCGCCGGTGTCGGGAAAACCGTGATCGTGATGGAACTCATTCATAATATTGCCACCGAGCACGGCGGTGTTTCTGTTTTTTGCGGGGTGGGCGAGCGCACCCGCGAAGGAAACGACCTGTGGCTTGAACTCAATGAATCGGGTGTCGTGAAAAAAACGGCGCTTGTTTTCGGTCAGATGAATGAACCTCCCGGCGCACGGCTTCGTGTGGCCTTGACGGGGCTTAGCATGGCCGAATACTTCCGTGACGAAGCGCATCAAGACGTTCTGCTCTTTGTGGATAATATCTTTCGCTTCACGCAGGCAGGGTCTGAGGTGTCCGCTCTTCTCGGGCGCATGCCTTCTGCCGTGGGTTATCAGCCCAATCTTTCCACCGAAATGGCCCAACTTCAGGAACGGATCGCTTCCACAAAATCCGGATCCATCACCTCTGTCCAGGCCATTTATGTTCCCGCGGACGATTTGACGGATCCGGCTCCGGCCACCGTTTTTTCGCATCTGGATGGCGTTACGGTTTTATCGCGTCAAATTGCCGAACTTGGAATTTATCCGGCGGTCGATCCTTTGGCCTCGACTTCCCGTCTGCTTGATCCACGCATTGTGGGAAAAGAGCATTACGAAACCGCCCGTGAGGTCCAGCGTATTCTGCAGCGCTACAAGGATTTGCGCGACATCATTGCCATTCTCGGTATCAACGAGCTTTCTGAGGAAGACAGGCAAATCGTTATGCGGGCGCGGAAAATTGAGCGGTTTCTTTCACAGCCTTTTTCAGTGGCCGAAGCGTTTACGGGTATCAAAGGGAAATATGTCCGGCTTAAGGATACGATTGAAAGTTTCAAGCGCGTGGCTTCGGGTGAGTTTGACGCAATCCCGGAACAGTGTTTTTACATGGCCGGAAACATTAGCGATGTGGTGGAAGCCCACGAAAAAATGAAAGCCGCTGTCTAAGATGCAGCCCCAATATCGGCTTCAAATCATCACGCCTCAGGGCATTGCTTATCTTGGCGAAGTCATTCATGCCCTGATCCCGGCTGAAAATGGTTTTGTCGGGGTGCTTGCCAACCACGCCCCGTATGTCACTTCGTCTTCCGGAGGAAGGCTGGATGTGCGGGAGAAAGATTTGACCGAAAAAAATTTCAGGGTTGGACCAGGATTTTTTACGATTTTAAAAAATCAGGCATCCTTTCTGACCCAGTCTTTTGAGTCAGAAAAGCCAAACCGCGCCTGACCTTATGGAATCCGTCCTTTTTTATGTTTTTTCAGGGGCGGCTATTCTAAGTGCCCTCGGCGTCGTTATCCTTTCCAAACCGACCCGCGCCCTGCTTTGTTTGATCCTCACCATGTTTGCTCTTACAGGGCTCTTCCTGCTGCTCGGGGCTTATTTTGTGGCGATGATTCATTTGATTGTTTATGCCGGTGCCGTGCTGGTCCTTTTTCTTTTTGTGATCATGCTGCAGGGCGTCGGAGCAAAAGATATTTCCCTCACGAAACGCTTTCACGGCCTTTATCTTTTCGCAGCCGCAATAAGCGGCGGCGCTTTTCTTACCATGCTTCTCGTTTTAATCTCTAGAACCCTTTTACCTTCCCCCGCAGGAGTTACCGGTTCTATTGAAATGATCGGCGAATCCCTTTTTAAAAATTTCCTGCTGCCTTTCGAGTTGGTATCGATTCTTTTGCTCCTGGGCGTTTTTGCGGCCGTTGCCCTGGCTAAAAGAGAGGAAACATGATTCCTGTCACCCATTACCTTGTCGTAAGCAGTGTTCTTTTTACCCTCGGCCTGATGGGACTTTTGATCCGCCGCAATGTGCTTCTTATTCTTCTTTCGATTGAACTGATGTTAAACGCTGCCAATTTGAATTTTGTGACAGGATCTTTTCTTCACGGCAAAGTGGACGGCCAAATCTCCGCCTTTTTTGTGATCGTCATTGCGGCGGCGGAAGTTTCCATTGGCCTTGCGATTGCCATTTTACTTTTCCGAAAACAGGGTTCTGTGGACACCGATGAAATCAAATGGTTGAGAGGATGAGTGTGGCTGCCACGGGTTACTGGTTGCTGGTTACTGGTTACTCTTTATGATGACTATGACTTGGCTTATTCTTTGGATTCCTTTTGTGATCGCGGCAGGCATTATGTTTTTTCTTTTGAAACGCCCGCGCCTTGCGGGCATGCTTGCGACCCTTGGCATGTTTACCTGCTTCTTCCTTTCCATGCAGCTTCTGAGCCAATTTCCTCTTCTGAAGGACCAGGGTCTGGTTCCGGCTGAAGCTTCCCTGCCCTGGATAACCCTGGGTAAACTAAGCATTGAATTTGGGATTCTCTTTAACGGCCTGACGCTTCTGATGCTTTTAATTGTCACAGGCATCGGGAGCCTGATTTTTCTTTATTCGACTTCTTATATGGAAAAAGACGAAAGCTACGCACGCTATTTTGCGTGTCTTTCTTTTTTCACCTTTTCCATGATCGGCATTGTCCTTTCCAATAATTTGATCCAGATCTTTATCTTCTGGGAGCTTGTAGGATTAAGTTCCTACCTTTTGATTGGATTCTGGTTTGAAAAACCCGAGGCCAGCACCGCAGGGAAAAAAGCATTTCTCACCACACGCGTGGGGGATGTGGGGATGATGCTCGGAATTCTTCTCCTCTTTGGATTTCTTGCCAAGCACGGCCTTGAAACTTTTAACTTTCTTAAGCTCCAGGACTCGTTAGGAAAACTCGATATCCCCTCCCAGGCTATGACCCTCCTGACCTTTCTTATTTTCTTAGGGGTGGTGGGGAAATCAGCCCAGGTGCCGCTGCATGTCTGGCTTCCGGATGCGATGGAAGGCCCCACGCCGGTGAGCGCTTTGATTCATGCCGCAACGATGGTTGCAGCCGGTATTTTCTTAATCGCCCGCTTATTCTTCCTTTTTCTCCACAGTCCCGAAACACTGCAGATCATTGCCTGGACCGGCGGGGTTACGGCCTTTCTCGCGGCCACGGTCGCGGTGACTCAAAACGACATCAAAAAAGTTTTGGCTTACTCGACTTTGAGTCAATTAGGTTACATGGTCATGGCGCTTGGTTTAAGAAGCTCTGAAGCCGGTATGTTTCACCTGACAACGCATGCTTTTTTTAAAGCCCTGCTTTTCCTTGGCGCGGGGAGCCTCATCCACGCGCTTCGCACGCAGGATATCTGGCAAATGCCCCGGACCGGAAAATCTTCCCTTTTCCTGAAAATGCCCGTGACAGCCTTAACCTTTCTCATCGGGAGCCTTGCTTTAATGGGGATTCCGCCTTTAAGCGGCTATTTCAGTAAAGAAGAAATCCTCACGATGGCCAGTACGGGGCCCACTTTTCTTTTTCTGCTTGCCCTGGCCACTGTTTTTTTAACGGCCTTTTATATGGGGCGTGTTTTAACGGTTGTCTTTCTGGGCGGATCACCCCTCACCTCCGCCAAACTTCGCGGCGGATCCGACGTGCTCGGTGGCGGACTGCCCTCTCCCCCAAGGGGAGAGGGGTGGGGTGAGGGGATTCACGAATCCGGCTGGCGCATATGCATTCCTCTTATATTGCTTGCGGTTTTATCTGTCTTCGGAGGGTACCTGCCGATTCGGGAATTACTGCCGGATCGAAGCTTTTTCGAAGAATCCCACACACTTTCTCAAATCTCAATTACCCTGGCCGCAGCAGGTTTTCTCTTAGCCTTTTTCCTTTACCGGCTCGCGCCAAAAAGCCTTTTCCTTTTCTTTCAAAATTTACTTTCTATCCCTAAGTCGGTCCTGCAGCGAAAATATTTCTTTGATGATTTTTATGACTGGGGCATCCGAACTTTTCAGGAGAATACGGCCCGTTTCTCGGACGCCTTTGAGCGCCAGGTCATTGTTAAAACGGCGGTGAACGGAACGGCTCATGCCACCCAGGCGTTAGGAAACCTCTTGAGAAAACTCCAAACCGGTGTGGTTCAATTTTATGCTTTCCTTTTTACCGCTGGCCTCACCATTCTCATTCTTGTTTTTATCTTTTGGAGAAATCCATGATTCTGGCTTTGCCCCTGCTTCCTTTTTTGGCCGCTTTCCTGATCCTTTTTATTCCAAAGGAAAACGAAAAGTTTATACGCACAATGGCGTTGTTTGGAACCGGTTTATCGTTTCTCATAACCCTCTTTTACCTTTTTAACTTTCAAACCGGTACTCCGGGCTATCAATTCATTCACCGCATCGAGTGGCTTCCAGCCCTTGGCATTGTCTACCAGGTGGGCCTTGACGGCATCAATATGACGCTTTGCCTCCTGCATGCCCTTGTATCGCTGGCCGGCGCCTTTGTCGCCTGCCGAACCAAAGAACGGCTCAAGGAATACCTTTTCTTTTATCTGATCCTTGTGGGAAGCATTTACGGCGTTTTCACTTCCCTGGACCTTTTCTTTCTTTACCTTTATTACGAAATGACCTTGATCCCTCTTTATCCGATGATCGGAATCTGGGGAAGCCAGAACAAAGAATATGGCGCCATGAAGCTTACGATTTTTATTACTGCGGGTGCCGTACTTGCGCTTTTCGGCGTTCTTCTTCTCTACCGGGAGCTGGGCTTAAATAGCTTTGACCTCCTTCAGATTTATGAAACCCTTCGCGCGACGCCCTTAAAAGAGCCTTTCCAGAAATTACTCACGCCCTTTCTTTTGATCGGATTTGGAGTCATTGCATCGCTCTGGCCTCTTCACAGCTGGTCCCCCATTGGTTATGCCGCGGCACCGACTGCGGTTAGCATGCTCCACGCCGGTGTGCTTAAAAAAATGGGCCCTTACCTTATGATTCGGATTGCGCTGGCGCTTTTGCCTTTGGGGCTGGCTTACTGGGCGCCCTGGCTTGCGGTTCTTGCCGCGATCGGAATTCTTTATGCCGGGTTTGCAGGCATCTGGCAAAAGGACCTTAAATTTATGGTCGGATTTTCAAGTGTAAGCCACATGGGATATGTGCTGCTTGGCCTTGCGGCGATGAACCTGACGTCTGTTTCCGGAATGGTGCTCCTGATGTTTTCGCACGGAGTTATGGCGGCCTGCACCTTTGCTTTAATTGGTTTCCTTTATGAACAGGCTCACGTCCGGGGAGTGAAGGATTTCGGGGGGCTCGCCAAACAAATCCCTTTTGTCGCAACCTGTTTTGTGATGGCGTCGCTTGCTTCGCTTGGGCTTCCCGGTTTTTCAAACTTTGCCTCTGAACTTCTGATTTTTATCGGGGCCTGGCCCCAATACCCCTGGCTTGTGGTGGCGGCTGTTTTCGGAATTTTAATTACGGCGATTTATCTGCTTCGCGCGGTGCAGAGTGTCTTTTACGGTCCCTTAAATCCCCGCTGGAGCGGGCTTCAGGATCCACAAGGATTTTTTGAACGTTTTCCTTTTGTGCTTCTACTCGGGAGTTTGCTTTTATTCGGCTTCTGGCCTCAGGGACTTTTACGCATGATTGAACCGGCGGTTGGAGCAATACTCAGATGAATTTAAATCTTGTCCTGCTGTTTCCAGAATGGGTGCTGCTTGGGCTGCTTGTGATCCTTCTAATCGGTGAAATGCTTATCACCAATCTCTCACCTTCTCAAAGTGCTTACCAAAAGCTCACTCCCGTGACTGCCCAGATAGGCACAGGCCTTGTCTTTTTATCCATCCTGCCCTTTGCCGGAAGGATCGACGATGCTTTTGGCGGGATGTTTATCCTTGACCCCGTAGCCACTTTTTTCAAGGTGCTTTTTACGTTGATTGCCTTTGCCGTCATTGTCATGAGCCGTGAGCTTTTCTCAAGCTCAGGAGAAAAAACAGGGGAATTTTTCCTCGTACTCTGGTGTTCGCTTTTGGGCCTTTTCTTTATGGTCTCGGCCAATGACCTGCTTTTGCTTTTTATTGCCCTTGAAATCGTCACCCTTTCTTTTTATATCCTGACCGCCTACCTCAAAAAAAGCCTTCTTTCCATTGAAGCGTCGCTTAAGTATTTGATCCTGGGTTCCCTCGCTTCAGCCTTTTTCATTTTTGGGACAAGTTTGATCTATCTTGAAACCGGATCCACGGCCCTGCCTGTGATCCGCGATTTTTTTAGCCAGGCACCGCATCATCCCCTTTTTCTTTCCGGCGTTTTGATGGTCCTCGCAAGTCTCGGATTCAAAATAGGGGCGGTTCCTTTTCAATTCTGGATACCGGATGTTTATGAGGGCGCTCCGACCCCGGTCGTTGCTTTTCTTTCCGTAGGGTCCAAAGCCGCCGGATTTGCCGTTCTTTTAAGGCTTCTTTTCACCGTCTTTGTCCCTTTGACTTCGCGGTGGGTTTTGCTTTTCTCTCTCCTTGCAGTGATCACTCTCATTTATGGCAATCTCGGCGCTCTTTTACAGACCAATATCAAACGGCTTTTTGGGTATTCAAGCATTGGGCACGCAGGTTACCTATTAATCGGGGTTGCGGCAGGGAAAGAAATTGGAACTTCGGCCGTGCTTTATTACCTGGAGGCTTATGCGGTGACGACTCTCGCTGTTTTTCTTGTCTTGACCGTCGCAGAGGTTAAGCTTCAAAGTGATTCAATAGCCGCCTACCGGGGGCTTTCGAAACGTTCCCCCTTTCTTGCCGGAGTTTTGTTTATTGCCCTACTTTCTTCAGCAGGAGTTCCCCCTTTGGCAGGCTTTTTCGGAAAATTCATGATTCTACTTGCGGCCGTAAAACAAGGGCTCGAATGGCTGGCGCTTCTCGGAGCTTTGGGGGTGGCGGTGTCTTTATATTATTATTTAAGTGTAGTGAAGGTGATGTATGTGGAGGAACCTCACCGGGAGGATCCGATTACGGTGTCTTTTTCTGCGCGCTGCCTCCTCACCTTCCTCTGCTTTGCCATTCTTCTGGTGGGCGTCTGGCAGGCGCCCTTCCTTTATTTCGCGCAAAACGCTTCCCGCTATCTTTTTTAGATCCCAGGAATACTACTAAGTCTGTTTTGATTGCTCCGCCACATAGGCCTGGCAATTTTCAAAGCTAGCGAGAGGGCAAAAGTGCCTCAGGATTTCATCGCGGCAGCTGTAACGGTAGGGAAACCCGTGATGATAGGCGGAATGAATCACACTTTGAAGTTCATGGTCCGGAAGTTCAATCCCATTTTTTTCATTCCACTCCACAAGCTTTTCCGCAGCTTCGGCTTCCGCTAATCCGAGAAGCCTTAACTCCGAAGCCAGACGAATGGCGCAATTATTCCGGTAGCCCGGCTCCACATGACTTTCCCAGATTTTCTGGGCGCCGGCACACGGAAACATAAGGCGGGACAAATCCTGCGGCCTTTTAAAATGATACTCAAACGGCTTATGCGTAAACTGCCTGATTTGGCGGCGGATTTTTCTAAAAAGCTTTGAAGCCTCGCTATTTTCTTCCACCTTTTGAGTTGAAACAAGCCCCGTTTCGTCTGTCACAGAAAGAGGCCTCGGCGCCTTTGCAAGCTCCCGAATCCCCAAGGCATCCAGGGACTCAAGTTCTTCCGGCGTTACGACAATCTTATAAAGTCCTGACTTTTCATGAATTGTATTCGCAAGCCTTAGCAGCCTCACCCGGTCCTTGATTCCAAGGTCCACCGTTTCACGTAAAGCTTCCGGCAGGGCCTGAGTCAGGTGACGGCGGACGCTCGCAAAAATTGACGGGAGTGTTTTGGAAGGCGTAATCCGGCCAAACAGTCGCGAGTCCAGCATCACGTGGAAACCCTTAGAGCCGCTGAAATAAATTTGAAGGCCGTGCGGATTGATTTTCCACTCATTGAGAAATAAATTTGAAAAGAAGCGGGCGGCCTCACGGGCTTTTTCAAGATCAGGATGATCAAGATCAAGAGGAAAATAAGGCGCCCAGACCTTCCCCGCATATCCTGAGACTGAAGGTTTGGATTCCCCTGCGTGGGTGCTGATATAAGTCAAAATTTCATCGGCGTAGAAAAAGTAAGTGGCATAGCAGCCATAACCGCCGAAAGAACGGACAAGGTCAGGAACTTCCGAGACTGCCACAATGTGGTTGCGGAACCCTTTTTGAAAATGCGCCGCAAAATCCACAAAGTGGAATCGTCTCACATGGGATGCTCCCAATAATACTTGGCTGCCACAACGAGAATCACGGTAAGGGCAAGGAGGGAAAAATGCACAAACCAGGGAACGGGCGAAAGATGCAAATGCCTGCGGCAGAAACGGCAGATCCTCGCAATGGCAATAATTTCAGCGCCGCAATGCTTACACTTTTTCATCTTCATAAGGTATCTCTTACGTCGCCTGCGCTGCCTTTTCCGACAAAGAGCCAATTTCCTTATCCACAAGAAAGAGCCCGCGCCCTTCAAGCCCCGTGATCTTGATAAGGTCAAGAATCGTCTTAAACATATGCTCTTCCTCGTGCTGTTCGGCGACATACCACTGCAAAAAGTTAAAAGTCGAGTGATCCTTTTCAACCAGGCATTGATCAACAAGGGTATTGATCTTTTTTGTGACCCTCTGTTCATGGGCAAGCGTAAGATCAAAAATATCGGAAAGGGACTTAAAAACATGCGGCGGCTCTTTGATCGCTCCCACAAGCGCATGCCCTCCGGTGTTATTGACATAGTGAAGAAGTTTCAGCATGTGGACTCTCTCCTTTTCACCATGCTGGTACATAAATTGGGCGGACCCATGCAAACCGTTTTTATCACACCAGGAGGCCATCGAAAGGTAATAATGCGACGCATCCCCCTCTTCATTGATTTGCTCATTCAACGCTTTTTCCATCTTTTCAGACAACATAATGTGCTCCTTTCTTAAGAAAACACCGATTAAATCCTGACAAAACAAGCCTGTCTTTATAAAGATAACACAGACCCGCGGCATTCAAAAACATAATTTTCCTACCCATTCGCTCTTGTGCTTTTTAGCCTGGATTTGCTTAAGATGCGGCGTCTCAAGGTGGCGTACCAGAGTTTCAGAACTTGTCCAGTTCTCGTAAAAAAAAGCCCTGACTTTTCTTGAGATTCGTGAAGATCATAATGAGGTATTGCGTCCCCGGAATTACACGCGTCTACACCATCTACATACATAATCATCCAATCCCAAAAATCATCTCAACATCCGCGCCGGATAATTGAAGCATACCGTTTTCAAGATCCTCTTTCATATGCTGAGCATTCGTCGTGCCGGTGAGTGGAAGAATCCCGATTTGCGCAGCAAACCGGAAAATCACCTGCGGTGGCGTTACCTTTAAGCGGCGAGCAATTCCCGCCACGCGCGGATCAAACAACACCTGTTGATTGGCGGTGAGTAATGAACCCAAAAAAGGTACCCCTTCCGGAAGTGCGGGGTTCAATTGTGAATGCCGCACAATTAGAAGGGGTACTGGGCTTTTCTGGGCTTTTTCGCTGTCATCGTAAAGTCTCCTTAATTTGCCGGATCATTTCATCCCCCCGATAGCCCGGCCGGTCAAACTGATAAATATTTCCCTCATAAAGGCAGAAACGCCAGTCACTTCGGTGATCATAGTCCCTGTCTTTCCTTAAAGGGATCGGGTAAGAAAAACTTTCTTTGAGAATTTCAGCGTAAACCTGGGTAATGAGTTTTTCAAGTTCGGTTTTGAGGGTTTTTTGTTCTGTGAAATGTTCTTCACGTTCTTGCGAGCGCCGCACAGAAGGAGCCCTTTTACCTGCATGCCGGGAGTAGACCGCTTTCAGGGCTTTGACATCGGAGCGGCTGTCCACAAGGCGCTGATTCATAATAAATCGCACTGATTTCGCTTCAACGCCCCAGAGCTCTTTGTCAGGTTCTGCCTTGGCCTTGCCGATTTTTTTGACGGTCATTTAGATATCCAAAGTCTAAGAATTTGTTGATTCGGAATGTTTGCGAATATAGGCCAGTAATTCCTGGTTGCTTGAGAATTTCTGGAGCTGCTCGATCAGGGCCGTAGCGGCTTTCACCGTATCAAAGGTTGCCAGCACGCGCCGGATTTTCCTCACCTGTTCCAGTTCCCCAGGTTCCAGCAGCAGTTCTTCTTTGCGTGTTCCACTTTTTGAAATATCAACCGCCGGAAAAATGCGGCGGTTTGCAATCTCACGCGACAGCACGATTTCCATATTGCCCGTCCCTTTAAACTCCTCAAAAATCACCTGATCCATACGGCTGCCGGTATCGATTAGAATCGTTGCAAGGATCGTAAGCGATCCTCCGTTTTCGATTTTGCGGGCTGATCCGAAGATACGCCGCGGCACTTCAAGCGAACGCGCGTCCACACCCCCTGAAAGTGTCCGGCCGCTTGACCGGATTTCCGCATTGTGTACACGCGCCAGGCGCGTCAGCGAATCAATGACCAGGAAGACGTTTGCCCCGGCGCCGGCCTCGCGATAAACGTGCTGCATCAAATCCCGGGCGGTTTGAATGTGATGATCATAGGTTTCATCCGAGGAAGACCAGCGTACTTCCGCCTGTACACTGCGGCGGAAATCCGTGACTTCTTCCGGCCTTTCATCAATCAGAAGGCAGTAAAGTTTGACTTCAGGGTAACCTTTCGCCACGGCCTGGCAGATGTGCTTTAGAAAAGTAGTTTTGCCCGAACCCGGCGGCGAGACAATGAGTCCGCGCTGCCCCATCCCGATCGGACAAATCAAGTCCATAGCCCGCATCGTAAGCTCGCTTGAGCCATTCTCAAGACGAATGCGCGGAGAGGGATCCACCGCCGTGCTGGCAAAAAACCGGCTTTCCGCTTCATCCACCGGCTGCCGGTGAGACGAAGGAGGGCGCGGTCCTTGCGGGCGGCTTCGGCCGTAAGCGTGCGGTTGCCTGCGGGGATTATGCCGGTGGCGGTTTTCCTGATGACGGTCGAAATTTCTCATAAAAGTTCTCGTGACGGGTTTATGGAACCCGCCGGGTGTAGTTGGGATCCGGATTCAGAAGTTCCGGCATTTCGAGGATCATTCCCTGGCGGCTAAGGGCAGCGATATCAAGAATCTGGGTGTCCATCCGGATCGCATCCACGGGACACGCCTCCACGCAAAAACCGCAGTAAACGCATTTCCCAAGATCAATCGTAAAACTGGCGGGCCGCTTCTCAATCACGGGATCGGGATGCTCTTCCGCCACAATATAAATACAGCGCGCCGGGCACACGGTTTCGCACATCATGCACGCCACACAGCGCGGCGAGCCGTCAAGGCGTTGGGTGAGGCGGTGCCTTGTGCGTGAGCGCGGGGCAAGCCCGCGTTTTTCTTCCGGGTAAAGGATCGTAACGGCAGCGCGTATCGCCTTGAAAAAACCCAGGCGGTGCATGATATGAAAAAATAAGTTTTTCCAAAAATGGCGGCCCGTAATCCACACACCGCGGAAGACTTCAGGGAAATAGGCCTTTTGCCAGAAATTAAGCACAGGCCGTTTAATCACTTTTGTTTTTATCGTCATAGAGTCCCAGGGGACAGGTCGTAACTTTGACCTGTCCCCTAAGCAAGGTTTTTAAGCTTTCCCGAGGGTCTTCTCGCCCGGCTTCCAGCCACATTGGGTCAATTCGCCGGTTTGAAAAGCCTGAAGCGTCCGGTAGGTTTCATCCACACTGCGGCCCACCGCAAGGTCGTTAATCACCGAGCTGCGGACAATGCCCTGGGGATCGATAATGAAGGTACCGCGAAGGGCAATACCCTTTTCTTCCATTAAAACACCAAAAGTCTTGCTCCACTGATGCCCTGTATCCGCTACCATAGGGAATTTCACCTGACCCAGCCCTTTTTCAGTCCACGCCTTGTGTGAAAAAGCACTGTCTGTGCTTGCGGTCAGGACCTCGGCCCCTAACTTTTTGAATTCCTCATATTTGGCATTAAAGCTATGAATTTCCGTCGGGCAAACAAACGTAAAATCCAGAGGATAAAAGAAAAGCACCACCCACTTTCCCTTGTACTGGGAAAGGTCCACTTCCTTAAAAGAACCATCCGGCATCAAGGCCTGCGCTTTTAACTCCGGAACTTTTTTACCCACCCTCAACTCCACATGGCCTTCACAAGTCTGCATTGTTTTCTCCTTTTGAATAATGGTGATTAAATTGTTATTATTCTTTGTTATTGTTCGTTTGAAGACGCGGCGACTTTAAAATCGCTAACAGATCCCCTGGCGAGATAAACCCTGTGACGCGCGCATCCTCGACTTCATTTCCATCCCGGTCCAGGAAAACAAGGGTCGGAACCCCGACAATATTAAACCGCTCAATCACTTCACTCACTTCCGGGCTGTCGGAACGTGTAAGATCTACCTTCATTCTCTCAAAGCTGTCAAGCGCCCGGATAACATTGGCGTCTGAATAAGTGAATTGATCGAGTTCATGACACGGGATACACCAATCCGCATAAAAATCGAGGATAACCGGCCGGCTGGTATTTTGGGCCTGGACGAGATTGTCCGGCCTATAGTCCGTCCAAATCACGGATTCCCTTGGACCCAAAAGAGGCAGTGCAACCCCAATAAGGATGACGGCTGTTCCCATTAATTTTTTAAACCTGTGGAAGGAAACTCTGGTATTCCCGGTCTGCTCAAGAAACCCAAGATAGGCGCCTGCCAATACCAGAGATGCCGAAGGCCACCACCTAAGTAACGAAGGTGCAAGTGCCAGCATCGCATAAAAAGCGGCAATGGCAAGCAGCATCGCGCCAAAAACCCTTTCGATCCAAATCAGCCAGACGCCAGACCGCGGCAGGCGGTGGAGCAAGCTCGAAAAAGTTCCAAGCAGAAGGTAGGGAGTTCCAAGCCCTAGGGACATCACAAAAAAAATCCAGAATGCAAATAAAGGATCCGCGCGGGTTCCGACAAAGGTCAAAAGGGCAATGATCGGGGGGCCAATACACGGAGCGGCAAACACGCCTACAAAAAGCCCGGAAAGATAGATTCCAAAAAGACTGGTCTTGTGTTTCCCTCCCAGGGTACTCAAAAGCCAGGACGGCATTTGAAAGCTGTAAAGGCCAAACATGCTGAGAGCTAAAATGCCGAGGATGACGGCAATCCCTAGCAGGACCCAGGAATTCTGGAGCAGGCTGCCGAAAAGTTCTCCCGTCAGCGCCGCAACCACGCCAAGAACACTATACATCGTGGCAATCCCTAGCACGTAAATCACGGCCTTGCCGAAAGCGCGCCAATGATGAACTTCCTTCTGCCCTCCGAAAAGAGAAACTGTCACCGACATCATGGCATAAACACAAGGGGTGAGATTCAAGCCAAGCCCCATCAGGTAGACACCCAAAAGGGTCAGTGAACCGCCGGGAACTTCGATCATGAGTTTTTAGTCCTTCAAACGTTCAATGAGACGAGCCGCATCGGTCACAGGCAAATCGCAGACATAATCTTTGCAGATATAAACTGTGGCCTTGCCGGATACGGCTGTTTGTCTTGAAATAAAAGGCGCCAGGGTTTCTATTTTCAAGCGGTTACTTCCTTTAAGGGGATGAAACATTACCACTTTATTGGGTAAAAAACGAGAGAAAATTTCATGCAGAAATGCCTCGGGTTGAGTGGGGTCCTCATCCGGCGAAGCAATGATGATTTCCCGGGAAGGGCCCAGGGCAAAATCAAGCGCCGCAAGCATCTGGGAATATCTGGAAGGGTACTGGCTTAATTCTCCGGAAAAGGTATCCAGCACCGCTTGAGCGCGCTTTTCAAGCTCGCGATTCATGGTCATCCGCCCCACCCGCAAAAGGCAGAGGGCCGCCACGGAATTACCGGACGGGACGGCTCCATCGTAAAGCTCCTTGGATCGTGTGATCAATTTTTCAGCGTCTGCGCCTGTGAAGAAAAAACCGCCATCTTTTTCATCCCAAAAAAGGCGGATCATCTCCTGGGTGAAAAATTTTGCTTCTTCAAGGTATTTGGGATCAAAGGTGGCTTCGTAAAGGTCTAGGAGCGCCAAAATGAAAAAAGCGTAGTCATCGGCAAAACCGGGAATCACCGCCTCTTGCTTTCGCCAGCGGTGAAGGAGACGCCCGTTCTTTTGCTTCATTTCTGTGAGAATAAAATCCGCCGCCTTTTGTGCCGCCATTTTATATTTTGGCTCTTTCAAAACCCTCGCCCCCAAGGCAAGGCTTGAAATCATAAGGCTATTCCAGTCCGTAAGAACTTTGTCATCGAGGTGCGGCCTTGGGCGTTTGGCGCGGATTTTAAAGAGTTTGTCTTTAGCCTCATTGATGATTTTCTGAATGTCTTCTGACTTTTTTGAAAATCGCTTGGCGGTCTCTTCAAACCCTGAAGCGACATAAAGAATATTCTTGCCCGTAAACTCACCCTGCGGATCCTGGCGGGCATTGCCTCCGGATTCAACCCCAAAATACGCATTAAAAATTTCGTAAACTTGAGGTTCCAGCTGCTCCTTAATTTCAGCTTCCGACCAGATATAAAAAGCGCCTTCCGATTTTTTTTCAGGGTGCTCGGAATCCGCAGCGCTATCCGCATCCTCGGCCGAATAAAACCCGCCTGAAGCATCGGTCATTTCCCGCAGGACATAGTCAAAAATTTCCCGTGCGGTTTGGGCATACTCCTCTTTGGCCGTCGCCTGGTAAGCCTGCAAATAAGTTTTGGATAAAAGCGCCTGATCATAAAGCATCTTTTCAAAATGCGGGACATGCCAGTAAGCGTCGGTCGAATAACGGTGAAAGCCCCCGCCCAGCTGATCGTAAATCCCGCCGCGCGCCATAGCTTGCAGGGTTTTTTCCACCATCAAAAGCGCCTCAGGGGTCTTAAAGCGCTTCCAGGCATGCAGGAGAAAAGAAAGGTTGTGGCTTGAAGGGAATTTCGGGGCCTGGCCGAAACCGCCGAGCCGGCTGTCAAAACGGGATTGAAACTGCTCATAACCTTTCTGGAGCGTGGCTTCACTTAAGGCATAGTTTAAAGCCGGCTTTTGTTTTGCATCCGTATGAAGCAAGCGAGTCATTTCCTCACTTGAGCTCAAAAGATTTTGTTTATCCGTTTTCCATTTATTCTGGATCGTGTGAAGAAGGGTGGCAAATCCCGGTCTTCCCCACCGGTCTTCCGGCGGAAAATAAGTACCGCCATAAAAGGGTTTGCCTTCAGGCGTAAGAAAAACGCTCATCGGCCACCCGCCCGAGCCCGTCATCGCCATGACAGCCTGCATATAAATCTGGTCCAAATCAGGCCGCTCCTCCCTGTCCACCTTAATGGAGACAAATCCCTCATTCATGATTTTGGTGATGTCGGGATTTTCAAAAGACTCTTCTTCCATCACGTGACACCAGTGGCAAGTAGAATAGCCAATGGAAAGAAATACAGGTTTGTCTTCTTTTTTTGCCTTTTCAAAGGCCTCCGCCCCCCACGGAAACCAGTCCACGGGGTTATGCGCGTGCTGCAAAAGGTAGGGGCTTTTTTCATGAACCAACCGGTTTGTGTAGGCGTGGGTGTTTTTCATTTTATTTTCTGCAAATCCGTTCGCGGCAAAAGCAAGATAAAGAGCAAACGCTGCGGCGCTTATCTTAAAAGGAAGCTTTGCTGCCTTGGCCAAGGCCTTTTGTTTCAAGTCCCGTCTTTCAGGCTCCGGTTTTATGCGGTATCAAAAGATGTATTATGCTTATTGAGGAGAATATGATAAATGAAATTCTGGGCAAGCGATAAATATTCCAAAGCCACCTGCTTCACGTCCCTTTCTTTCCGCCACCAGTGCGAAGGATCATCAAAGGGATTCGGGGCGACGGCCGAATAAATTTTGACGCCGGTTCCCTTAAAGACCCAATTAAACAGAAGCCGCGCACGCCGCATGTGATAAGGGTTTGTGACCAAAATCATAGACTGTAAACCTTTTGACATGACCCACTCTTTGGTTGCCTGAGCCTCTTCAAAAGTGGAAGTGACGGGACGGTCTGTGAAATGAATCCCTTCCGAATTTTTTCCAAAGTAATCAAAATATTTTAAAACCAGGTCTTTCTGGGGAAGCGGGCCCAAGCCATAAAGGATGTGCAAAATATCAGCATAGGCCAAATAGGGCTCATCCGCAAGGAGCGATAACACAACCTCTTTTGCGTAACTCCCTTTGATAAGTTCCACAGCTTTCTGAATCCGGTAATAATCATCCCCCCGAAGCACCACGATACAGTCGGCTTTCTCGGGAGCATCCTTCAATAAAAGGAAGGCCGCCGGAAGCGGAAGCCACAGCCGGAAGGTCAAAAGAAGGGCGCCAAATCCTGAAAGAATCCATAATGCTCGCTGGTAGCGCTTTTTCACAAATCCTCCAGGGTTTCGGCAAGCTCCTGCGACAGACGCGTAAGTGTTGTGGCGATATTATCCACGGTTACAACGAAATTTAACAGTGCGGGATACGGGCACTGGCGAAGGATCTCCACGACCTCTTCTGCCGAATCCCGTGAAGGCTTGCCAAAAAAAACCCGCGCTTTTTCTATAATCGATGTCAGGAATTCAAGACCTCGCAGGTTTTCGACACCCTTCAGCCTGTCACAGGCAATTTCGATTTCCTGTATGCAGGCAATCACTCCCGCAATCTCACGGCTCATTGTAAGCATCTCCTGTAGCACTTCAAAATATCAGAAAACCCGGAATAAATCAGAATAAAAAATGAATCATGGTTTGCTCAAGCCAGAGATCTTGCTTCCAGGGTGTGGCTCCACCGACAAAACCCAAATGGCCGCCGCGCGATGTCATCAATACGTTAAGGTGCGCTGCATTCTTCTGAGCGGCCTCAAAAGGAAATAGTTTTCCCGGGAAAAAAGGGTCGTCCTCGGCATGAATGAGCAATGTCTCAACCCGGATATTCGCAAGATAATGCAAAGAGCTTGAATGCACCCAGTAATCCATTTCATCCTTGAAGCCATTCAGCTTAGCCGTAACTTCCCGGTCAAAGACCTTAAACGTTTTACAGCGCTTGACTTTGTTACGGTCCAAAATGCCCGCAAATCGCCTTTCCTTATGAAGGGCTTTGGCTTTTAACGTGGAAAGCAGCTTTCGCGTATAGACTTGGCGGTTAAATCCCTGGTCCATTAACCGGGCCGCCTCCACCAGATCATAAGGAACTGAAACCGCCACGGCTTTGTGAACTTTTCCCCGGGCCGATTCTTTTTGCTCCCCAAGCCATTTCAGAACGATATTTCCGCCAAGCGAAAAACCTACAAGATAAATTTTTCGGCGGGGCTCGCTTTTATGAAAATAATGAACTAAAAAATCAAGGTCCTCGGTTTTCCCTGAATGGTAGGTTTGTTTCAGCCGGTTCGCCTCGCCGCTGCACCCCCTGAAATTGACGGCTGCTGCGGGCCAGTTTCTTTTTCGGATTTCACTCATGAAGCTTAAAACATAAGGGGCCCGGGAGGAGCCTTCAAGACCGTGCAGAATAATGACAAGCGGCGCCTCGGGAGGAGAACCCTCAAGCAAATCAATATCAAGAAAATCATTATCCGGCGTTTCTAGCCTCTTGCGGTTCATTTTGAGGCGGGGAACAGGGCGGAAATAGCGGGCAAAAATAGTTTGGGTGTGGCGGCCGGGGCACCACCACGCGGGATTAAACGGAAGTTCAAGACGAGGCTGGGCCAAGAGCTATTCCTTAATTTGAAGGCTGAAACAATTTCCGTTCAGAATAAAAAAGGCCCGGTTTTTAGGCCGGGCCTTTTTCGGGTATTGACTAAGGCTTAAATCTTCACGACGTTCGTAGCTTGTTCACCTTTGGGACCTTGGGTCACTTCAAACTCGACCTTTTGCCCCTCTTCCAATGATTTATAGCCTTCACCCTGAATCGCCGTATGATGCACAAAAACATCACCGCCCGATTCGCGTGCGATAAAGCCATAACCCTTGGAGTTATTGAACCACTTTACATGACCTGTTGCCATAACTTGTATTACCTCCTTCCCTTATTTAATAGTAAATAATGACGGGTCGAAACAACAAAACCGCAAGGGAAAATAGTTTTTCACCTTACGGCTCGGAAACACTTCAATCCATCAACTATTACCGGCGAAATAATGCCTTAATTTTTTAAATTTGTCAAATATTTCTATTATTTTTTATTTCTCTGATCATTCCCCATTTTTCCAGAGAGCGCATTTAGGCTTGGATTTACAAGATCCCGACTTCGATTTGTTTTTGTTTGCGAAACTCTAGATCCCGTGTAAGAAAAAGCGTGGCTTCAGCATCAAGGGCCGTCGCCAGTTGAATGGCATCGGGCGTTTTAAATCCATAAACGGCCCGCAGCTGAGCTGCGCGATCCGCAATTTCGACCGAAAGTGGAACCAGCTCTATAAAGGGGGCACGTGTCAAATAAGCATAATAATGTTCCACGGCTGCCATGTCTTTTTTACGATAGGGATGAACTAATATTTCCAGAAGGGTCACTGCCGAGGTAACAATCGTCATCTGCTTTTTCTCCAGGATGCGGAATAAACGCGTCATCATTCCACCCTTTTGGCTCGTATCTTCCAGTAAAGGGATAAGGAATGAGGTGTCAAACGAAATTCGTTTATGGTGGAGCCACTTTCTGAAAATCCAGGTTTGTTTTACCAACTTTTCCGTTCTCTTTTTAAATAAGACCGAGGGTAGCGCAGCTTCTCCTTCGCCCGGCCCTTGAGGGCTTCCACAAAAGATTTTGGTTTAGGAAGCAGGTAGACGAATCCTTGTCTAGCAATAAACATAATTTCATCTCCCGCCTTCACGCCCAGCGTCTCACGCATCTGCCTTGGCACCACAATTTGATTCTTTGTACTCATCTTGGCCGTTTCCATAACCACCTCCTATGCTTTACATTTTACATGAAAGTAAAGTGATGTCAAATAAGGGATATTTTTCTATTTTTTCCGAGCGTGTCCCAAATTGGGCAGTTTTTTTGATTGGCCATCAGGGCCTGCCGCGGAGGTTTCCCCACAGGGATCCTCGTCCGCCACGAATCTTGGCGGACTCCTCACCTGTGGGGACCGCCCCTCCTCCACGTCACCCACTGGCCAATCAATAATCAGAATATGGGGGTGCCGCCAATGGGGAACCGGGTTGAGGAGGAACTTTTCGCCAAGCCAACTCTGGTAGAAAACAAAATTCGACGGTTTGGAAGATTAAAATGCCTGTTGAGTTCAGAATGCCCAGCTTGATGCGAAAAGTTCTGACGAAATCCTGGTGGAACCATTGGCGACGGAACCCCCTATTTTTTTAATTTGCCCTGGCTGGCAACGGCTTCCATTGCCCTTTTGACTTTCTCGGGGTCGCCAAGATAGTAATGGCGGATTGGCTTCAGGTTCTCATCAAGCTCATAGACTAGGGGCATGCCGGTTGGGATATTAAGTTCCACGATATCCTGATCAGAAATATGATCAAGATACTTCACAAGCGCGCGAAGGCTGTTGCCGTGCGCGACAACCACAACCCGTTTGCCGGATTTGACAGCCGGGGCAATTTTTTCGTGCCAGCACGGGAGAAACCGGGCCACAGTATCTTTAAGGCATTCGGTCAGCGGTATATGGTTTTGGGGAACATCCTTATAGCGTGGGTCTTTGACCGGATTCCGGGGATCGTTTTCTTCAAGCGGCGGTGGCGGAATATCATAGCTTCGCCGCCAGATCTTAACCTGGTCTTCGCCATATTTGGCAGCTGTTTCAGCTTTGTTGAGACCCTGAAGCGCTCCGTAATGGCGCTCGTTCAAGCGCCAGTCACGAATCACGGGGATCCACATTAAATCCATTTGATCCATAATAATCCAAAGGGTACGGATCGCGCGCTTGAGAACGGAGGTAAACGCCACATCAAATACAAAACCTTCCTTTTTAAGGAACTCGCCGCCTTCGGTCGCTTCCTGAATCCCTTTTGCGGAAAGATCCACATCCGTCCACCCCGTAAAAAGATTCTCCTTATTCCAGACACTTTCCCCGTGCCGCACCAAAACGAGTTTATACATAAATCATTCCTCCGAAAGGTTGTTATCAGGTTATCCGCGAGGAGATTATAGTATCAGATCCCGCTTTATTCCAGATGCTTCTCTTCATTTGCCTAAAAGTCAGCATGACAATTTTAGGGTATTACCAAAATTTGTCATGACAAGTTTTGGGTATGGCAAAAATTTGTCGGATTGCACGGGGCTGCTTCGCTGGCAATCCCAGGTGGGAAAGCGGATAAGGGGCATGCCCATTTTACCAATCAACCTACCCCCGCGGTACCCGTGCCGTTCCAGCCGTTCCACGCATCCATCCCCCGTAAGCAAAGACTACTTCTTCATGAGTTAAAATATGATTAGATATAGCATTTTCCGATGGGGCCTTGTGCGGAATAACATCATAAGGTACATATTTATTAGTGATCCCATCGAATAAATGGGCAGGTAAACTGGAAGGTAAATCTAAATCATGAAAAGGGGAGGCGCGTATGAAGACACTAAAGCAGGAAGCGAGGTTTCTTGTAGTAAGTGTATTTTTTCTTGCCGTAATCTTATTATCCAGTTTTACACAGGTGTGCTACGGTAGTGTCGCAGATAACGATGTTCTCTGGATTGATCGCGCCAACCCCAATAATCCTTTTGTACATGACCTGCATAAAAAAACAACCCCTATAGATACAGGAGCTTCGGATTTTTTTTCTGGCGGGCCCTATTATGATGTGGTGTTTGGCGTAGCATCAAGTAATAGCGAAAGTACATCTATTTGGGCTTCGGATCGATATGATAATAGCTTGTGGGAACTTGACTCTACGGGCAGTATTGTCGGTTCAAGTCCATCTTTTGCCGCTCTTGGGGTAGGGCCTATTACAGGACTGGCATCGAGTCCCGATGGCAGTTATCTTTATGCCTCGGGACAAGATGCTGTTGCAAAATGGCATATTCCTAGCAATACAATTACGACTTTATATTCTGTATCCTCTGGGTTTGAGGGAACAACCTGGTTTTCAGACGTTGCTTATACGCCAGCAAATCTGGGACCAATCACCTCGGGAGGAACCGTGGTCTTTTCGCAACGAGACTCAGGCGATGGTACTGCTGCAGGTATTTACATTATGGATACAGATGGGGCAGGACTCACACTTTATGCCACAGCAACAAATCCTTTTAACACCGCCCTTGATAATGCTCTCTATGGGTATGTGGGTGCAGCTCTTGACGGAACCATCATGTTGACTCACACAGACGATGCTACCTTTGATTGTGACGGTCCTCCTTTTGATCTTTCTACACCTTTGCAATTAATCTCCTACATAGCAGCTGCGCACACACCGGGAAATACTTCGACGTGGAAAGGCTTTCACGATGAAGTGGGTGATGTGGAATATTACGCTGGGCATACATTTCTCATCGCAAAAATGGATCAGGAGGAAGACGAATTTTCCGGTGAACCGCTCCCTGCCTCATTGGATCATCGTGCCGCCTTGGACGGTAGCTTTTTAGCTATCAGACAGGAAAATCATACTCTTGATCCGACTTTAAATGCTTTAGACATGCCCAATATAAATGTGGGCACAGGCATACCTGGATTGGTTATGTTCACTGACTCAGAAGTTGATGCATCCAGCGCTGGTTTTGGAGTTAAACAGGCATTTTCAACATCAGCTGTTATCCCTGAACTCCCTGCAGGAACTCTAGGTTTGGGATCCTTCGGGTTTTTTCTGTCAGGGTTGGTACTTTGGCTACGAAGATTCGGTAGGGCGATAACACCCTAAAAGAAAAACAGCAGTGACAGTCACTTTCGGAAGGGACAGGCAGGGTACCGGGCCCATGGATTTTTTGAGTTGGTCTTCGGAAAGCACCTGCAAGGGGATGTGCTCAACCGCTTCACCAATCACTTCCAGGTTCCTGACAACAGCGTCGACCGTTCGATTATCGGCGGAAAGTTTTTCGAAATCGTAATTTTGAAGGTAGGTCTGAATACGGTCGATCGCCTGAAGGATGTCGTCTAATAAACCTTATAATCACGCGGCATCAACCATAAAAAAATAGGGGACGGTTCTATTTTAGTTAGCTTGAAAAATAGAACCGTCCCCTATTTACTCTAAAAATCTTTTTTTAAGCTGTTCAAAAAAATGGTTAGTTTTTTGGAGCAAGCCAGAGTTCCTTGGCTTTTTTGAGCTGGTCTTCGGAAAGGACGGCTTTGAGTTTTTCATAGGCCGAGACGGTTTCCTTGGCTGAGGCAGTCATGGATTTGGCCACTTGATCAATCATCGCGTCAATCCCTTTGCGGTCAAGTTGGGGTTCGGACATTTTATACAGGACATCGAGCTCGAAGATTTTGTGTTCTGTCATTTGACGAAGATAGGCCTTTTTGGTTTCAAGTTTAATTTCCTTAATCTGCCGGACCTGATCATCACTCAACCCGATTTCCTTCTGGTTATCTAAAAAGAAATGTGCCTTAGTCATGACTTTTTGCGTGATGGGACAAGCATACATTTCTTCTGCCATCATGCCGCGCCCCTTGAACGGGCATTTTCCTCCGGCGCACGGACCACCTTGATAATCCGCAAAAGCGGCTGGGGAGCTCAAAAATAAAACCAATGCTGAAAGGGCAACAGACAGAATCGCTTTTTTCATGGTATTTCTCCTTTAGGTTAAGTACTCAAACTTAATCTTACACGATCAACGAAGATACTGCCAAAGAACGCATAACGGATCAGGTTTTTATCCGAAAGCCGTGCGGATTGATTGTGAGCGAATCGCGAAGACTTTGCTTATTCGCCTTTCGGCAAAGTCTGAGTGCCTGAGCGAGCAGCAATCCGCACGGCTTCAATGGGAAGCCCGATTACATTTGAAAAAGAACCTTGAACGGCCTCAATAATCCCGCCGTGCGGAGATTGAACGGCATAAGCTCCTGCCTTGTCAAGCGGATTAACCTTTTTGAAGTAATTCCGTATATCAAGAGCCGACAGTTTCTTTATCTTGACCCGGCTCTTTTCAAATAAGAGGGTTTTTCGCTCAATCCGCCCGGCTTTGATTTCCAGGAGCGCAACCCCTGTATAGACCGCATGCCATCTCCCTTGCAGCCTCCCCAGAATCGAACACGCCTCTTTCATGTTTCTGGGCTTTCCGATGATTACCCCTCGAAGATAAACAATCGTATCCGCCCCAAGAATGATTCCGTCTTTGATCTGGCGGACACAGGACTCGGCTTTTTTTCGCGCGTGGATTTTTACGATTTGAGAAGGCGGCGCTTTCAAGCCGTTATCTTCCTCATAAGCCGGCTGAAGGATACGAAAACGGATCCCCGCTTTTTTAAGCAGCTCTTTGCGCCGCGGAGAGGTCGAAGCCAAATAAATCATGTAGTTGTTGGACTCTTTGCCACACTGCGGCCTGCAAGGGCGCCGCTGCTCCAGGCCCACTGAAAATTAAACCCGCCGATCCGGCCGTCGATATCCAGGATTTCACCCGCAAAATAAAGCCCTTCGACACGCTTTGACTCCATCGTCGCAACCTTAACTTCCTGAAGGTCCACACCGCCTGCCGTGACCTCGGCTTTTTTGTATCCAAAAACCCCTGAAATCTCCAGCGGATAATGAAGCAAAGCCCGCACAAGCCGCTGCCTGTTTTCCTTTGAAAAGCTGCCAACCGCCTCTTCCGCGCGGATCCCGGCTTTGCGCAAAAAAACTTCGCAAAACCGTTCCGGCAGGGCGAATTTCTCAATCATAAAATTCCTGACCAGTTTTGCCGGTGTTTTTTTCTGCGCGGCCTGAAAGACGGCGGTGAATGATTCCTCGTGATGATAGGGAAGGAAACTCACCTCCATTCGCGGGTTGTCTTCTTTTTTAGTGGCAGCAAAATGGCGGCTGATATCAAGCGCCGCCGGCCCGCTAAACCCGAAATGCGTGAATAAAAATGCGCCGCGGCATTCGCTTTCTTTTTTTCCCTTTCTATAAAAAGAAAGCCCTGCGTCAAGCGAAACCCCGCTTAAACTCTGCCAGTCAGTATCGGTTGTGAGAAAAGGGGTCAATGCCGCAAACGTCGGAACGATCGTGTGGCCAAAATTTTTCGCGATTCCGTACCCTGCGCCGTCGCTTCCTGTGGTTGGATAAGAAAGCCCCCCGGTCGTCAAAACAACTTTTCGGGCCGGGACATCATAAGCTCCGTTGTCGTTTCGCAGCTGAAACAAATCATTCTTTTTATTAATTTCTGTGATCCGCACCCCCGTCTTAAGTATCACGCCCAGCCGGTTGGCCTCTTTCAGCAAAGCATCCAGCACCGTTTGGGCGGAATGCGTGACAGGGAAATATTTTCCGGAAGGTTCAAGGACCATATCCACGCCGATCTCTTTAAAGAAGCGAATCGTTTCCTGGGGAGTAAAGGCTTCGAGGACGTGTTTAATAAAGTGGCCTGGGCCGCCTTGAAAATCCGCGGGTCTTACTTCTTTATTGGTGACATTGCAGCGCGTGCCGCCGGACATCAAAATCTTCGCGCCGATTTGTTCGCGCGTATCAAACAACAGGATAGAAAGCGGCGTCTGACTTGCCTGGGCTGTCCTCCCCGCCCAGATCGCAGTCACAAGCCCCGCCGCCCCTGCCCCAACAATGGCAATATCCACCGATTTCTCTTGCATAGCCGGGCATTATGTCAAATCCAGGCAGAAATTAAAATAACTTATGTGGCGCGAGATTTCATTCTTAATTCGCAAGATAAAGATCATGATTCGCCTGAAGATTCATCCAAGAGTTCTGGGAACACAATGTCCCCCGATTTACCCAATTGCATTTCATTCAAAAATGAGCCACAATTGCCTCGAAGCTATGGTGACTGGATTTATTTATGACCCAAAATACCTGGAACATAATACAGGTGAAGGGCATCCCGAGTGCCCGGAACGCCTGACGGCCACACTTGAATACCTCATCAAACTCCCATGGTTTAAATTTTTAAAACAGCTTCGGCCCAAAGCTTGCGACATCCGTTGGATCGAAGCCGTTCACGACACCCCATATATTAAATGCGTGGAAGCGGCCTGCCGTGAGGGTAAACACATGCTGGGCACCTCTGATGTCGGCATTTCTGCTCAATCTTTTGATGCGGGCTTGCTTGCCGCAGGCGGCGCTTTGGAGTTGGCCGATCAAATGATGCGGGAAGACATCCAAAATGGTTTTGGGCTCATCCGTCCGCCCGGCCATCATGCGGAAAGAAGCGCTGCCATGGGCTTTTGCTTATTTAATAACGTCGCGATCCTTGCAAAATACCTTCAGAAAAAACACGGGCTCGATAAAATTTTGATCCTTGATTGGGATGTGCATCACGGCAACGGCACGCAGCATACTTTTTATGAAGATCCGTCCGTTCTTTATATCAGCCTCCATCAATATCCCTTTTATCCTGGGACAGGCGCCGCTTCGGAAGCCGGCGCCGGAGCCGGTTTGGGAGCAACGCTTAATTGCCCCATGACTGCAGGATCTCAAGATAAGGATTATGAAAAGACTTTTATGAAAGAAATTTTACCCAAAATCAGGCAATTTAAGCCGGAAACTGTCCTTATATCGGCAGGCTTTGACGCCCATGTAAAAGATCCCTTAGCCAGTATCTGCCTCAGCACAGAATTTTTTGGCTGGATGAGCGAGCGGATGATGGAGATAGCAAGCCAGTTTTCAGGCGGCAGAGTTCTTTCCCTGCTTGAGGGAGGTTATAGCCTGGAAGCACTTCCCCGTTGCGTGGCTAAACACTTGGCTGTTTTGTCGGGTCATGATTGAAACCCTGCTTTTTAAAAATTAACAAGTTCGGGGGACCGATGACTTAATTCCCCGATTTGCAATCGATTCGTTAAATCGATGAGAAGACCGGGTTAGAGGGTTGCTTCCTGATTCCCGCCGCTCAATCTTACTTTCTGGTCAAGCTGTTCCAAGAGCTGGAGAGCCTTCTGAAACTCTGCCAGTGTAAATTTCTTCTTCAGACGGGCGAGAGAAGCATCCAGATTGCCGAACAAATTATTCATGATCTTGCGCTGAGCCTTTGTGAGCGTGCTTTGAATACGGCCGTAACTTTCATAAAGGCTGTAGCGCAAATACTCGAGAATCGGCAGATTGTTCTGATTCGGCTGGATATTGTTAAGATAGGTTACAAAGTATCCCGCATCCACCGGATCTTGGACAATCGGAGCACGCGCCCCTTGACCACCTGTACCCGAAGGAGGCGGCGGAGGCGTGGATCCCGAAAGCGTAAACCCGTGGATCTTGAAGCTGATTCCTGATCCTGTGCCGCCAAACCCGCGCAGCGTCATTTCCCGGATCACGTTTTTAAGCAGCACATTAGGAGGAAGGCCGATTGTGATTTCACGAATCTGGCCGTTTGTATTTTCAAATTTAAGACCCCCGAGGGTCAGATTAATCGCGCCGCTGTTATTGGGTTTGAACTGAATATCGCCGCTTGTGAACGCTGTATTGGAACTATATTGAAGCGTCAGCTTGTTGGCATTCACCGGAAAGGTGGTGCCGTTATTTAGAATGAAAAACACAGCGAAATTAGGTTTTGAAACTGTCAGGGGCAGCCCTAGTTTCGGAGATGGGCAGGAAAGGCCGGAGCCGTCGGCATTGCCGATACAAATGGCATTGCTTTGAGCATGAATATTACCTGCCGCTGATGTGTAAAAGCTTGCCAGGCGGTTGTAATAGCCTTTATCTGCCAGGTAGACCGCCATCTGATCCGGGCCCTTGCCCGCAAGCCCGAGGAGAAAGGTGAAAATATTGGAAGCCACTTGTTCGGTGATGGCCCCCTGCTGTCCTGTTCCCACATCGTAGCCTTCCCACAAGCCGTGCGCAGTGATGAGATCGTGGCCGCGCTTGAGAAGAATTTCATTCACAAGCAGATTTTCGATCTGCGTGGGACGAAGCATATGCGCCGCGCCAAGCGTATAAACCGACGCCGCGGTTTCGTCGAGATTGGCAGTGTTGACAGCAAGCTCGCCGATCCCCGCGCCGCCCGCGTATTCGGTGGTAATCACCTTCTGGTTGAAATTAAACGACTTGAGCGTGAGATTAAGATTCCCCCCCGAATCATCAATCCGTAAAACCACTTCATCAATATCGGACGCATTAATATGAGCGGGCGGTGTGATATTCAGGGTTTTCACCTGATCGCCTGCAGCCAGCGAAAAAGCAGCACTGGACCAGACGATTTCGGGCACCCCCGAAGCATTTTTGCGCTTGAATTCAAGCCGCGCCGAGTTAATGGTGGTTGCGGAGTTGTACGCGAGCTGAAGCGTATCGGCTGCTGCAAAATTGACATTGTCACGGGCCAAAGCGCCCCAGCAATACCCGCCGGGCGCGGTGGAACAATTCTGTCCGTAAGTCCACTGCCACCACTTCTCGTCATTTATTTTCGAGGCCGCTCCCTGCCCTACAACAAAGCCCGAATGCTTGACGGGGTCGAAATAGTCGCGGCCAAAGCTTGCGGACAAAAATCCGGGAAGATTTTTATAGGCTGAATAATCCAGCGCTGCATCCACAAAATCCCCCAGCATTTCGCCAAGGCCGGTATTGAAATTTTCCGGCATCGTCAGAAACGGCCAAAGCACCTGGAAAGCTCCGCCGTCAAATGGCGCCAGAAGGACTTCAGTACTTCCAGCTTTTGTACCGGTCTTGTAGGTATAACCTTTAAAATAATTTTGAAGCGCGGCTTTCATATACGCGTTGTCCGGAAAATTGTAACGCAACATTACAAATAGAAGGCCGGAACGCGCTTCACTATTAATAGCATCGATATGCGCCCCGCTGTCGATGGGCGCACCATTACTAATTTTGATCCCGCGGTAAAATTGATCGGGACCGCCTTCGGAAGCGGAATGAAAAAGCGTTTGATATCCCGTATCCTGATTCGTCAAAAAATTATCAATTTGGGTACGAATACTATCAACCGCCGCATCTCCAGCAAGCGGTTTCAAGGCTCCGGACGCAGCCGCCAGCGCTGCGGACAAATTGGCATTGTCGAAAAACGAAACCTGCTCCCCGTAGGTGCCCAAAGCCCTCTTGCGTTTTGGATCTTGCGGATTCGAATTGTCAAACTCAAGCCAGGGCATCAACCCCTGATGACCGAGGGCTGCCTGGTCTGTGAGTAATGCGGTCATCAGAGTCTGCAGTTTTGTCTTGGCATCCGCGACAGAGATTTTGTCCGTCACCATATCCCCCGCGGCAATGGTGGCCAGAAGCTGGGCATAAAATCCCCAATGCGAAGGTTGTGTGTATCCTCTCTTGGTCCATCCCTCGTGCGGATATTGTGAAGCCTCATCCACCGTCCCCGGAGAAGTGAGGTAAGAGAGGTTAATTTCCTCAAGGTAATTCGTAATGCCGGTGCCGAAAAAGTTGTTCTGATCAATCAGAGTGACTTGGCTGGGCGTCTGATTCAGAAAATAAGGTGTCCCTTGATTGGAGGAATTATTCATAAAAGCACTGTGCGTCACCCGGACTGTGACCGGAACGCCGGAATAAGAGACAATCGCGGCCTGGGCCGTACTGGTATCAAAAAATTGGGAGTACTCGACCGTGACGTTCGCCCCGTGCTGGGAGCGGATAATGGCCGAGCCGCTGTTGGATTGAAACAGTGTTTCCCGGACCGTCAGGTTTCCGCCGGAAATATAAATCGCTCCCGCGGTTTGATAGTCAAATCCTCCGCTGTTCGCGATATAATTGGATCCATTATTGCGGAAAATGCTGTTTTCAATCGTGACATTGCCTCCCCAGAAATGAAGCGGCGCGCCAAGCACCTGGGAATAATTGTTGTCGAAAATGACATTCCGGAAGGTGATCACCGCTTCGTGGCCGTGGATGGAACCGCCGAAATCGACAGAGCCGTTGCCCCGCCCGCCTTCTTTCAAGGTCAAATTTTCGAACGTCACAGTCTGCCCCTGGCGGATCGTAAAGTGGCGGCCAAGTTTGCCGTTTGTGGTGATCACCACTTCCTCAGGCCCTCTGCCCGGTTGGCCCCGAAGCGTAAGGCTTTTATCAATCACTTCACTCACCACTTCGTGGGATCCGATATTGAGCTGAATGACGGATCCGGATGGCGCAAACAAAATCGCGTCACGGACCGTGGCAAACCCGACATCCGCGTAACCCACATAAAAAACAGGAACGCCGTTGATCGTTTCACCAAGAAGCCGCCCGTTTTCGGTGAAACGCGCTTTGGTCTGCGTATCCTGTGCATAATAATAGGTTTTTCCCGAAGTATCCGTATGGGCATAGGCCTCATAGGTTCCGTCCTGCCTGTAGAAATATTCATTGGAGGATTGATCCGCAAAAGTCTCTTTTGCGATCTTCCCGGAATCATGAAATAAAAGTGTTGTGCCGTCCGAGCCTGCGGCTTCGCGGCTGCGGCATTCCAGCGGATGGTAAGAAACATAGGAGCTGCTGCAATGATTGAGCTTGTAACGAAGGGCAGACGGTGAGCGCTCAAGACCTGATGTTTGATTTTCTTCCCCGGGAATTTCAAGGTCAAGGCTCAATGCATCCGGATCAGCAATAACCGTCAAGGCTTGAGGCTCAACGATGAGAATGCCTTCGGAACCAACACTGCGCTCAGCCGATCCTTGCTTGAAATCAAAAAACTGGCCAAGCGCATCGCGGTAAAACGCCGCGTCTTCCAGATACTCGAGAAGGGCCTTGAGAACAAAAAAGGCAGAACCGGCTTCAGATAAACTAACGCGCTCAAAAACAGTCCCTGTTTTTTTGTGCGTGACGGTAAAGAAGGAGTCCCCAACATTTTTATTGGCTTCAAGGAGCAAGGTATTGGTTCGGTCATAGTACACAGCGCGCTGGATATCAAAAGAATCAGGCGCGTATTCGAAATCCAGCCGGAATCCGTTTGAAAAAATAAACGGCGTGGAGACCGATTTCACTACAAGCCGGGTTTCGCCCTGCGCGGTCCGGTTTACGGTCTGGACCCCGATCTGGGAGAAATCATTGTAATAAGTCGTCCATCCCCCAAGCGCGGAGTTAAATTCACTGTAATCCGATTCGACGTAAGTGAAGGATACAGTTTTGCCCGTGGAAGAATCCAACTGAACCAGCAGTCCGTCCTGGCTGAAGACATCCACATCGCTTTTGGTTTTATAGTGACGCCGTATCCGCACCGTGCCATCCGGGGCAAGCTCCATTTCATCCCGGTCAAGATCCGCATAAGCCCTGGGGATAAAATCCAGGCTTTCAAAACGCAGGTCCTCATCAAAAATCCACAGGCGGTTGACCCTGACCCAATTTTCTTCGGTTTCTTTGGAAGGGTCCGAATCCCGCCACATTTCATAAACAGCCGTGCGCCCGTCAGATAATTTTTGGATATGCCCATTTTTTCCAAGCTGCTCAACCACTTCCCGGTACTTGGGAAGATATTTGAGTGTGCTTATCGCTGAAGATTGTTGGAGGCGCGGGTAGCCGTCCATGATCCAAATGTTGGAAAAATCCCAGCCCGTGTAGGTGCTTTGTGTCTGCATCGTAACTGTGTCGCGGCCCGTAATTCCAGCCATGTCGCCGCGGTTCACCGTGTCCTGTAATCCGGGATTGAGCGTGGTGTCCCAGTAATTATTGGAAATAATCCCGGCGTTGTAAGTCCCTAAAAATCCTCCCGCTCCAGCCGGGCTTGTCACCGTTCCCGCAAAATACGTGTTACTGATCCCGTCATCATACGAGTTGTATAATCCGGAAATGCCGCCCACGTTGTTTGTAGTCCCGCTTACCCGACCGCCCGCATAGTAACTATTATGAATACCCGCATTTTCCGTTGTCTGGCCTACCAATCCTCCAACCCTGTCCTGGCCAGTCACATTACCCGTCGCATAACTGCGGATCAAATCGCCGCTTTTTGAATACCCGGCCAATCCTCCTACCTCATTTCTTCCGCTTACGGTTCCTAATGCATAACTCTGGATTAAATCATTCTGCGTGCCATCCCAAAGTTTTCCCACAATTCCGCCGACCTTATCGTTGCCGTTTACTGAAACATGAGTGTGAGAATTATTAATTCCCAAGCCGTTATAACTTTCTCCAATCAATCCTCCGACACGGTCCACACCGCTCACCGTCCCGCCCTCAGCCCAGCTATTGCTGATACTTCCCAAAAACAAATATCCCGTGATACTGCCGACATTATTCCGGCCCAGGATCGAGGCATTTTCCAATTCCACATTCGCGATACTGCCCGACTCTTCCACCGAACCGAACAGCCCCACATAATCTTCATTGGGCCGGTTGATATGCAAATGGGTGATTTTAAATCCATTGCCGTCAAAGGTCCCCTGGAAGGCATTGCCGCGGGTGCCGATCGGTTCAAATCCGGCTCCGCCGTTCCAGTTCACAGTCTCGGAGGCATCAATATCATTGAGCAAATAATATTCTCCGCCCAGATCATTCTGCATATGCCTTAAGTCTTCCAGAGTACTTACCGCCACAGGATTGCCCCGGCGAAAAGTTTCGCGATTTTCAATCAGCGTCTGATTGTAAAGATCCATTTCGCGGATAAACTCGTTCAAATCCGATCGCGCCGTGACTTGATCCTCGCCCTCTTTTTGCCGCGCCAACTCACGCGATTCTTCGATCAAATTCGCGACCTCTTCAAGGCTCAGCTTTTGACCAGCATTCTGAATTCCCTTTTCATTGTAAGCATAAGCTCCGTCCTCTGTGATCACGTATTCCACGCCCGGCGCTTTGACCGCATGATGCAAATCAAAGGAAGACGGTCCTTCCTGCCCTGTTTGCTGCGAATGAATGTGAGAAACAAAGGCCGCTTTTTTTAAAAGTTCCGCGGACGGTTTTGAACTGCCGATTTCTGATTCGTTTCCGGTGGTGAAAAGCACGATTTCACCATCCAGGACCACAATCGCTGTTTCAAAAGGAAGTTCCTGCAAGCGGCGAAGATCATTCCCGCTGATTGTTTTCAAAATCACCGCTGCCGCGTATTCGGGCCGCAGGAGATCCCGCGCCTCCTCCGCGCTGTAGCGCTCGTATTCATAGGAACGGTTTTGAGAAAGAGACTCGGTCTCTTTTTTCGCGCTAGCACCGTATGCTGTACTAGAAAAATCTTTCTCTTCCATAGGCACAAGGGGCTGCTCCTGCTGAAGGAAATCAAGCACGCCCTGGCTGGGGCCCACTTCTTCCGGAAGAGGCTGGGTTGAATCTTGCTCTTCAAGAGTCACAACGGGCTGGTAGGAACCCGCAGGGGAGGCTTCCCACTCTGCTGCATAAGGGATGCTTCCGAAGTTTGTCAAAACCGAAAGAACCACCGCAATCATTTTCATCCACTGATTCTGATTTCTTTTTTTAATCGATTTCATGATGACAAGCTCCTTTCCCAACTAGTTCGCACAAAAATTAAAGGATTGTAAGAGTATTTAGGTTCACTGTCACTTTCTTTTGGATGCCGTCCTGGGTCAAGACGGTGTAGATCGCGCGATTTGTCTGGTAAGTCACGGAAATCGCGGCGCCTTCAAAACGAAGTTCTTGCCCCGTGTTGATATTTAATACAACTGTCTGTTTATAGCTGTCTGCGTCCAAACCCACGGATAAATAAGAAATCCCGTTTTTCTTGTAGAGCCGGTTCAGTTTGACTGTGCTGTAAGCACTTACAGGAAAAGTGATCGTGCGCAGCAGGCTCACCGGCTTCAGGTTCTTCACCTGGTAGACAAAAACCTCTGTAGGCAATCCTGAGTAAACGGGATAGGTTTCTGCTTGAATAAGAAGTGTCCTGTCCCCTGAAAAGTAGGCTGTGTTCCCTTTTTTGATCATCTGGAGAGACAAAAATTCAGCATTCAATCCGCCGGTGGATTGGTTGATCTTATAGGTTTTTTGAAATACAGCGCCGCTCGGGTAGTTAATTTGCTGAACTATAACCGGCATACCGTCCGTGGCATAAGTAACCTGATGCCAGGAAGAGCCGTGTGTCACAGGAAGCTGTGCCTTGAGATTCGAATCAACAAGGCTTTTGACCGTAATCCTTGGGATATAGGAATCATAAAACGGCCGGTTCCCGCTTTCAAAAATGACGAACTTTCCATCCGGCGATACGTCATAAGCACCCGAGGTGTAATTCCACCCCAACGGCTGATCGCTTCTCCGGGCAAGCGTCTGGCTTTCCCCTGTTTTAAGATTAAATAAAACAAGCTCATCTCCGCAACGATGCAGATTATGCTGCGAGCAATGCCGGCTGTAGCCGTCATAAAATGCAAAATTGGAATTAGACAGTGCGGGTTTGAGCAATGAATAAGGAAGCGCCTCCAGGGTCTCAAGGTCCAATCGATATTGGGCACCGTTTTGGGCTGTGAGTTCCGCCACGGAGTTACTTAAGAATTTTGCGCTTGCAAGTGTGCTGTCTGAAACACTTTGGCCTGCAGGTACAGGCAATCCCGTGACCTTTACAGAAGGCTCTCGCCCGGGAAGCGAGACAATATAAACGGCATTCAAGGAATTCGCCAAAATAGCCTTGGTCCCGTCAGGACTCACGGCCTTCATCTGTTCGAGACTATAGGTTCCTTGCAAGTGATGAGAAACCCAATCCCCTGTTTGAAGGTTAAGGAAATAAACAATGTCGTTACTGCGCTGGTTGTAGTGATACATACGCACGGCGCCAAGTGAAGTTTCAAAATCACCCAGTTCGCGCACAAAAGGCACCCAGTCCGGGAAAAGAGGTGCGCTTGGCGGATTGACCGGGATGTGATTAATTTCAATCGTTCCCGCTGCGTTTTCGCCCTCCACAATAAAATAAATCAAACGAAGGCGCGTCATATCCACACCTTCCAGAGCTGAAACGGGAATGCGCCAGATTTTTTCCTCTCCAACCTGAATTCCGTCAAGATAAAAAGCCTTCTTGCGGTTTTCAGCATCCACAAATTCAATTTTGACCGCACTGCGGTCACCCTTAAGGCCAAAATTGAGATTTTTATATCCGCTTAAATCAACGGTCTCGATTTCCTGGGTTCCAAAATGATCAAAGGTCCACCCCCCGCCAGCCCAGCCTGCGTCGCGTGTGTCATATTGCACCTGAATGCCGCGATCCGTGAGCCCCACGCTTGAGACAGCACCTTCGGGTGAGATAGGTGCAAGACTTGGAAAATTAACACTTTGAATAATATTTTCAGGAAGCGACGTAATGTCTGCCGTGGTTAAATCCTGGGCAGCATGAATCACTGTCGAAATCGTGGTCCCTTCGCCGGGAGCCAAATTCACTTCGATCTGCCCGGTTTTGTTCTGCCCTTCCACAATAAAATAAGCCAGCCGGACATGCGCTAAATCAAGCCCTTCAAACTGCGAAGTCGAAATGGACCAGACCTGTTCTTCGTTTGTCTTGATTCCGGTCAAATACACGAAATCTTTTCGGTCCTGGGAATCGACAAGTTCAAATTTGATGGTGTCAAAATCTCCGCGCAAAGCAACGGTCAAATCAGAGATGCCTGTCAAGTTAACGCCGCCTGTCGGATCAAAACTAAAACCACCGCCGGCACAGCTTTCGTCTTTCGTTGAAACAAAAATAATGGCTCCGCGGTCCGTCTGCTGAATGTCCGTCATTTTTTCTTTCGGCGCCACAGTCACGCGCTGAATCCAGGGGCGATTTTCCAAATCAAAAGTGGACGGCATATTTTGAGGTGTAAGCGCCGGGTCAGGTGCAATAGTATCTGCGGACGCAGGCTGCAAAGGCGAATCCCCCTGTAAAAAAATCGTGCTGGTTTGGCTTGCTAAAGAAACTTGCGGATTTAAACTTTCACTTGTTTGAATTTGATCCGCCGGCGCTTCAGGCTGATAGACCTGAGGGGTTATTTGCAATTCTGCGGCTTCAAGAGGAAAGGACAAACAATTTAAAACCAACAACAAGGAAAGAAGGAATCTTCCCCCCGCTTTCTTCATTTTTATTTGATTTGTTTTCATGACCGCCTCCTTAAAGTTCATTTTTGAATCACACTGGGAGGAACTATACACACATTTAGAATATTTGTCAAATTAATTTGAAAATACTTCAAAATATCTTTTAAATCAACTTTATTTGTCATTTCCTCAAACTAGGGTATAATCCGTTCCGGAGGGTTGCTATGGAGGGTTTGGGCGGTAAAATCAAAGTCTTGCGGAAAAAACAGGGGCTTACCCTGATTGAAATGGGGGAAAAGGCGGAAATTGACCCAGCCACCTTAAGCCGGATTGAAAACGGAAAAATGCCGGGGACCCTGGATTCCCATCTTAAGATTGCCGAGGTCCTTGGGATACGCCTGCCTGAGCTGTACGAAGACGTTCTCACCGAGCAGGGAGAAGTCGAGGCTCAGGGAACAAAAGAAAAGGTTGAAACCTTTTCCCATTCAAGCGGCGCTGTGGCCCAACTTCTGACGGCGGCCGTGCTTCAAAAGAAAATGATGCCGATCCTTCTTAAAATCAAAAGTGGGGGCTACACTGAAAGCGAGGAATATCCCCTGCTGACAGAAAGGTTTATTTACGTCCTGAAAGGGGCTTTAGCGCTTTACCTTGGAAATGAGAAGCGGCTTTTGCGGGAAGGCGAATCTTTTTATTTTGGGGCTTCCCGGCCACATTATTTAAAGAACTCTTCAAAAAAAGAATGCCAGGTTCTGTCAGTAATTACACCGGTATCCCTATAAAGTTTAAAACCCGAATGAAAGCCGTGAAGGAGATTTTGTATGATTTCCAGCAATGAAAAACCTGTTGTTCTTATTTGCGATGATGAAAAGGGAGTGCGAGAATCCTTAAAAGTGATCCTTTCAGACCATTATGAAGTTTTGTTTGCTGAAAACGGACCTGACGCCCTTACGCTTCTTGAAAATAACAATGCCGAGGTTGTCTTACTGGATATCAAAATGCCGAAACTTCACGGCCTTGAAGTCTTGAAGAAAATAAAACAATTGAACCCGTCCCTGCCTGTGATTGTGGTGACCGGTTATCAGAGTGTGGAGCTTGCCCAGGAAGCGCTGAAGCTGGGGGCTTTGGATTATATCCCGAAGCCTTTTGAATCCCAGGTGCTTCTTAAAACCATCCGCGAAGCCCTGAGAAAATAAACGAAAAAATCAGCGCGGCGTTTTTTTTCTGAAGAGGAGATGAAAGGCCGCTCCCTTTCCGGGTTCGCTTTCGACCTGGATTTCTCCGCCGTGCTTCTGCACAATATGATGCACAATTGAAAGCCCCAGCCCAGTCCCTTTTTCCTTCGTCGTAAAAAAGGGGTCAAAGATATTTTTCTGGATGTCCTTAGAAACTGGCCTTTTGCACATTTTGATTATGAGACATTGTTTAATTCACTATGAGGTTCGCCAGGTCGCGGCAATTTCGTTTCGAGAGCCTGTTTGCAGGGATCGACGAAAAAATCGTTTCGGTCATCA
>Ga0247727_10000682_pt1 | contig 83224 bp, 66 predicted proteins | sample WisWelCaveWW1625_FD_202498 | JGI IMG/M metagenome (GOLD analysis project Ga0247727, IMG submission 202498) | Biofilm microbial communities from Wishing Well Cave, Virginia, United States - WW16-25 | ecosystem: Environmental > Aquatic > Deep subsurface > Groundwater > Cave microbial mat | place...
CGCTCGAGGTCTCGCCCCACGACCCGAAGGTCGTCTACCACGGCTCCCAGTACCTCCACCGCACGAGCGACGACGGCGTCACCTGGCAGACGATCAGCCCCGACCTCACCGCCAACGAGCCGGACAAGCAGGTGATCTCGGGCGAGCCCATCACGCGCGATATCACCGGCGAGGAAGTTCACAGCGCGCTCTATGCCGTCGAAGAGTCGCGGCTGGAGAAGGGCGTCATCTGGACCGGCTCGAGCGACGGCCTCGTGCACGTCACCCGCGATGGCGGAAAGACGTGGAAAAACGTGACACCGAAGGGGCTCGCCCCGGACGGCCGTGTCATGAACATCGAGGACTCGCCTCACCGCAGGGGCTCGGCCTACCTCGCGGTCTCGCGCCACCTCCTGGACGACTTCCGGCCCTACCTCTACGAGACGCGGGACTACGGAGCGACCTGGACGCGGCTCACGGATGGGACGAACGGCATCCCGGCCGATCACCCGACGCGCGCGATCCGGGAGGATCCCGCGCGCGCGGGCCTCCTCTACGCCGGGACCGAGTTCGGTGTCTTCGTCTCCTTCGACGGTGGCCAGCGCTGGCAGGCCCTCCAGCAGAACCTCCCGGCGACGCCGGTCACCGACATCCGCGTCCCGCGTGGGGACCTCGTCGTCTCGACGATGGGCCGCGCCTTGTGGATCCTGGACGACGTCTCACCCCTCCGGCAGCTCGCGGTGACGCGCGCGGACGGTGGGGCGAAACACACCGGCCCGCGTCTCTTCCCACCGCGGGAGGCGTACCGCCTGCGTTACTCGCCCTCGAGCGGCCGGCCGGACGTCCCGGAGTATCCCCCGGTGGCCGCCCGCATCGACTACGTCCTGGAGGCGGCGCCCGAGGCGGAGCTGAAGCTCGAGATTCTGGGCCCGCAGGGCACCGTCATCCGAGCGTTCTCGAGCGCGGCGCCGCCCGCCGCCGGGCCCGGTGAGAGGGCGGATGAGGAAGACGAGATGGGGGGGCCGCGCTTCGGGGCCCGCCTTCCCACACGTCTTCCAACGAAAGCGGGCATGAATCGCTTCCACTGGGACCTGCGCCACTCCGGCGCGTGGGACCGCCGTAACCCCGACGGCGGGCCGGGCGGGCCCTACGTGGCGCCCGGCCACTACCAGGCGCGGCTCAGCTCCGGCGGCTGGACCGAGACCCGGCCGCTCGTGGTCAAGATCGATCCGCGGGTCGCGGCCGACGGCGTGACGCAGGCCGACCTCGAGGAGCAGGCGCGCTTCAGCCTCGAGGTGCGCAACCTGACGAGTGACGCGCGCCGGCTGGCGGAGCGCTTGCGCCAAGCCCGAGAGAAGGCCGCGGGCGACGCGGCGGCCTCGGCCAAGCTCCAGCAGCTTCACGACCGGCTGGTCACGGCCCGCGGAGCCTACCCGCAGCCGATGCTCATCGACCAGATCGGAAACGTCGCGCGCATGGTCGACCAGGCCGACCAGAAGGTCGGCCGGGACGCCTACGCGCGGCTCGACGACCTATCGAAGGAGCTGCGCGGCCTCGAAACGGAAGCTCCATGAGCTTCCCTCGTTCGAGGATTCTTCAAAGCGGACCTCCAACCTGTGCGAGCCTTCCGCATCGTCGAGACGCCCGAGGAGATCGTCGCGCAACGGGCCTATGACGACTGCTTCGAGGGCCTGACCCCGCTCCGCTTCGTGATTCGCTCCACGCCGCCCATGTAGGGCCGCAGCGCCTCGGGCACGACGACCGAGCCGTCCTGCTGCTGGTAGTTCTCGAGCACGGCCACGAACGTGCGGCCCACCGCCAGCGCGCTGCCGTTGAGCGTGTGCAGGAAGCGCGGCTTGGCGCCGGGCTCCGGTCGGTACCGAAGCCCCGCACGCCGCGCCTGGAAATCAGTGCAGTTGGAGCAGGACGAGATCTCGCGGTAGGCCTGCTGCCCCGGCAGCCACACCTCGATGTCGTAGGTCTTCGCTGCCGAGAAGCCCATGTCCCCGGTCGACAGCACGACCACGCGGTACGGCAGCCCGAGCCGCTTCAGCACCTCTTCCGCGTCTGCCGTCATGCTCTCGAGCTCGGCCATCGACGACTCGGCCGCCGTCAGCTTCACCAGCTCGACCTTGTGGAACTGGTGCTGCCGAATCAGGCCGCGCACATCCTTGCCGTGGGAGCCCGCCTCCGAGCGGAAGCACGGCGTGAAGGCCACGTACTTCTTCGGCAGCTCCGTGGCCTCCAGGATCTCGTCCTTGTGCAGGTTCGTGAGCGGGACCTCGGCAGTCGGGATCAGGTACAGCTCGCGGTCGCCGGCCGAGGTCTTGAAGAGATCGCCCTCGAACTTCGGGAGCTGGCCCGTGCCGGTGAGCGTCTCGGCCGTGACCAGGTAGGGCGGGATCACCTCGGTGTAGCCGCGCGAGACCGAAAGCTCGAGCATGAACCGGATGAGCGCCCGCTCCAGTCGAGCGCCCTCCGCCCAGTAGACGGCGAAGCGCGCGCCGGAGACGCGCGCGGCGCGCTCGAAGTCGAGGATCCCGAGCTCGACGCCGAGGTCGGCGTGCCCGCGGGGCTCGAAGTCGAACGCGCGCGGCTCGCCCATGCGCCGGACTTCTTTGTTGTCCAGAGCGTCCTTTCCGACCGGGACGCTCGCGTCGGGCAGGTTCGGCACGACCAGCAGGAAGCGCTCGATCGCGCCCTTGACCTCATCGAGGCGCGCCTCGCCCAGCTTGATGCGTTCCGCGACGCCCTTCATCTCGGCCTTCAGCTCCGAGGCGTCTTGCTTCGCCTTGCCGCGCCGCGCGATCTCCTCGCCGGCGGTGCGCTGGCGGTGGCGGAGCTGTTCCGTCTCCTGGATCAGCGCGCGCCGCTCGCCGTCGAGCGTCCACGGATCGACGCCCTCGAGGCCGGGGAACGCCTGGATCGCCTCGAGGCCCTGGCCGCGAGCCGCGAGCGCGCCGAGCACGGTCTCGCGGTTGTCGACCACGAGCTTCAAGTCCAGCATGACCGCGCAGGATAGCATGGCGCTCGCGGGCGCTCCGGACGTGCGTGGTACGATTTCGGCGAATGACGACGACCCGGAAGATCCGCAAGGCCGTGTTTCCGGCCGCCGGTCTCGGGACGCGCTTCCTCCCGGCCACGAAGGCGCAGCCCAAGGAGATGCTGCCGCTCGTCGACAAGCCGATCATCCAGTACGTGATCGAGGAAGCGGTGGCCTCGGGTCTCACCTCGATCATCATCGTCACCGGCAAGGGCAAGAACGCGATCGAGGACCACTTCGACGTCTCCTACGATCTCGAGCGCCACCTGGCCGCGCGCGGCCAGACCGACCAGCTCGCGCAGGTGCGGGCCATTTCTAGCATGATCAGCGTCTCCTACGTGCGCCAGGGCGAGCAGCTCGGCCTCGGCCACGCGGTGCTGCAGGCGCGCGACCTCGTGGGTGACGAGCCTTTCGCGGTCATGCTCGGCGACGACATCATCGACGCAGCGGTGCCGTGCATGAAGCAGATGATCAACGTGTTCGAGAGCTATGGCGGGCCGGTGGTGGCGGTGCAGCAGGTGCCGCGGGCCGAGATCTCGGCTTACGGTGTGATCGACGGCGTGCCCGAGGGAGACGCCGGGCGGCTGTATCGCGTGCGCGACATGGTCGAGAAACCGAAAGCGGAGGAGGCGCCGAGCGACCTCGCCATCATCGGCCGCTACCTGCTCACGCCGGACATCTTCGAGGAGATCGAGCGCACCGAGCGCGGCAAGGGCGGCGAGATCCAGCTCACCGACGGCTTGCGCCGGCTCGCCGTGCAGCGGCCGCTCTACGGCTATCAGTTCACGGGCGTCCGGCACGACGCGGGCAACAAACTCGGCTTCCTGAAGGCCACCGTCGAGTTCGCGCTGAAGCGCGAAGACCTGGGCGCCCCCTTCCGTGAATACCTCAAGTCGCTGACGTTATAGGGGGGCACGGGGGGGCGATCAGCCCCCCCGCTTGGCCAGTCCACCAGTCCGTGCTCCCTCCCGCCGTTGTCCGTTCGTTCGTTCGTTCGCCGTTGGTTCGTTCGCCGTTGGTTCGTTCGCCGTTGGTTCGTTCGCCGTTGGTTCGTTCGTTCGTTCCCTCAGATCCGTTGGCTCGTTCCCCCCTCGACCTCTACCCGTCCTGGCCGTACCATCCGTACGGTCCATTCCCAACGGCGCGGGACCTGCGGAGGCACGCCTGGCGTTCCAGACCACGAACTGGAGCCTGATCGTCCGGGCGACCGGCGGCTCGACGACGGAGGCGCGAGCGGCGCTCGCCGGCCTGTTCGAGACGTACTGGCCGCCCGTCTACGCCTTCATCCGGCGTCGCGGGCTCTCGCCCGCCGACGCGGAGGACCTGACCCAGTCCTATTTCGCCCGCTTCTTCGAAAAGGACTACCTCAGCGACTTCCGCCCGGAGGCCGGCCGTTTCCGGACCTTCCTGCGCGCCTCGATCTCGCACTTCCTGGCCAACGAGTGGGACCGCGAGCGGGCCCTGAAGCGGGGTGGAGGCGTGGTCCAGGTCTCGTTCGACGCGGCGACCGCCGAGGAACGCCTGCGTCTCGAGCCGGTCGACCGGCTCACGCCGGAGACCATCTTCGAGCGGACCTGGGCTGCGGCCTTGCTCGCCCGCTGCCTGGATCGCTTGCGCCAGGAGCAAGAGGCCTCCGGAGTGAAGCAGCGCTTCCAGAGGCTCAAGACATTCCTGGCAAGCGACGGGACGGACACGGACTACGCGGCGGTCGCCCGCGAGCTCGGCCTCAGCGACGCGACGCTGCGCGTCACGGTGCATCGCCTGCGCCGGCGTTTCGCAGCCGTGGTGCGGGAGGAGGTGACCCACACGGTCGCCGATCCCGCGGACGTCGACCCCGAGATCCGCTGGATGCTCGAGACGCTGCGGGGCAGCGGGTGAGGCCGGGGGAGGTGTCATGACGGGGTCGGCCAGCTCTCGGGCATGCCCCACGTGCGGGTCCGATCTGTCCGGAGCCGCCGCCGTCGAAGACCTCTGCTCGGCCTGCTTGCTGTCGCTGGCTTTGTCGCAGGACGCGATCCCGACCGCGGCCGGACACGATCCCGGGCGCGAGACGGCGGGGCGCGGCTCGCGTCCGGGCACGCGCCCGCGAACCTTGAGCCCGATCGGAACCGGCGTCGTGGCGCCGGCGTGGGCCATGCCGGCCGAGCTGCTGCGCCAGGCCGCGCGAAGGCTGCGGCTGGCGGCGTTCGGTGTGGCGCTCGGCTTCGCCGTCAGCATCGTCATCAACAACATGAACGAGGCCTTGGGCTGGCACGCGTTCGCTCATCTCGCGTACAAAAACGTGCTGCACGCCGTCATCGTCGGCGTGTCCGCGGCGATGGTCTGGTTGACCCATTCGGGGCGCCTGGTGCCCGCGCGCCTGCTGCGCGTGAGCCTCGGCTACGAGGTCGCGGTGGCGCTCGCGATCTCTCTCGGCGACCACATGGAGCCGATCAGCCCGGACGTCACGCTCACCTCGATCTCCTGGCTGTGCGTGTGGATCGTGATCTTCCCGCTGGTCGTGCCCGCCTCGCCACGCTGGGCGCTCGCCGCCGGGTTGGCCGCGGCATCGACCTGGCCGCTCGCCTACTTCGTGGGCCAGGCGCTCGGCAACCCGGCAGCGCCGCCCTACGTGCTGCTCATGAACTCGCTCGAGGCCTACGTGGCGGCGGCGCTCGCGATGTTCTCGACGGTCGTGATCCGCAGCCTGCAGGAGCTCGGCTGCTATCAGCTCGTCGAGAAGCTCGACCACGGCCGCATGGGCGAGATCTGGCGCGCCCGGCACCGCATGCTCGCCCGGCCGGTGGCGGTCAAGCTGATCCGGCCCGAGCTGCTCGGCGTCAAGTCGCCGGTCGAGGCGGCGGCTCTGGTCGCCCGCTTCCAGCGCGAGGCCGAGGCGACCGCGGCGCTGCACTCCGCGCACACGGTGTCGCTCCACGATTTCGGCGTGACGCCGGAGGGCGCGTTCTATTACGTGATGGAGCTGCTCGACGGGCTCGACCTGGACACGCTCGTGCGCCGGTTCGGGCCGCTGCCGCCGGAGCGCGCGATTCACCTGCTGATCCAGGCCTGCGACTCGCTGGCCGAGGCGCACGCGACCGGCCTCATCCACCGCGACGTCAAGCCCGCGAACATCCTCGCCTGCCACTGGGGACTCAAGTGGGACTTCGTGAAGGTGCTGGACTTCGGCCTGGTCAAGACCGCCTGGAGCATGGGAGACGACCAGCAGCTGACCTCCGAGGGCACGATCACCGGGACACCCGCCTACATGGCGCCGGAGGCCGCGCTCGGGGGACAGGCGCTCGACGCGCGCGTGGACCTCTACGGGCTCGGCTGCGTCGCCTACTGGCTGCTGACCGGCGAGCGCGTCTTCGTCGGACGAACGCCCGTCGAGGTCCTGCTGCACCACGTCAAGACACCCCCGGTCCCGCCTTCGGAGCGGACGAGACGGCCAATCCCCGCGTCGCTCGAGGCGCTCGTGCTCGCGTGCCTCGCCAAGGACCCCGACGAGCGCCCCGTGTCCGCCGAGTGGCTGGCGGCTCGCCTGGCCGAGTGCGAGACCGCGGGGGACTGGACGCCCGCGCGAGCACACGAATGGTGGGACACGATCAGGACCGGAGCCGCGACGGCCGCGGCGAGGGGCGACGAGACACGCACGTCGATGACCCCACCGACGCCCTGAACACCTCGTCCGCGATCTGCCCGAAGGATCGGAAGCGATCCTCGCCTCTGCATGAAGGATCGGGCGCCACGCCGTTTCCGGGCGGCGTTGGCCAGGCCGGGCTACTTCTTGTGGGTGCCGATGGAGGAGGCGGAGGTCTTGCTATCGGTGGAAGACGTACCGGAAGAAGCGGCCTTCGACGCGGCGGACGAGCCGGCGTCTTTGCTGCCGGTTTCCTTGCCGCCGGTTTCCTTGCCGCCGGTTTCCTTGCCGCCGGTTTCCTTGCCGCCGGTTTCCTTGCCGCCGGTTTCCTTACCACCGGTGTCTTTGCCACCGGTGTCGCTGCCGCCCTTGTCCGTGCTGTCGCCGTCCTGCTTGCCGGCCGCTTCGCCGCCCGTCGACTTGCGTGCGTAGTCGGTGATGTACCAGCCCGATCCCTTGAACTGGATCGCGGGAGCGGAGATCAGCTTCTCGATGGGGCCGCCGCAGGTCGGGCAGGCCGCGAGCGGCGGGTCGGAGAACTTCCTCACCAGCTCGAAGGTTCCATCCTGGGGGCACTGGTACTCGTAGAGCGGCAACTTTAGCGACCTCCCAAAACTCTTTCTTAGCACCCAGCAGCCGGGGCGGTCAAAACCCGGGCGTTTCAGTGGACCTCGGCCCAGCTCCGGCCGAGGCGGGCGTCGGCGACGAGCGGGACATCGAGCTTGAGCGCCCCCTCCATCACCTGCTTGACCAGGCGCTTCGCCTCGTCGGCCTCGGCCTCCGGGACCTCGAGCAGCAGCTCGTCATGGATCTGCAGGATCAGCCGCGAGCGCAGCTTTCGCTCCGCGAGCTCACGGTGCAGGTCGATCATGGCGCGCTTGATCAGGTCCGCCGCCGAGCCCTGCACCGGCGTGTTCATGGCCTGGCGCTCCGCCTCCATCCGCACCGGCACGTTCTTCGAGCGCAGGTCGGGCAGCCGCCGGAGCCGCCCCAGCAGCGTCCGCACCTGGCCGGTCTCGCGCGCGCGAGCAATCGTCTCGTCGATGAAGGCGCGCACCTTCGGGTAGCGCGCGAAGTAGGCCTCGATGAACTCCGCCGCCTCGCCGCGCGAGACGCCGATGTCCTTCGCCAGCGTGAAGGCGGTCTTCCCGTAGAGCAGCGCGTAGTTGACCATCTTGGAGATGCGGCGCTGCTCGTCCGGGGGCACCGCCGAGAGCGGCCCGAAGATCTCGCGCGAGGTGCGGTCGTGCACGTCCTGGCCGCGCTCGAACGTGTCGATCAGGATCGGGTCGCCCGACAGGTGCGCGAGCACGCGCAGCTCGATCTGGCTGTAGTCGGCCGAGAGCAGCAGGTGGCCCGGCTCGGCCACGAACGCCTCGCGGATGCGGCGGCCCTCGGGGGTGCGGATCGGGATGTTCTGCAGGTTCGGGTCGGTGGCGGAGAGCCGCCCGGTGGCCGCGACCGCCTGGTTGAAGGTCGCGTGGATGCGGCCGGTCTCGGGGTGGACGAGCTCCGACAGCGCGTCGACGTAGGTGGACTTGAGCTTCTGCACCGAACGGTAGTCCAGGATCTTGCGCGGCAGGTCGTGGACGAGCGCCAGCTCCTCGAGCACGTCCTCGGCGGTGGAGGCGGCGCGCGTCTTGGCGGTCTTCTTGCCGCTCTTCATCGAGAGGCGGTCGAACAGCACCTCGCGAAGCTGTACCGGGGAGTTGATGTTGAACTCGCCCTTGGCCAGCGCGTGGATCTCGGTCGTCAGCGTCTGGAGCTGCCGTTCCATGTCGCGGCTCATGCGCGCGAGCAGCGCGGCATCGACCTTGACGCCGGCCCGCTCCATGTCGGCGAGCACGGCGACGAGCGGCATCTCCATCGTTTCGTAGATCGTGCGCAGGCCCTCGGCCTCGAGCCTTTCGCTCATCGGCTTCTCGAGCCGCAGCACCAGCTCGGCCTCGGCACCCGCGGAGCGGGAGGTGGGATCGGCCGCGGCGTCCGGCGCCGCGATGCCATCGGTGCCGGGGGCGCGCCGCTCTCCGAGGTGCTCCATGGCGACGTCCTCGAGGGCGTAGGCCCTGCGACCGGGGTCGAGCAGATAAGACGCGAGCAGCGTGTCGAACGACAGGCCCGCCACGCGCACGCCCAGCCGCTGCAGCACGACGCGGTCGCGCTTGGCGTGCGCCGAGACCTTCTGCACGGCGGGGTCTTCGAGCAGCGGGCGCAAGACCGCCATCGCCTCGGTGATCGCCAGCGTCTCCGGCAGGTCGATCTTCGAGTGGCCGAGTGGGACGTAGGCCGAGTGCCCCGGCGCCCACGAGACGGCCAGGCCGAGCGGATGGGCCCGCATCGCCTGCGGGCCCGTCACCACGACGCCGACTGCTACGCGGCCCGATGTGCGCGCCTCCGCTACGACGGCCTCGATCTCGGCTCGCGTGACGGCCATGCGGTGGGCGGCCGCTTCGGCCGTCAGCTCCGGCGCGTACTCGCGGGCGAGCACCTGAAACTCGAGCTCCTTGAAGAGCGCGTGCGCGGTGGACACGTCGGGACCCGCGAGCCGCAGCGCGGGCAGCTCCAGCTCGACCGGGACGTCCTCGCGCAGCGTGACGAGCTGCTTGGAGAGCAGGGCCTCGGCGCGGTGGGCCTTGAGCCCCTCGCGATAGGCCGCTCGCTTCACCTTGTCGGCGTTTTCCAGCACGGCCTCGAGCGGTCCGAACTCGCGGACCAGGTCGCGCGCGCCCTTGTCCCCGATCCCCGCGACGCCCGGCACGTTGTCCACCGAGTCCCCGACGAGGGCCAGCACGTCCACGATCCGCTCGGGTGGGACGCCCCATTTCTCAAGGACCGCGCGGCGGTCGAAGCTCGTGGCGCCGCTGCCTTCACGTCCAGGGTTCAGCACACGCACGTGGTCCGCGACGAGCTGCAGCAGGTCCTTGTCGGCCGACACGACCACGACGTCCAGGCCCTGCTCGACCGCCTGCCGGGAGAGCGTCGCGATCACGTCGTCGGCTTCGAAGCCCGCGACCTCGATCACCGGCATGCGCAGCGCCCCGCACACGCGCCGGATGTACGGCAACTGCAGCGCGAGGTCCTTGTCCATCGGCGGGCGGTTGGCCTTGTACTCCGCGTAGTCGTCATGGCGGAACGTGCGGCCGGGGGGATCGAAGACGACGGCCATGTGCTCCGGCTGCTCGTCCTGGAGCAGCTTGCGCAGCATCGTGGTGAAGCCGTAGGTCGCGTTCGTGGGCAGCCCCTTGCTCGTGGCGAGGCCGCGGATCGCGTGGAACGCGCGGTGGAACTGGCCGGATCCGTCCACGAGATAGAGGCACGCGCCGCGGGACATGGGGCGACGATTCTAAGGCTAGAATCCACCGCCATGCTCCCGCGTCTCGCGGCCGTGCTGCTCGCCGCCACCGCGTTGCGCGGCTGCACCAGCTACGAGTACGAGCACGAGATCTGGCTGCGGGTGGACGGGTCGGGCAGCGTGAACGTCACCGGCCGGCCCGCTCTCTGGACTGCCTTCAAGGGCCTGCCGCTCGATCCGAAGGGCGACCCCGACGCCGCGAAGCGGGCGGCGCGCGAGCTCTTCGAGCGCTCCGGCCTGGAGGTCAGGCGCGTGACGCTCACCACGCGACGCGGCCAGCCCTACCTGTTCGTGTCCGCGGACTTCCGTGACGTGAACCGCATCTCGTACACCCCGGCCTTTCCGGATTTGCGGGTGGGCCTCCGGCGCGAGGCCGGTCGCCTGCAGCTCGACGGGAGCTGGCAGCGGCCGATCGAAGCGCTGCCGGGAGGGGAGGAGGACAAGGACGGTCTGATGGCCGTGCGCTTCCACCTGCCGAGCAAGGTCTACGGCCATCGGCGCGCGGCGGACGGTGTCGAGCGCGGCAACATCCTGGGTTGGCGGCAGGAGACCAAAGCCGCGCTCGACGGCGGGCGCCTGGAGCTCGGCGCCGAGATGGACGAGCGCAGCATCCTGTTCTCGACCGTGATGCTGTTCGCCGGGGCCGTGGTGCTGGCCGTGCTGCTGCTGGCCCTGGGCCTGTGGGCCGTGGTGCGACGCGGGCGCCGGGACCTCGCGCGCTCCGGCTGAGGCCGCGCGCCCCACGGCGCGGCGTATAATCGGTTTCCGCGCGAGGGTCTCCATGAACGTCAAGCTCTCATTTGGCCCCGTCTCCCGCTGCTCATTCGACCTGCTCGCCGTGGTGCTCGACGACGACAAGACGCTGCACGCGATCGACGACGCGCGGATCGCCGGGCACGTCCAGCACGCCGCCGCGGCCTTCCGCGACAAGAGCCTCAAACGCGAGTACTACGCGACGCTCCCGGACGGGTCGCCGGCGAAGGCCGTGGTGGTGTACTGGAGCCCGCAGCTCAAGGCCTTCAACCTCTGGGAGAACCTGAAGACCTTCGCGGCGCGCGCGCTGCGACTGGCCCGCGACTACCACCTGCCGCGGGTGGGGCTCGTGCTCAACACCGGCGAGGCGGCCCCGCTCGTGGGCAAGGCGGTCGAGGGCGCCGTGCTCGGAGCCTACGTCTTCGACCGCTACCGCCAGGAGAAGGACGAGTTCTTCGCGAAGGAGGCCTCGCTCACGATCCTGACCCATCCCGACCACCAGGCCGACGCCGAGGCGCGCCGCGCACGCTACTCGTGGGTCTCCGAGAACGTGAACCGCGCACGCGACCTGATCAACGAGCCGGCCAACGTCGTGAATCCGGAAGTGATCGCCGCCACGGCCGGCGAGATCGGGCGCGAGGTGGAGCTGGAGGTCGAGGTGCTCGACCCGACCGCGCTCAAGGCGAAGGGCTACCCGGGCATCCTGCACGTCGGCGCCGGCAGCCAGCACTCGGGTCGCATGGTGGTGCTGCGTCACGTGCCGCGCAAGGCCTCGCAAGAGACGATCGCGCTCGTCGGCAAGGGCATCACTTTCGATTCGGGTGGCATCAGCCTGAAGCCGGGCGACAAGATGTGGGAGATGAAGGGCGACATGGCCGGCGCCGCGGCCGTGCTGTACGCGATGCGCGCGCTCGGCAAGATCCGGCCCGACGTCAAGGTGATCGGCATCCTCTGCTGCGCCGAGAACATGCCCGATGCGAATGCGCAGCGTCCCGGCGACATCTTCGTGGCGAAGAACGGCAAGTCGGTGATGGTCGACAACACCGACGCAGAGGGGCGCCTCGTGCTCATCGACGGCTTCGCGCGCGCCGGCGAGGAGCAGGCGACCCACGTCGTCGATATCGCGACGCTGACGGGCGCCGTGGTCCGCGCTCTGGGCCCGAGCGTCGCGGGTGTCATGGGCACCAACGCGGGGCTGGTGAGGCGCGTGATCCGCTCCGGCGAGCACCAAGGAGAGCCCTTCTGGGAGCTTCCGCTCGTCGAGGAGTACAAGGACTCACTCAAGACCCCCTACGCCGACCTCAACAACATCGCGGCGGGCGGGCTGGCCGGGGCGATCACGGCCGGTCTCTTCCTGCGCGAGTTCGTGCCACCGGGCGCCGCCTGGGCGCACCTCGACATCGCGGGTCCGATGTTCAAGGAGAAGGAGTGGAAGTACTTCGACGCCGGGGCGATCGGCTTCGGCGTGAAAACGCTCGTGGACCTCTGCGAGCGCTTCCGGGAACCGCAGGCATAGCCGCGCCGGGGGGCTAGCGGGGGGCGGGATGCCCCCCCTATTGGCTCAGTCCAGTCGGTCGTGTACGTCCGTTGTTCCGTTTCTGCCCTCGGCAGCCCCAGGGGAATCTCGGAGCGTCCACCGGCGGCGGCCGGTCGCTCGCCGATAGTCGCGGAACGGCGCGGCGCAACGGCCCGTAGCCTTTCGCGAAGACGGTCCGGTCTCACGGGCGTGGACAGCAGCGGGGGCATACATGGTCAGAGTCGACGGCAACGGCAACAGTCAGGGGCTGATCCGCGCGCGCGGGCTCGACAAGAGCTACAAGCGCGGCGGCGAGGAGATCCACGTCCTCCAGGGGCTCAGCCTGGACGTGGACGCGGGCGAGTTCATCGCCTTCATGGGCCCGAGCGGCTCGGGCAAGACCACGATACTGAACCTGCTGGGGGGCCTGGACGTCCCGTCGGCCGGTACCGTGACCGTGGCCGGAGACGAGATCACCGCGATGTCTCGCCGCAAGCTCACCACGTGGCGCGCGCGCCATGTGGGCTTCGTGTTCCAGGCCTACAACCTGATCCCGGTGCTCTCGGCCTACCGGAACGTCGAGCTGCCGCTGCTGCTCACGCCGCTCTCGCGTAGCGAGCGAAACAGCCACGTCGAGGGAGCGCTCCGGATCGTGGGCCTTCAGGACCGCATGCACCACTTCCCGCGCCAGCTCTCGGGCGGGCAGGAGCAGCGCGTGGCGATCGCGCGCGCGATCGTGGCCGACCCCACCTTTCTGCTGTGCGACGAGCCCACCGGCGACCTCGACCGCAGGAGCGCCGAGGAGATCCTGGACCTGCTGTCGCTGCTCGTGTCGGAGCGCGGCAAGACGATCCTGATGGTGACCCACGACCCGCGCGCGGCCGAGCGGGCGAGCGCGCTGCTGCACCTCGACAAGGGCGTGCTGATCGAGGCGGAGCAAGGGCGCGAGGCGCCGCGGGCGGCCGGGGTGAGCGCATGAGATTTCTGCCGCTGCTGCTCGCCAACCTGCGGCGCAAGAAGATCCGCACCGCGCTCACGATCGGCTCGTTCGCCGTGGCGCTGCTGCTGTTCGGCCTGCTGGCCGGCGTGCGCGCCGGCTTCCGCCAGGGGGTCGACGTCGCCGGGGTGGACCGCCTGGTCGTGATCGGCCGCACCGGAGTGATCCAGCCGCTGCCGCTTCCGTATCGGGAGCGGATCCGCCGCATCGCCGGCGTGAAGGACGTCACGCACGCCACCTGGTTCGGGGGGGTCTACCAGGATCCGAAGAACTTCTTCGCGCAGTTCGTGGTCGAGCCGGAAGAATGGCGGCGGATGTACCCCGAGTACCGGGTGCACGAAGACCAGTGGCGAGACTTCCTAGCCGATCGCCGCGGCGTCGTGGTCGGCGTCAAGCTCGCCGATCGCTTCGGCTGGAAGATCGGCGACCGCGTTCCGCTCAAGTCACCCGGTTTCATTGGCGGCACCGTGTGGGAGTTTGACGTGCGCGCGATCTATCGCGGCACGCGGCCGCAGGACGACGAGGGGCAGCTCTGGTTCCAGCACGCATACTTCTACGAGAAGGCACCGCGCTTCTGGCAGGGGCGGGTGGGCTGGTACGTCGTTCGCGTCGCCGAGGCGAACGACGCGCTACGGGTGACCAAGGCGATCGACGACGAGTTCGCCAACTCCGCCTCGGAGACGCGCACGCAGACCGAGTCGGCGTTCGCCGCGTCGTTCATGAAGCAGATGGGCAACATCGAGTTCCTGATCCTGGCGATCGGCTCGATCGTGTTCTTCACGCTGCTGCTGGTCACCGGCAACACCATGGCGATCGCCGTGCGCGAACGCACCGGCGAGCTGGCGGTGCTGAAGACGATCGGCTACTCGGACCTTTTCGTGCTCGGCCTGGTGCTCTGCGAGTCGGCCCTGATCGCGTGCGCGGGGGGTGCCGTGGGTCTCTCGCTCGCTCGCACGGTGGCCACGCGCGACATCACGGGCGGGATCATCCCGATCTACCTTTCCGGGGGCACGCTCGCCGCCGGTGCGGCCGTAGCGCTCGGAACTGGCCTGCTCTCGGGCTTCCTGCCGGCGGTCGCTGCCATGCGCCTCCACATCGTGGACGCGCTGCGGAGGGTCTGAGGATGGCGATCCCGGTCTCCTACAACCTGCTGAGCGCCCGCGAGCGCTGGACGTCGTCGGTCGTGGCGGTGCTCGGGATCGCCGGCACCGTCGCGGTGTTCGTGGCGATGCTCGCGCTCGCCCGCGGCTTCAAGGCGACGCTCACCTCCTCGGGCCTGCCCGAGAACGCGCTCGTCCAGCGCGCCGGGTCGGACAACGAGATGACCAGCGCCCTGCGGATCGAGGACGTGCGGCTCGTCGAAGACGCGACGCAGGTGGCGCGCGACACCTCGGGCCCGCTCGTGAGCCCCGAGGTGGTCGTGATCGTGGCGCTGCCGTTGCGCGCGACCGGCACCGACGCCAACGTGCAGGTACGCGGGGTACGGTCACGCGTGCTCCAGGTGCGCCAGAACGTGCGGCTCGTGGAGGGGCGCTTTCTCACGCCCGGCCTCGCGGAGGCCGTTGTCGGCAAGGGTGCTCGCGACGCCTACGCGGGCCTCGAGCTCGGCTCCAGCGTGCGGATCGGAGCCGGGACCTGGACGATCGTGGGAGCCATCGACGGCAAGGGCACGGCCTTCGACTCCGAGATCTGGGCCGACGCGGCGATCCTGAACGGCTTCTACCAGCGCCCCCCGAACATCTTCCAGTCGGCGGCCGTGCGCCTGCGCTCGGTGGACGACTTCACGGCCTTCGAGGCGGCGCTCGAGGGCGACCCCCGCTTGAACGTCCAGGTGCTGCGTGAGCGCGCCTACTACGAGAAGCAGTCGCAGGTCGTCACGACGTTGATCACGGTGCTCGGCAGCCTGATCGCGGGGGTGATGGCCCTCGGCGCCGTGTTCGGGGCGCTCAACACGATGTACTCGGCCGTCTCGGAACGCTCGCGCGAGATCGCGGTGCTGCGCGCGATCGGCTTCGGCGGCGGCGCCATCGTGCTCTCGTTCTTCGTGGAAGCGCTGCTGATCGCCTTCGTGGGCGGTGTCTTGGGCTGCCTCGCCGCCCTGCCCGTGAACGGCATCACGACCGGCACGATCAACTGGCAGACCTTCTCGCACCTGGCCTTCGCCTTCCGCATCACGCCCGACCTGCTGTTCCTGGGCATGCTCTTCGCGCTCGTGATGGGCGCCCTCGGCGGCCTGCCCCCCGCGATCCGCGCCGCCCGCGCCAACGTGGCCCACACCCTGCGGGCGTTGTGACGCTGGGCATAGAATCGGGGTAGCCGTCGTCCCCACTGGCCAGGAGGGTGTCCCATGAAGACTCGCGTCGCGATCGTCGGTCTAGCGTTGTTTGCAGCCGGCGGAGCCGGCGCACCTGGAGGGAGCCCCTCCTCGGGAGCCGGCGGGACGAGCCGCCTCGGCCCCGCCATCGCCTTCGAGGCGCAGGGTCCCTCGCGGTTCGCGTCTCGTGGCCGGGGCTTCGCCGTCTCGTTGACGGCGGAAGGGATCGAGCTCTTACTCGATCGGCCAGCCAGCACGTCCGCGCATATCCGGATGAACCTCGAGGCCGGCAACGGCGAGCCGAGGCTCGAGGCTCTCGAGCCCCTGGTCGGCAAGGTCCACCACTTCGTCGGGAGCGACCCGGCCCAGTGGCGGACCAACGTTGCGACCTACGGCCGGGTCCGATACCGCGAGGCCTACGCGGGAATCGACCTCGAGGTCTATGGCCGCGACGGCACGCTCGAGTACGACTTCGTCGTCGCTCCGGGCGCCGATCCTCGCACGATCGGGCTGAGGCTCGAAGGCGCGGAGCGGATCGAGATCGACCGGCACGGAAACGTGCTGCTCCACGCTGGCGGTGGAACCCTGCGGCAGAACAAACCCGTGTTGTTCCAGGAAACCCCGCAGGGCCGGAGACCGGTCGACGGAGGCTACGCACTCGCGGGAGACCGAGTGGTTCGCTTCGAGGTGGGGGATTACGATCGCTCGCTCCCGCTGGTGATCGACCCGGTGCTGAGCTACTCGACGTACCTCGGGGGGAGCTCGTTCGAGTTCGGAGGAGGCGTCGCGGTCGACGGGTCCGGCAATGCTCACGTGGCCGGGCAGACGCTGTCTTCCGACTTCCCGACGCTGGTTCCGCTTCAGGGCAGCTTCGGCGGAGACCGCGACGCGGTCGTCAGCAAGTTCGACGCGTCGGGCAATCTGCTCTGGTCGACGTACTTCGGCGGAAGCGGGCGCGACATCGGGTTCCACGTCGCGATCGACCCTGGGGGCAACGTCTACGTGAGCGGCTTCACGAACTCTACGAACTTCCCGGTCGCGAACCCGGTTCAGGCAAGCTACTCGGGCTCGACGGACGGGTTCGTCTTCAAGCTGAGCCCGGACGGATCCAACTTGCTCTTCTCCAGCTATCTGGGCGGAACCGCGAGCGACAGCGCCGGGTCGATGGTCGCGGACGCCCAGGGTCGGCTCTTCGTCGTCGGCACCACGTCTTCGGCCGATTTCCCCACGGCGAACGCGATCCAGGCCGCACGGAACGGCCCGTCGGATGGCTTCCTCGCCCGGCTGGACACCTGACGCCGTCGATTCTTCTCGCCACCTACCTGGGTGGCGGCGGTCAGGACGGGATCTCGGACCTGGCTCTTGATTTCCTGGGCGCGGTCTACCTCACGGGTTTCACCGACTCCACGGATTTTCCGACGACGCCTCTCGCGTTCCAGACGACGGCGCCGGGAGGGCCGCCCCCTTCGCCTTTTGTATTGGGGGGCGACGGCTTCGTGGCGAAGCTCGATCGGACGGCCAGCTCGATCGTGTACGCGAGCTACCTGGGCGGCACGCAGGCCGATCGCGCCCGGAGCATTGCCGTCGATCTTTTCGGTCAGGCGTACGTGACGGGAGATACCGTGTCGCCGAACTTTCCGGTGACGCCGGGCGCCTATCAGACGACGTACAGCGCCGGGCCCCAGGGACGGGCCTTCTACGGTGGGGACGCTTTCGTCGCGAAGTTCAACCGCTTCGGGTCGGGTCTGGTCTACGCCACCTATCTCGGCGGGAGCGAGGAGGACATGGGCGGCGACCTCGCCGTCGACCTGATCGGGAGCGCGTACGTCCTCGGAAGCACCAGCTCCCCCGACCTTCCCACCACGGCCAACGCGCTCCAGTCGGCGATCGGCGGGGGGACGTGCATCTTGAACCCGACGTTCAGCTGGCCGTGTCGCGACATCTTCGTCGTCAAGCTGAATCTCTTCGGTAGCGGCGCACCGTTCGCGACCTACCTGGGCGGAGGCGAGGACGACTTTCACGCCATCCTAGCCCGGCCGCCGGTCTTCTTCGAGCCACCGGGGCAGAGGACCGTCTTCGTGTCCGGGACGACCTGCTCGGTCGATTTCCCGACGGCGGGTGCGTTCCAGGGTTCGCTCGGCGGGGCCTGCGATACTTTCTTCGCGCGGGTGAGCCAGATCCCCTGAGGGCCTCTACCACCACGCGACGATGCGCAGCGGGCCGCCCGTGCCGCCGCGGATCTTCATCGGAAGCGCCGCCACGACGAAGTCCTTGGCGGGAACCCGGTCCAGGCTGGCCACGTTCTCGAAGACGGGTACGTTGGCTTCGAACAGGATCACGTGGCTTTCGAACAACGTCGACTGCCCGTAGTCGATGCTGGGGGTGTCGAGGCCGATGGCCTTGACCGTCCGTTCGCGCACGAGCCAGCGGGCGGCGTCTTTGTGCAGGCCCGGGAAGTGGAGCTCGGGCACGGCCTCGGGTCCCATGCGCGAAGTCCCGAGATAGGCCGCTCGATCGCCCCAGCGTTCGGCCCAGCCGGTCTGCAGCAGCACGATGGCTCCCGCGGGGATCCGGCCATGCCGGCGTTCCCACGCGGTGAGGTCCTCGACCCCGATCCGATAGTCGCGGTCCTTCGCGCACTTGCCGCTGACGTCCACACGTATGCCGACCCCGATGAGCTGCTCGAGCGGGATCGCATCGGCGGTCCTGCGGCCCTCGAAGAAGTGGATCGGCGCGTCGAGGTGGGTGCCGCCGTGCTCGGCGGCACAGAAGCGGTTCGCGGCATAGAAGTAGCCCTGGTCCGTGACGCCGTGGGCGACTCGCTCCAGCACGAACCCGCCGGCGGTGGGCCAGTAGATCGTGTCCGCGTCGAAGGCATGCGTGAGGTCGACGATCGTGCCGGGCAGCACGGGCGGCCGCGCCGGAGCCGGGCTCGTCAGCGCGCCGGCCGAGACGGCGAGGAGCGCCGCCGCCAGGAAAGAGCGGATCGCGGTTCGCATCATCGGTCAGTATCGCGAGAGGCGGCCAGTGCTCGGCTCAACGGTGGCTCGGCGACGGGAAGATCCGGAATCGCTGGCGGCCGCGGATGCGGTATGTCTGGAAATCGTCGTGGTCGATGGTATAGACGCTGGACAGCGACTCGCGCTCGGCCAGATGAACCAGCGTCGCGTCGGCGAAGTCCATCGGCCGATCACGATATCGGTTCATGAGCATCTCCAGCGAGGGAAGGTCGGCGTCGTCGATCGGGGCCACCGTCAGCGCCCCTGAGCGGGCGAAGGCCCAGGCCGCCTGCGTTTCGCGGGCGTCGTCCCCCACGAGATGGAACAGTTCCGTGAGCACGGCTTCGGTGGTCACGAGCGGCAGGAACAGTGCCTCGAAGGCGTCACGACAACGCGCGTGCCAGCGGTCCTTGCGGTCCAGATAAGCGAGCAGCGCGCCGGTGTCCGCGAGCGCCCTAGCCCGCAAGGCGCACTTGTCGCAGTTTCCGGCGCACCAGCACCCTGGCCTGTTCGGCGCGGTGAGCTCTGCTCCCGACGATGCAACCCGCGAAACGGGCGGCCTTGACGTGGAGCTCCTGCTGCGCCGCGAGGTCAGTTCCGGACTCCGTGCGGCCCGCCATGTACTCCCGAACGATCTCCTCGAGAAGGCGCGAGACGGGACGCCGCTCGCGCCGCCCCGCCTCCTCGAGGCTCGCCTTGAGGGCCGGGGAGACGCGCCAACTGTAGACCTCGCTCCTGCCGCGCTTCATGTACGACACTGTAGTGCATTCCGCTCCGCGCCGTCAATGACTCGACGATGGCCCCAGGGTTACTGGCTCAAATGGCTTGACAGGTGGCTGCGCGTCGCGCCCTCGGTTCTCGGGACTATTCGCGCCGCAGGGCCTCCACCGGATCGAGGCCGGCGGCGTGCCAGGCGGGGTAGAAGCCGAAGCCGATCCCGATGCCGAGCGCCACCACCAGCGCCACGACCAGCATCAGCGGATGGACGGCCGTCGGCCAGCCGGCGAAGGCCTGGATCAGGATCGCGCCCACGAGGCCGAGCGCGCTGCCGAGGAGCCCACCGGTCACGGTGAGCAGCGAGCTCTCGACCAGGAACTGGGCCGCCACGTCGCGGCGGCGGGCTCCGAGCGCGCGGCGCACGCCCACCTCGCGGGTGCGCTCGGCGACGCTCGCGAGCATGATGTTCATGATCCCGATCCCGCCCACGAGCAGGCTGATGGCGGCGACGGCGCCGGTCACGACGTTGAAGACGCGCTGCGTGCGTTCGCGCTGGCGCAGGATCTCGCGCGGGACCACGACCTCGGGGGCCGCGCCGGTCGTGCGGCGCACGAGCGCCTGCGCCACAACCGCGGCGCTCACCACCGCCTCCGGGGCCGCGAGTCTGAACACGATCTCGTCGACGCCGTCCGCTTGGCGGCTCGCGCCGCGATCGAGCGCGGGCAGCGGGACGATGACGGCGCGGTTCAGGTCACGCGCGCGGATCGCGGTGCCTCGGGCCCGCGGCGAGGCCCGCTCCTGCAGGACTCCGATCACGCGGTACCAGTCGCCGGCCAGACGCACGCTCTCGCCGAGCGGGCTCTCGAGCGGGTAGAGCGCCCGCACCACGGAAGCCCCGAGCACCGCCACTCGCTTCCGGTCCGTGACGTCGAGGTCTGCCAGAAAGCGGCCCGCGGCGATCTCGAGGCGGGCCGCGTCGGCGTAGGCCGGGGTCGTCCCGAGCGCGATCACTGCGGTGGTGCGCCCGCCCGCGTCGGCCGTGAGGTCGGCCACCCGCAGCGGCGCCACGGCGCGCACGCCAGGGACGATGCGCCGGAGCGAGTCGGCCGTGCCGAGCGGCAGCGAGACGGTGGGCTCCCCCGACTGGGGCGGCGGCGGCTTGACCGTGACGGTGTCTATCCCGAGCGCCGCGATCTGGGCGAGCGTCTCGCGGCGCGCGCCCTCGCCCACCGAGGACATCGCCACCACCGCCGCCACGCCGAACACCACGCCGAGGATCGAGAGGCTCGAGCGGAGCTTGTGGAGCCGCAGGCTGCGGGCCCCGAGTCGCAAGAGCACGACGAGGGCCGGGCTCATCGCCGCTCCTCCGACTCGACGCGCCCGTCGCGGAGCCGCACCACGCGCTCGGCACGGCGGCCGAGCCTCTCGTTGTGCGTCACGAGCACGACTGTCGCGCCGCGGGCGTGAAGCTCGTCGAGGAGTGACGCGATCTCCTCGCCCGTGGCGGTATCGAGGTTGCCGGTCGGTTCGTCGGCCAGCAGCAGCTGCGGCGTCGTGACCAGGGCGCGCGCGATCGCGGCCCGCTGCGCCTCGCCTCCCGAGAGCTCCGACGGCCGGTGCTCGGCGCGGTGCGCGAGGCCCACGCGTTCGAGCGCGCGGAGCGCCCGCGGGCGCCATTCCGGGAGCGAAGCACCCTCGTAGAGCAGCGGCGTCTCGACGTTCTCGGCCACAGTGAGCTGGGGGATCAGATGGAAGGCCTGGAACACGAAGCCGATCGAGCGATTGCGCAGGCGCGACAGCTCGTCGTCGTCGAGCGTGGCGACGCTCCTGCCCTCGAACTCGTGCTCGCCCGCGGTCGCCCGGTCCAGGCAGCCGAGGATCGAGAGCAGCGTGGTCTTGCCGGAGCCGCTCGGTCCCATGATCGCGAGCTTCTCGCCCGAGCGGATCTCGAGGCTCACGCCGGCGAGCGCCACCACCCGCGACGCGCCGCGCGAGTAGGCCCGCACCACGTCGCGGAGCGCGACGAGCGGGGGCTCGGGCTCAGGGGCCGGGGGCAACGCTCGTGTCCGAAGAGCCGAGGCCGGGATCGCGCAGCAGCACGCGCTCGCCGCGCACGAGGCCCTTCTCGATCACCACGAAGTCCGCGTTCGAGGGCCCGAGCACGACCTCGCGCGCCCGAGGCCTTCGCCCTGCGGGGTAGACGACGCTCCGGCCGTCCCGCTGGAAGACCGCCTCGAGCGGGACGTAGAGGGCCTGCTTGCGCTCCTCGACCTCGATCTCCACGCGCGCCGTCATCCCGGGTCGCAGCCGTGGCTCGCTCTCCTTGAGTTGCACCCGGACCGAGAAGAACTTGGTCCCGCGCCGCTCCTTCTCTTCCTGGGCGAGCGTCCCCACGAGCGTCACCGCCCCCGTGAGCCGCAGGTCGGGATAGGCCTCCACCCGCACCGCGACCTTCTGGTTGCGCTCGACCTTGTGCACGTCGGTCTCGCGTACGCGCGTCTCGACCTCCATCTTCGAGACGTCGGGCAGGATGATCAGCGGCTGGTTGGCCCAGACCTGGTCGCCCACCTGCGGTTTCCTCTGCTCGGAGCCGAAGAACACGTCCTTGTAGACCACGATCCCCGGCACCTCGGCCCGCACCTCGCAGCGCGCGAGCTGCTGCTTGGCGAGCTCGAGGCGGGCGGCAGCCTCCTGGATCCGGCTCTCCGCGGAGGCGATCGCCGCCTGCTTCTGAGCCACTCGGTAGGACGAGGCGCTCTCGAGCTGGCGGAGCGTCTCGCGGCTCGACTGGGAGTCGGAGCGGGCCTGGCTCAGCTCGAGCGGCCGGCTGAAGCCAAAGAGGGCGTCCCGGCGGCGCCGCGCCAGCTCGAGCTCCTCGCGCGAGCGCGCCACCTGCTGCTCGGCGCGCTCCAGCTCGGTGCGCGTGATGAAGCCCTCGGCCAGCAGCGGTTTCAGGTCGGCGAGTGCCGTCTCGGCCTTCTGCTGCTCGCGCGCCGCGTTCGCCACCGCCTGCGCCGCTTCTTCTTCCTTCACGAGGCCCTTGCCCTGCTGCACGTCCTTGAGCTCGAGGTCGCTCTTCAGGACGCGCAGCTCGGCCGCCATGATCTCCTCGCGGTTCTGGATCGCCTGCAGCTTCAGGTCCTCGCGCGCCTTCGAGAGCTCGGCTTCGGCCTGCGCCAGGAGTGCCTGGTTCCGGCGGATCTCCTCCTCGAAGGGGGCGGCGTCGAAGAGCACCAGCAGGTCGCCCTTCTGGACCAGCTTTCCCTCGGGGGCGAGCGCCGTGATCTTGGCCTGGTTGCTCTGAATCGACGAGGCGTAGGTGACCGAGCGCACGGCCTGGAGCGTGCCGGCTTCCGTGATCGAGACGCGGAACGGCCCCTCGCGCACCTCGGCCGTGGCGAGGTCGCGGGAAGCGCCGCCGAGCGCCCAACCGAGGAGCAGCGACAGGGCCAAAGCACCGGCAGCGAGCGCCAAGGAGCGGCGCGGATCGCCCCTGAGCCAGGGCCCCACCTGGCGCGCGAACGCCGGAACGGCGCCCCGGATGCGACGCCCGGCGGTCGGGGCGCGGTCTTCCGGTGCTCGAGGTGCTGCTTCGGTCACGGGGCGAACTCGGTCTCGACGTCCAGTGTACCGGTGGTGCGCTTGAGATCGAGACGCGCCACCGCGTAGCTCGTGAGGAGCTGCACGAGGGCGCTCCGCGCCGTGACCAGGCTGCCCTCGGCGTCGACCACGTCGAAGTTGCTGCCGAGGCCGCGCTGGTAGCGCAGCACCGCCAGCCGGCGCTGCTGGTCGGCCACCTCCACCGACTGGCGCTGCAGCTCGACGCTCTTCTTGATCTGCTCCAGCTCGCGCAGCGCCTGGCGCACCTCCTGCTCGACGTCGAGCTCGCGCTGGCGCACCGCGCGCTGGCGGGAGCCGACCTCGAGCTCGGCGACGGCGCGGGTGGCGCGCTGGCTCGCCTGCGGAAGCGGGTAGGAGGCGCTCAGGAACACGTTGACCTGGCGGTCGCCCGTGCTCCAGGCGGTCCCGAACGACGAGCCAAAGCCCAGCTGCGTGACGCCGACGTTGAGGTCGAGCTGGGGCAGCAGGTTCTGCTTTGCGAGCGACGCGCTGCGGCGGGCGTCGTCCACATGGTCGCGCGCCTCGAGGAGCTCGAGCCGCGTCCCGAGCGCGCGCTCGACCAGCACGGAGGCCGGCTCGAAGGCGTCGTCGGTCGCCGGCAGCGCCACCGCCTCGGGCTCGACCGGGTCGCCCGGGGGGATCGCGAGCAGCGAGCGGAACCGCTCGAGCGCTGTCGCGAGCGAGGCCTGCGTGCGCACCATCGCGTCGCGCGCCTGCGCGGCCTGAAGCTCGGCGCGGAACACGTCGAGCTTGCTCGCGAGCCCCACCTCGAGCCGCGCCTCGGAGGATTTCTTGAGCCCCTCGGTGCGCTCGAGACTCTGGCGCGCCACCTCGAGCAGTTGGCGCTGGGCGATCACCGCGTAGAAGGCCGAGGCCACCTCGACCGCGGTGCGTTGGCGCGCGAGCAGCAGGCTCCGCTCCTGGCCTTGCAACGTGCGCCGGGCGTTCGTGAGCTCGAAGAACGTGGCGTTCGGGCCCACGCCTCGCAGCAGTGGCTGCGTCAGCAGCAGGCGCAGGTCGGTCGTGCGCGGGAAGGGCGCGTCCACGTCGGGCTCGCTCAGGTAGCGGCCGGTCGCGGTCAGCGTGCCGCCCGTCCAGGGGAGGCGTTGCGAGAGATCCACACCAAAGGCGCTGCGGCCCTCTCCGCGCTGGTAGACCGGGGTCAGGCTCGGGAAGAACTCGGCCACGGCGGACTTCTCGCGCCAGCGGGAGGCGCTCACGGCGTCCCGGGAGTCGAGCAGCACGAACGCCTGCTCGAGGGCGATTTTCACCGCGGTCGCGAGCCCGATCGTCGGCGCTCCCGGCGTCGGCCCCACGACGCGCTCCTTCGTGTCCGGCTCGGCGGGAATCAGGGCCGGCTCGCCGGGGGGCGCTCCGACCGAAGCTGCCGCCGGTTGCGGGGGGGTTTGCGGCGTTCTTGGATGCGGGAGCACGGCTGGGGCGCCTGCGGCAGTGAGAACGACGAGCACGGCCAGGCGGGCGCTCTTCACGTCGAGGTTCAGGTTAGCGGCGGCTGCCGCGGGCCGTCAAATCACGTCGGCTCTTTCGACTTGTGGAACGCCGCGACGAACTCCTTCAAGAGCATCGGGTTGTTGCTCTTGACCCGACCGGTCAGGAAGTCGGCGGGCCCGAGCTTGTGCTTGCCGTCCCACACGTCGAGGAAGAGCTCCGCCGGACCCTTGAAGAAGCAGTCGGCGTCCTCCGTCTTGCCCTTCGCGACCGTGCACTTATCCTTCAGGATGTGCACGGTCCATTTCTCCTCGTCGCCGAGCGAGAAGTAGTAGCTGCGCTCCGCCTTGACGTTGGCCTTGTTGAAGCGCTTCGGCAGGCCCTTGAAGATCTTGGCGATCTCGCTCACGCCCGGCCTTCCTTCGTGACCCGCGGCAGCTCCTTGATGTAGTCGTCGACGAGCTTCCTCTGGGCCTCCTCGCTGAGCGACGACTTCACGATGCGCGAAGCGGCCTCGACGGCGAGGTCGGCCACCTGCGCCCGCAGCTCCGCGATCGCCTGCTCCTTCTCGCGCTGCATCTCGTCGCGCGCGCGGGCCACGATCTGGTCGGCGTCGCCGCGCGCCTTCGCCTGAAGCTGGGCACGTAGGCCCTCGGCGTCCTTGAGCGCGCGCGCGAAGATCTCGTCGCGCTCGCGGCCCGCGCCGCGCAGCAGCTCGTGGTGCTGCGCCAGCATGGACTTCGCGGCGGCCGCCGCCGTCTCGGCCGACTCGACCTGGGCGCGGATCGTCTTCTCGCGGTCCTCGACGATCTTGAGCAGCGGACCCCAGGCGAACTTCCAGAGAATCGTGGCGAAGATCAGGAAGGTGATCAGGGTAGCCAGCATGAGCGTCGTGTCGACGCTCATCAGGCCGCCCCCGCCGGTCTCCGCCGCGGCCAGCAGGACCTGGGCAGCGAGCTGCATCGCCATGGCCGCCTACTTCATCGCGAGCAGGATGGTGACGATGAGCGCGAAGAACGTGGCGCCCTCGATCAGGCCCGCCGCCACGATCATCGCGCCGCGGATGTCGGCGACCGCGTTCGGCTGGCGCGCGATGCCCTCGAGCGCCGATGCCGCCAGCCGGCCGATGCCCAGCCCGCAGCCAATGAGCGTGAGACCCGCCCCGATGCCGGCGGCGAGATACGCGAGACCCTTGGGATCCATTCTGGTATTCCTCCTAAGCGTGTGAAGTGGTCATGAACGAGATCAGTGCGCGGGATGCGCGTACATCCCGATGAAGATGGCGCTCAACAGCGTGAAGATGTAGGCCTGGACGAAGGCGACCAGCACCTCGAGCAGCATGATGAAGACGGCGAGCCCGATCGAGATCGGCGCCATCGCCGCCCCGGCGAACCAGCTCATCTGGCCCATGAGCGGGATCAGCAACAGCAGCGTCGTGATCACCATGTGGCCGGCCAGCATGTTCGCGAACAGCCGCACGGTGAGCGCGAACGGCTTGGTGAACATGCTGAGGATCTCGAGCGGGATCATGATCGGCAGCAGCCATACCGGCAGCCCCGGCGGCACCAGGTTGTGGAAGTGGCCTACGATCCCGTACTTCGAGATCCCGGCCCACTGCTGCGCGGCGAACGACACCGTCGCGAGCGCGAGCGTGACCGCGATGTTCCCTGTCGAGGTGGCCGTGCCGGGCACGAGGCCAAGAAGCGCCGCCACCAGAATGAAGAAGAAGAAGCTGCACAGGAGCGGCGTGAACTTGCGGCCGTCGCCATGGCCGATGTTGGGCTCGGCGACCTCGTCGCGGATGAAGAGCACCAGGCTCTCGACGGCCGCGCCGATCCCGCGCGGGACTGGGCCGCCGCGGTAGCTCCGCAGCGCGAGCCGCGCGCCCAGGATGACCAGCAGCGCCACCACGATCAGGAACACCATGTGCTTCGAGGGAAACCCCAGGAAGGGCCCGTCCGTGACGTGGTGCAGGATCACCTGGGCAGGGGTGGGATCACCGTGGCCCGCGCCCTCGGCGGGTGCTTCGCCTTGCTCCGCCCCGACCGATGGCGCTGTGGCCGGCTGGGCGTGCGACGGCCCGGGAGCGGCGGTTGCGGGCGGGTGCGCGGGTGCCGCCTGCAGCAAGAGCGCGAGCAGCAGCGCGTTCATCGTGTCTCCGCCGCCCCGCCGGCGTGGCGGTGCTGGACCGTGAGCTCGAGGATCAGAAAAATCACGAAATAGCCGAGCAGCGAGACGACGAGTGGCAACCGCGGCAGCCCCAGCACGAGGACGCCCATGAGGACCGCGGCGCTCATCAGCGCGAGCCGCCCCAGCATGCCCCCGAACACCACGCCCAGGAACGCCGTGGTGGATCGGCGCTCGGACCACGAGACGAGCGCGTGAGCGGCGAGCGTGTTGAGCGTCGCGAGCGCGGCGCCGAACGCCATCGCCATGCGCACCGGGGCCTCGGAGGGGACGAGCGCCCACGCGGTCGCGAAGGTGGTCGTGGCCACGCTGAGGACGAGAATCGAGTACCTTCGGAGGCTCACTGACCGCTGCCCGCCTATCGCTTCTGTAGTCCCGCTACGGTCTTGAAGAAGTGGTAGAGCCCCGCGCCCAGCCCGAGCGTGCCTCCCAGGAGCAGGAACACCGGCCGGGTCGAAAGCCGCCCATCCAGCCAGTACCCTCCGCCCAGCCCCGCGAGCACGGTGACCGCGAGGGTCGTGCCGAGCCCGAGGAGAGGCGCCGCGTCACGCAGGCCGCGTGTCCAGTCCCGAGCGCTCCCGCGCGAGGCATCGGGCCTCACGGGCGGGGTCGATCGTGACGGCAACGGCTAGACGGTATCACGAGGTCAGAGGGGCCCGCAAGGAACTCTAAGCCGCTGACTCCGTGGTGGATCGGTCCTCCGGTTCGGCGGCGGATGCGCCCGGTCCGACGCCTGCCACGCGCAGGACGTCGAGCCTGTAGATCCGGATCGCGGAGAGCACCAGCGAGAGAACGACCGGGCCGATCAGGAAGCCGAAGACTCCAAACGCCAGCACGCCGCCGATGATCGACAAAAAGCCCGTCAGCGGGTGGATTCGTGCGGAGCCGCGCAGCAGCAGCGGCTTGATCACGTTGTCGCTACCGCTCACGACCACGGTGCAGTACACGAGCAGTCCGATCGCAGGCCCCGTCGCGCCCTGGAGCGCCAGGAACACGCACGCGGGCATCCAGGCGAGCGGGGATCCCACGAGCGGCACCGTGGCTGCCAGGATCACGGCGGTGCCCCAGACGAGCGGCGAGGGCACGCCGAACATCACGAAGCCGACACCGGCGAGGAGGCCCTGCACGACCGGCACCACCACCACGGCCTGCAGCGCGCCCTTGATGGTTCGGTCGAGGTGCTCGAAGATCTGGCGCTCCTGGTCCTCGGAAAACGGCGACACCGGCCGCAGCTCCGCCTTCAGGCGTCCGCCGTCGCGCAGCAGGAAGAACAGCATCAAAAGGAACAGCCCCAGGTCGAGCGCCGCGTGCGTCACGCGGCCCAGCACGTTCTGCAGCAAGCTGTTCGCGCCGCCGGCGAGCTGCGAGATACCGCCCGCGAGGACCGGCGCGATCTGCGCCTGCAGGAAGGCGATCCACGTCCTGAGCCCTGGGTAACGCCGAGGCAGCTCCTCCCAGAAGCGCTGCATCTCCTCGGGCCCGAGCAGCGGCTGGATCCTGACCCAGTCGAGGAAGAGCGCCGCCTGACGCGCGAGCAGGAAGAGTGACGTGAGCACCGGGACCAGGATCACGACCGTCGTCAGCACCACGAGAACCGCTGCGGCGAACGTGCGGCGCGCGCCGAGCGACGCCGCGAGACGCTTCTGCACGGGCCCGAGCAGCAGCGCGACGCAGGCCGCCACCGAGAACACCAGGATGAAGGGCTTGAAGACCCAGAACGCCAGCAGCAGGATCACCGCGAGCGCCAGCAGCAGCGGGGTCAGCAGGTCGCGGCGCCTTCGTTCCGGCATCCTCGTCTCTCGAGAAGATCTTACCGCGGAGCGCCGCTCAGCCGCGGCTCACGGCATCCGGCAGCTCGTTGCCGTCCCGCTCGCCTGGCCGCCGCGGGAAGTGTGTGGCGAGCTCGTCTCCGACGCGCGTGATCGCGGTCACGATGCCGTCGCTGAAGCGGCCCGCGCGGAACGCCTCGGCGATCCCGCTCGCGACCTCGCTCCAGAAACCGGGCGGGCACCTCTCGTCGATGCCCCGGTCGCCCACCACGGCGAACGACTGGCTCTCGGGCGCGACCAGGATCAGGACGCCGTTGCGTTCCGCGGTCGCGGTCATGCCCAATCGGGCGAAGTCCGCCTCCGCGGCGAGGCGCGCGTCGGCAACGGGGCCCTCGGCGACGTGGACCCGGATCTCGCCGCGCGAGCGGGACTCGGCCAGGCGGATGGCGGCCACCACGCGCTCGTCGTCGATCACATGCAGGAACGCTTCGTGTCTCATGCTCGCCTCCTCACCAGCTGCTCGAGGCCCCGCCGCCACCGAACGAGCCGCCGCCGCCCGAGAAGCCACCTCCGCCAAGCGAGCCACCGCCGCCCCCGGACCCGCCTCCGCCGCTCCAGCCGCCACCGCCCCAGTAGCTGGTGTCGCGCCGCGGACCCCGCCGGTCGTACGTGCGGCCCGCCGGCATGTGGCGCGCGCCCTGGATCGCGAGCCACAGCAGCAGGGCGACGAAGAACAGGATGATCAGGATCGCGACGAACGGGACGCGCCGCGGCTCCTTCGCGGGCGCCTTGTACTCGCCGCGGGTCGCCGCCAGGATGGCGTCGACGCCGGCCTCGAGGCCGCCCGCCCAGTCCCCCGCGCGGAAGCGCGGCCGCACCTGCTGGTCGAGGATGCGCGCGGCCAGCTGGTCGGGCAGCGCTCCTTCGAGCCCATAGCCGGTCTCGATCCGCATCTTGCGGTCGCCGACGAACACGAAGAAGACGGCGCCGTTGTCCCAGTCCTTGCGTCCCACGCGCCACGACTGGGCGACGCGCCCGGTGAAGTCCTCGAGCGAGGCGGACTCCAAGCTCGGAAAGACCGCCACCACCACCTGGGTGGAGGTGTCCTCGGCGAAGCGCCGCAGCTTGGCCTCGAGCCTTTGCGCGTCCTCGGCCGAGACCAGGCTCGCGTAGTCGTTGAAGTACGCCGCGGGCGGGGGCGGCAGCGTCTCCGCGCTTGCCGCGCCTGGACCTCCCGCGAGGAGGACCGCGGCGACGAGCGCGCTTCGGAAGGCGCGCATCCCGGCTTCCTCCGCCCTAGCGCTGCTCCGCCGGCGCCGGCGCCGGCGAGGCGCCGAAGTTGAACTTCACGGACGGCGGAAGCTCGCTACCCGCGGCGGCCTTGAAGTAGGCCTTGTCCCGCATCCCGAGCAGGTTCGCGAAGAGCACCGTCGGGAAGCGCAGGCGAGCGGTGTTGTAGGCCTGCGCCGATTCGTTGTAGCGGTTGCGCTCGAGCGCGACACGGTTCTCGGTGCCCTCGAGGGCGACCTGGAGGTCGCGGAAGTTCTGGTTGGCCTTCAGCTCGGGGTAGCGCTCGACGACCACCATCAGCCGCGAGAGCGCGCTCGAGAGCCCGTCCTGGGCCTGCTGGAAGCGGGCGAAAGCGGCCGGGTCGTTGGGCACGTTGCCGAGGTTCACCTGCCCGACGCTCGCGCGCGCCTTGACGACCTCTTCGAGCGTCGACTTCTCGAAGCCGGCCGCGCCCTCGACCGTCGCCACGAGACTCGGGATCAGGTCGGCGCGCCTCTGGTACTGGTTCTCCACCTGGGCCCACTGCGCGTCGACGCCCTGGCCGAGGCGGACGAGGTTGTTGTAGGTGGCGGCCCCGACTGCCACGCTGCCCACCAGGAACGAGGCGATCAGCACCACGGCGACGCAACCCTTCCCCTTCATCAGCTTCCTCCTGCGATGCGGGCGTCGGAACGCCCGGCTCGCATCTCAAGGCTACGGCGGAACGCAGAGATTACCCGACCCGAGCGAAAGGCGAAACCCGTAAGAAATGACAGGTCACCGGGGGGGCGAACGGAAACGGGGCCAGGGACGCAAACGCGGATTCAGGGGAAGGAACAAACGAACGAACAATGCCAACGGCTCGCTGGAACAGGCTTTTCGGGGGCTGAGCGCCCCCGTGCCCCCGCTAGCGGAACTTGGCCGGCTGTACGATCGCCGCGACGCCCGCCGCGGGTTGGTGCAGGAACTCGAGGAAGGGCTTCGGGTAGATGCCGATCCAGAAGCAGAGCGCTACGAGCGGCACGAGGGTCGCGAGCTCGCGGGCGTCGAGGTCGGTGAGCTTCTGGTTCTCCTCGTGCGTGACCCTGCCCCAGAAGACACGCTGGTAGAGCCAGAGCAGGTACGCCGCCCCGAGCACCACGCCCGACACCGCCCAGTAGGCCCACACGCGGTTCGCGGCGAAGGCGCCCTGCAGGATCATGAACTCGCCCACGAAGCCGTTGAGCAGCGGCAGCCCCATCGAGGCGAGCACGAGGATCAGCGTCAGCGTGGCGTAGATCGGCATGACGTGGGCGATCCCGCCGAACGCCGCGATCTCCTTCGTGTGGCGCCGCTCGTAGAGCAGCCCCACGATCAGGAACAGCCCGCCGGTCGAGAGGCCGTGGTTGATCATCTGCAGCACGCTGCCCTCGAGGCCGAGCGGGTTGAGCGCGAACATCCCGAGCATCACGAAGCCGAGATGGCTGACCGAGGAGTACGCGACGAGCCGCTTCATGTCCTTCTGCACGAGCGTCACGAGCCCGGCGTAGACGATGCTGATGATCGCGAGCGTCACCATCCACGGCACCGCGTCGAGCGTCGCCTGCGGCAGAAGCGGCAGCGAGAAGCGGACGAAGCCGTAGGTCCCCATCTTCAGCAGCACGCCCGCCAGGATCACCGAGCCCGCGGTGGGCGCCTCGACATGGGCGTCGGGAAGCCAGGTGTGGAACGGAAACATCGGCACCTTGATCGCGAAGCCCAGGAAGAACGCCAGGAACACCCAGAACTGCAGGTCCGCCGGGATCCCCATCTGCAACCACACGCTGTAGTCGAAGCTGCCGAAGGCCGTGTGTTCCGGCAGCGTCTTCGTGTGGAAGTAGAGCGCCAGGATCCCGAGCAACATCACCACCGAGCCGACGAGCGTGTAGAGGAAGAACTTGATCGCGGCGTACAGCCGCCGGGCGCCGCCCCAGATCCCGATCAGGAAGTACATCGGGACCAGCATCGCCTCCCAGAACACGTAGAACAGGAACATGTCGAGCGCACAGAAGACGCCGATCATGCCGGTCTGGAGCAGCAGCAGGAACACGTAGTACGCGCGCACGCGTTCGGTGACGGCCGTCCAGGAGGAGAGGATTGCGACCTGGCCCAGCAGCGTCGTCAGCAAGATCAGCAGCGCAGAGATCCCGTCGATCCCCATGAGGTACTGCACGCCGATCGAGGGGATCCAGGGGACTCTCTCCACGAACTGGAACTCCGCCGCCCCGCGGTCGAACCAGAACCAGAGCGGCAGGCTCAGCAGGAAGCCGAGAAGCCCGAAGCCGTTCGCCACCCAGCGGACCGCGCGCTCCTTGTGCTTGCCCCGAAACGGCGGCAGCAGCAGCACGAGCGCGCCCACGAGCGGCATGAACGTGATGACGGAGAGGAGGTGCTCGCGGTAGAAGTCCATGGGCTCTCTCAAGCTCCTCTAGTACAACCCGAGCACGAAGCGGCCGGCCGCGATCAGCAAGAAGAGGCCGACCATCATGCCGAGCGCGTAGTGCTGGACGAGCCCGTTCTGCACGGCCCGGAAGGCGTAACTCAGGTTGGCGAGCAGGAACGCCGTGAGCTGGACGGCGCCGTCGACCACGTAGCGGTCCCACAGGTTCGAGGCCTTCGCCAGCAGATCGCGCACGCCCCACGCGACGCCGTTGACGCCCAGCCCCGGCCGCAGCTCGCCGTCGCCGCCGTCGATCACGAAGCGGTCGTTCGCGTGGAGCGCGTGGCCGCCGCCGAGCGCCAGCCCCCTGACGAAGATGGCCGCGTAGGCCTCGTCCACCCAGTACTTGTTGACGAGCGTCCGGTAGGCGCCCGGGAAGGAGGCGGCCAGGCGGTTCGGGCCGCCTCCGGCGCCGCGGTAGAAGCGCCATGCCACCACGATCCCCGCGGCGGCGACCAGGACGCTCAGGCCCATCAGGCCGAGCTCCGTGGCGTGGCCCGGGGCCGGAACCGTGAACACCCAGGAGAGCGCGGGCTCGGCGGGCGCGAAGACGGGCTCCAGGAAGCGCTCGATCAGGTTCGGCACGCCGAGCTCCGCCCCGATCACCGCCGGGATGCCCAGGAAGCCGACGACGAGCGAGCCCACCGCGAGGATCTGCAGCGGCACCACCATGACGGGCGGCGATTCGTGAATGTGCTTCGCCTGCTCGGCGCCCCCCCGGAAGCTGCCGCCGAAGGTCATCCAGTACAGCCGGAACATGTAGACGGCCGTTAGCGCGGCCGCGGCCGTGCCCATGGCCCAGACGTAACGCCCGTAGCCGCCCACTCGGTAGGCCGACCACAGGATCTCGTCCTTCGAGAAGAAGCCCGCGAGCGGCGGGATGCCGGCGATCGCAATGCAGCCGATCAGCATCGTGAGGTGCGTCTGCGGTAGCTTCGCGCGCAGGCCGCCCATCTGGCGCATATCCTGCTCGCCCGACATCGCGTGGATCACCGCGCCCGAGCCGAGGAAGAGCAGCGCCTTGAAGAAGGCGTGGGTGAAGACGTGGAAGACCCCGGCGCCAAAGGCCCCCACGCCGCACGCGAGGAACATAGTGCCGAGCTGGCTCACGGTCGAGTACGCGAGCACGCGCTTGATGTCGTTCTGGACCAAGCCGATCGTGGCCGCGAGGATCGCCGTGGCGGCACCCACGATCGCGACCGTCGCCATGGCGTTCGGCGCGTGCGCGTAGAGCGGGGCGGAGCGGGCCACCATGTAGACGCCCGCCGTGACCATCGTCGCCGCGTGGATCAGGGCGCTGACGGGCGTCGGGCCTTCCATCGCGTCGGGCAGCCACACGTGGAGCGGGATCTGCGCGCTCTTGCCGATGGCGCCCCCGAAGAGCAAGAGCCCGATCAGCGTGAGCGCCCCGCCCCAGGCGTACTCGACCGGCATCTGGGCGGCCGCCGCCATTATCGCTCGGAAGTCGAGCGTCCCGAACGCCACGAAAACCAGGAACATCCCGAGCAGGAAGCCGGCGTCGCCGATGCGGTTGAAGATGAAGGCCTTCTTGCCGGCGTCGGCGGCGCTCTGCTTGTGGAACCAGAACCCGATCAGCAGGTACGAGCAGAGACCGACACCCTCCCACCCCACGAAGAGGACCGCGTAGTTCGCCCCCAGTACGAGGGTGAGCATCGCGAACATGAAGAGGTTGAGGTACGCCATGTAGCGGGCGTAGCCCGGGTCGTGGCCCATGTACCCGATCGAGTACACGTGGATCAGGAAGCCGACGAACGTGACGAAGAGGACCATCAAAGACGACAGCGGGTCCAGGAGGTAGGCCCACTCGACGCTGAAGGGGCTGGCGCCCGTGGTGCCGCGAACCGCGGTCTCGGCCGCCCCACCCGGCAGCCAGGTGAAGAGCGTCTCGACGATCGCGTGGTCCGGCGCCGCGTGCGCCAGCAGCACGGCGCGAACTGCCGCCAGGAACGAGAGGAAGACCGTACCCGCGGCCACCAGGCCGACGAGCGGGTTCGGGCCCGGCGCTCCTACGTGCCCGCCGGAGCGGTCGTGGCCGGGTCCCGACGCCCTCCGGCCCAGGACGCGCACCCCGATCGTGAAGTTGAACAGGAATCCGACGAGCGGCAGGAGAGGGATCAGGAACAGGAAGGGACGCATTGCACCCTGGCGCGAACGCCATCGCCGCGCGGATCATATGGGACGCCTCGAAAGACCGTCAAGCGAAGCTCCCCTAGAGGCCCTCCCTCAGTGGCCCGTGCGGCCTTCGAGCAGGTCCACGACGTGCGGCAGCAGCGGAAGCAGAGCTTCGAGGCCGCTCTTCACGCCCCTCGGCGAGCCGGGCAGGTTCACGACAAGGCAAGCGCCGACGAGGCCCGCGCGGCCTCGGGAGAGTGGGGCCAGCGGGGTATCGGCGAGGCCGCGCGCGCGAAGGTGCTCGGCGATCCCAGGGGCCTCGCGCTCGAGCACGTCGAGCGTGGCCTCGGGTGTCACGTCACGGGCAGCGAGGCCCGTGCCTCCGGTCGTGACGACGAGCGTGGCCGACGCGGCGGCGTCCCGTAGGGCGGCTCCGATGGCGGGTCGATCGTCGCCGACGACGATCGCCGCGGCGACCTCGAACCCGGCCTCCCGGAGCAGCCGCCGGGCCTCGGACCCCGAGACGTCCTGGCGTTCCCCGCGCGCGCAGGAGTCGCTGACCGTGATCACCGTGGCGCGTGGCATGAGGTCCCTCCTCGTGACAGGGGGCGACGAATGCAGGTTTGACGCTGCCGGACGGCGGAACCTATAGTGGACTCAGGATAAGGCAAGTCCCGCGGGGTCCCCGCGACCCCCCCAGGAGGAGACGATGTCGGCGTTGGCACTGGCGGTCCTGCTCGCGGGCCAGACCTCTACGGCCACCGCCCCCGGCACGGAGATCCGCGCCCTCACCGTCACGTTGCTCGACGACAAGGGTCAACAGGTGAGCGACGTCTCGATCGCCGACCTGGCGCTCGTCGAGAACGGCGTCCACCGCGACATCGCTTCCTTCGCGCGCGACACACGGCCTCTCACGGTCGCGATCCTAGTCGACACGAGCGCCGCCGTCGGCAGCGCCTATCGCCTCAATGTGGTGGACGCGGTCCTGGGACTCGTGGCCCGGCTGCCGGAAGGCTCGCGCTATTCGATCTGGACCACCGGCGACCGGCCGACCAAGGTCGTGGACTACACCGAAGATCGCGGCGCCGCCGGCGCGGCGCTGCGCCTCGTGGCACCCCAGGGCGGGAACTACATGCTCGATGCGCTCGGGGAGGCCTCGAGCGACCTCGCCAAGCTCGCGCGCGAGGGCGACCGGCGGGCGGTCGTGGCCGTCACCGGCCTCGGGCCCGAGTTCAGCTACCGCGACAAGCAGCGCGCGGCCGATGAGGCGGAGGGCCGGGCCGACCTGTTTCTGTCCGTGCAGGTCGACGGGGGCGGGGACGATTTCGACACCCGCACCCGCCTGAGCTACGCGCTCGACCGCCTGGTGACCGCGAGCGGCGGGCGCGACCACCAGGTGCTGTCCTACATGGCGATCGAACCGGCGCTCAAGAAGCTGTCGGCGCACCTCGTGTCCGCGTATCGGCTGCGCTACGCCAGCGTGCCGGACTTGAAGAAGCGCAAGCTCGAACTGAGCGTCGCGAGGCCCGGCACGAAGGTCCTGATTCCCCGGGTGTCGCCGCAAGACGGCTCCCGCGCCGAGCGCTAGAGACGACGTCCGCCGCTTCCCATGAAGACGCGACACCTGATCGCCCTCGCCTTAGCGTCGGCGTCGGCCCTGCCCGTCCCGCTGGGAGCGCAGGCGCGGCCGCAGGCGCCGGTGTTCGGCACCGGGATCGAGATCATCAACCTGAGCCTCTCGGTGACCGACGCACGCAACAACTTCGTGACCAACCTCATCCAGCGCGACTTCGCCGTGTTCGAGGACGGCATCCGCCAGGAGCTGAGCCTGTTCACGCACGAGGACCTGCCGATCTCGCTGGTGCTGTTGATCGACACCTCGGCCTCGATGGACGAGAAGCTCAAGACGGCTCAGGACGCCGCGATCCGTTTCACGAAGACGATGCGCCCGCAGGACCTCGCCCAAGTGGTGCAATTCAACGAGCGCGCGACGCCGCTGCAGACGTTCACGAACGACCTACAGGCGCTCGAGAAGGCCATCCGTTCGACCGAGGCCTCGGGCCCGACCGCGCTCCACAACGCGCTCTACGTGGCGCTCAAGGACCTGGGCCGGGACAAGAAAGCGGCCGAGCTGCGCCGGCGAGCGATCGTGATCCTCTCGGACGGCGAGGACACTGCCTCGCTCGTGACCGACGACCAGGTGCTCGAGCTCGCGAAGAAGAGCGAGATCAACATCTACGCGATCAGCCTGCGGCCCGCGCGCGCCCAGGACCGCCAGCGCCAGGCCTTCAGCCAGGCCGAATACCTGATCAACGCGCTCACACGCGAGACCGGGGGCCGGGCCTACTTCCCGGCCTCGATCGGCGAGCTCGACGCGGTCTACGACCGGATCGCCGAGGAGCTGCGCACGCTCTACAGCGTCGGCTACGTATCGGCCAACCTCAGGCGCGACGGTAAGTGGCGGCGCATCGTGGTGCGCGTGCCCGAACGCGAGGGCGTGCAGATCCGCCACAAGCTCGGCTATTACGCACCGCCAGGATAAACGCCGCTACTCGAGCCAGACCTGGACCCGCTCGCCGTCCTTGCCCTCGATCGTGAGGATCTCGGCCGGCCCCGTCTTCTTGAGCGCCTGCCAGAAGCTGCGCGCGTCGTAGCCTTCCTTCCGGAGCTCTTCGATCGCGTCGTCGGGCAGGGCCTTGAACACGAGGTCGGCGAGCGCCACCGGCAGGTTGATCGCCACGTTCGGCTTCGACTCGCCCCTCTTGTAGATGCGCACCCGCACCCAGGCGATTTCCTTCCCACGCGCCTGCCGAGGCGGGGCCGCGGCGACGGCCGGCAGCGCGCTGCGGTCGACGCGCAGCAACGCGAGCTTGGCGCGCTCCTTGAGATCGTCGTCCTTCTCCTGGTCCAGGATCTCCCGCAGCACGGGCACCGCCGGCTTGCCTTTCTCGGGGCCGAGCGACGCGAGTTGCAGCGCCGCGAAATAGCGCACCGTGCGGTTCGGGTCCTTGAGCGCCTCGCGGGCAATCGCGGCGTGCGCGGGCTTGCCCGCCTTCGCGAGCTTGACCGCGAGCGCGATCCGGCTCGTTTTCGCCTCCTCGACGAGCGTGCGGTCGGCAGGACGCGCGGCCAGGTAGCGGCCGTACTCGGCGAGCGCGCGCTCGCTCTCGCCGAGGCTCTCGCTGCTGCGCGCGATCCAGTAGAGCGCGGGCGACGCATCGTTGCCACCCTCCGCCTCCAGGACTCCCTGCCAGGCGTCGCGCGCGTCCGCGTACTGCCGGTCGAAGAAGAGCGCCTTCGCCTGTCGCAGCGCCTCCGCATCGGGCTCGGCCGCGGCCGCGCCGGGCAGCAGCCCGCCCAGCAGCGCAAGGGCCAGCAGTCGGCCGCTCATCCCTCGAGCTCCCTCGTCAGCAGCCGGATCCGCATCAGCAGCTGCCGCTGCTCGACGTCCTTCTGGACGAGCTCGACGTCGCGCCGCTTCACGCATGACGGCAGCTCCGCCACCTGCCGCAGCGCCAGCTCGACGTCGTCGAGCACGCCGCGGGCGCTCGCCACCGCCTCGGCGCCCGCGTCCACGACCAGGCGGCGCTTCTCCAGCAGCTCACGGCTGCGCTCGGGCGCCGCGCCGACGTCGAGGCGGTCGTCGGTGCGATCGCAGTCGATGCCCGTCGCCGCGACCGACACCAGCACGTCGCCGGCCTCGTTCAAGTAGCGCGCGGCCTGCTCGCGCGCCAGGTTGCGCTCGATTCGTGCGAGCGCATCGTCCTCGAGCAGCGCGCTCGCCTCGGCGGGCGGGATCGTCACGCGCGCGGCTCGTGGCTCCGGTCGAAACGGCTTCACGAGCGCTGGCACCAAGAGCGCAGCCGCGACCGCTGCGGCAGCCGCCGCCGGCAGCGCGACGAGCCACCAGCGCGGACGGCCGGCGGGCGCGAGCGCGTGCTCGACGTCCCGCGCGACGCGAGCGGCGAGAACCGCCGCCTTTACGTCGGGCTCGGCCGTGCGCAGCGGGTCTCGTTCCATCGTCGCCACGACGGCGCGCAGCTCGTCGCGCTCGGCGCGGCAGCGGGCGCACCGGCCGAGGTGGGCGAGCGTCTGCTCCAGCTCGCGGCCGGCCAGCAGGCCCGCGGCGAGCAGGCTCGTGCCGCGGCGCAGGCGCAGGTGCTCGAGGATCACGCGTGGCCTCCGCCGAGCGTCGCCCGCATGCGATGCAGCGCGCGGTGGAGACTGCTCTTGACGGTGCCGAGGCTCATGTCGAGTGTCGAGGCGATCTCCTCCAGGCTCAGCTCCTGGTAGTGGCGCAACACCACGACCGCGCGCTGGCGCTCGGGCAGCGCAGAGAGCGCGAGCGCGAGGCGATCCCCGGTCTCGCGGCCGAGAACGCGCCGGTCCGGAGCAGGCTCATGGTCGGCGAGCGCCTGCAGGTGGTCGCCCTCGACGAGCGGGGAGAACGTCTGCCCGCGCCGGCGGTTGCGGCGCCAGCGGTCGATCGAGAGGTTCACGGTGACGCGCGAGAGCCAGGGCCCGGCGTCGGCCGAGCCGTCCCAGCGCGACGCGGTCTGGAAGACTTTCACGAAGGCCTCCTGCACGACGTCGAGCGCGTCCTCGCGTTCGCGCAGGTAGCCGAGGGCGATCCGGTAGAGCCGGCGATAGTGGCGTTCGACGAGCGGGGTGAGCGCCTCGCGGTCGCCGCCCGCCAGACGCGCCATGAGGTCGCGATCACCTGAAGCTCCACTCTCCAAAGCCCCCATCCGCCGCCTGGTCCTCTCCCGCTCCGCCCGCAGGGTGGCGTCATTGGAACACGGGTACGCCGTTCGTCCTCCGCCTTCCTAACGCGCGGGCGCGCCCGGCGGTTCCTCTGCCGGGCCGCCGTTGCCTTCCGGGCGGGAGCGGCCGATAATCCAGAACCCATTGAAGGAGATGACTTTGCCGGAACAGGCGCCCGACTTCATGACGGAGGATAGCTGGCGCATCTTCCGCATCATGGCGGAGTTCGTCGAGGGCTTCGAAACGCTCTCGGAGGTCCCGCGCGCCGTCACCGTATTCGGGTCGGCCCGCGCGCGGCCGGGTGAACCGGACTACCGCTTCGCGGAGGAGCTGGGGAAGGCGCTCGCCAGGGCCGGCCACGCGGTGATCACCGGCGGAGGGCCCGGCCACATGGAGGCGGTCAACAAGGGCGCTTTCGAGGCCGGCGGGCAGTCGATCGGCGCCTGCATCGAGCTGCCCCGCGAGGAGAAGCCGAACGCCTACCTGACGCGCGTGGTGAGCTTCCGCTACTTCTTCGTGCGCAAGGTCATGTTCGTCAAGTACACCAAGGCCTTCGTGATCCTCCCCGGCGGGTTCGGCACGCTCGACGAGCTGTTCGAGGCGCTCACGCTTGTGCAGACCAGAAAAGTGCCCGCCTTCCCCGTGATCCTGGCTGGCGAGGACGAGTACTGGGACGGGCTGCTCGGTTGGCTCAGCTCCTCGCTGCTGCCGCGCGGGAAGATCAGCCCCGGGGACTTCGCCCTGCTGCAGCGGGCGCGCACGCCGGACGAGGTGCTCGCCCTCGTCGCGAAGAGCCCGCTCGCCTGAGACGTTACTTCTTGATCCCGAACAATCCGAGCAGCAGGTTCACGATCCAGATCACGAAGCTGCCCAGTATCCCCGCCCAGAGCCCGCCCACCTGGTAGCCAGGCATCAGCAGCGAGAACCCCCACAGCAGCAGACCGTTCAGCACGAAGTAGAACAGCCCGAGCGTCAGCACCAGCGCCGGAAGCGAGAGCAGCAGCGCTATCGGCCGGACCACGAGGTTCAAGACGCCGAACACCATGCCGGCGAGCACCAGCTCCCACCAGCTTCCGGAGAACTGAATGCCGGGCACGAAGTAGGCCGTGGCGAGCAGCGCCACGGCGTTCCCCAAGATCGTCAGCAGCAGCTTCATGGGTCCTTACCTCCGTTGCTCAGGGTATGACTCGCTCGAGCCTGAAGCCTTCCGGCACCTCGAACAGGGCCTGCGCCTGCGGCCCCGCGCGGATCTTCGTGACCGTCGAGAGCGTCTCCTGCGTCTCGCCCAGGACGCTCACGCGCGTGCGCGTCTCGAGCGGGAAGCCCGGCAGCGCCCGGATCGCCGCCACCAGCCCCGGCAGCGCCTGCGCCGTTCCGGACCATTCCAGGAAATCCGCGAACACGGAGGCGTCTCGTCCCAGGTCGGCGGCCACCCACAGCTCGACGCTCGCTGCCCGGCTCTTCAGGCGAAAGCCGCGGCAGGCGTGGCCGGCGATCGAACGGCTGCCGGCGAGCGCGGTCGCGCGGAGCGCGTCCTCGGCGCCGAGGAGCGAGGCGGCGACCGCGGCGTCCTGGTGCGAGCGGGCCTTGAGCGAGCTCGGGTCGATCTCGAACGCGACTTTGGCCTCGGGGTCGAGGCGCAGCGCGCGACCCTCGTCGAGCCGCAGAACCAGCGCGGGTCCGCCGGGCGCGTCGCCGGCCTCGAGCCGCATGCGGCGTGCCGCGTGCCACACGCGCGACTTCACGCCGCTGCCAGGGACCCCGCTCGCGGGCACGATCACGGTCGTCTGCTCGAAATAGAGTCCCGCCGGCTTTGTGTCGGCTGGAACGACGCCGACGCTGGCGGCAACGACGATCCACGTCGCGAGGATCACGTTGCGTCTCCCAAAAAGGACTCTGGACAAGTCGAGCGCGACTATCATACAGTCTCGCCCCTGACGCCTGCTCCCTTGATGAAACCCCGGTGAAGAGCCCCGCCGAGTCCCTCAATTTCCGACAATCGTTGCTCGAGTTCCTGGAGGCGGGCCCGGGGCACGAGGAGGCTCTGCTCGAGGAGTTCGAGCGCAAGCGGGGACAGGGCGACCCGCTCTACTCGTCGCTGCTCTATCTGCTCACCCACCTCAACTTCACGGAGCGACAGGCCACGCGCCACTGGAAGAAGGTGCTCACGCATCGCGATGGGCTGCGTGCGGCCATCGGACGCGATCCCGGCCTGCGTGTGGCGATTCTCGACTACTTCGTGAACGTCAGCCGTGAGCTGCGCAACCCCAAGGTGATCGAGCTGTCCATCTACGAACGCACCGAGCGCTCCGCCGTCACCGACGGGCTCACGGGACTCTACAACCACGCTTTTTTCCTCCAGGCGCTGCGCCAGGAGGTGTTGCGCTCGAAGCGGCACGGCCTGCGCGCGGCGCTGCTGCTGCTCGACCTCGACAACTTCAAGCGCGTCAACGACGAGCGGGGCCACGTCGAGGGCGACCGGGTGCTGATGAAGGCCGCGGCCGTCGTGCGCGAGGGCGTGCGCGAGATCGACGTGGCGGCGCGCTACGGCGGCGAGGAGTTTGCGGTGCTGCTGCCCGACACCTCGCGGCTCGGCGCTTTCGTCGTGGCCGAGCGCATAAGGCGGCGGATCGAGGATCGCTTCGCGCGCGGACGCTCGGTCGTGACGGTGTCAGGCGGAATTGCGGTCTTCCCCGACGACGCCGGCACGCCCGCCGACCTGATCGTGCAGGCCGACGCCGGCCTCTACGGCGCCAAGGCCGCGGGCAAGAACCGGATCCTGCTGCCGCAGGGCGAGAGGCGCCGCTTCCGGCGCCAGATCTCGCCGCAGGGCGTCGCGATCGGGACGCGGGCCGGGCGCGCTCCCGCGCGCGTCAAGAACGTGTCGGAGGGTGGCCTGCTCGTGAGCCTGCGCGAGGCGGTGCCGCTCGGGAGCGCCGTCAGCCTGACGATCGAGCGCACGGACGCGACGCCGGTGGGTCTGCGCGGCGAGGTGGTGCGCGTCGAGCGCGTGCCGGGCGAGATCGAGCCCGCGTTCGACGTCGGGGTGCGCTTCCTCGATCCCTCGGAGGCCGTGCCGCTGCTCGCGGGCGTCTGAGCGCGGCCATCGGACCCCGCGCCACCCGCTGTGGTAACCTTTCTGGCTGGAATGTCGTCCGAACGCCTCGCCTGGAGCGGTCTCGTCCTGCTGACCGCGAGCGTTGCCGGGTGCGGCGGCGGCGCGAGTCCGGCGGCGCCTTCCGCTTCCGCCACGCCGGCGCTTCCGACCCATTCGATCACGGCCACGGTGTTCTACGACCAGGACGGCAACGGCCAGCTCGACGGCAACGAGGCCGTGCGCGTCCCGGGAGTCGAGGTGGTGATCGGTACCGGAAGCGGTCGCAGCGCGGCCGGCACCGGCCAGGCCCTCGTCACCGGGATCCAGGCGGGGACGGCGACCGTGGCGCTGCGGACCGAGAGCGTGCCGTACTACTTCCAGCCGCTGGCGGCTGCCGTGGTCCAGGTGCCGGGCCCGACCGAGGTCCGGATCCCGCTCACGCTGCCGATCGGCCGCAACAACGCCAACCTGTACCTCGGCCTCGGCGACAGCATCACCGACGGCTCGGGCTCGAGCGACGGCCTCGGCTACACGATGAAGCTGCAGGCTCTGCTCGGACCCCATTTCGGTCGCGCCGAGGTGAGGGAGTGGGGCCGCCAGGGAGACTCGAGCGCCGAGACGGCGGAGGTGACGCGCCTGACGCTCAGCTGGTTCAACCCGGCCTACACGCTGATCCTGCTCGGCACCAACGACTGGCACGAACAGTCGTGTCAGAGCCGGCCGCCCACGAGCTGCTACACGCTCGCTTCCCTGCGCGAGATCGTCCGGGACGTGAAGCGCTGGGACAGCCTCCCGGTCCTCGCCACGATCCCTCCGGTCAACCCTGCGCTTGCGCCGGCGAGCCGCAACACCTGGTACGACGAGATGAACGTCGGCATCAAGGCAATCGGCCAGCAGGAGCAGGTGCTGGTGGCCGACCTGAACGCGGAGCTGAAGGCTGCGGGCAGCTTGCCATCGCTCTTTGCCGACGACGTGCACCCGAACGACGCCGGCTACCAGCTGATCGCCCAGGCCTGGTTCAAGGCGATCAGCCGGGGACGCAGCGCAGCCGCGAGCAGCGCCGCGCCCAGCTTCGGCTTCGGCGGTTTCTGACGCCGCTTCGCTAACCGACCTGCGGCTTCCAACAGCTTTGTCGTAGCGCTCACGCCGGGCGACATTTCTGTTGATAATGGCCGCATGGCTCGCCGGGCGCCCGACGCGCGCCAGCTCTCCGACCTGCTCGAGGTGAGCCAGACGCTCGCCGCCACGCTCAACCCGCGCCAGGCGCTACAGCGGGTGCTCGCGATCCTCGAGGAGAGCCGCGGCACGCTCTCGGGCACGATCGTGCTGCGCGACGAGGCGGGCAAGGACCTCGTCGTCGAGGCGGCGAGCGGTGGCGCCGCCGCGGTTCGCCACGCGCGCCACCGCCTCGGCGAAGGCATCGTCGGCCGCGTGGCGCAGAGCGGGCGCCCGGTCGTGGTGCCGCAGGTGAGCCAGGAGCCGCTCTATCTCGACCGCTCCGGCGTGTTCCGGCGCTCGGGTCGCAGCGAGATGTCGTACGTGTGCGTGCCGATCCGCGCCGAGCAGCGCACGGCGGGCGCGCTCGGCGTGGCGCTCAGCTACCAGAAGGACCGCGTGTACGACCACGAGGCCAGGTTCTACGGGCTCGTAGGGTCGATGATCGGCAAGGCGCTGCGTGTGCATCAGCTGGTCGAGGCGGAGCGCAAGCGCCTGCTCGACGAGAACACCAAGCTGCGGCGCGAGCTCGTCGAGCGCTACGACATCCGCAACCTGGTGGGCAGCAGCCGGCCGATGCAGACCGTCTACGAGCAAGTGGCGCAAGCCGCCCCCGCGAACACCGCCGTGCTGCTGCGCGGCGAGTCGGGCACCGGCAAGGAGCTGGTCGCGCAAGCGATCCACTACTCCTCGCCCCGCGCCAAGAAGCCCTTCGTCAGCATGAGCTGCGCCGCGCTGCCCGAGAGCCTGATCGAGTCGGAGCTATTCGGCTACGAGCCGGGAGCCTTCGCCGACGCGCGCGCCGAGAAAAAGGGACGCTTCGAGCTCGCCCAGGGCGGCACGATCTTCCTCGACGAGGTCGGCGAGCTCAGCCCAGCCACCCAGGTCAGGCTGCTGCGGGCGCTCCAGGAACGCGAGATCGAAAGGCTCGGCGGGGTGCAGCCGATCAAGCTCGACGTGCGGGTGATCGCGGCCACTCACGGTGACCTGGAGGCAGCGGTCGAGCAAGGCACGTTCCGCGAGGACCTGTACCACCGGTTGAGCGTGTCCTCGATCTACTTGCCGCCGCTGCGCGAGCGCAAGACCGACATCCCGCTGCTCTGCGACCACTTCGTCCTGAAGCACGCCGCGGGCCACAGCAGGGACGTACGCCGCATAGCGACTTCCGCGATCGACATGCTGATGAGCTACCACTGGCCCGGCAACGTGCGCGAGCTGGAGAACTGCATCGAGCGCGCCGTGCTCGTGTGCGAGGGCGGCGCCATCCACGCCCACCACCTGCCGCCCACGCTGCAGACCGCCGAGGTCTCCGGCACGCTCGCGCGCCAGTCGCTCAAGGAAGCGCTCGCGGCCCACGAGAAGGACCTGGTGCAGGACGCACTCAAGAGCGCCCGCGGCAACCGCGCGAAGGCGGCGCGCCTGCTCGACACGACCGAGCGCATCCTCGGCTACGCCGTCCGCAAGCACCGCCTCGACCCCGACCGCTTCCGCTGACGCGGCCGCGGCCTGTGACGAGCCCGATCGTGCCGTTCGTCCGCTCTTCGGACAGCCCAAGTCGGTCGAGGCCGACGCGTCTGTCGTCACTAACGCCTGGGAATCGAGCGCTTTCGGCCGGTTGCGCCTTCCGGGCACACGTCTTGCTCGTCGTGCATCGGGATGAGCTCGACCTCCGCCGCCACGATGATGCTCCTCCAGAAGCGGGGCTGCCCTGCGCTGCTGCTTCCGGAGTTCCTGAAGGAGGTCTACCTCGGCCAGCGCACGGGCCTGCTCCACGTCACCCGCGGCGAGGAGACGCGCGTGAGCTTCCGCGCCGTCAACGGCGAGCTCGTGAGCGGCTCCTCGAGCGACGAGCGGGGGCGCCTGGGCGAGACGATGATCCGCCGCGGTCTGCTTTCGAGGGCCAACCTGGAGCAGGCTCTCGTGATCGTGAGCGTGCAGGGGAGGCGCCTGGCGCCGGTGCTGCGCGAGCTGGAGCTCGTCGACGCGCCCGCGCTCGAGCAGGTTCTAGCACTTCACATTCGCGAGATGCTGCTCACGGCGCTGCTGTGGGAGGAGGCCTGGCTGCTCTTCGAGGACCAGGAGCTTCCCGACGCTCCCGCCGAAGACCTCACGCTGCGCTGCTCGACGGCGGAGTTGATCCTGGAGCTCGTCCGGCGCATCCCCAGCCCGGAGACGGTGCGCCGGGGCCTCGGGAACCTGGACCAGCCGCTCGTCGCCGCGCGGAACGCGCCGCTCCGGCTCGACCGCATCGCGATGAGCCCGGCGGACGGCTACCTGCTCTCCCGCGTCGACGGCTCGATCTCGGCGAACACCATCCTGGAGACCGCGCTCTTGCCGGTCGAGGACGTGGAGCGGAGTCTGCTGGGCCTGCTGTGCACGGGCGTCGTCCGCTACCTCCCCGCGTCCTCGAGAGCTTCCGCGCGAAGCTGACACTTCATCTAGAGAATCTCGGCCAGGGTTCGGTTGCCTGCCGAGGCGCCTGCCTGCTCGTGGATCGCGGCGAGCGCGTCCCAGCCCGGCCCCGTGCGAGGCCGCGCCCCGAGCGTCGCGCCCGCGGCGATCTCCAGCAAGCGCGCGAGCCGGATGCGTTCGGGCGCGAGCGCGAGTGTCAGTCCGACCTCCTTGCCGCGGCGCGAGACGTGGTGGACGAGGCCCTCGTCCTCGAGACGGTCGATGAGCTCGCTCACCGAGTCGAGGCGCAGATCCAGCTCCTCGGCCAGCTCCTGCCGTCTCACGAGCCGGCCCGAGCCGGCGCGGCGTGCGATCGCGAGGGCTACCGGAACCAGCCACTGCGGGTCTGAGGCCACGAACGCGCCGCGCCGGTCCTTGCCCTCGAAGACGCGGCCGCGCATCGCCTGCAGCGTGAACGCGATCTCCAGCCCGAACAGCACCGTCAGCCACCCGAGGTAGAGAAAGTACAAGAACAGCGGGACGAGCCCGATAGCACCGTAGAACTTGAGGTACGGCAGCGCCTGGCTGACGTAAAGCCCGAACCCCCACCTGAACACCTGCCACACCACCGCCGCGACGAGCGCGCCCCACAGCGCCGGAGCCCAGCGCACGCGGGTGTTGGGCATCAGCTTGTAGAGCACCAGGAACGCGAGGAAGATGCCGGCCAGCGAGGCGAAGGCGCCGAGCACGCTGAAGAGCGGCCCGACCAGCGGCAGCGCCTCGGCTTGCTCGAGCGCGACATCCGCCACGAACAGCGTGACCAGCAGCAGGATCGGGCCCAGCGTGAGCACGGTCCAGTAGATGCCCACCCGCACCGGCCAGCCGCGCCCGCGGGGGGCCTGGTAGATGCGGTTGGCGGCGATCTCCAGCGACACCAGCAGGCGGATCGCGGCCCAGACCAGCAGCAGGGCGCCGATCGCGCCGATCGCCTCGAAGCTCAGCTCAGAGACGTTGCTCATGATCTCGAGCAGGCGCTCCTCGAGCAGACGCTTGAAGGCGGCGGCCTCGGGCCGGGTCGTGTCGGCGTCGTAGTTGAGCAGGAAGTCGGCGATGGACTGCAGCTGGCGCGTCGCGCTGCCCATGTCGCCGAACAGGCGGAACACGAACAGGCTCACCATCAGCAGCGGAACCAGGCTGAAGATGGTGCGGTAGGTGAGCGCCGCGGCCATCTGGGCCGCGTCGTTGTCGTGCAGCTCCCGGCTGCAATGCCGCACCAGGTTCACCGCGAAGCGCAGCGAGCGCTGGGCGCGGCTGAGCTCCGCGACGGGGTGGGTGATCAGCCACTCGAGGTAGGACTGCAGCCGAGCCAGGAGATTCACGGCCGGATTATCCTCCCGCGCGTGCCGGTCACGATCTGAACCGTCCGTTCGCCGGGGTCGCCGTGCCGGCCGGTGCTAGCATGGCCCTGATCCCGGTGAGCCTCCGCCCCCTCGTTCTCCTCACCCCTTCGCAGGCCGCGGCCGTCGAGCTGCCACGCCGCGTCGCCTCGACCGGACGCGCGATCGCGGGCGTCTACGCCACGAAGCCGCTCGACCTCGCACGCGGGATCGCCGAGCCCGTGCTGCTCGGGCGCGGCCTGCAGCCGTGGACGAACGGTCACGACGCACTCGTCGCCGCGAGGCTGCTCGCCGAGACCGGCGACGCCGGGCTCCGCTTCCCGGAAGGCACGCCGCGGGCCCCGGTGGCGGCCGCGCTCGCGCGCACGCTCGCGGCGCTGCGGCGCGCCTCGGTCCCGGTAGAGCGGCTCGCGGCGCTCGCGGCGGTCCCCGGCGCGACTGCCGACGACGCGCGGCGCCTCTCTGGCCTCGCCCGGCTCTACGCCGGCTACTGCGACCTCGTGGAGGGTCGCATGGCCGACCCGGTCGCGATCCTGGCCGCCGCGCGCGAGGGCCTAGCCCGCGCGCGCTGGCTCGAGGGTGCCGAGGTGCTGATCGCCGACGACCTCGAGCTCGAGCCCGACGAGGCGGACTTCGTCGGCGCGCTCGCCGCGCGCCTGCCGGTGCGCGTGCTGCGCCGAGCGCTGCCGGAAGCGCTGCGGCCGTCGTCGTTCCGCAGCCGCCTGGCCGCCCATGGCGTGAGCGAGGTCGACTGGGCCGAGACGCCCTTCGCGGCGGCGGCGCCCGCCGAGCCCGCGGGGCCCCTGGCGCGCTTGCGCGAGGGGCTCTTCGACCCGCCGAGCGGCCCGTCGCTCGCGCCCGCGGACGCGGACGCGACGGCGGCGAAGCAGCAGGGAGCGGTCGAGCTCGTGACCGCGCCCGGCGAGGCGGCCGAGGTGCGCACGATCGTACGGCGCCTGCTGCGCGAGGCCGCACGCGGCGTCCCGTTCGAGGAGATGGGCGTTGTGCTGCCGCGGCCCGAGGCCTACGCGCCGCTCTTCACCGACCTCCTCGAGCGGCTCGAAGTGCCGCACCGCCTCCACCCGTCGCTCCCCTTGCGCTCCGGGCGCGCGGCTCGTTCGCTGCTGCTGCTCTTCCGCTGCCGCGGCCTCGAGCGACCCGCGGTGATGGAGTTCCTCACGTTCGCTCCGGTCCCGTTCCAGACGATGCTCGGCCCCGAGGCCTCGGCGCATCCCGCGCGCTGGGACCACTTGAGCCGCGAGGCCGGCATCGTGTCGGGGTACAGCCGTTGGATAGTGGGGCTGCGCGCCTGGGCCGGGGCTGAGCGCGAGGCGGCCGAGGCCGAGACGGACGCGGACCGAAGCGAGCGACGGCTGCGAAACGTGACCGACGCCGACGCTCTCCTGCGCGCGGTCGAGATCCTGAACGCGACGCTCGACAGCCTGGCGGGCGAGGCCCCGTGGACGGAGTGGGTCGAAAGGCTCCGGATCGTGGCGGAACAGTGGATCGGCCCCGAGCGCGACCTCGAGCGCGTTCTGGAGGTGATCGCCGACCTGGGTGGGCTCGGCTCGGTGGCGACGCGCGCGCCCTGGAGTGAGGTCGAGCAGGTGATCGAAGCCCGCTTCGAGTGGGAGCGCGTCCCGCTCGAGCCGCTCGCGGGCGGCGCCATCCACGTCGGAGCCCTCGACGCCATGGCGGGCCTGCCGTTCCGCGTGGTCGCGATCCCCGGGCTCGTCGAGGGCGGGTACCCGGGCGTCTTCCGGCCCGATCCATTTCTCCTGGACTCGGAGCGAGAGACGCTCCGAGTCCAGGATTCTGACCGGCCCGGGGGCGGTTCCCTGCCGTCGCCCGCGGGTTCCGTTTTTCCCGCACGTTCCGTTTCCCGTGTTCCGGTTCCGGTCCGTGTCGTTCCTTCCCGCAGACCAGCCCAGCTCGGCCTCTTTTCGGAATCCACGTCGCTCGCCCCGACTGCTCCGTCGGCGGTCTCCTCGTCTCCGCCTGCCTCGTCTTCGGGCGCTCCCTCCTCCTCCCTCTCGCCCGCCCCCGGCGCCCTCCCCACCTCGCAGGACCGCCTCGTCGAGGCGCGGCGGCTCTTCCACCGCGCCGTCTCGCAGGCCACGGAGCGTCTGATCCTCTCGTACCCACGCGCCGACGCCCGCAGCGGCCGCGAGCGGCTGCCCTCGCTGTTCTTCGCCGCCGCCGCCGCGACGCTTGCCGGCCGCGCGGTGGCCGGAGCCGAGCTCGACCGGATGGTGATCGAAGACGACCCGCTCTTGCTCCCGCTCGAGGACGCCGTGGACAAGGGCGAGCGCGACCGCTTTCGGATCCGGCGCGACGACGCGGCGGTCACCGCGGTCGCGTCGGGCTCGGAGTTCTTCAAGCGGTCGCTGCTCGCGAGCAAGGCACGCTGGTCGGGGAAGCTCACGCGCTACGACGGTTTCGTCGGAGACGAAGAGGCCGGGCTCGCCCCGCAGCTCGACCCGCTGCGCGCGCGCTTCCCCGTCTCGGCGAGCCGCCTCGCGATCTACGCGCGCTGCGGCTTCCAGTACCTGCTGCAAAACGTGCTGCGGCTGCGTCCGGCCCCCGCGCCTGAGGAGCGCCGGCGCATCGACCCGCTCGAGCGTGGCGATTTGTTCCACCGCGTCGCCGAGCGGTACCTGCGCGAGCGGCGCGACCGCGGCGAGCTGCCGGTCGTCGACTCCGAGCCCCGTCGCGCGCGGCTGCGCGAGATGGCGGAGGAAGCGTTGCAGGGCCTCGTCGCGGGCAGCCCGCCGCGCTTCACGCTGCTGTGGGAGCGGGAGAAGCGGCGCTTCCACGAGACGGTGCAGGCCTGGTTCACGAGCGAAGCCAAAGCCGCCACGAAGTCGACTCCGGCGCATTTCGAGCTGAGCTTTGGGCTCGGGATGAAACCCGACGCGGCTGAGCCGCACGACCCCGAGCCGCTGGAGATCGACCTGGGCGACGGGCGCATGCTACGCGTCTCCGGCCGCATCGACCGCATCGACCGCCGTATCGAGGGCGGCCTGGTGCTCCGCGACTACAAGACCGGCCGCGCGCCCAAGGACGACGGGGGCCTGTTCCGCGGCGGCCGCCAGCTCCAGATCCCGTTCTACGTGCTGGCCGCCGAGAAGCTGTTCCCCGGAGAGATGGTAGGCGAGGCCTTCCTCGACTACGTCGACGGCGGGCGGCAGGTCTCTTTCCGCCCCGAGCACGCTACCGGCCCTGCCTTTCGGGCGCTGCTTGGCGACCTCGTCGATCTCGTGGCCCGCGGGGTGTTCGCGCAGGAGCCGAGCGCGTGCGATTTCTGCGACTTCACCATGGTGTGCGGGCCGAAGGGGCTGATCCAGCGCCGCCAGGGTTACAAGCTGCGCGACCCTTCGGTGCTTGCGTACTTGCGGCTGCGAAACATCGGATGAGCGGGTTCCGCCCCGAGGACGAAGCGGCGCGCGAGCGCGCCCGGCGCGACCACGGCACGAGCCTCGTGCTCGACGCGGGCGCGGGCACCGGCAAGACCACGCTGCTGGTGGAGCGGATCGAGGCGCTGGTGCGCGCGGGCACCGCGCGGCTCGACGAAGTCGCGGCCGTGACGTTCACGGAGAACGCGGCCACCACGATGAAGCTGCGGCTGCGCGAAAGGCTCGAACGCGCGCGGGCGTCCCCGGGGCTTCCGCCGGCCGAGCGTGCCCGCGTGGACGCAGCGCTCGACGTGCTGGAACGCGCCAGCGTCTCGACGATCCACGCGCTTTGCGCACAGATCCTGCAGGAGCGGCCGCTCGAGTGCGGTGTCCTGCCCGGCTTCCGGATGGCCGACGAGGCGCAGGCCGACGCGCTCTTCATGGACACCTGGGAGGAGTGGCTGGGGGAGCGCCTCGGCGGCGGCGACGACGTGCTGCTGGACGCGCTCGACCGCGGCATCCCGCTCGAGAGCGACGGCTGGGGCGAGCGCACGTCGCTGCGCGGCCTCGCGCGCAAGCTGATCGACCAGCGCGATCTCGAGCCGCTCGCGGCGGAAGGCGCCTTCGACCTGGACGGCGCGGAGCGAGAGCTCCTGCAGCAGGCCGCGCGTGCCGCGGAGCTCGCCGCGCAGGTGCGCGAGGGCGACGTCCTGGCGGCGCGCTTGGTGAAGCTCGCGGAGTTCGCCGAAGCGGCGCGCTTCCGCGCCGGCCCGGACAAGCTTGCATACCTGCTGCGGCTCGAGGCCATTCCCGGCAACTTCGGCTTCAAGCCGAACTGGCCTTCGACGGAAGCGCTCGCCGAGGGGCGTGCTATCGCAGCCTGGACCAAGGAGGTGCGGCCGCGCTGGATGGCGGCGCTCGGCGCCGAGCTGCACGGACGCCTGGTGCGCGAGCTCTCGGGGGTCGTGCGCATCTACGAGCGCAAGAAGGCCGAGCGCGGCGTCCTCGACTTCCTCGACCTGCTGCTGAAGGCTCGGAATGCGTTGCGCGACCACGCGGGCGTTCGCGCCTGGTTCCAGCGGCGCTTCCGCTTCCTCGTGATCGACGAGTTCCAGGACACCGATCCGCTGCAGGTCGAGCTGGCGCGCCTGCTCGCCGGAGACCGGCCTGGGGCGCTCGTGGTGGTGGGCGACGCCAAGCAGTCGATCTATCGCTTCCGGCGCGCGGAGGTGCGTTTGTTCCGCGAGCTGGTGCGCGAGGCCGAGAGCGGACGTGTGCTGCACCTGACGCAGAACTTCCGGGCGCGGCCCGCTATCCTCGGCTTCGTCAACCGCGTGTTCGCGGGGCTGATCCAGGCCTCCGACGAGACGGACCAGCCCGCTTACGAGGCGATCGCACCCCCGCCGGGGCTTGACGAGGGCCCGGCGGTGGTGGGTCTCCGGTTCGCCGCCGGGCCCAACGCCTCCGGCCAGGACCTGCTCGCCGCCGAGGCGGGAGGCCTCGCTGCGTTCCTGCTCGGGATTGCGCGCGGCGGCGAGACGGTGCGCGACCCGGTGGACGGTCGCATGCGGCCGAGCCGCGCCGGAGACGTGCTGGTGCTGTCGCGGCGCCTGACTCGGATGCAGACGCTCGAGGACGCCCTCGAGGCGGCGGGGCTGCGCTTCACGGTCGAGGGCGGCAAGTCCTTCTTCGACCGCCAGGAGGTGCACGAGGCGCTCGCGGTGCTGCGCGCGATCGACGATCCCTCCGACCGGATCGCGCTCGTGGCGGCGTTGCGCTCGTCGTTCTTCGGAGTGAGCGACCTCGACATCGTGAAGTACTCGCTCTCGGGCGGTCCGCTGTGGGCCGGCGCGATCGACGACAGCCGGCCGGGTGGCCTGGCGCTCGCGCCCTCGATGCGGCTGCTCGAGGAGCTTCACCAGCGGCGGCGGCACGCGAGCGTGCCGGCGGTGCTCGAGCGGCTCTACGACGAGACCCGCGTCCTCGCGGCACTCACAGGCTCGCGGCGCGGCGAGGCTCGCGTGGCCAACCTCGAGAAGGTCGCGGCGCTCGCGCGCGAGGCCGCGACGCTCGGGGCGCTCACGCTGCGCGGCTTCGCGAACCTGCTGGCGGACCGCATCCAGAACGCGCGCGAGGAACCCGACCTGCCCTCGACCCGGCCCGGCGACCCCGATACCGTCCGCGTGCTCTCGATCCACAAGGCCAAGGGGCTCGAGGCGCCCGTGGTCGCGCTCTACGACACCGACGACGGCGGCTACTCGCCGATCGACACCGTCGCGCTTTGGGACCAGGGCCGGATCGCGATCGGCTTCCGCGGCGGCTGCCAGCCGCCCGGCTGGGACGTGCTCGTGCGGCAGGAGGAGAAGAAGGCGCGTGCCGAGGCGCGCCGGCTGCTGTACGTCGCGTGCACGCGCGCACGCGACCTGCTGGTCGTGCCGCGCCCGCCGCTCGATGCGGCGCTCGGCTCGTTCTGGAAAGAGCTCGTCGACGCCCTGCCGCAACGGGACGACGCGTGCGTGCGGCTCGTCGACGTCGAGGCGCTCCCGCATCCCGACACGCCCGGCCGCGGCCGCGAGCTGTGGATGATCGCGAGCGCCGAGGGCGGCGACGCCGTCGCTGCGCGCTGGGAGACCGAGCGCCGCGAGCTCGTCACGCGCGCCGCCCTGCGGCCCTACCTCCCCGCGAAGGTGACAGGCCTCGTCGAACGCACCGCCCCACCGCCGGTGGCGGCGGTGGCGGCGACAGGCGGGCGTGATTTCGGCAGCTTGATACATCAACTCCTCGAGTGGGTGCCGCTCCACGACGAAGGCCCGGAGCGGGCCGGGCGCATGCGCGCGATGGCGGAGGCGCTGGCCCCTTCGTACGGCCTCGACCGCGTGGCGGCCGCGCGCGCCGGCGCGCAGGTCGAGCGCGTGTTGGGGCTGCCGCTCCTCTCTCGCGCGCGCCGTGCCAAGCAGCTGTGGCGCGAGCTCCCGCTCTGGTTCCCGGACGGCGAGTACCTCGTCGAGGGCAGGGTCGACCTGGTGTTCGAAGAGGACGGGCAGCTCGTGGTGGTCGACTACAAGTCGGACGCGATCGCCGACGAGCAGGCGCTCGAGCAGGCGGCGCACCACGCGCCGCAGCTCCAGCTCTACGGCCGCGGCCTGACCCAGGCAATCGGCCTGCCGGTCCGCGAGCGGCTCGTCGTGTTCACCGCGCTGGGCCGCAGCGTTCCTGTTTAGGGGGGTGGATTCGGCCTCGCGGCGAGCCCGTTGCGACTAGTCTTGTTCATCTCGTATCGTGTCGTCTCGTGTCGGGTGCGGTCAGCCATGTGTTACTCTAGTGACTGAGCCGCGCGGGCCATTCCGGTCCCTCCACGCTCCGACGGAGGTCCGGTGATGGTGTCTTCGACCCCCGACCCGATTCCCGCGAAGAAGCCGGCTCCGCCGCGGCCGCCCTCCCTGCGCTACCTCGGCTTCGAATGCACGAGCCAGGGGCGCGCGTACCGCGTGCGCGTCGAGGGACCCGGCGATCCGCGCGTGTTCACGCTGACGATCCCGAGCGGGGCGTTCGTGGCGCGCCAGGTCAGGTTCCAGGATGCGCCGGATCTGTGCTTCGCGCGGCTGCAGCGCGAGCTGGCCACCAACGCCGAGCTTCCGGACGGTCACGAGCTCGCGATCACGCCGGCCGAGCTCGACGAGTATCGCGACGCGCAGCTCAGAAAATCGCCCGACCGCAAGACGCGCACGCTGCGTACCTGGCCCTGATGCCCTTCTCGTCTTTCGGCCTCGATCCCCTGCTGCTGCGCGGGATCCGGGAGCTGGGCTTCGCCCGTCCGACCCCGATCCAGCTGCAGGCGATTCCACCGGCGATGGCAGGCCGCGACGTGCTGGGCTGCGCCGCGACCGGCAGCGGCAAGACGGCGGCCTTCGGCCTGCCGATCCTGCACCGCCTGATGGCAAAGCCGCGCCGCACGACGCGCGCGCTCATCCTCACGCCCACGCGCGAGCTGTGCGCCCAGATCGACGCGCACATCCAGGAGCTGGCGGTGCACACCCCGGTCACGAGTGCCGCCGTCTTCGGCGGAGTGGGCATGGGGCCGCAGGAGCACGCGCTGCGTGCCGGCGTCGACGTGATCGTGGCGACGCCGGGGCGGCTGCTCGACCACTTCCGAAGGCCCTACGCCGCGCTCAAGGGCCTCGAGATCCTGGTGCTCGACGAGGCCGACCGTATGCTCGACATGGGTTTCCTGCCCGACATCAAGCGCGTGCTGCGGCACCTGCCCGCCAAACGCCAGACGCTGTTCTTCTCCGCCACCATGCCGGGGCCGATCGTGTCGCTCACGCGCGAGCTGCTGCGCGACCCCGTGACGATCAACCTCGACCGGCAGGCGACGCCGGCGGTGGGAATCACCCAAGCGGCGTACCCGGTGGATGCGCGGCTCAAAGGGCCGCTGCTGCTGGCGCTGCTACGCCGCGGCGACATGAAGAGTGCCCTCGTCTTCACGCGCACCAAGCACCGCGCCAACCGCCTCGCCGACTGGCTCCTGCGCCAGGGCGTGCGCGCCGCGCGCATCCACGGCAACCGCAGCCAGAGCCAGCGCACGCAGGCCCTCGAGGGCTTCAAGGCCGGCCGCTACGACGTGCTCGTGGCGACCGACATCGCGGCGCGCGGGATCGACGTGGTGGCGCTCGGGCACGTGGTGAACTTCGACGTGCCGGGAGCGAGCGAGGACTACATCCACCGCGTCGGCCGCACGGGCCGCGCCGAGCTGACGGGCGAGGCTTTCACGTTCGTGGCGCCGGAGGACGAGTCCGGTCTGCGCGCGATCGAGCGCGCGCTCGGCAAGCCGCTGCCGCGCGTGCTGCTGCCGGACTTCGACTACAAGCAGAAGTCCCCCGAGCTGGCGCCGGAGCCGAGGCACGAGCGCCCGCCACAGCACGCGAGGCGGCCCGGACAGCACCCGCGCCACGCTCCGGCACACGGCCGCCGGCCTCCTGCGCGTCGGGAACACGGCCACGCTCACGGGCGCAGCGAGCCCGAGGGCGCATGGGCCAGCCGGATCCAGTCCGACACCCGGCCCGGCGCCCACGGCGCGCGGCGCCCCGCCCGCAGCTTCCGCCCGCGCACACGCTGAGCCACCACGGCCCCCCTATTGGACGGCCGTGCGTCGGCTCATCGCTGTTGCAACGCCGGGATCAGGGTCGCCGGGTTCACCACGTCCCAGGTCCCGGTTTCGCTGCGCCTGTAGGTCTGGATGTGAAGGTGCGGGCCCGTGACACGAGTCCCCGTCTGACCGGACAGCCCGATGACGGCATTCGCTCCGAGGGTGCTGTCCACCTGGACATTGCGCTGACTCAAGTGCATGTACATCACGAGGACCGAGTCGCCGTGATTCACGGTCACCGACTCGCCGCCCGCCGCGCCGTTGACGCCGTTACCGGACTCCGTGACGACACCTCCGCCGGCGACGGTCTGCACGGCGGTGCTATCCGCCGCGCGCAGGTCCGTGCCCTGGTGGTTTTGAACCGCCTGGGCGTTCAGGGGGTCGGTCCTCGGCCCGAAGGCGCTCGTGACGACGGTCTGCTGGAGCGGGCTACCGTAGCCGTTGCCCCGCGCTTCGGCTTGCTGCGCTGGCGCCTGGGGAGCTGGCCGTTGCTCCGGCTCTGTCTTCTTGCTGACCTTTCCCTGGAGCCAGCGAATCACCGACTTCGCGGCCTGGCTGAAGGCCTCTCCGATCTGCTCCACCGGTGTCAGCAGCCTCTCTCGCTCCTCCTTGTCGCACGGCGGGTCTCCGGGCTTCTGCGTGCAGTGCCCCGTGGGGTCGACGAATGTGAGTGGGTTGTTGAGCGCGTAGCTGTACCGGTTCAGGCTCCCTGGCTGCGCGGGCTTGCCCAGGTAGCTATCGACCTGCAAGAATCGGCCGAGCAGCGGGTCGTAGTAGCGGGCCCCGTAGTCGTAGACTCCCATCCCCTCGTCCATCTCCTGGCCGGTGAAGCGGAAGTCGTCGGCGCCCGCGCGGCGCTCGATTTCCTGCCCGAAGGGCAGATACTCCCCGCGCCAGGTCACGCGGTAGCTGGTGGAACAGGGCTCGGGGATCTTCTTGGTCAGTGCGACGATGTCGTCGCCGCAGTCCTGTTCTGAGTCAGGAACGCTGATGGCCCGGGCGCTCCCGAGCCGGTCCGAGTGGATGTAGCTGCCGTACCCCTGCGCATCGGCCCACCCGAGACGCTTGCCGTCGGCAAGCAGGTAAGTGGTCCAGCTCGCCTTCTTGTAGGTCGCGAGCACCTGGCCCGAGATGGTGTGCACGTAGACCTCGCTGCCGCCACCGGGGAAGTTGCGGCGGACCTTGCGTCCGTAGCCGTCGTAGGCCACCGAGGCCATCCCATCCCCGGTGCGATAGTGAGGCGAGGCGCTCACCTGGTAGCCGCGCAGCCTGCCGAGTGCGTCGTAGCCGAAGCGGCGGACGTAGCGGGCGGCCACGGTATCGACGAGCCCCGTCAAGTTGCCGTGCGGGTCGTAGACTGCCTCCACCAGCGGATCGGCCGCGAGCTGGACCGTGGCCAGCCGGTTCGTACCCGGCGCGAGCGTGTTGACGACGTTCGGCGCGCCCTGACCGGTGACCGACAGCAGGTTGCTCGAGAGGTCGTAGCCGTAGCTGAGGCTCACGCCGCCGCGGGTGGTCGTGCCGTTCGACGACTCCAGGCGGTTCAGACGATCGTAGGTGTGGGTCAGGGCGAGGAAGCCGGGCTGCGTGTCGCTCAACAGGTGGCCCACGGGGTCGTACCCGTACGAGATCTGGAGCGGCCCGTTCCCGCCTATGGTCGACACTCGCCCCCGCGCGTCGTGCTCGAACACGTCCAGGGCGCCGTGGGCGTACTGGATCGCCGTCAGCCGGCCCGAGGCGTCGTAGTCGATGTTGCTGATGCGGACGGCGTCCGGCTGGCCAGCGTAGAGACTCACCGGCGAGCCGAAGCTGTCGTCGAGCTGCCCCCGCGTGTTGCGCGCGTACTGGATGAAGTGCCCGCGTGGGTCGCGGATGCTGGCGAGCGCTCCCTCGCGGTCGTACGCGTAGCCGACAGTGAGCTGCGCCGGGAGCGTCGCGTCGAGGCCCTGCAATGCGAAGGCCTCCTCGCTCACCCGACCCCGAACGTCGTAGTGAAGGGTGCTCGACGTGGTGGGGGGACCGTAGCCCAGGATCCCGGTGAGACGTCCGATGCCGTTCTGGCCCTGGTCGTAGCTCCGCGTGCTCTCGCCGTAGCGGCTGACCAGCCCGTCGAGCGACACGTACAGGTTCGTCGGCCGGTCCAGGCCGTCGAACTCGGTGAGGCTCACGTCGCTGCCGGCCCAGCGGTGGGTGTGGTTGCCGTTCTCGTCGTAGTCGTTCCACACCTGGTAGCCGTTAAGCAGCGTCTCGGCGCCGTCCGGCGGGACGAGACCGCGAAGGCGCCCGAGCACATCGTGGAGGTACGTCGTGCGCAGCCCGCGCGGGTCCTCGGACCAGGCCAGCCGGCCGAGGCCGTCGTGGCCGAAGCGGCTGATCGGCTGAGGGCTCATCGCTCCCCCTTCGTCGTTCCGGACCTCGACCAACTGGCCGAAGGCGTCGTGGCGCCTGAATGTGACGACGCCGTTCTCGTCGGTGCTGAGCACGGCGTCGGCCTGGTAGTAGCTGCTGGTGCGGTCGCCCCCGGGCAGCGTCGTGACCGAGACCTTGTCGTCCTCGTAGTCGAAGACCGTGGCGAGCCCCGCAGGCCGGCTCGCGGGCAGCACGGCGCTCGACTGGAAGAAGGGCTCGTACGCCGTGCGCGCCCGGCCGCGCTCGTCGAAGGCGACGAGCCCGCTCACCGTCCAGTCGCTGCCTGAACCGCTCACGTTTCCCTTCATACGCCCGAGCCCGTCCCGGTACTCGCGTGTCGTGCGCGTGCGGCGCTCGTCGAGCTTCTGCCGAATCTCGATGTAGGCCGGCCGGGCCGCGAGCTCGTAGCTCACGCCGAGCGTGGGGTCGGCCGGGAAATCGGGATGGGTCGTGCTCCGCAGCCGGCCGAGGCCGTCGTAGCTGTGCGAGGTCACCTGATCGTTCGGGTCGCGGTATTCCAGCAGCTTCCCGTGCCCCCTGTCGTGGACCGTGATCGTTCGCAGCAGCCCTCGGCGCGTCTCGTAGGGGAGCAGGAACCCGTTGCCTTCGTACGAGCGCAGTGTCGGCTCGCCACGCCCCGGGCGTTCCTCCGTCACGTTGCCGTAGTCGTCGTGCAGGTAGCTCTTCGACTCCGAGTCGCTGCCGCTCGCCAGCGTGAGCCCCGTCAGCCTGTGGTCGACCAGCACGTCCCGGGTGAGACGATCCTGGCCCGCTCGCGCGCACAGCACGCCGCCGCCCTCGTAGTAGAGCTCCTGCGTGGCGAGTGGGACGTTGCCCGGTGTCAGCAGATCGCCCTCGAAGCGTTCGACCGCGCAACGGAGCCCCACGATCCAGAGATCCTCGTTGGGCGCCGTGAAACGGGTACGGGTGCTGCGCAGGACTGCGCCCGCCTGGAACTCGTCTCGACACGTGTCAGGCGGGGGAGCGGCGGCGGCACGCCTACGCGCCGCAGTCAGCCTCACGTCGATCAGGGGGGGGCCGCAGACCCGCTGCGTGCGGCCCCAGTCGCTCTCACGAGTCGTGAGCAGGTTGCCGTGTGCGTCGTGGGTGTAGTCGACGCTCCTGCGCACCCACTGGCCCTGGTCGTCCTGGTGAAACTGCACGAAGAGCTCGCTCGCCAGCAGCGTGCGGTAGACGCGCTCGGCGTCGGCCGTCGAGCTGTAGGTCTGGGGGTGAGCGGAGTAGTACTGGCCGTCGGAGTCGCGCAGGCCCTCGCCACGCTGGATGCCCTTCCGCCCTTCGTCGAGGTAGAAGCTGCGCTCCCGCTCGCTGCCGTCAGCTCGCGTGTCGATCACGTTCGCGAACCCTCGGAAGTCGCGCTGACGCCTGTCGAAGACTCCGCCAGCGTACCGGTAGCTCTCCACCAGCGCGGGGTCGCCCAGGCTCGACTCCTGGGTGAGCAACACGGCTACCGTACGGACGAAGGGCATCTGCCCCGGAGGCAGGCCGAGCCCGCTCACGGAGCCGTACTCGATCGTCGCGAGGCCTCCCAGCGGGTTCCCGTGCTCCACGAGCAGGTCAGCCTGGCCCCGGTTGGCCAGGTAGGTGAGCGGAGTCTGGGCCGTCCCGTTCACGAACAGGCCGTAGACCAGGTCCGAGAGCCCGTCGCCGTCCGCGTCGACCACGCGCACGCCGTTGTCCATGTTGCCCACGAGGATCGAGCCCAGGTCGAGCGTACGAACCTGGGCCACGAGCGACACCGGGACGTCCCAGCCAGCGGCCACGAACCCGCCGCTCTGGTTGTTGAGGAGTACCTTTCCGGGGGCGGCGCCGACTCGGTACACGATGTCCGGGAAACGATCCCCGTCGACGTCGACGACCTGGACGCCGTAGTCCCAGTACACCTTGCTCTGACCGCTGCGGGTGACGGCGCCGAAGTAGAGGTCGTCCGTGTTGTCCGCAGGGGTGTCGCTGCCCGGCCAGTTCCACGCGCCGGGGCCGTCCCAGCCCGAGCCGTTGTTGAGACGAACCTCGAGGATCGGTCCGTCCGGGGCCACGAGGTCCCGATCGTAGTAGGCGCGCACCAGGTCGGGCAGCGAGTCGGCGTTAAGGTCGAGGAATCGGATGCCGTTGTCGACCGGGGTGTTGCCGGGGTTGTCGTGCCGAACCAGGTCCTCCGGCAGACTCCACGCGCCGGCGGGAACCGGCGACCAGCCGTTGCGCCCGTTGTTGAGGTAGACGAGCCTGCCCCTCGACTCACGCGCGGTCACCAGGTCGGGAAGGCCGTCGCCGTTGACGTCGGCGAGCTGGGCACCTCCCGGATAGGACCACAGGTCGTCCGTGATCTCGGTGAAGTGGAACTCCCGGAACGGGAACGTCGAGCCTGGCTGCGTGCGCGTCAGCGGCGGGAAGCAGTAGCCTGCGGGCTCCGGAACGCCGCAGTCCGGAGTCGGATGCCAGCCGTGTCCGTTGTTCAACCAGATACGCCTGACCGTCTGCTCCTGCGTCGACGGGACCGAGAGCTTGATCACGTCTACGGATTGAACGATGTCGGGAAGGCTGTCGCCGTTGACGTCCACGAGCTGGACCCCGAGGTCCTTCTCGCGGCTCAGCCGGTTCAGCTCGATGAAAGCGAGCGGGACCTGCCAGCTCGCCGCAGGCAGCCAGCCGGTCTGCCCGTCGTGCAGGAAGACCCTCTCGAAGGGCGCGGCTACGGGTTCCCGGCCCCGTACCATGTCCACGAAGCCGTCGCCGTTGACGTCGGCGAGGCGGACCCCCGTGTCGACCGCGCGCAGGTCGTTCGCGGTGATCTGGTGGACGAAACCGAAGGGCGTCGTGGGCCCCCCTGGCGTCCAGCCGGGCGAGCGTTCCTGGTAGCGAAAGCGAGTGTCGGGAAGTGTCGTCCCGTCACGGCTGGTCTGGAGCAGCGCTGCCAGCCGCGAGTGCCCACGGATGGGAGTGGGCTCTGCCGTGCACGCCTCGCCCTCGTAACAGAGCTCGAAGGTGCGCAGCGCGTTCGCGCCGACCGCCGAGCTGAAGGTCTCGACGCGGTCGAGCCGTTGATCCTGGACGACCTCGCCGCCGTAGCTCGCGGAGCGCCGCGGATCGGGTCGAGCCTGCCACTGGAGCTGGACCTTCTGCTCCTGCCCCGCGGCCGTGCCGCCACGGACCGTGTAGACGATGCTGCCCAGCCGGCGGGCGTCCGCGGGCCCTTCGTACGTGAAGGCGATGCCCTTTCCGAACGTGTCCTCGACTCGGCTCAGGTGCCAGGCGTAGGTTCCCTTGCCGGCGATCTCGCTCCGCGAGCCGCCGGTGTCGCCGTAGACGAGCATCGTTCCCGTCTTGTCACGGACGACCCAGCCGTCGCCGACGCGCTCGATCTTCTGAAACGAGTCGATCCGGGTCCGGTACCGTGCGCCGCCGTCCTTCTGCACCAGGTCCTGACCGTTGAACGTGAACACGTCACCAGGCCCGTAGCTCGGGACCCCGAACCGCGTCACGCGACGGATGGCGTCGGGATACCCGAGGTCCAGCGACCACCCGGCACCCAACCCCTCGTCGGGGCCGCCGCTCGAGTAGCGAAGCGTCGGGCTCGGGGCCATGCCTCCGATGCCGGGAGGCACCGGCAGCGGGATGGCGATCGACCCCTCACCCCCGTTCCGAATCGAGGTGGACCCACCGGGCACCGGGAACTTCGGAACGACGGTGCCGTCCTTGTCGGAGTTGCCTTCGGCAAACTGGGCTTCGAGCGTCGCCGCGGAGGCCAGCAACGCGAGCGCTCCCAGAATACAGCGGGTCCATCCGGGCATGCGGACCGTCCTTCGTCGCAAAGCCGTACGGCTCGATTCGTCGAGCCCGTACGGTCTGGGTCAATGACGCCTCTCGCGCGGCCGCCCGAATCGTTTCGGTGCTCCGCGCGCGGCCGCTGTTGCTTTGGTTGAGCCGGCGAAGAGGGTCGCCGTGGCAGGAAGGATAGGGTGCGCGGGGGCGCTTGTCCTTACGGAAAGCTTAAGGTTGTCGGCGTCGATTCGCGTGGCCGCATTCCGGGCAGCGCGGAAACGGTTTGCGGGTGTCGCGGGAACGAATAGTGGGTCTCGCTTTCGCGCCCGCGGCTGAAGCGATCAGCGGCTCTTGCGCCGGGCTTCCACGACTTTGTCCCGGTCGAGATCACCCTCGCCCCAGAGTGCGACGAAGTGGGCGTAGCTCGCGCGGGCTTCGTCGCTTCTTCCGAGGCTCTCGAGCGCCCGCGCGCGCAGGTAGTGGCTCTTCACGTACGGGACCGGCCAGTGGAGGTGCTCGAAGCCGCTCGACGTGACCTTCTCGAGCCACGGCAGAGCTGCCGCTGCGTCCCCTGCGGCGAGGTTGGCCGAGCCCAGCGAGAACCAGATCGGCACGTGCTGGGGCAGCTCGGAGCCGGCGAGCGTGCCGCGCGGCGCGAGCGAGGCGGCGGCCCCGCTCAGAGGAACGAGCGCGCCCTTCGGGTCGCCGCGCAAGAGCAGAAGCTCCCCGAGCAGGTGAAGGTGGCGGCGCTTCTCCTTTTCGGAGGGGATGGCGGCTGCCTTCCTTCCGAGCGTCTCTGCGGTCCGGTCCGCGTCGGCGTGACGGCCGAGCGCTTCCTCTGCCAGCGCCTGGACGAAGAGCCCGTGCCACTCGCCGGGATTGCCCGGCGCTTCCAGCTGGGCCTTTCTCGCCTCGACGAGCGCGCGTTCGGCGTCCCCGAGCAGCAGGCACACGCGGGCGGCGGCGACACGGCTCAGCGCCGAGAGATCGCCCGGCTCCTGTTTCTGGCTCGCCACGGCGGCTTCGAGCGACTTCCGCGCCCCACCCGAGCGGCCGCGGAAAAGCTGGACGAGCGCCCGATCGGCGAGGCCGGCCCAGCGCCAGTAGAGATCGTCGGATGCCGCCCGCGCCCGGCTGGCAGCCGCCGCGGACTCCCAGTCCTCGCGCAGCACGGATGCGACGAAGCGGCCCCATTCCGGCGCGAGGTCGGAGGGATCGAGCGCTCTCGCCCGTTCCAGCATCGCGAGGCCCTCGTCCAGCTTCCCGGCGGCGAGCAGCTTGAACCCCAGCGTTCGATGGACAGCCGCGTTGTCGGGTTGACGCTCACGGAAAGCGCTGAGCCCGGCTTCGGCTTCGTCGAAGCGACCGAGCGCCTCGTAAGCCTTGGCGGCGTTGAGATACGGGGCAAAGCCCGGGAAACGCTGCCGGAACAGCGCTTCGAAGTGAACCAGGGCCTCCTCGTAGCGCTCGAGCGTCGTGAGCGCGGCGCCGAGGTTCGCGCGCGCGGCGGCGTAGTCCGGGAAGGTCGCGAGGGCCTGGCTGTAGGCTTCGACCGCGCGGCCCAGGGTCTCCTCGCGCCGCACGTAGTACCAGCCCTGGATCGAGTAGCGCTCGCGCGGGCTCAGGCGTTCGAGGTTGGCGAGCGCGCGCTCGGCGTACTCGGTCGACTTCTTGTCCTGGCCGATGTTGAAGTGGACGACCGAGAGCTTGGCGAGGGCCATCGCGAAGCCGGGGTCGATCTCGACCGCCTTCTCGAAGAGGACGCGGGCTTCGTCCTGCTGGTAGCGCAGGGCCAGCTTGATGCCCTCGGCGTAGTAGCGGTAGGCGTCGAGCGACGACGTCGTGATCTCCTTGAGGTCGCGCTCGATGGCGGCGTCCATCGGCACCGCGAGCCGGGCCCGGATGCGGTGGCTGAGCTCGTCCACCATCGAGAAGACCTGGGCGTCGACGGGGCCCTCGACCTTCTCCGAGAGCAGCAGCTGGCCGCTGCGCGCGTCCTGCAGCACCACGCTCAGACGCAGACGGTCGCCGACCTTGACGAAGCTGCCCACGACCACGTTCTCGGAGCCGGCCTTCTCGGCCACCTGCTTCACGAAGTCGGCGGAGTAGACGCGCTGCTCGAGCAGCTTCAGCTCGCGCAGCACCTGGTGGAGCCGATCGGTGGGGAGAACCTCGAGCGCGGGCGATTGGGCGAGACCCGACACCATCAGCTCCGTGAGCGCGGGCCGCAGCCAGTCGAGGGCGGGATCGCCGCTGGTGTTCGCGAAGTGGAGCACCGCCAGGCGGGGCCTCGGGCCTTCGGCAGGCGTCGGCGTCGGCTCCGGCCTGGGGCGAAGCGCGAAGACGAGCCCGACCCCCGCGGCCGCGAGCGCCGCGGCGAGCCAGACGATTCGGCGCGGCAGGCGGGCGGCCTTGGCTGTCACGGCCGGCGCGGCCTCTAGCGTCGGGGCTGCTGGGGTGCTTTCCTCCGCGACGTCCCTATGATCGGAGAGCGCCAACCTGACCGGGGCCACGAGCCGGTATCCCCGCTTCGGAAGGGTCTCTATGAAGCGCGGCGTGCGCGAGTCATCTCCGAGCTGGCGGCGCAGCTCGGAGATGTGGCGGAAGAGCGCCCCGTCTGCGACGAAGGTGTCCTTCCAGACGTTCTCGAGCAGCTCCTCCTTGGTGACGACGCTCCCGGGCCGCTCGGCCAGGTAGACGAGCACCTCCATTACCTTCGGCTCGAGACGGAACGAGGTCGACTCGCCCCGGACCTCTCCTGAGGACGGCCGCACGAGCCACTCCCCGATCGTGAAGTCCTTCGCGCGGTCGGACAGGAGCGGTTCGCTCATGCGCTGAAACAGGATACCGCACGCACCGCCAGCGGTCCCGACCGTGCAGGCCCGCGTGCTAGAGTCCGGCGAGATGCTGCGGTCCCCTGCACATGGCGAACCGTCCACCGGGGGCAGGCCCTTCTCGTGGTCGGCTTCTCGCCACGACACATTCGCGAGCTGTAAGCGGCGCTACTACTACTCGTACTACGCGTCGCTCGACGACCCGGAGATCTACCGGCTGAAGAAGCTTTCGGCGCTGCCACTCTGGGCCGGCAGCGTCGTCCATGACACGATCGAGGCGTTCCTGCGCGCGAACGACCGCCTACCCTCGCCCGAGGACCAGGAAGCGCTCATCCGCTCGGTCGTCCACTCCGGGATGGTGGGCGACTGGCGCACGAGCGAGGCGGGCTTGCCCCCGGTAGATGATCTGCCATACGGAGGGGGTCCGCCTCCGGTCGAGCGTCCGGCTCCGGCCGGGAGCCAGGAGCCTGGCCCGGAAGCGGATCGGCCGCGACTGCCCTTCCGGCTCTTCGAGCACGAGTACCAGGTCCCGGTCGAGCGGGAGGACAAGCGCATCGCCGTCAACGTCGTGATGCGGTCGCTCAAGCACTTCTTCAGCAGCGACACGCTGCGGCGCGCGCTCGAGGTCGGCCGCGAGCGCTGGCTCGCGCTCGAGGACCTCGTCTCCTTCCACGTCGGCGAGGTCGAGGTGTTCCTGCGCATGGACCTCGCGTACCGCGATCACGACGGCCGCGTCGTGATCGTGGATTGGAAGACGGGGCGGAACGAGGGCCGCTTCAACGAGGTGCAGCTGGCCGGCTATGCGCTCTTCGCCACCGAGCAGGGCTGGGTTGCCCAGCCGGAGCTGATCTCGACCGAGCTCAACTACCTCGTGATCCCCAAGGCGGTCCGCCGCTCGGTCAACCGGAAGGGAATCGAGAACGCGCGCCGCTTCATCCTGAAGAGCGCCGGGACGATGAAGGCGCTTCTGCTCGATCCGGTCCTGAACCTCGCACGCCTCGAGGATTTCCCGATGATCGATCGGCCACAGCTCTGCAGGCGCTGCAACTTCCGCAGGCTCTGCTTCCCCCCGCTAGCGGGGGCCCGGGGGGCGCTCAGCCCCCCGATAGCCCAGTCCAGAGAACACCAGCACCCCCCTCTCCGCTGAGCCCCGGTCCTCGTCCTCATCCCTTGCCGTCCCTTCCTGCGTCCCTTGCCGTCCCGTCCTGCATTCCTGTCTGCTCCACCTGCATCCCGTGTCCCCGTCCCGCATCCGGAACCACGTCAGCGCGGAATGACCGGCAGCACCAGCCGCGACGGACGCTCCGCGTCGTGATGGACGAGCTGCTCGGCCCGCAGCAGCCGCTCCTCGGTCGCGATCACGCCGCCCGTGTTGGGATTGCGGTCGAGGTGGGGATGCAGCGAGCTCGTGACGTGGATCCCGATGCGGTGTCCGGGCTTGAAGACGTTCGAGGTGATCCCGTTCGCGAGCCGTAGCTTCACGATCCGGCCCGGCTCGAGAAGCTCGGGCTCAGTCTCCCCGTTGCGGTAGCGCGCCCGCAGCACCTCGAGCGTCGGACTCATCAGGTTGTAGGCCCGGCCGTCCGGGTGGACGTCGAGCAGGCGCACGATGAAGTCGGTGTCGCGCGCGCTCGAGCTCGCCCACAGCTCGATCTCGATCGGCCCGGTGACTTCGACGGCGCGCGCGAGCGGCTCGCTGCGGTAGACGAGGACGTCCTGGCGCGCCTCGAGCGGGCTCTGGTCGAAGGGGCCGAGCCCCCCGCCGTGCGGGTCGACGACCGGGTCGCGCGGGTCGTATACGTAGCTGTCCGGCGACTCTGCCTGAGCCGGAGCCTCTGTCGTCAGGCGCCCGCCGGCGCGGAGGTAGTAGGCGGTGGGCCGGGCCCGCGCCAGCGGCCACTCCGGCTCGTCACGCCAGGCGTTCTCGCCCATCACGAAGATCCGCACAGGCGGCTCGCGGTCGATGCCGTTTCGGACACCCTTGAGCCAGCGGTCGAAGAAGCGGAGCAGCAGCCCCTCGTAGTCTAGGCCAGCGGCGCGGCCGAAGTCGATCGCCCCCGCACGCGTGCGTCGCGGCGTCGGCGTCCCATGCGTCCAGGGCCCGATCACGAGGCGGCCGCCCCATTGCCGCGTGGCCACGAAGCTGCGCGCGGCGCTGCCCGGCCCGTAACCTTCGTCGTGCCAGCCTGAGAGGTTCAGCACCGGCACGCGGACTTGGTCGTGGCGGCTCTCGACCCGCAGGAATTCCCAGAACGGGCCGTCGTCGGGGTGGTCGAGCCATTCGAAGAAGGCTGGCGCGACACCGGCGAGCGCGGGATGCGTGCGTAGCGGAAGGTGGCGCAGCCACTCCTCGCAGTTCGCTTCCCAGGCACGGTCCGCTTCTTCCGCGGTCTTTGGGCCGGCGAGGCCCAGCCGGCGACGCATGTCGGGTGCGATCTCCTTGTAGAACCAGGGCAGCCACGAGAGATCGAGCGCGCCGCCGAAGTAGCAGAACTCCCGACCGGTGGAGAAGCTCATCGCCGGTGCCATCGCCTTGAGCTGGGGCGGCTTCTCGACCGCGGCCAGCCACTGCACGGCCGCCGGGTAGGAGAGGCCCGTGAGGCCCACCTGGCGGTCGCAGAACGGTAGCCCGGCGACCCAGGCGATCGTGTCGTATCCGTCACGCCCCTCCTGACGGTAGGGGTCGAAGACGCCTTCGGAACGGTAGCGCCCGCGCACGTCCTGGACCACCACCGCGTAGCCCGCGCGCACCGCGCGCTGGGCGAAGTCGTCCTCGCTCCACTCGGCCTCCTTCCCGTACGGAGTGCGTACGAGCAGGGCGGGGAAGCGGCCGGGGCGGTCCGGCCGGAGCACGTCGGCGCGCAGCACGACGCCGTCGCGCATGCGGGCCTCGACGTCGCGATCGATCCGGACCGATTCCGCCATAAGCGGGGCGGGGCCGGCCGCGAGGAACGCTGCGAACGGGAGGGCGGCGAAGCGACTCATCGCGAGGCCGCGGCATTCTAGCCTGCGCCCGGCGGGGCGTGGCATAGAATCGGGGCGCCAATGCCGCGAGCCGCTGCCGGCGCGCTCTTCGTCGTCGTCGCGCACACGGCGATTCTCGGCTTCCTGGGCCGCACGCCGCCGGGGCCGCTGCTCTCGAACCTGAGCATGATCGCGGCCGGCCTGCTCGCGACGCTGGCCTGCTGGCGCGCGGCTTCTCGCGGCGCGGGCTTCAGCCGCTCGGTGTGGCGCCTGCTCGCGATCGCGCTCGGCGTCTGGAGCGCCGCGCAGATCAGTTGGACCGTGACCGAGAACGTGCTCGGCGCCTCGGTGCCCGAGCCCTCGTTGACACACCTGCTGTTCCGCCTGTGCGGCGCGCCGCTGATCGTGGCGCTGCTGCTCGACGAGGAGGAGCTCGTGGCGAGCCCGCCCGACTGGGCGCGCGTGCTGGATTTCGTCCAGGTCGGGATCGTGTTCCTCTTCTTCTACTTCGACATCTACTTCGTGCCGCCGGCTCCCGGGACGAGCCTCGCGAGCCTGGAGGTCGCAGGCTTTCTCGATATTTCCGACGTCGAGAACTGGCTGATCGCCGGCGCCTACGTGCTTCGGACGGTCTTTGCCCGCACGCCCGAGGCGCGGCGCGTCTTCGGGCGCATCTCGCTGTACCTGGTCGCGTACGCGATCGCGTCGACGACCTACAACTACGGCTACTACCTCGAGCTGGCCCGCACCGGGCACTGGTTCGATCTGCCCTGGACGATAGCACTCGGAGTCGCTAGTGCGGTCGCGGCCACGTGGCAGCCGCGCGCCGAGGTCGCGAGGTCCGAGCCGGCGAGCGCGATGCGGGTCGTCACCGTCGGCTGGGTATCCGCGATGGCGCCGATCGCGGTGGTGGCACTGGCGCTGCAGGTCGCGCGCTACCAGCTCGGGCTCGCCTTCCTCGCGGTGCTGGCCTCGGTCTCGGTGTTCGGTGCCAGGATGCTGATCGAGCGTTATCGCCAGGTGCGGGCGCTCGACGCCCTGCGTGCGAGTGTGACCGACCGGCTGCGCGTCGAGGCGGAGCGGGAGGCGCTGATCCGCGAGCTCGAGGCGCGAAACGCCGAGCTCGAGCGCTTCTGCTACACGGTCTCCCACGACCTGAAGGCTCCGCTCGTCACGATCCGGGGTTTTCTGGGCCTCGTCGAGCAGGCGGCCGAGCGCGGGGACGCCGCCACGGTGCGCGCGGACATGGACCGCATCTACCGGGCGTCCGACCGCATGGAGCGGCTGCTCAGCGAGCTCTTGGACCTGTCGCGGATCGGTCGGGTGGCGGGTCCCCCGGAGAGCGTCGAGATGGACGCGGTCGCGCGCGAGGCGGTGGCGAACGTCGGTCAGCAGCTGGTCGTGCGCGGCGTGGCGATCGAGATCGCGCCCGAGCTGCCGACCGTGCGGGGCGACCGTCTGCGCCTGGTGGAGGTCGTCCAGAATCTCGTGGACAACGCCGGAAAATTCATGGGCGAGCAGGAGCGACCGGCAGTCGTCATCGGCAGCCGCGGCGGTGGTCCGCCGGGCCAGGCGCTGCTGTTCGTGGGCGACAACGGAATCGGGATCGCGGAGCGGTTCCACGAGCAGGTATTCCGGCTGTTCGACAAGCTGGACCCCGCGAGCCCCGGCACCGGGGTGGGCCTGGCACTCGTCAAGCGCATCGTGGAAGTACACGGCGGCAGCGTCTGGGTCGAGTCGCGGGGAGCGGGCCAGGGGACGACGTTCTGCTTCACGCTTCCGCTCGCTTCCTCGCCGGACGCCGCCGACCCGGGCCCCGCGGCCTCAGGGCCGGCGGGACCCGCGGGCGGCGCATTGACGCCCCAGCCTTTGTATCCCTAGAATCGGCAGCAACTTCCGCCCACGCGAGGCGGCAAGCGCGAGGTGTGCGAGATGGCGACCCTAAGGCTCGTGCCCGTTTCAGGCCAACCGATCGACGTGGTCAAGGACCAGACCGTCGTCGGGCGCGATCCGAGCTGCGAGATCGTGGTGGCCGACGGCTCCGTTTCGAGAAAGCACGCACGCCTCGAGCAGCGGGGCGGAATCTGGTGGGTCGTCGACCAGGGAAGCGCCAACGGCACGTACCTCAACAGCCTCCGCATCGCCGAACAGGCCCTCAAGAACGGACAGGAGCTGCGTTTCGGCGCGCTCGCGTTCCGGGTGGACCTCAAGGAGGACCCCGAGGCCACGGTCGCGACCCCGGTCTTGGCGGACGACTCGGCGACGGTGATGGCGGTCCCCGAGCCAACGCCGGCCCCCAGGCCGGCCGCCCCACCGCTGCTCCCGAAGCAGGCGACGCCGCCGGCCCATCCCGTCGCGGCGCCCACGCCGCCGAGCGCCGCCGCCGCCAAGGAGCGCTTCAAGGCCGCGGCGCCCGCGCACACGCCTCCGGTGGGCTCGCCCGTGCCGCAGATGCCCGCGGGTCCGGCCCCGGCGAGAAAAGGCAAGGGCCCGCTCGTCTGGATCGGCGTGGGCTGCTGCGGCTGCCTGCTGCTCGTCGCCATCTTCGCGGGGGCGATCGTCGGTGGCGCTTACATGACCAGCAAGGGCGCGGCGGACGCCACGCACGCCTGGCTCGGCCAGGTCCGCCAGGGGCAGAGCGCGGCCGTCGAGGCGGGGCTCAGCGAGAGTTATCGCAGCCAGCTCGATGCGCAGGAGCTCGAGCAGATCACTGGAGCCATCGCGCCGTTCAAGGACGCCACCTTCCCGGGGCGCTCAGTGGACAACGAGCGGGCCACGATGACCGGCATCCTGACCGGCGGCAGCGGGCAGCCGCAGCCGGTGGTGATCCGCCTCGTCAGGGAGGGCGGAGCCTGGAAGGTCGACGGCGTCACGCTCGGCATCGAGTAGCCGTGCCCGCGTGAGCGCCACGAGCCCCGAGCCAGTCGAGGTCCGACACGAGCGCGCGGCGCGTCGCGTCGTGGTTTCGTGGGAGGACGGCCACGAGAGCGTCTTCCCGCTCGATTACCTGCGGAGCTGGTGCCCGTGTGCCAGCTGCCAGGGCCACGATCCCGTGGCCCGCTATCTGGGGCTCGCGGGCCAGGAGCTGGTGCACGTGGAGGGCGTCGGCAACTACGCCGTGGCCTTCACGTGGCAGGATGGACATAGCACCGGGATCTACAGCTTCCGCCTCCTGCGCAAGCTGTGCCCGTGCCAGGCCTGCGGCGGCGAAAAGACGTAGTCAGTCGTGCCTGGGCGCCGTGTGTCCCTCGGGTTCCAGGTGCACGACCACGTCCACGATGCCGGGGTGGGCTTGCACGAGCGCCGCTTCGATGCGGTCGGCAACCTCGTGCGCCTCGCGCAGGCTCGTCCCACCGTCCACGTGCAGGGTGAGATCGACGTAGACGGCGTCGCGCCGGCCCCGCGTGCGCACGTCGTGGATGCTCAGGACACCGGGTACGCCCGCGGCCAGCCGCTCGATCTCTTCCGCCGGGAGCGCGGCCCGGTCGGTGAGAACGTGGAACGCCCCCAGCAGGATCACGCCGGCCTGCCAGGCGATGATCGCGGCGATCACGACGGCGACGAGCCCGTCGGCCCAAAAGGCGCCGAGGCGGGCGGCCACGAACGATGCCACGACCCCGAGCGACACGAAGAGGTCGGCCCGGGTGTGGGCGGAGTCGGCCAGCAGAAACGCGCTCTGTAGGCGCCGACCCTCGCGCGCCTCGTAGGTGCTCACGAACAGGTTCACGCCGATCGTCGCGGCCATCACGGCCCAGTTGACGAGCGAGATCACAGGCAGCGCCGGGTTCCGCCAGCGGCCGAGGGCGCCCGCGAACAGGCTCCAGGAGAGCGCCAGCAGGGCGAGGCCGATGATCGCGGTCGCCGCCGTCTCGAACTTGCGATGACCGTAGGGGTGTCCCTGGTCGGGCGGGCGGAACGCGAAGGCGGCTGTGACCAGGCCGATCACGTTGTTGGCCCCGTCGACCAGGCTGTGGTACCCGTCGGCCACCATGGCGAGGCTGCCCGAGAGCTGGCCGACCACGACCTTGCCGGCGGAAACCGCGAGGTTGAGCCCGAGCGTGATCCAGAGCACGCGCCGGACGCCACGGCCCTGGACGCCGGATTCGATGGCGACCGTCTTCAGGCCTCCTGCTGGCGCGGCACCAGCCAGTCGTAGCTCTGCGCCAGGGACATCCCGGAGGTGTAGAGGAAGCCCCACTGGAAGATCGCGATGAAGGGCAGCGTGCCCACGAGCCCGTGCGCGAGCGCGTAGAGCGAGGTGAACGTGAAGTAGCACGCGAGCGCCAGCTCCGCGTACGGCACCCAGTTGGACTTGCCCTTGTAGGCCTTCTGCTTCCAGGTGTCGGAGGCACCCTCGATGCCGTACTTCGGCGTGCGCGTGAACTCGGACGGCTTGCCGAACAGGCCCTCGATCACGGCGATCGCGTTGTTGATCGAGATGCCGATGCCGATCCCCAGCACCGCGGGGATGTAGCGCAGCTTGGTCTTCCAGGAGTCCGCGAACTGCTCCTTCTGCGACAGCGCGTAGAAGGCGCAGACCGAAGCGGTCGCGGCGAGGAAGATCGGCACGTCCACCACGATCATCTCGGCCCAGCCCATGTTGTAGCGCAGCAGCATTGCCGGAAACATCAGGCCCGCGAGCAGCACCATCAGCGGGTAGGCGAGGTTCGCGGTGAGGTGGAAGGTGGCCTCGACCTTCTCGCGCCAGGGCAGCTGCGACGCCAGCACCCGCGGCAAGAGCTTCTTGCAGACCTGCACCGAGCCCTTGGCCCAGCGCTGCTGCTGCGTCTTGAACGCGTTCATCTCGACCGGCAGCTCGGCCGGCGCCACGAGGTCGGGCAGGTACACGAAACGCCAGCCGCGCAGCTGCGCGCGGTAGCTGAGGTCGAGGTCCTCGGTGAGCGTGTCGTGCTGCCAGCCGCCCGCGTCCGCGATCGCGCTGCGCCGCCAGATGCCGGCTGTGCCGTTGAAGTTGAAGAAGCGGCCCGAGCGGCAGCGCGCCCCGTGCTCCACGATGAAGTGGCCGTCGAGCATGATCGACTGCACTTCGGTGAGCAGCGAGTAGTCGCGGTTGATGTGGCCCCAGCGCGCCTGCACCATCGCGACCTTCGGGTCCTCGAAGTGGCCGAGCGTCTTCTCGAGCATGTCGGGCGGCGCCACGAAGTCGGCGTCGAAGATCAGCACGAACTCGCCGGTGGCCTGCTCGAGGCCGGCGTCGAGCGCGCCCGCCTTGAAGCCGGTGCGATCGCTGCGGTGCAGGTAATGGATGTCGAAGCCCTGCGCGCGATAGCGCTCCACGGCGCGGCTCGCGATCGCAGTGGTCTCGTCGGTCGAGTCGTCGAGGACTTGGATTTCGAGCCGGTCCTTCGCGTAGCGCAACGCCGCGACCGACGCCAGCAAGCGGTCGACCACATACATTTCGTTGAAGATCGGGAGCTGGACCGTCACGCGCGGGAGCGCTGCGGGGAGCGGCCTGGGCTCGGCCTTGCGGCCCTTGTGCTTGAGGTAGAGCCACACCATCACGTAACGGTGGAAGCCCATGATTGCGAGGATCACCAGGGTCAGGAAGTAGAGTCCCAGGATCCCGAACTCGACGACACTCATCGCTGCCTCGACCGCCTCTCCCGCGCGCCCGAAGCACCCGTGTGACGCCGCGCGGATGCGACTGCGCCTTCCCTGAACCCGTCCGAAACGCCGGTGGAAGTTGCCGATTTCGGGCGCCGCAGCAAGGCCCCGGAGGACCTCACGGCACGATCGTGTAGTCTAGCGGAGCGGCGGCTCAAGTCAATGGATCCCCGAAACCTCAAAGAGCTCCTCGAGCAGGTCCGGCAGGGCGCGCTGTCGACCGACGCGGCGGTCGCGCAGCTCGCCACACTCCCTTACGAAGACCTGGGCTTCGCCAAGCTGGACCATCACCGTGCGCTGCGACGCGGGTTCCCCGAGGCCGTCTTCGGCGCCGGCAAGACTCCCGAGCAGGTCGTGGCGATCGTCGAGAGGATCACGGCCCGTGGACAGCGGGTGCTGGTGACGCGCACGACGAGCGAGGTCCACGCGAGGGTTTCGGCCGTCCGGCCGGAAGCGCGCTATCACGAGGCGGCCCGCTGCCTCACGGTCGAGGCCGAACCCCCTCCAGCTCTCCCCGGCCGCATCGCGATCGTCGCGGCCGGCACTTCGGACCTTTCCGTCGCCGAGGAGGCGGCGGTGACGGCCGAGTTCCACGGAGCCACGGTCGAGCGCGTCTACGATGTGGGAGTCGCGGGTCTGCACCGCCTGCTCGATCGCACCCCGACGATGCGGAACGCGGACGTGGTGATCGTGGTGGCCGGGATGGAGGGCGCATTGCCGTCGGTGGTGGCGGGGCTCGTGGAAGCCCCGGTCGTCGCCGTGCCGACAAGCGTGGGCTACGGGGCTTCTTTCCACGGACTTGCGGCACTCCTGGCCATGCTCAACTCCTGCGCGTCCGGGGTCGGCGTGGTGAACATCGACAACGGCTTCGGGGCCGCCCACCTGGCCTGCCTGATCCTGCGCGGACGCCGCCCCCCGGCAAGCGTCACGACTTAGTCAGAATACCCCGCCGTCCTTGACAAAACCGTTGATTCTGCTGATCTTGTATATTGGTCTGTCCGCCGTGTCCCACCCTGCGACGCGCAAACGGGCCTCGGCTGTGCGCGAATATGCGCCCCTTGGGGCGCGCGGAGCGCGGCGGATATCGAAGAGCTAACGGCCGGGCCGACGCGCGTGAACGCCAACTCATTCAAAGTATTGGAGTTCGACAGTATCCGGGCGCTCCTGCTTCAGCAGGTGGGCTCTGCCTTGGGGCGAGAGCGCCTCGAGGGGCTCCACCCGCTCGTCGAGCCGGCTGCTGTCCGGCAGGCCCTGGCCCGAACGAGCGAGGGGGTGGGACTCCTGAAGGCGGTCGGCCGCCAGCCCTACCACGACCTTCCCGACCCGCGAGAGACGCTGGCCGGCGCGCGGATGCGCGGGGCGCACCTCGAGCCGCGTCGGCTTGCCGATCTGGCGTCGCTGATCGAAGGCGGGGTCGAGATCGCGCGACGGGTGGCTCGGGTCGAGGCCGCCCCGGCGCTCGCCCGCCTGGCGTCGGAGGTGCGCGACACGCGCGCGGTGGCGGTGGCGATCCGGCGGGCGTTCCTGCCCACGGGCGAGGTCGCGGACGACGCGTCGCCCCGGCTCGCGGAGCTGCGGCGCGCGCTCGTGAGGCTGAAGGCGCAGCTCACGAGCGTGATGGACGGGTATCTGCGCAGCCCCGAGAGCGAGCGGTTGCTGCAGGACCGCATCGTCACCACGCGCAACGACCGCTACGTCTTGCTGCTGAAGGCCGAGCAGAAGGGCTCGCTGCCGGGCATCGTCCACGGCAGCTCCGGCTCGGGGGCGAGCCTGTTCGTCGAGCCGCTGCCCGCGGTCGAGCTCAACAACGACATCGTCGAGCTGCAGGACGCGGAGCGCCGCGAGGTCGTGCGCATCCTGCAGGAGCTGACGGCATTGGCCGGCGGGCGCGCGGACGAGATCCTTGCCATGGCCAGAATCCTCGGCGAGCTCGACACGGTGCAGGCGATGGCGCTCCTGGCGGTGGCGATGGACGCTCACCCGCCCGAGATCGTCGAGGCAGCAATAGCTGACGAGCAGCCAGCCGCGGGAGCAGCGGAATTCACTTCCGACGCGGACGCGGGGGGTCTTAGGGGGGTGCGACGCAGCACCCCCCTGATTGACATCAAAGACGCGCGCCACCCGCTGCTCATGCCCGAGCTCGCGGCGCGCCTCGGCATCACGCGTACGAGCGAGCCCGTGCCCGTCAGCCTGTGCGTCGGCGGTGATTCGCCGGTGCTCGTGATCTCCGGCCCCAACACCGGCGGCAAGACGGTAGCGCTCAAAACCGTGGGCCTCTTCGCGCTGATGGCGCAGTGCGGGCTCCACGTGCCCGCGGCACCCGGCAGCCGGCTGCCGGCGTTCCGGCGCCTGTTCGCCGACATCGGCGACGAGCAGTCGATCGCCGAAAACCTGTCTACGTTCTCTTCGCACCTCGCCACGATCGTGGAGATGACGCGTGACCTGGCGCGGCCCGCCCTGGTGCTGCTCGACGAGGTGGGGGCCGGGACCGATCCCACGGAGGGCGGCGCCCTCGGCGTAGCGATCGTCGAACACGTCCGGCGCGCGGGCGCGTTGGTGCTCGCGACCACCCACCACGGCTTGATGAAGGCCTACGCACAGTCGACGCCCGGCGTCGCGACGGCTTCCTTCGGCTACCACCCCTCTAGCTACCAGCCGACTTATCGGCTGACGCTCGGGGCGCCGGGCCGGAGCCTCGCGCTCGAGATGGCCGAGCGGCTCGGCCTGCCGGCCGAGGTGGTGGCCGACGCACGGGCGCGGCGCGACGACAAGGAGCAGCAGGCCGAGGCGCTCCTCGCGCGGCTCGAGACGCAGGCCGCCGAGCTCGAGCGGGAGCGCGTGCGCCTCGAGGCCGTGAAGGCCGAGGCCGAGGGGGCGCTCGCGCGCGCCGCGAGCCTCGAGCGCGAGATCCAGGCGAAGAAGCGGCGAGAGGTGGAGCTTTTCGCGAAGGAGCTGAAGCGGCGCGGCGAGGAGGCCGAGCAAAAGGCCGCCGAGGCGATCCGCGCGGCGGTCGAGAAGCTCGAGACCGCGCAGAAGGCGGCGTCCGCGGCCCCGCGCCTGCGTGGCGAAGCCGTCGCCGCGATCCGCGCCGCGCGCGCCGCGGTGCTGAAGGACCCCGAGCTCGGCCTGCCGGACGAGCCGGACGCGGCCGGGCTCGCCATCACAGTCGGCATGCGCGTCCGCGTCCGCTCGATGGGCCTCACCGGCGAGGTCACGGGCCTGCAAGGAAGCGAAGCCGAGGTCGCGATCTCGGGCAAGCGCTTGCGAGTGGCCACGACCGACCTGGTCGGCTTGGGAAGCAAGCAACCCCAGGGGGCCTGGGGGGGCGGCGCCCCCCCAGATCAAAGAAAGCTCGCAGCAGCACCTGGCGTCTTTGGTTCTTCTCGTGAGGGTCGCCCCCCCACGAAGACCATTCCGTCCGAGGTGAATCTGATCGGCCTCACGGTCGCGGACGCCCGCGAGCGCGTCGACAAGCTGCTCGACGACGCGGCGCTCTCCGACCGGCGCGAGATCCGTCTCGTGCACGGCTTCGGCGAGGGTCGGCTGCGAAAGGCCGTGGCACAGCTCCTTGAGCGCCACCCGCTCGTCTCTTCCTGGCGCCCGGGCGGGCCGAGCGAGGGCGGCGGCGGGGCGACGGTGGTGGAGCTCAAGGACTGAGATGGCTTTCTCGGACAGCTTCGTCGAGGAGGTGCGGCGCGTGGCGGACATCGTGCGCGTCATCTCCGAGCACGTGGCGCTCAAGAAGATGGGAACCTCATGGAAGGGCCTGTGCCCGTTCCACCAGGAGAAGAGCCCCTCGTTCAACGTGCGCCAGGAGCCGGCCGTCTTCCACTGCTTCGGCTGCGGCGAGGGCGGCGACGTCTTCAAGTTCCTGATGCTGCGCGAGCGGATGAGCTTCCCCGAGGCCATCGAGACGCTGGCTCGGCGCTTCGGCGTGCCGGTGCCCGAGGGGCGCGTCGAGCCTGGGCCCGACCGCAAGGAGCGGGAGGAACTGCTGGCGCTGATGGAGGCTGCGGCGCAGCACTACACGCGGACCTTCTGGGCGGCGCCCGGCACGAAGGCGCGCGAGTACCTGCTCGGCCGCGGCTTCCGCAAGGAGACGCTCGAGAAGATCCGCACCGGGGCCGCGCGCGACGCCTGGGACGATCTCATCGGCGCGCTACGCGGCAAGTTTCCGCCTGCGCTGCTGCTGAAGGCCGGGCTCGTGCTCGAGCGGCAGGGCAAGGAGGGCCACTACGACCGCTTCCGCAACCGCGCCTTGTTCCCGATCCTGAACGAGTCGGGCAAGGTCGTGGCCTTCGGCGCGCGCAGCCTCGACGGCAGCGAGCCCAAGTACCTGAACTCGCCCGAGACGCCCTGCTACTCGAAGAGCCGCGTGCTCTACGGCCTGTCCTGGGCGCGCGACTCCGTGGTGCGGGAAAAGCGCGCGGTGCTGATGGAGGGATACCTCGACGTCGCCCGCGCGATCGAGCAGGAGGTGGCGGAGGTCGTCGCCACCTGCGGCACGGCACTCACCGGATCGCACGCGCGCCTGCTGAAGCGCTTCGCCGAGACGGTGGTGCTGAACTTCGACCAGGACGAGGCCGGCCAGAAGGCCGCGCGCAAGAGCCTCGAGCTGCTGCTCGAAGAGGGCGTGCGGGTGCGGATCGTCGAGCTGCCGGAGGGCCACGATCCCGACACGTACCTGAAGGCGGAGGGCGCCCTGGCCTACCGCCAGCGCGTGGACGAAGCGCCGGAGGCGGTCGAGTGGCTGATGCGGCGGGCCGTGACCCGCCACCCGCTTCAGTCGCCCGCGGGCAAGGCGGCGTTCTTCGCCGACGTGCTGCCCGCGTTGATGAGGACCGGAAACGCGGTCGAGCGCCAGGCCTGGCTCGCCCGCGTGGTCGAGCGCGGCGGCCTCGACGCCGGAGCGGCGCGCGAGGAGCTGCGGCGCGCGATCCAGGGCCGGCCCGGCAAAGGCTCGGCCGTGGCGGACGCGGCCGCCCGCAAGCCGGGCGTGGCAAGGGCAAAGGCGCTCCTGCCGGCGGAGCGCTGGCTGCTCGCGCTCGTGGCGCAGGGCGCCGCGGGCGTCGAGAACGCGCTCGACGAGCTGACGGATGCCGACATCGATGGCCTGCGCACAGCGCCGCTGTTGCGCGCCGCGCAGGCCGTGGCCCGGCGCGACGAGCGCGTGACGCTGCCGGCGGTTTTGAGCGCGCTCGATGACGACGCGCGGCGGTTGATGTCGCAGATCGCGGTCGAGGGGGCCCCGTCGGAGCACCTCTCGGCCGAGGAGTGCGTGCGCGTGCTGCGGCGACAGCCGATCGAAGCACGCATGGCGGAGATCCAGAAGAGTCTCGCCGGGGCGAGCGGGGAGGCGCAGGACGCGCTCCTCGCCGAGAAGATCCGCCTCCGGCGCCAGATGGCAGAGCAATAGGGCAAGGCGAAAAGGAGCAGGCGAAACGGCAATGGCGCTCACGATCGAGGAAAAGTACGACGAGGTCAGGCAGCTCATCACGATGGGCAAGGAGAAGGGCTATCTCCTGTACGAAGAGGTGAACGACCTGCTGCCCTCCGACATCGGCTCGTCGGACGAGCTCGACGACATCTTCTCGATGTTCGGGTCGATGGGCATCGAGGTGGTCGACTCCGAGCAGAAGTTCCGGGAGAAGTCGGAGGAGGAGGGCGGCGTCGAGCTCGATCTCACGCCCGGCACGCTCGACAAGACCAACGACCCGGTGCGCATGTACCTGCGCGAGATGGGCACGGTGCCGCTCTTGACGCGCGAGGGCGAGGTCGAGATCGCCAAGCGCATCGAGCGCGGCAAGAACGCGATGCTGCGCGCCATCTCGCGCACCAACATGGCGGCGCAGGAAGTGGCGCGGCTCGGCGAGCGGCTCGGCGCACGCGAGATCGGCGTGCGCGACGCGGTGGTCTTCAACGAGGAGGAGGTCACCGAGGAGAAGCTCGAGGCCAAGATCAAGGGAACCCTGAAGCTGATCGGCAAGGCCAACGATGCCCACTCGGACTACCTGGCCTACCGCAAGCACTTCGTGAAGCTCGAGAAGAAGTCGCGCTCCTTCGTCAAGGGCAAGTGGCGCCTGGCGCGGCTTCGGATCCGCATGTCGCTCTCGATCCGCCGCATCGACTTCGCCGAGGCCTTCAAGCGCCGGCTGGTGGAGCGCGTGCGCGAGGCCGTCGACCGCATCCGCGACGCCGAGGACCGCATCGCGCGGCTCGAGCACAAGCTCAAGCGCGACGTGAGCGACGACTACCGGAAGCAGGTCCGGCAGATGGTGCGCGACCAGAAGCAGCTGCTCGACCAGATCCAGGAGGAGTTCGACGCGCGGCCCGAGGAGATCAAGCGTTCGCTCGACACCGTGATCCTGGGCGAGGCCCTGGCCGAGCAGGCGAAGAAGGAGCTGGTCGAGGCGAACCTCCGGCTCGTGGTGTCGATCGCAAAAAAGTACACGAACCGCGGGCTGCAGTTCCTGGACTTGATCCAGGAAGGCAACATCGGCCTGATGAAGGCCGTCGACAAGTTCGAGTACAAGCGCGGCTACAAGTTCTCGACCTATGCGACGTGGTGGATCCGCCAGGCGATCACGCGCGCGATCGCCGACCAGGCGCGCACGATCCGCATCCCCGTCCACATGATCGAGACGATCAACAAGCTGATCCGCACCTCACGCGCTCTGGTTCAGGAGCTCGGGCGCGAGCCCACCTCCGAGGAGATCGCGAAGCGCATGGACATCCCGGTCTCCAAGGTGCGCAAGGTGCTGAAGATCGCGCAGGAGCCGATCTCGCTCGAGACGCCGATCGGTGAGGAAGAAGACTCGCATCTGGGGGACTTCATCGAGGACCGCTCCGCGGTGTCGCCCGCCGAGAACGTGATCAACCTCAACCTCAAGGAGCAGACGGACGCGCTCCTGAAGACGCTCACCCCGCGCGAGGAGCGCGTGATCAAGATGCGCTTCGGGATCGGCGACGGCTCCGAGCATACGCTCGAGGAGGTCGGCCAGAGCTTCCAGGTCACGCGCGAGCGCATCCGCCAGATCGAAGCGAAGGCGCTCCGGAAGCTCCGCCATCCGAGCCGCAGCCGCAAGCTGAAGGCGTTCCTGGAGGGCAGCCGGATCTGACCTTCCTTGTTCTGGGGGGTTCTGCGCCGAACCCCCCAGACCCCCCGCTCTCTACGCGCGAGTGAATCGCGCTCCGTTCGCAGCCCGTTGCCCGTGGCGGTGCTGCGTCGCACCCTCCAGACCCCCCGCTCTCTACGCGCGAGTGAATCGCGCTCCGTTCGCAGCCCGTTGCCCGTGGCGGTGCTGCGTCGCACCCTCCAGACCCCCCGCTACGCTCGGGGGAGTGAATCCCACCTCGCTCCGCAGCCCGCTGCCTGTGGCAGTCCTGCGTCGCACCCTCCAGACTTCCCGTTGCGCTTGAGAATCCGGTTTCGCTGGCGGCCGGTTGCCGTTTTCAGCGGACGGCCGTTCCCTTTGGCGTCTGAACGGGCGTGAGGAAGGTCTTGACGAGGTCGCCTTCGCCGCAGACCGTCATGCCCGAAAGGCGCTTGTACCACGGCCCTTCGGGCACCTCGGGCTCCGTGTCGAGCCAGCGCGCCAGCAGCTGGAGCTGTCTCGCATCGACGTGTCTTTGCTGGATGCGCTCGAGGAGATGCCGGAAGAGGGCCGGGGGCAGGTCTTTTCGCCGGACGCGAGGCATCGCGTCTCAGATGCCGTAGAAGCCGCGCGTCAGACGCTCGCGAAGCCGTGCGGCCTCGGCGAGATCGGTCGTTTTCGCTAGGCGCTTCGCGAGCGCTCCGAGCTCCTCGGGGCTGAGCTTGTGCCCCTGGCCCTCCAGGGCCGCAAGCTCGGCCGTCTCCAGCGCGACCTCTTCACCGCTCGGCTTGCGGGCCACGACGCGCGCTCCGGTGATGGCTTGACGCACGAACCAGTGGTAGACCGCGATCGCGTTCTTGACGACCTCGGTCCGCTTGCTGCGCGTGAGCTGCGCCATCTGGTCGACGAGCGCCTTCTCGGTCTCGGTCAGCACGGGCTGGACTCGGGCCATGAGCAAATCACCTCATATTCTGCTCACAGTATAGCCTGCTTCGCAGCGAGCAGGATCGATGCAGCCGAGGGCGCGACGTCGCACTGAAGGGGATGGAACAGTGCCGCCGAAATGGAAGGGTTCGAGATCGACGCCGGGCAGAGGCGCCTGAGGGCCCCTGGCTCGCTACGCATCGCCGTAGCATCGCCGTCCCTTGACAGGTTTGGGGCCGGCGCGGCAGAGTGGCTGGGCGTGCCGGGTGTCGGGGTTCGGACTCGGGGTGGAATGCGTGGGAGGGAAGCCCTGCTCGTGGGGACCTCCTTCCAGCTACTGCTGGCTGTCGGGGGCGCGCCCGCGCTGAGTGCCCAGGAGCCCGCTCCCGAGTTCGATCGGCTCTCCGTCGAGCAGGGACTATCCCACGGCTCGGTGTACTCCATCCTGCAGGACTCGACGGGCTTCATGTGGTTCGGCACCGAGGATGGTCTGAACAAGTACGATGGCATCAAGATCACGGTGTATCGTCACGAGCCCTCGAACCCCGACTCGCTGTCCTCGAACAACTTCGGGGAGGTCTATCAGGACCGCTCGGACATCATGTGGTTCGGCACCTGGGGCGGCGGGCTCGACCGCTTCGACGCCAGGACCCGTAGCTTTGTCCACTATCGTCACGAAGCCGGCAATCCCCATAGCCTGAGCGCAGACCGCATCGAGGTGATGCTCGAGGATTCCACGGGTCGGCTCTGGATCGGAACCGAGAAGGACGGGCTCAACCGCTTCGACCCCGAGACGAAGCGCTTCATCCGGTACCGGCACGATCCCGGCAACCCGCGCAGCCTGAGCAACGACGAGGTCCGAGCTCTCCGCGAGGATTCCTCGGGCGCGCTGTGGGTGGGAACCAACGGTGGGCTGAGCCGATTCGACCGCGAGACCGAAACGTTCTCCCATCAGGCTCACGATCCGTCGGATCCCCACAGCCTCGGCAGCAACCGGGTGCGGGCCGTCCTGGAGGACCGCTCCGGCACTCTTTGGATCGGCACGCGCGGTGCTGGCCTGGATCGTTTCGACCGCGAGACCGAGAGCTTCGTGCACTTCCGACACGAGCCTGAGAATCCTCATGGCCTCAGCGATGATTCCGTCTCCTGTCTCTACCAGGACTCGCTGGGCCAGCTCTGGGTGGGGACCTACAACGGTGGCCTCAACCGCTTCGATCCCCAAACGGGGCGCTTCGTCTCCCACCGATTCAGCAGATCGGATCCGAAGGGCTTGAGCAACGACTACGTCGAGGCGCTCTACGAAGACCGCGCGCAGAATCTCTGGATCGGAACCCGCGGCGGTGGCGTCGGCAAGCTGGACCTGAAGCCCGCGAAGTTCAGGAACCACGCCTTCCTGGCGTCTCAGGACGGCGGGCTACCCCATCCGAGCGTGCGGTCGATAGCGGTCGATAGCGGGAGCGACCGAGGCCTCCGACCCGACGCTCTGGCTCGCGACCGACGGCGGCGGCCTCGCGCGCTACGATCGCGAGAGGAAGCTCTTCCAGCATTATCGGCACGATCCCAGGAGCACGAGCAGCCTGAGCAGCGACCGTGTCTGGTCGGTCGCGGTCGACCGGCGGGGCGTGGTGTGGGCGGGGACCTACGAGGACGGGCTCAACCGGCTGGTCCCCCAGGGCCAGTCCTATCGAATCACTCGCTACCGGCGCGATTCCGCAAACCCGTCGAGCCTCAGCAGCAATCGGGTCCAGGCGATCCTCGAAGAGCGCGACGGGACGCTCTGGCTCGGAACCTCGGATGGCCTCGACGAAGTCGTGAGATCCGCCTCGGGAGAGGTGGCTGGGTTCAGGGTCTATCGTCACGACCCGCGCGACCCGACGAGCTTGATGCGTATTCCGCTGATGGTGATCACCGAATCCGGGGATTGTGATCACGGATTCCGATGATCGTGATCATCGGGTCGGAGCGGAGCGACGATAGCGGGTTAGCTTTCTTCCTCCTTGGCGGCTTGGAC
>Ga0247727_10000683_pt1 | contig 83199 bp, 60 predicted proteins | sample WisWelCaveWW1625_FD_202498 | JGI IMG/M metagenome (GOLD analysis project Ga0247727, IMG submission 202498) | Biofilm microbial communities from Wishing Well Cave, Virginia, United States - WW16-25 | ecosystem: Environmental > Aquatic > Deep subsurface > Groundwater > Cave microbial mat | place...
AATATCCTTACGATCCAAAGGATGGTCGTGAAGCGCTCGACGCGCCGGATAATATCTACCGCGTGTGGCGGGGCGGTTCCTTCCTCAATGATGGCGGGGGCGCCCGCTGTGCGGCCCGCTACGGGGTTGACTACCCGTCCTGGGCCTACGGTTTTCGGGTGGCGGTCTCTCCATTGTCACTCTGAACTCTGTATACTCTGATCTCTGAAACTCTGAGTCTCTGCACTCTGGGGATGGGGCAAAGCCCCATCCCCAGAGTCGATTTTTTTGATTGTAGGGCAAATTGCCAATTTACCCTTTCATTTGCAATAAAACGATTTTTGGAGAAAATAGGATGAGCGATAAGGAAATGCCAATCTTCACCCGCACTTTTGATTTTCTAACCTGGTTATTGCCAGCCACCAACAGCTTTCCGCGAGCGCACCGGCACACGTTCACCCAACGCCTGCTCGACTCGGCTTTTGACTTGCGCGAACGATTGGAAGAAGCGAATCTGAGACCGGGCGCGACGCGGTTGGAAAGGCTCAAGCAAGCGGACGAAGCGCTGGCCCGGGTGCGGGTGTATTTGCGGCTGGCGGTCAAGTGGGGCTGGCTCTCTGGCGGGCAATATCAGCACGTGGCGGCGATGGTGGCAGAAATTGGCCGCCTGCTGGGAGGCTGGCAAAAGGTTTCTGGCAAGTAGGGGCGAACCAATGTGTTCGCCCTTGTGTTGGGCAGACGCACAGGTCTGCCCCTACCTGCGGGGGCAGGCTCGATAGGCCGCGTGTTGCGGGGCGGTTCCTTCATCAATAATGGCAGGAACGCCCGCTGTGCGTACCGCAACAGGAATGACAACCCGAACAGGAACAACGGTTTTCGGGTGGCGGTCTCTACATTTTTCTTCGGCAAGCCGGAATTGCCCGGCGGGGCGACGCCCTTCCGGGCCGAGGCGAAAAATGGCGGAGCCTGTTCCCGGCCGCGCCAGCCCTCTTGCGAAAGTAAGGGGATGGCCGGGCGAATAGCAACGGCCCCGCGCCCTGAGGTTGACTCTGGCGCGGGGCCACCCTTAGTGCCTATCCGAATAACTCGCCAAACCCTTAGGGTCTCCAAGACCCTAAGGGTTTATTGGAGACCCGGCAGGTCTGCTTATGGCGGCATGTATACTCAACTTTGCTCGTGGGACAACCTTCTGCTCGCCTACTATTGCGCCAGCGCCGGCAAACGTTGCCATGCCAACGTCGCCGCTTTTGAACACCGCTTGGAAGACAACTTGTTCACGTTACAGAAAGAACTGCTTGACCAAACTTACAAGCCGGGCGGCTACGACAGCTTCTACATTCACGAACCCAAGCGGCGTTTAATTTCGGCCGCTCCCTTTCGCGATCGCGTCGTTCATCATGCTTTGTGCAATCTCATCGAGCCGATCTTCGAGCGCAGTTTCATCTTCGACTCTTACGCCAATCGTGTTGGCAAAGGCACGCATCGCGCTCTGGATCGCGTTCAGAGTTTTGCCCGTCAGTATAAGTTTGTCCTCCAGTGCGACGTTCGCCAGTATTTTCCCAGCGTCGATCACGCAATCTTGCGCGCAACGCTGGCCCGCAAAATCGCCGACCCGCAGGTGATGTGGCTGGTTGATCACATTCTCGCCAGCGGCGTCGGCGTGTTGAGCGAAGCCTACGACATGGTCTACTTCCCTGGCGACGATTTGTTTGCCGTCAACCGCCCGCGCGGTTTGCCGATTGGCAATTTGACCAGCCAGCTTTGGGCCAATGTCTATCTCAACCCCTTCGATCACTTCGTCAAACGCGAGTTGCAATGCCCGGCTTACGCGCGTTACGTAGACGATTTTGCGCTCTTCGCTGACGACAAAGATGCGCTGTGGAATTGGAAGGCCGCCGTCAACGAGCGGGCATCTCACTTCAGGCTGACTATTCATCCGGGAGCGCAACCTCGCCCGGTATCTGAAGGCATCCCCTTCTTGGGATTCGTGGTTTTCCCTGACAGACGACGCCTCAAACGGCGGAAAGGCATTCACTTCCAGCGCAAACTGCGGGCGCTGGCCGCCGCCTACGCCGATCATTCAGCAACTTTGGATGAGGTCACGGCCAGTGTGCTTGGCTGGATAAATCATGTTCGCTATGGCAACACGACTGGTCTGCGTAAGGCGGTATTAGGTTCGGTGACTCTCACTTCAAGCTGATGCTGATAATTGTAAACTCATTGTGCCTTGAGCATTCCTTAGTATAATCTCCGGCTATGCCAACCCCCTCTCTCATCATTCACGGCGGCGCAGGGCCTATCCCCGACGCCGAAGTGCCCGACTACATCAACGGCTGCCGTATGGCGGCGCAGGCCGGCTGGGCCGTTCTGCAAAACGGCGGCCCGGCGCTCGAGGCCGTCGAAGCGGCGGTGAAAGTTCTCGAAGACGATCCGACGTTCGACGCCGGGCGCGGCTCGCACCTCAACGCCGCCGGTTACGTCGAAATGGACGCCATCATCATGGACGGGGCAACGCTCGACAATGGCGCGGTTGCCGCCGTGCAACGGATTCAAAACCCCGTCAGTCTGGCCCGGTTGGTGATGAAGCGGAGCAAACACAGCTTACTGGTGGGCGCAGGCGCCGAAGCCTTTGCCCGCTTGCAGGGCGTGCCGGATTGGCCCGAAGAAAACCTGATCACCACCCGCGAACTTGAACGCTGGCAAAAAGGGCAGGAAGCCGGAGAAGATTACACCCGGATGGATTTCGCCCACGACACGGTGGGCGCGGTGGCCCGCGACGCGAACGGCCACCTGGCCGCCGCCACCTCCACCGGCGGAACCGCCCACAAACTCCCGGGCCGCGTCGGCGACAGCCCCCTCATCGGCTGTGGGGCCTACGCCGACGACGACAGCGGCGCGGCCTCGGCCACCGGCCAGGGCGAGTCGCTGATGAAGATCGTGATCAGCAAGGCGGCCTGCGACTTGCTCGCCAGCGGCCACCCGGCCCAGGCCGCCGCCGACGCCGCCATCAAAAAACTGGCCGAGCGCGTCAACGGCCTGGGCGGCATCATCGTCATTGATACCCGGGGCAACGTCGGCCACGCCTTCAACACCCCGCGCATGGCCCGGGCCTGGGTGACGGCAGATGGGCAGATTGTGGCTGAGTGTTAGGAGCCGTAGATGAACCGAAACATCCGCATCTTCGGCGTTCCAATGGATTTGGGCCAGCGGCGGCGCGGCGTGGATATGGGGCCAAGCGCCCTGCGTTATGCCGGGGTGGACGACGCTTTGCGCCGCCTCGGCCACACCGTCCACGATAATGGCAACCTGATCGTGCCCCTGCCCGAAAACGAGCCGCCCGACGATTCCCGCGCCCGCCACCTGCACAGCATTTCAAGTGTGTGCCGCGATGTGTACAGCCGCGCCCTCACCTGTCTTGAACACGACGAAACTGCCGTCTTCCTCGGCGGCGACCATTCGATCAGCATCGGCACCGTTTCGGCCATGGACACTCACGGCGGGAATGTGGGCGTATTCTGGGTGGACGCCCACGGCGACTTCAATACCCCTGAAATCACCCCATCGGGAAACATTCACGGCATGGCCCTGGCGGCGCTGATGGGGCGCGGCCCCAAAGAACTGACCGGTATCGGGCGCGAGCGGGCAAAACTCAAACCGTCCGAAGTCGTCATCATCGGCGCGCGCGACCTTGACCCCGCAGAGCGAGTCGCTCTGCGCGAGGCCGGCGTGCTCGTCATCACCATGCGCGACATTGACGAGAGGGGCATGTCGGCGGCGGCCCACCAGGCGCTGGAGCGGTTGAGCAACCTGAAGAAACTGCACATCAGCCTCGATATGGATTCGCTCGATCCGATGGAAGCCCCCGGAGTCGGCACCCCCGTGCCCGGCGGTCTCACCTATCGCGAAGCCCACTTGCTGATGGAAATTCTGGCCGACTCTGGCAAGGTGGCCTCGCTCGACATCGTCGAAGTCAATCCTATTCTGGATGACCGCAATCGCACAGCAAAGCTGGGTGTAGAACTGGCGGCATCGCTATTCGGGCAACGGATACTTTGACTACAAGGCGGGGCTACGACTCAAGCACGGTTTGGCTTTGACCGCGCCTCACGCAGCTGCGCACGCCAATCCGGTATGAGGGCCGGATCGGGCAGGCTGTAATGCTGCTTCCACAAAGCGCTATAGTTTGACTGTTCTGTTTCCCAGCGTGCGTCATCCCAACCTAGTTCCGGCTGGCAAATGGCGCGTATCTGTGGCAGAAGCGACTGGCCGCCTTCCGGCAACAAGAGCCCGAGGCTGACACGGCGCAGGCACAAATCCTCCAGATGCATCACGGCCTCATATCGGGCCGCCCAGCGCAGTTCAACCCACAAAACCATTGCGCCCGGGATAAACTCCAGGTCGCCGGGTTGAGCCATGCCAACCACTTCATCGGCCTGATTTCCATAGCGGCCCAGCAGGCGTGATCGGGCAGGCTCTGGCACGTCTAAGTTAATGCGCACCGGATCCAGCGCGGGCGCATCGCGCCGGATAGACGCGGGCACGGCCTGGCCCGGCACGGTCCGCAAAACGTCAAACGCCACGGCCTGAAATGTGGTGAGTTTCCCGCCCGTCACCGTCAAGAGGCCGTGGTCGTACAAAATCACATGGTCACGCGATTCTTTCGAAGGATCGGTTTTGCCGGTGTTGACGACCGGCCGGATGCCGGCGTAACTGGCCATCACATCATTGAGAGTCAGGCCGAGCCCGGGAAAGGTGTATTCAACCGCGGCCATCAAGTAGGCTACTTCGTCGGGCGTGATGCGCGGCTCTTCATCCAACGACCCCTGATGGTCAACGTCCGTCGAACCTACCAGGGTGACGCCCTGCCACGGGGCAATGGTCACCGGGCGCTGATCCAGTGGGTGGTAAATGCTAATGACGCGCGCCACCGGCAAGCGCCAGGCCGCAAAGACGAGATGGCTCCCGCGCAACGGGCGGATTAAGCGGCTATCCGCCGCCTGACGCCGCAGCTGGTCGGCCCAGGCGCCCGTAGCATTGATGACCAGCGGCGCGTTGACTTGAGCCGTGCGCCCTTCGATTTGATCGCGAAGCCGAACACCTACCACCCGGCCCGCCTCGCGCAACACAGTTTCGGCGCGCACATAATTAAGCGCCAGGCCGCCCGCTGCCAGCCCCTCGCTCAGCACACGCAGGGTCAGGCGCGCATCGTCGGTTTGGGCCTCGGTGCAGGCGAAGCTGTCAATCAACCCCTCTTCCGCCAGCAGGGGGGCCAGCAACCGTAGTTGCTCAATGGAGTAATGCCGATGGTCGCGATGTCCGGCCAGCAGATCGTAGAGGATGAGGGCGAGTTTGTAACCGAGCAGGCCTGGCTTGCCGCCTTTGTGGCGCGTCAGCAAGAAATCGAGTGGTTCCACCAACCCCTGACCATCTTTCAGTAATTGTTGGCGCCCGCGGATTGATTTCCAGGCCATTCCAAATTCAAGGTCTTTGAGATAGCGCAAGCCGCCGTGGACAAATTTTGAAGAGCGGCTCGAGGCGCCCCAAGCAAAATCACGTTGCTCCACCAGCAACGCGTGCAGGTTCAGACGCGCCGCCTCACGCAAAATGCCGGCGCCGACGATACCGCCGCCGACGATGACCAAATCCCACTTCTGATTGAGGCTTGCCCAACTCTCACCGCGCCAGTTTTTAGGCCACATAGGTCGCTTTGAGTGTTTAGTCCACAAGTTTTCCGGGATTCATCACGCCCTGCGGATCGAACTGCGCGCAGAGGCGGCGAATCGCGTCAATCCCCAGGTCGCCTTTTTCATGAGCCAAATAGGGCATGTGATCAACGCCCACCCCGTGCTGATGCGTTATCGTGGCGTTCATTTCCAGGATGGCCCGGCTGGCCGCGGATTTAAGGCTCTCCCAACGGCGCAGCGTTTCTGCAGGGTCCGTGGCAATCCGGTACATGTACGTGGTATAGAGGCTGGAGCCGGTCGGATAAACATGGGAAAGATGGGTGAAGCTCAAAACGCGTTCACCCACCTCCTGCAAGCCAGAGTTCAGGGCTGACCGTATCTTCTCCTTGGCAGCCAGGAGATGTGTCCAGTCCGTGGCGGTCTCAACGGTATCAACCGCATAGCCTTTCTCCCACAGGTTGTTCCGCAAGTAAGGAGTGCGGAAGCGTGACCGGCGCCACTGATTACCAATGACGGCCCCCGCTAGATGCGCGCCTCGATAACTGCGAACCAGTTCGAGCGCCCGGCGGAGCGTGGCGCGGGCTGTGGCGCCACCGGTTACGCCCAGCATCAGCACACATTTGGCCTGGCCGATGCCCCGTTGACGCAATAGCCATTCGAGGGCGCGGATTGTTTTTTGATGACCGGCCAGGGCCAGGGTGACCTCCGTTTCCGAGGGGTCGGAAAGCCGGATCATGGAGAGGGGCAAACGCGCCTGCGCCATCTCGCGGGCCGCCGCCACGCCCAATTCAAAGTCAGGAAAGAATACGGCTTGAAAACTCTCGTACTCTGGCAAAGGGCTGATACGTATCGTCGCCGTCGTAATGATTCCGAGCCGCCCTTCAGAACCGAGTACGATTTCGCGCAGGTCAGGGCCGGCCGCGGAAGCGACGAGTGGCGGCAAGTCCATCTGGCCGAGCGGGGTTTCGAGCTGGCCACCCGCAAACAACCTTTCAATGCCGCCATAGTGAAGTGATTGCTGGCCTTTTGAGCGAGTCGCTATCCAGCCGCCCAGCGTGGAGTAATCGAATGATTGAGGGAAGTGGCCGAGCGTGTAGCCCCGCGCGCGGAGCTGAGCTTCCAGATTGGCCCCACTGATCCCCGCCTCAAAGGCCGCCAAATGGCTGACCGGATCGAGATAGCGCAGGCGGCTGAAGCGACTCAGATCAACAGTCAGGGTGGGCGGCGAGTCGCGGCGCACGTTAATGTGTCCGGCCACGCTGGTTCCACCGCCATAGGGGATCAAATGGATGCCGGCCTCTTGGGCGTAGCGAAGCAGTTCTCGGACGTCCGCCTCACTCAACGGGTAAGCCACGCCATCGGGGAAGGTCAGGCCCTGACCCGTTCTTAGGGCGATGAGGTCGGGCAAACTCTGCCCCCGCGCATGCCGGACCCGGTCGGCGGCGTCCAACGAAATTAACGGGTGTGGCGGCAAGCGCGACGACGGCACTCGAGCGGTCAGATCGGTCAAGCGGGCGTCGCGGGGCGGGAGGCCTGGCCCAATCCGACTCGCAATGAGGGCTTCCGTTTCCGGGTGGAGCGCATAGTCAATCGTGTCGTCGCCCCAGCCATTCCATCGTCGCATGAGATTTTTTCCTGATTACCCGTTTCGCAGTCTGAACCGTTGTATCTTCCCGGTCGCCGTCTTCGGCAGTTCCGGCACAAACTCGATCCAGCGCGGGCGCTTGTAATCGGCCATCTTCTCTTTGCAGTGCTCCACCAGCTCGCTCTTCAACTTATCGGACGGCGCATGGCTTTCTTTCAGCACCACAAAGGCTTTGGGTTTGATCAGGTTCGCCGCGTCGGCATGGCCGACGACGGCGCACTCCAGCACCGCCGGGTGGCTGATAATGGCGCTTTCGACTTCTACCGGCGACACCCAGATGCCGCCGACTTTCAGCATGTCATCCGAGCGGCCAGCGTGCCAGTAGTAACCGTCCTCGTCCACGTAATACTTGTCGCCCGTGAACAGCCACTCACCCTGAAACGTCCGCCGGCTCCGTTCGGACTGGTGCAGATAAAACAGAGCCGCCGTCTCCCCTTTAACCAACAGGTTGCCCACTTCGCCGCGCGGCGCCGGATCGCCATTCTCATCCACAATTTTGACTTCATAGCCTGGCACGGGCTTGCCGCTGCTGCCGGGGCGGGTGTCGCCGGGGCGGTTGGAGATGAAGATGTGATAGTTCTCGGTCGAGCCGATGCCGTCAATGATATCCAGCCCGGTGCGTTCCTTCCAGGCATGCCAGATCGAAGCCGGGAGGGCCTCGCCTGCCGAAACGCACAACCGCAACGAGGAGAGATCGTACTTTTCGTCGAAGTCTTCCATCGCCAGCATGGCGGCGTAACCGGTAGGCGCGTTGTAGAGCAGGGTGGGCTTGAAGCGATGGATGGTTTCGAGCATGTTGGTGACGATGCGCGGCGGCGCGGCCATGAGCACCGCGCTGGCCCCCACGTACCAGGGGAAGATCAGAACGCCGCCTGTTCCAAACGTGAAGAATAGCCGGGGCGCTCCAAAGGCCCGGTCGCTCTCGCGCAGTCCAAGCACATTCACCGCCCACAACTGCGCCGTCAGCGGGTAATCCTTGTGCGCATGCAAAATGCCTTTCGGCTCGCCGGTGGTGCCGCTGGAGTAATTCAGCGAGCAGAAGTCGTCCCGGTGCGTCGGCGCGACTGCCAACTCGGTCGGCTCACCGGCAATCCAATCTTTGAAAACGAGATCGCTCTCACGGCCTTTGCCGCCGACGACGATCACCGTTCTCAGGAATTCCAGTTCATCGCGGACAGGCTCGATGGCCGGCAACAGCGCTGCGTGAACAATCAACACCCGCGCCCGGCAGTCGCGCAAAACATAGGCGTGTTCGTGCGGTTTGAGCAGGGTGTTCATGCTCACCGCCACTCCGCCAACTTTCAGAATGCCAAAAAAGGAGGTGACCCACTCGGCGCTGTCGAAGCACAACAGCCCGACCGACTCGCCCATCCGCAAATCCAGTTTCTTCAGGGCATGCCCGACTTGACTGACCTCATCTGCTACTTGCCGAAATGTCAGCTCGCGCTCGGCAGTGTACAGCGCCCCTTTATCCGGGCGGGTGGCCAGGTTGTGTTCCAATACGTTGACTGCGTTGTAAATCAAGGGAAGATCGGACGCTTTCATGGGTTGCCTCCTGTCAATGTGTTGTCATCGGTTCACCGGCCTGTAAACTTTGGCTTTTGTTTTTCTTTGAACGCTTCGTAAAACGCCCGGTGGTCTTCGCCCATCATCAGCAGAGCCTGCGCCTGGGCTTCGGCTTCGACGGCGCTGGCCACATCCATCGTCCATTCGGTGTTCACCAGCGTCTTGGTCATGCCGATGGCATAAGTCGGGCCGGCGGCGAGCCGCCCGGCCCACTCGCGGGCGGCGGGCAACACCTGCTCCGCCGGGGCGAGGCGGTTGACCAGGCCATAGCGCTCGGCGGCGCGCGCGTCTACATCGTCGCCCAACATCAGCAATTCCAGCGCGCGCCCCTGTCCAATCATCCGCGGGAGCAAAAATGCCGCGCCCATGTCGGCCCCGGCAAGGCCGACCCGGGTGAACAGAAACGCGAACTTCGCCTCTTCGGACATCACTCGCAGATCGCACGCCAGGGCAATCACGGCTCCGGCTCCGGCGGCCATGCCGTTCACCGCGGCAATGATGGGTTTGGGCAAGAGCCGCATGTTGCGCACCAGATGCCCGGTCATGCGGCAAAACTCCAAATGTCCGCGCATGTCGCGGTTCAGCACGTCGCCGATGATTTTATGCACGTCGCCGCCGGAGCAGAACGCGCGCCCGGCGCCGGTAATGATCACAGCTTTTACGCCGTCGTCATAGCGCAGGTCTTCAAACAAATCCCGGAGCTGGGCGTAAATCTCCAGCGTCAGCGCGTTGAGCACTTCGGGGCGATTGAGAGTGATGGTTGCGACCGAGTTTTCAACAGAGTAGAGGAAATCGTAAGTTGCCATTTTTTGAGTCGTTATCCAAATGGATTCCACGTCGTCACATGCTTTGGCTCAATCCTGTACAGGCATCGCACTTCGCCGGGGAAGCGCATACCCGGTGGATACTTGTCCTTGTCAAGGTACCGCCTGGCGAGTTTGTCCAAATGATCGTCGGCGCCGGCCTCGGTCACTTCTACCACCGGCCCGCGAATGGCAAGGTACCGGTCGGGGTTATCAGGGTCGGCAATCTCGAGCGCCACCTGCCGCCGCCCTTCCATGTTGCGATCTTTCAGCCGCCCCCGCGCCGAGTTGATGAGGATGTGTTTGCCGTCGTAATCCACCCACACCGAGGTGACATGAGGCGTGCCGTCGGGCATGAGGGTGGCGAGATGGCCGAACGATTTCTTTTGAAAGAGATCGAGATATTCGGCCGGGATCGGCCCGGCCTGGGGCTGGGCCTTGCGCCAGACATTATATTGAGACGCGAACTCCGGGTCGGTCCGTTTGATCCGGTTGAAGCCGACTCGCCTGCTCCGCGTCATCAGCCGGTAAGTGAAGGGAACCGGATCGAGATACAGATGCTCTTTTACATTTTCGAGCCAGGCCAGGCTTTGCAGGGCCGCCGCTTGAAACTTTTCGACGACGGGCTTGCGCCCACGCTCGAACTCTGGAAGGGACTCTGCAACGGTCTGGCATCGGGCAAAAGAGTCGGCCAGGGCGATGGAATCCTCAAGCGCCAACTTTGTGCCCGACCCAATCGAAAAGTGCGCGGTGTGCAGAGCATCGCCTAACAACACAACGTTTTTATGATACCAGCGTTTGTTTTTTACCAGCGGGAAGTTCAGCCACTTCACAAAGTTGTTCGAGAGCAAGGGCCTGCCGCCGAGATCGGACTTGAACACTTCGGCCAGGTAAGCGCAGGTATCGGCGTCCGACATTTTATCCAGCCCGGTCCTGAGCCACGTTTCGGGCGGGCACTCGACGATGAAGGTGCTGTGGGTCTGGCTGAACTTGTACGAATGCGAGATGAACAATCCGGCATCCGTTTCACGAAAAATCATGGTCAGGCCAGGGAAAGGCTGTTCCGTGCCCAACCAGATAAATTTGTTTTGCCGGATGTCCACCGATGGCAGGAAGAATCCTTCATACGTCTTGCGCACCAGGCTGTTTGCGCCATCGGCGCCGACGAGCAAATCGCAGTCGAGCCAGTCGGCGACGTTGGCGGCGTTGGTCTGGAAACGTAGATCAACGCCGAGTTCACGGCAACGGGCATGAAGGATGTTGAGGAAGCTGAGGCGGGCGATGCCGGAGATGGGGTTGCCCCTGACGGTGGCAGTTTCCCCTTTGTGCCCGACCACGACGGCGTCCCAGGATTGGGAGGCGGCGGTGATGCCGGTGTACGTCTGGTGATCGTGCCCGTCAAGAAAGGTCAGCGTCTTCTCGGAGAAGACAATGCCCCAGCCGAAGGTGTCGTGGGGGCCGTCGCGTTCTACGACGGTGATGTCGGGCGACGGATCAAGTTTCTTCATGAGAATGGCGAAATACAAGCCTGCCGGCCCGCCGCCGATAATATTGATCTTCATGATCGCTTGCCTGCTCCGTGTAAAAATTGGTCGAGCACTGCGTCCAGCCGCGCCGAGGAAATTAACACCCGGCGCATTGGTGAGTTTAGCCGCAATTGCCGCAATGTCAACACCCGGCGCAACAGTCGAGCCTGTGTGCACGCAAAACATGATACTGTTGGCGAATTGTTGCGCCCGCCCGTTGGCAACGGATTTTGTAGCCGCTTCGCGTGTAACAGATAGCGCGCCCATCCGCTACACGCGAAGCGGTTACCCCATCCGTTGCCGATTTCGCCAACAGCATCAACCTTTGCGCGCACACGTCGAGCCTCCTCCTGTTGCGCCCTACACACATGCGGCTACAATGGGGGCTATAAAATTCCTGCTCGCTCAGAGTTTACGCCCATCCAGAAAAAAGTGAGACCTTATGAACCGCATCAAAACCATCTCCCGTTATCTGATCATCTTTACCCTCCTCATCAGCCTGAGCGGATGCGACATCATTCGGGGGATCGCCGGGCCACTGCTGGCCGTGCCGACGCCAATTCCCACCAGCACCCCCTACCCCACTTCCACTCCCCAACCTGGGGCAACCGTCACTTTTAAAATCACCGTCCCGGCCAACACCCCTTCCGGCAGTTCGGTCAACCTGGTCTTCCCGGACATGGTGGGGGGCGCGGCCAACAAAACATTCATCCTCACCAGTCTTGGCAACAATGTGTGGACGACGAGCGTACCCGCGCCCATCGGCTCGCTGTTGCGTTACCGCTTCCAGCGCATCACCGGCGGGCAAACTGCCAACGAAGTCCGCGCCGACGGCAGTGGCATGGCGTATCGTGCGGCTCTCGTCACCGGCAACGTCACCGTCGAAGAAATGGTTGCCGCCTGGAACGACACGCCCCTCATCGCCGACAAAGGCCGCATCGTCGGCATCGTGCGCGACGCTTCATCCAATCAGGGACTCCCTGGGATGATCGTCTCGGCGGGCGGCCAGCAAGCCGTCACCGGCTTCGACGGCGAATACGTGCTGTGGAACCTGGCCGCCAACGCCGTCACACCCGTCACCGTCTTCGCGCCCGATGGCTCGTTCCGATCCCAAATGAACACGGCTACCCCGCCCGTCAACGGCACCGCCTTTTTAGATTTTTCGCTGAACGCGGCCAAGACGATCAAAGTGTTGTTTGTCGTCGCCCTGCCCCAGGACACGCCTGAGAGCGCGGTCATCAAAATGGCGGGCAACACTCTGCAGGTTGGCGAAACTTTCGTGGCCGGTCCAACTGGCAGTTCGGTGGCCGTTCAACGCCAGGCCGTGCTGGCCCGGCTGGAGGATGGCCGCTGGGCAACCAGCTTGACGTTGTTTGAGGGGATCGATTTGCGCTACAAGTACACGCTGGGGAGCGGGTACCTCAACGCCGAACTCGGCGCTGACGGCGGCCCCTTAGTCCGGCAAATCGTTCTCCCCGGCGACGACGAGTTGATCATCCAGGATCAGGTGATCAGTTGGCGCAAGTCAACAAACTCGCCGGTGCAGTTCTCGCTCAAAGTTCCGGCCAACACTCCGGGCACCGACGAAGTGACCTTACAATTCAAACTTGGCGGCGCGTGGCTCGACCCGGTCTCGATGTGGCGCGGCGACGGGAGCAATTGGAGCTACACCCTCTATAACCCGCTCGACTTCGCCGGGGAAGCCGACTACCGCTTCTGCCGCAACCACCAATGCGGCATTGCCGACGACCATTCAACCTTTGGCCCGAACCCGGCGGGCTATCTCTTTACGCCGACGCTCCTGCCTACGATTTTGCAGAACAACGTCACTGAGTGGCAGTGGTGGAGCGACACGCTGCCGCCGAACATCACCGTGCCGGCCTTTACGCCCCGCCCCGGATTCCAGACCGGATTTGAGCTTACGGCCTGGGGCACTGCTGATGCCGCTTACGTTCCTGCCGCGCTCGATGCCATCAAAGCGACCAGCGCCGGCTGGGTGCGCATTCCCATCGTGTGGGATGCGCCCTCGGCCAACCCGCCGCTGATCACGTTTGATTTTTTTCGCAGTCTGCACCGCGCCGACCTGATCGCCGCCATCCGCGCCGCTCAAAGCCGCGGCTTCAAGGTGGCGCTTTATCCGCAAGTGCGCCCGGCGGTGGGCGGCCCGTATTCCGGCAACCTGGGCGCTTACTTCAGCGCCGGCGTGCGCGACTCAGGCTGGTGGGATGGCTGGTTTCGTGAGTATGCCCGCTTTCTGGCCTATGCCGCCGATGTAGCCGCCTTCACCGGGGCCGATATGCTCTACGCAGGCGATTGGATGCTGGCTTCCACCCTGCCCGACCAGGCCTCGGCCCCGCCCGACGCCGAGGCCCGTTGGCGCAGTGTTCTCACCGCCATCCGCCGCGATCACTACAACGGCCCGCTGGCCTTTGCCCTGAACTTTGGCAATCAATCGCCGGCGTTCGTCGAAAGCGGCGCGCCGCGCTTCACCGATGCCCTAGATGTGCTCGATATTTATTACTCGGCGGCCATGTCGCCGGTGTCCACCGCCGCGCTGGCCGAATTGAAAGCAGGGGCGGCGACTCAGTTGGATGCGCAACTCTATCCGCTGTTCACGACGTACAACAAAACCATCTTGATCACCGCCACCTACCCGTCCACCGACGGCGGCGCGGCGGCCTGCATCGGCATCGCCCTGGGCGGCTGTCAACTCACCAGCAAGGTCGCGCCCGATCAACCGGAGAACGCCCAGTTCCTGATTGACCTGAACGAGCAGGCGCTGGCTTACGAGGCCCTTCTGCAAGCGGTGGCCGAGCGCGGGTGGATCGGCGGCTTTTATGGCTACGGCTATAATGTGCCGGTGGCCCTGCGCGACAAATACTTTTCGCCGCGCGGCAAACCGGCGGAGGTGTTGCTGGCGTCGTGGTTTCCACGATTGAAATAACTCACCCTACGCAGAACCGCGTCCTTCGACTACGCGGCGGGCGCATTCTGAGCGGAGCGAAGCGTAGTCGAAGAACGCGCCCGCCGCTCCGCTCAGGATGCTTGCGTAAGGTGAGTGAAATAAGCAGGGGCGGGCCTCGCGCAAGCGGCCCGCCGCCGGCAAAGGGCTAAGCTACGTCCGCATTTTGAGGAGGTCGCTATGAACAGAAAAATAGAAAATCCTCGAACAGTGATAATCCTGGGCGTCATTATGATGACGCTTGGCTGTTGCCTGACTTTCGGTGGTCTAGGCAACTCATCTTCAAGCAGTGACGACAGCGGCAGTTCGTGGAGCAGTGGGTCGTCCAGTTCGGGAGACAGCGGCGGTTGGAGCAGTGATTCGGACTCCAGTTCGTGGGATAGCGATTGGAGTAGCGGCTCGGACTCCGGTTCATGGGACAGCGGCTCTGACTCCGGCTCGTGGGATAGCGGCGGCTGGGATAGCGGCTCCGACTCCGGCTCGTGGGATAGCGGTGGGTCGGATTCCGGATCGTGGTGAGGTGGCAAGATGGCTTCCTTTGGTCTACTCTTGTTTTGTATGGGGGCGTTTGTCTTTTTCATCGGGGTGACGATGTTTATGCGCCAATCCGGCCAGCGCCTGGTTCGCCCGGCAACGGCGGCTTCACCGAAGAAAACCCGGCCACCCAAGCAGAGGCGGGTGATGCCCGAAGTCAACCCAGGAGGCACAGCAATGGCAAGCGGCATTCGCGGCGACTTTCAACGCGCCCGCATCGGACAAGACATCACCGTCAACCATCCCCGGCGCGGACCGATTACCGGCAAAATCATCGGCTCAATTCGTTACATCGAGCTTTGGCAGAGAGTGAAAAGCCCCAACGAACCCTGGGCGCCGACCGGCAACCAGTACACCGCTCACTGGCTGGGCAACTTCATGATCTATGAATGGAAAGAGGGCCTGTTCTTGCTCGACGAGTACGAGGCGTTGACCGATAAAGACATCGCCACCCATTTTGCGCCTTACGCCAAACGCTACGGCGAGAGCAACGAAACGGCGGATGTGTACTTCGCCTTCCCGCCCGCCTCGTGGAAGATCGCCGACATCGGTAAGTTCAACGTCGCCAGCGTCGAAGGCAGTGGCCTGCGCCTGAACCAAAACGCGACGGGCCGCTTCATCCATGCCAGCGGCGACGGCGGCCGCGCCCTCGTCGTCGAGGATTATCAATCCGGCTCCGGCGGCCAGGATACGGCCTGGATTGGCTATTCGATCACGTGGGATGAGGTGAAGAAAATTGCAAGGTGACTGTCACTGGGCCTCTAAAAACCTGGCGTAGCCGAGCTTTTGCGGCCCAGTGACAGTCACCTGAAATCATTTACAAGGAGACGCAATCCCTATGAAGAACCGAAGCCTGCTCATCGGCCTCATCGCTCTTATCGCCGCCCTGGTCATCGGCCAGGTGGTGACGTACCTCATCTCGCCCGCCGGTTGGGCCTCATTTGCCAGCCGCGTGCCTGAAATTCTGGGCCAGATCGCCTTCTGGGGGCCAATCTGCGCCATCTTCTCGGCGGGCTTCGTCTATCTCACTCTGCGGCTACTGGGGTTTGAGACGCTGGAGGAAATTCGGAAAGAGTCGGTGGAACAGAACAACCCGACCCCGGCCATCGTGTTCGTGGGGACGCTAATCGCCAGCATCCTGTTTTTGAGTCTGGTGATCAGGCCGTGAGGGGCGGGGCCAGCATCCCTTCGACAAGCTCAGGGCAAGCTCTGAGCGGAACGCAGTGAAGTCGAACGCTTCGCGTGCGGCTCATTCACTACAACATGGGCGCGCCTGCCTCCTGGATATTACGGCGTCGGCGTCAGAAAGAATCGAGGTGTGGGGGTGACGCCGACGCTTGGTCCGGTGGAAATGGCAATGGCCGCCACGTAGCACATCAAGCACGTCACGACGAAGCCAAAGGCCAATAGCAAAAAGATTCCCCCGCTTGCCATCGCGCCCCCGGCCAGCAAGCGCGTCCGCTTCGGGTCTATTGCATCACGCGCGTGCAACCAGGCCACCAACCCCAACACAAACGCCAGAAACGGAAGCAGATACCACAGCCCCCAGCAAGCCAGCAGAGACGACACGCCCAGGGCCAGCGCCAACAGCGCATTGAGATCGTTGCTGTTGCCCTGATAAGGCACTTTAGGTTTGGGCGGGTCCGCCGCCGAGGCTTCGCTGAAGGCGATGCCTTCCGCGTAACGCTCAGGCGGATGCACCGCCTTGCCCTGCGCCTGCCACACTTCGCCATGCACTGCGCACAGCCGCTCACCTGACTCGGCGTACCACAGGCAAGCGCCGCACATCGGACGCTGGCACACCTCGCAGGTTTCGACCGAGAGCCGGTCGGGGTGAAAATGACACTGCATGGATAAACCCAAAAGCCAAATCCTGCGACCCAAAGTTCAAATAAAGGCCAACTGTTCAACACGTATTGGACTCTATCGAGAATAAAGCCAAGACCTGTCAGGTCTTGTGCAGAACCTGCAAATTCCAGACAGTTTATTGAGACCTGACAGGTCTTTTGGTCAATTTCCGGTAAAATCTATTGTACACGAGACATGGAGGTAAAATTGAGCCTATGTCCCAACCCTCCTGGTGGCAAGGCAAACGCGGTGAGTGGTACGTCGTCGTTCAGGTCATCTTGTTCTTGTTGGTAGCGTTCGGGCCGCGAACGTGGCCGGGCCTGCCCGCCTGGACGCCGCCTTTTACGTGGCTCGGCTTCATCGTCGGCGGGCTTCTGATCCTGCTGGGCGGCTTTCTCTCGCTGGCGGGTTTGCTCGGGCTGGGGTCAAACCTCACCGCCCTGCCCTACCCGAAAGACGATGCCACGTTCGTCGAAACCGGGCCGTATCGCCTCGTACGCCATCCGATCTACAGCGGCTTGATTTTGGCCGCCTTCGGGTGGGCATTGTGGGTGAACGGCTGGCTCACGCTTGGCTATGCGCTTTTGCTGTTCATCTTCTTCGACCTCAAGTCGCGGCGGGAAGAGGGATGGTTGAAGGAGAAGTTTGCCGGGTACGGGGCCTACCAAAAGCGCGTGCGGAAGTTGATTCCCTTTGTGTATTGATCGCCGAAAAGGGAATTAAGCGGGTGGTGTTAATTCCCCTTTTGGGGGTATAAAGCGGAATTGGTAACCTGAAGCCCTAGTTGGGCGCTCATTCATTCCACAACAGGTCTAGCGACAGAGCAGAGGAGTAAGCATAATGAAGTCATGGCCAAACTACAAACTACTATTGGTGCTTTGGTCAATCATATCCCTCTTGAGTGCCTGTACCGGTCCAGCACAACCCCAGCCTACGACGCAAGTGCCAAGCTGGATATATATAGCTCTAGGGCTTTTAGCACTGATAGTGGGAAGGATAATGGCATCATGGAAAGGGCATGGGTACACGCAAAGTATAGTCGGGTTAGTTGTAATCGGGATAGTTGTGGGAATAGGGATGCTCGGTTATCGTCTCAGTTTGCAACAAGCCGTTTTACTCTCTGTAAGCTATTTGATTGGATACCTCTCAAAACATGTATCTCGACATATGGCTAGAGGCTTGGATGAATATGAGCAAGCGCAGGCCATTCTAGGTCCCCTACGCCAGAGATATTACAAACCAGATTATCAGCCTTCATTGCAAGACCAAGACGCTATCAACAATCAACGCGACCAATTAGAGCAGGCCATCTCGCTTCTGAACACAGCTAGGGTATCGAGGCTACGCGCTGGCGAAATTGGAAGACGTGATGCCATTGTGGCACTCCACGAAATTGGTTTAGCCCATCGTCTACTTGGGAATTTTGCTCAGGCAAAATCTGACTTTCAGAAAGCGTATGCCGAAATGCAACAACTGTACTCCGAGTATCAGAGAGATGACCACCATCGGCCACGCCTCGCGCAAAGTCTTGGGGCCTATTGCCTTGACATTGGTGAAGTGGAATACTTTTCCGGGAATCTGACAACCGCAGCAGAGTGGTATAAGCGAGCCATTACCTTTTCTGAGGAAGCTGGCGACAAAGAGTACGTCCAGATTGCGAAACGGCTTCTCGCACGCGTGCACAAATGAACGCAGATGACCACGCTGATGAAATTGAGGTACGCGGCTTCGACCTCCAGCAACAAGGGCACTGGAGCGAGGCGCGAGAGTGTTTTCAAGAGATGTTGACACTGCCATTAAGTCCATTGCGTCAAGTGCAGGTTCTCAGGAATATAATGAACACTTATGAAAAAGAGGGGAAGATTTCCGAAGCCATTGCTACAGGTAATGAAGCCTTGGATGTTATTGAGGCATACAGCCTTTACGAAACCACAATTGACGGGCCGATGATTCGCGGATCTATCAGGGGAGACCTAGCTCGATTAGAAGGCAAGTTTGTATTTACCTATACTCCGCGATATAGCGAAACTGAGCCGCTCGAGATGAACTTGTCCTATATTGAGCAATTGAGGGCGCACATTGCCACAGCAATCATAGGCACTGCACTTACAAGGGCTATAGAATCTCAGTTGCCTTACCCGAGATTGGAAATAAAGTGGTCAGATGGCACTGTCGAGATTATCCCTTTGTTAGGCGCAATTATTGGTTGGCTGCTATCGAACAACATACTAGAGCAAGCCAGCGAGGCGATGCACCAACTAACCGGGCGAGACAAGCGTTACTGCTTGCAGGCAGGGTTGAACCTGCTGACTTTTGTTGGATTTATATATGTCATCATTTCGCCTTTCATTCTCTCTGATGCGCTTCTAGAGATTGTTCTCAGTATACCCTTACTTGTAACGATGATGCTATCGTTTGCGCTGATCAATAAGCACTTCAAGCAGCTTATGGCAAAGGCCACGCAGTTTAGCAATAGATTCCTTCGGAAATAAGGAAATGGCTTGCAGAAAACTGCACAAAATAGGCACTTTGTGAGCGCAGACCCTTATTTCCGAGGGAGTCTAATAAATTCGCCAAGCAAACTGCTCATCTCATTACGTTTCATAAAGATTGGGCGATAAAGGATTTCAATATGAGAATAAACAGTTTTCAACTTGTGGTCCTGCTCTTGATGACATTCATGGTATGCGTTGGACTCCTTGGCGGGTTGACGGATTTCCCTGGGATTCCTCATAAGCTCCTCTCCAGCAATCTTGCGTTTGGAAAACTGTCACGAACGATCATACCGCATAGCTTACTTGGCAGTGGGTTAGCTGTAAGTGTCTTTGGTTTTTTGTGGTTCGTCTTAATGTCTAGATTACGGCGGTTGATTGAAAGCGAGCAAGGAGAAAAGCCTTCAGCAAATGCTCTGATGATGGTTATGCTTGGTTCAATGAGTTTTGTGACGTTTTATCTTGGTGACGTTATTTACCATCTGGCCCATTAGATCACACGAATTGACTTGTTTGCGAGAGTTCATGGATATCTATACCAGGCAAACTCAAGCCGCGCCCAACAATGGCGTGGAGCCGACTGGTCCTTTGCGCTCCCTCCGGTCGCGCTCGGCCCAGCGGCTCACGCCTGGCGTTATGCCGCCTAAATTGTAATCGTCAGAGAGATCGCTCTCCCCGCCGCCACTTCTCCTCTTCGGGCTATGCACAAGCCCTTAAAACACAAAGCGCACGAAGAAACAAACAATCTCCGTGCGCTCTGTGTTGGGCTTTTGGAATTTGGCCGTTGGGATTTGCCCCTACGTCCCTTCTTCCCACGAATTCAAATACTTCGACTGCTCGGCGGTCAACACGTCAATGTTCACCCCCATCGCCGCCAGCTTGAGGCGGGCAATCTCGCGATCAATGTCCGCCGGAATTGGATAGACCTCGGCCTTCAGGCTGTCGGCGTTCTTGGTCATGTACTCCGCGCCGAGCGCCTGGTTGGCAAAGCTCATGTCCATCACCGAGGCCGGGTGGCCTTCGGCTGAGGCCAGGTTGATCAGGCGTCCCTCGCCGAGCACATTGATCTTGCGGCCATCTTTCAAGGTATAGGCTTCGACAAACTCGCGCACGTGCCGTTTATTGCCGCCGGACATTTCTTCCAGCGCCTCAAGATTGATTTCCACGTTGAAGTGGCCGGAGTTGGCCACAATCGCCCCATCCTTCATCGCCTCAAAGTGAGGGCGATCAATGACGTTCTTGTTGCCGGTGACCGTGCAGAAGATGTCGCCGAGTTGGGCCGCCTCTTGAATGGGCATCACCCGGAAACCGTCCATCACCGCTTCCAGCGCCGGCAGTGGCTCAACCTCGGTGACGATGACGTTAGCGCCCATGCCGCGCGCGCGGCTGGCCAGGCCACGGCCACACCAGCCATAGCCGCACACCACAAACGCCTTGCCCGCCAGCAAAATGTTGGTCGCTCGCACAATGCCGTCTATCGTGGACTGGCCGGTTCCATAGCGGTTGTCGAAGAAGTGTTTGGTGGTCGCATCGTTGACGGCGATGACCGGGAACTTGAGCGCCCCGTCTTTCGCCATTGCCTTCAGCCGGATCACGCCCGTGGTCGTCTCTTCAGTGCCGCCGATGATGTCGGTCAGCAAATCGGTGCGTGACTTGTGGATGGTGCTCACCAGGTCGGCGCCGTCGTCCATCGTCATGTGCGGTTTGTGGTCGAGGGCGGCTTTGATGTGCTCATAGTAAGTCTGATTGTCTTCACCCTTGATCGCGTACACCGGGATTTCGAAGTTGGAAACCAGCGACGCGGCCACGTCGTCTTGCGTAGAAAGCGGGTTGGAAGCGCACAGTACGATGTCGGCCCCGCCAACTTGCAAGGTGTGCATCAGGTTCGCCGTTTCGGTCGTCACATGCAAACAGGCCGAGACGCGCAAACCCTTGAGCGGTTGCTCTTTGGCAAACCGCTCGCGGATCTGGCGCAGGACGGGCATCTCCTGTTCAGCCCACTCGATGCGATGCCGCCCGCCCTCGGCCAATTTGATGTTTTTGATGTCGAAGTTGCTCATTGATTGTTATCCTTTTCTTTCGGCATATAGCGAATCGCATATAGCATATCGCAAATAGCGAATGCTGTATGCTATACGCGATAAGCCATACGCAGTTTTTATTTCAACAAAGTATCTAATTCCCCGTTGTCGTCAAACACTTCGCGGAAGCGCCTAAGGTACTCGTCAATGTCGTAAGAGTGATTCTGCGTCCCTTTCTTCTCCAGGCAATAGGTGGCCGACAGCGCCCCCATTTTGCCACACAACTCCCAACCCAGGCCGGCGGCCAGCCCGCGCAGGAGGCCGCCGCGGAACGCGTCGCCGGTGCCGGTGGGATCGACGATGACCACTTCGGGGAAAATTGGGATGTCGAATCGCTGGTCGTCGGCGTAGATCGTCGCCCCCTCCTTGCCCCGGGTGATGACCAGTGTCTTGCCGCCCATCACCAGGTCGGCTTCGGTGAGTTTGGTGCGGTCCTCGATGATGTGCGCTTCGTAATCGTTGACCACGATCATCTTCGCCCCTTCGATGCCTTCGCGAATATCTTCTTCGCTCACCCGCGCCAACTGCTGGCTCGGATCATAAAGATAGGGGATGCCCGACTCGACGCACTCGCGGATTCGGTTGCACATCGCCGCCGGGTCGTCGGGCGAGATGACGACCAGGTCGGGGCGGAACGGCAAATCGGCCAGCTTCAGGTCGGCGGAGTGAGCCATGGCCCCCGGATAGAACGAGGCCAATTGCAGGTTGGCCTTGTCGGTGTTGGCAAAGAATGAGGCCGTCATCACCCCTGAAATTTGTTTGATGGCGCTGGTATCCACGCCCTTCGACTCCAGCCACTGCCGGTAATCGCCAAAGTCATCGCCGGCTGTGCCCAGCACCGTGGGCCGGCCGCCGAGCAAGGCGTAGTTGTAGGCAATGTTGGGCGCAATGCCGCCGTAGTGTCGGGCCATCGAGTCCACCAGGAAGCTCAGGCTCAATGACTCCATTTTTTCCGGGTGAATGAAATCCTTGAAGTAGCCCGGAAAGGTCATGAGGTAGTCGTATGCTATTGAACCTGAAAAAACTATTCGCATCTTTCAGACGCAGAGACAAGGAGAAGGGGAGACAAGGAGAACTCAAACTCTCCTTGTCTCCTTGTCTCCCTGTCTCCCCTTCTCCTTCAACGCCGGCGACAGCCCCAGCCGGTCGCGCAACATCACCCTCAGCCCGCGCAGGCCGTCGCTCGCTTTGATTTTCTTGCCTTCTTCGTAAGTGCGCGGTGAGTAGTCAATCGCCACTTCGTGGATGTCGTGTCCGGCCAACAACAGTTTGTTCGCCAGTTCAAAGTCCAAATCAAAACCGGCGCACACGAGATTCAGGGATTTGAACACATCCCCGCGCACCATTTTGATAGCGGTTGCCACGTCGGTCAGGTGGCCGCCGAACAGCAGGTTGGCGATCGTCGTCAACGCCCGAACGCCTACGTAGGCATGAGCATATTTGTATTTCGCATGGCCGCCCAGCACCCGCGAGCCAAACACGGCGACGACGTCCTGAGCGCGAGCGTAATTCAACAGCTTGGGCAGTTCCGCCGGGTGATATTCCAGATCGGCGTCCTGAATCACGCCATAGTCGCCCGTCATGTGTTCGACCGCCGTTCGAACAGACATACCCTTGCCCATGTTGCGCGGCTGGAGAATCACGTTTACATTGGGAGTCGTCACGGTTCGCAACAAGTCGCGTGTGCCGTCAGTGGAGCAGTTGTCCACCACCACAATCTCGGTTTCAACGTCTGGCCCAAAATCTACCGCCTGAATACGCTCCAGCACTGTCAAAATTGTATCGCGCTCGTTATAAGCGCAAATGATAATCGAAAGTTTCATCAATTAGTGCCAGGCCGCCGGAACGAACCGATCTCGAAAGATAACCCAGCACGCTCGCAAGCCGTCATGAAACCGGATCTTCTTGCCCTGGGCGTAAGTGCGCGGGCTGAACGAGATTGGCACCTCGCCGATGCGGCGGGTGGCCTGGGCCAGCTTGTTGCTCAACTCAAAGTCAAGGTCAAAGCCGGAACAAGTAAGTTTGAGCGATTTCAGAATAGGCGTCCGCACCAGTTTGTAGTTCGTCGCCACGTCGGTGTAAGGCGCGCCGAAGAGCCTGTTCGTCAGCCAGGTGAGCACGCGGACTGTCCAATAATTGGCGGCATAGTAATGATAGCGTTTGCCGCCTAACACGCGTGAGCCGTAGACTACATCCAAATTGTCAGCCAAAGCCTTTTGCAATAAGCATGGGTATTCGGCCGGGTTGTATTCCAGGTCGGCATCCTGAGTAATCGCAAAGTCGCCGGTGCAGAGAGGGATCGCCGTTCGCACCGAGTTGCCCTTGCCCCTGTTGCGCGGCTGGTAGACGATGTTCACGTTAGAGGCGGTCACGCTTTTGAGCAGTTCGCGCGTCCCATCAGTCGAACAGTTATCCACGACGATCAACTCTCTCTCCCAGCCATCGCCTAGCTCCACGGCCTGCACCCGGTTGATAATTTCAAGGATCGTTTCGCGTTCGTTGTAAACGCAGATGATGACGGAAAGTTTCATGCGGGAAGTCGTTAAACGTCAAGCGACAAACGTCAAACGTCAACTTCTCGTTTGTCGTTGGCATTGCCCCCTGTGGGTGACGTTTCAGCCATGCTTTCTTATAAAGTCCTCAAACACCTGTAACATGTAATCAATCTTCTCATCCGTCAGTCCCGGATACACGCCGACGAAAAACGTGCTCCGCATCACCTGATCGGCCACCGGCAAGTTGCCGACGACGCGGCACTCGATGTTTCGGTAGGCGGGTTGCTTGAGGATGTTGCCCGCAAACATCATCCGTGTTTCGACTTTGTGATTCTCAAGGTAGCGAGTCAGCATCGTACGGTCGAACGGGGCCGTTTCCCGAACCGTGAGTGGACAGGCGAACCACGACGGGTCGGCCTTGGGCAACCAGGTGGGCAGGGCGAAAAACTCTTCAAATTGCTTCAGCCCTGCATACAGCCGGGCAAAGTTGCGCTTGCGGGCGGTCACAAAGTCCGGCAGTTTTTCCATCTGGGCCACACCCATTGCCGCCTGCACATCTGTAATCTTCAAGTTGTAGCCGATCTCGGCGAAGTAGTAACGATGATCGTAGTAGCCCTCAACTCCCGGAATCTCGCGCTCGAAGCGAATGCCACACTTGCCATCCACCGGGTTCTCGTAGCCACACCAGCAATCGCGGCCCCAGTCGCGCACCGTGCGGGCAATTTTAGCCAGGCGGCGGCTGTTGGTGTACACCGCCCCGCCCTCACCCATCGTGATGTGGTGCGCCGGGTAAAACGACAGGGTAGCCAGGTGCCCAAATGTGCCGACGGCCTTCCCGTCGTATTTCGAGCCGAGCGCGTCGCACGTATCTTCAATCACCAACAGGTCGTGCGCTTTGGCAAATTCCACGACCCGATCCATGGCAATCGGGTTGCCCAGGGTGTGGGTAATGAACATGGCCCGTGTCTTGGGTGAGAGCGCCGCTTCGAGTTGATCCACGTCAATGTTGTAGGTGCCAGGCTCGGCGTCCACCAGCACCGGGATCAGACGATTCTGGACGATGGGCGCAAGCGTGGTGGGAAACGTCACTGCCGGGGTGATGACTTCGTCGCCCGGGTTCAGCCGCCGCTTGAGTTGGGGCGAACACAACGTAGTCATCGCCACCAGATTGGCCGACGACCCGGAGTTCACCGGGATCACTTCACGCGCGCCGATGAACCTGCCCAACCGCTTCTCAAATTCTTCGGCGTAGCGCCCGGCAGTAAGCCAGAACTCCAGCACCGCGTCCACCATGTTCACCATCTCGCGCTCGTCCCACACCCGGCCGGCATACTGCACGCGGCTCTCGCCGGGCGTAAAATTTTTGGGCGCGTGAATACGCCGGTAATATTCGGTTACTTTGGCGAAGATTTCTTCGCGCAAGGTTTCAATTTCGTCAGGCATTACAACACAAGCGCCAAACGACAAACGACAAACGTCACAGTGACGTTTCACGTTTGTCGTTTGACGTTTCGATTACTTTTCTCAATCCTTCGTCCAAACTTACCCGCGCCCGCCAGCTAATCAACTGCTCGGTTCTGTCGGCGTTGGCGATCTGGCTCGGCGCTTCGCCGGGGCGCTGAGGCAGTGCGCCAATCAGAGGCCGGCCCTGCCCGGCCAACTTGAAAACTTTCTCCACCACCTCACGCACCGGAGTCCCCAGGCCCGTGCCGAGTTCAATCGTTTCGCCGTCCACGGCGTCTGCGCGCGAAGCCGCAATGATACCAGCAACCGCGTCATCAATGTAGATCCAATCGCGCATCTGTTCGCCGGGCGTGGTGGGAAAGTCCTCCCCGGCTCTCGCCGCAGAGAGGGCGGCTCCGACGACGGTCTTGGCCGGCTGGCCCGGCCCATAGACTTGAAACGGCATTACCGCCGTGATCGGCCAACCCTGAGTCCGCTGAAACATCCGGCAGAACTGCCACGCCGCCGCTTTGGCCGCCGCGTAAGTGTTGATCGAGTCAAGCTCGCCTGGCGTGCGCGCCACCACGACCCGACAGCGGCCAGACACGGCCTTGAGCAAATTGATGGTTGTCTCGAGGTTGCCGCGCAGGGCTTCGCCGATTGGCAGAAACGGGTCGGTGACGCCGACGGCGGCTAAATGAACGGCCAACGTCGGTTGAGCCGCCTCGACGGCTCGCTTCACGCCGGCCGCGTAGCGCAAATCAACTTCGACAATTTCAGCCCCCGCAGGCACTCCTTCGCCAAGCCGCCGTCCCGGCTTCTCGCGCGCGAACGCGGTGACGGTTGCCCCTTGAGCCAACAACGCCCGCGTCAGCGCCCGGCCAATGAAGCCGGTTGCGCCGGTAATCAGGACACGCTCGCTGTTCACAACGTTCAGCCATTAGTTATTGGTTATTAGTTATTGGTGCCAATAACTAATTACTAATAACTTCCTTGTACCAATCCATCGTCTCACGCAACCCCTCTTCGAGCGTGTATTGCGGCTTCCAGCCCAACAGTTTGTGCGCCTTCTCTGATGAAAGATACTGGTCCTGAATCTCGTTCTGCGCGTTGTTGAGAATGACCGGTTCAAGATCGGGGTGATCCGACAGGCGGATGATCGCGGCTACCATCTCCAACACCGTGCGCGGCGAGTCCACGCCGAAGTTGAACGCGCCGCCGGTGTGCTCGCCATCCTTCATCGCTTCGGCCAGGGTGAGATAGGCCGAGGCAATGTCCTTGACGTACACGTAGTCGCGCTTCATCGTGCCGTCCGAGCGCACGATGGGCCGCTCGTTCAACAGCACCGAGCGGATCGTGCCAGGCACGATGCGGTTCCAGTTCAAGTCGCCGCCGCCGTACATGTTGGCGCAACGGGTCACAGCCACCGGCATCTTGTAAGTATGCGCGTAAGTCTGAGCGATCAGGTCGGCGCACGACTTGGAGACATCGTAAGGGTGCCGGCCCTGCAAGGGCGCGGACTCGGTGTAGGGCAGAACGTCGTGCGAGCCATAAGCCTTATCGCTGGAGGCCAAAACAAACTGCTCGATCTTGCCCCACTGCCGGGCCGCTTCGAGCAGAAGCCACGTGCCGCGAATGTTCGTCTCAAACGTCGGCGCCGGAGCGCGGTTGGCGACGCTGACCACTGTCAAAGCCGCTAAGTGGAAGCAGGTTTGAACTTCGTACTCGGCAAAGATGCGATTGACAACTTCCTCATCCGTCGCCGAGCCGTGCACCACTTTGATGCCATCCATCGTGCCGGAGCGAACCAGGTGGCTCTGCGGAACCCAGTCGCGGATCAGGCCAACCACGTCCGCGCCCAATTCCACCAGCCGGGCCGTGAGCCACGACCCCAGCACGCCCGTACAACCGGTGACCAACACCCGGCGATCTCGCCAGAAATTCAAATCAGTCATTTCCAAACTTTCCAGGGCGCGCCCTCGTCCCACAACTCGTTCAGGGTTTGCGCTTCTTTGAATGTGTCCATCGAGGCCCAGAAGCCGGTGTGCCGGAACATCATCAACTGCCCGTCGGCGGCCAGCCGGGCCAGCGACTCTTTCTCCAAATCAACATGGTCGTCGCCCTGCAGGTAGTCCAGCGCGCGGCGCTCGAAGACGAAGAACCCGGCGTTTACCCAATTTGTCAGGCGTGGCTTCTCGCGCAGGGCCGTAATCCGGTTGCCGTCCACGTCCACCAGGCCGTATTGTGAGTACGGCTGATAGCCGGTGAGCGTCGCCAGCTTGCCGTGTGAGCGATGGAACGCAAGCAGAGCATTGAGGTCCACGTCGCCAATGCCGTCGCCATAAGTAACAAAAAACCGCTCGGCGTTCAATCGCTCGCCCGCCAGCCGCACCCGCGCGCCCTTGTTTGTCGGGATACCCGCGTCGAACATCGTCAACTGCCACTCCGCCTCCTGATTCGCGCGATGATATTCTCGTCGATCCGGCTGGCCAAGGGTGAAGGTCATGTCGTGCATCAGCGCTTCGTAATCCAAAAAGTAACGCCGGAGCCAGTCGCCACGGTAGCCAAGCGGAAAGACAAAATGGGTATGGCCGTAGTGGGCATACAGCTTCATGATGTGCCACACAATTGGCCGCCCGCCGACTTCCACCAGGGCTTTGGGCCGCCCCTCGGCCTCCGGCCCCATGCGCGTGCCCAGCCCGCCTACAAGCAAAATCACTGGCAGTGTTTCAGTTGTCATCTACCCTCGCCTGCTCCCTGTCCGCGAGGACGCGGGCCATGAGCTTTTAGCGTTTCAGTTGCCATCGGTCGTCAACTGAGTCAACAGACCAAGCTCGGCGCGAGCATCGGCCACAAGTTCGCCGTTCTGCAAAACTGGCAAACGAGTCAAACTTGGGAAAGTGTACATCCCCACAAACACTTTCAAATCATCAGGCGAAGCGCCCGATAGGTTGAGTGTGTAGTCGGTCTGCACCCGTTCGCCCTTGCTCCAAATGAACGTCGGGTAGCCATCGGGCCGGGCGTCCTGCCCGGCGATCAGATCGCCGCTTGCGTTTTGAACATGAACAAAAATTGTCGCATCAATCTCTGGCCGCTCAACCAGCGACTCCCAGAACAGCGAAAGCTTCACTTGCCCATCCGGCAACATCGCCGCGCTCGCGCCATACAATTTGAAAGCGTCGCTCACCACAGCGCCGGGCTTCACCTGTCCTGCATTCTCAGCAGGCATGGATGGCTGTGGCATTTTGAGATGCGTCACATAAGCCCGGTCACCGGTCACCTGTCCAGTCTCGTCAACGGTCTCGACCAGCAACAGAGCGTAAGGTGGATAAAAGCCAACCTCGATATGATAAGGGCCGGGTAGAAGGTCAGCAGGCAGTTTGATGTCGTGCAGGCTGACAACCGTTTCGTCCGTCCGCCATTCATATGTCTGATATCCCTCCGATAACGGGTATCCGTCAACCCCGGCTACGGCGGCCCCATTGCGATCAAGCAGATGGACAAACATGATGTAATCTTCTTTCACCTTTGCCGTCGGCCGCCAATACAGCCCAACTTGCAACTGGCCGTTCGGCTCAAGTTGGCGCTGGCTGTAAATCACGCCCCTGAGACACAGGCCATTCTTAAAACAGATATGCTCGCTAAAGTCCGGCGGGTATTCAGGAGCGAGAGAGAGTTGCCCCGGCGCGATCTCGCCGAGGTGGCCGATTTGGACAATTTCTTCGACGCCGGAGCCGTAGACCAAAGTGCTGTCCTCTAACGCAGGCAGATAGGAGGCAATGTTGGGGAGGGGCGGCAAAATGTAGGCGGTATCTCCTTCAAACAACACCCACTGCTGAGAGGGGTTGCCTTGCCAGGGACCGCCACTGTCTTGGTGAGGCAAAAAAATTTTCGCGCCGTGCTGAAGAATGGGTAACAGCCTGCCCGAACTATCGAGCGCGCTTCTGATCTGGCGGGCGCGGTTGGCGGTGAGATATTTGATCACCGTATCCGAGTAGTTTGAGAGGGGAATGAGGTAGCTCTCAGAGCTATTGGCAATCATCACAGCAGTTCCAGCATCAATCCGCCGCAGCCAGGTATTCCCGCTCCAATATAGTTTGCCCCGGTTCAGGTCGAGGGAAAAAAAGTTGCTTGCCTGTTGAACCATTGTCCACCCGACGGCGGCCACCAGTAAAAGTCCGATTATCTGGTTGCCCTTTGCCCAGCGACGAAACAAGCTCCAGGTCCCGATCAGCCCCAAGCCGGCGATTCCGGCAACAAAAGGGTAAGCGCCAATTAAACGGAGTTCGTGCGGCCATTCACGATCGCCGGAAATCAGGTCAGGCAGGGCCATCACCAACAGGCCGCAAATCAGGAGAGGCGCAAAGCGCCGCCGGAACAAGATCGCACACGCGCCGACTCCCAGAATGAAACCAACGTAGAACAGCGGCCCGAGCAATGGTTCCTTGATCTGGTCGTATTGCCCCAGCCAGTGTGTGCCGAGTGCCTGCCCGTATTTCGAGAATTTGTCGAGCAGTGCGCCGAGCAATCCGACTTTGGCGTATAAGGGATTCTGGGTAATGCTTGTTTGACCGGCCCGCGCCAAGAACGTAGCCGGATATTTCGTATACCAGATGATCTGCGGCAGAAGGGCCACGACGGCTGCACCCGCGTAAATCATCAACCCGGTGAGGAAGGATTTGTCTTTCCACCATTGCCGGGGAAGCTTGAGAAGCAATACCAGAAACAACAGCACTGGAAGCACACGCGCTGAAGGATAGGTGTACTGAGTCAGGCCGGCTAGCAAGCCGGCCACAATCCACAGGCCGCGATGCCCGGTGCGCAAGGCCCGCGCCAGCCCCCAGATCGCCGCCATCTGAACCGCCATTTGCGTGCTGAATCGCAACCCCATCCGGTTGACGAGGGCCAACATCTGACTGGTAGCCAGCGCCGCCACTGCCAGCACAGCGATCTGGCGGCGGGTTGAACGATCAAAGCTGTCATACCCCAACTCGGCCAGACAGGTGTACAACATCGCAAAGCCGAGCAAGCCGTAGAACGCCGATGGCAAACGCATCGAGATAACCCGCGCCCCCAGCAATTGAGTGCTCGCCGCTGCAGTATATATAAACAACGGATCAATGTTGCTGTTGATGGTGATGTAAAACGGCCATACGCCGTGACGGACGAACTTAAGCACATCAAGACCGTCACGGGCCGCATCGGGATCAAGGCCCGGCGGATACGAGGTGATGAGATGCAAATGCATGAAGGCGGCAAAGAGCATCACCATCGTCATGGCCGCCAGCGGCAGAGGCGAACGATTGAAAGTCAAAGTTCGCATCAATTATTTCACCGCCTTTCTCAACCCTTCCACAAATGGCGGCCTCACCACCCCGTTCTCGGTGACGACGGCGGTGATGTAGCGGTTAGGCGTCACGTCAAAAGCCGGGTTGCGGGCGGTGATGCCTTCAGGGGCGACGGGTTCCCCGTCAATTTCCAAGTTCAACACTTCGCTCATTGCCCGCTCTTCAATCGGAATGTGCGCGCCGTCGGGCAGAGAGAGGTCAATCGTCGAAGTGGGCGCGACGACGTAGAACGGCACTTTGTTTTCTTTGGCGACGACGGCCAACTTGTAGGTGCCGATCTTGTTCGCCGCGTCGCCATTCGCCGCCACCCGATCCGCGCCGACGAACACAGCTTTGACCTGCCCGCTGTACATGAAGTAACCGGCGGCGTTGTCGGCAATCAGGTCAAACGGGATGTTAAGGTTCTTGAGTTCCCAGGCTGTGAGGCGCGCGCCCTGCAAACGCGGGCGCGTTTCGTCCACCAGCACATGGACGTGCTTGCCAAGTTCGTGCGCCATGCGGATCACACCGAGCGCCGTGCCGTAGTCCACCGTCGCCAGCGCGCCGGTGTTGCAGTGATGCAGAACGGTGTCGCCGTCATTGATAAGGGTTGCACCATGCCGGGCCATGCGCATGTTGATCTCCACATCTTCGTCGGCGATGCGTTTGGCTTCGACCAGCAGTGACGAGCGAATGTCGTCGGCGTTCGGCAGAACCAGATGGTGAGCCAGGTCGAGCAGGCGCGAGGTGGCCCAGGCCAGGTTGACGGCGGTGGGCCGGGCTGCGTCCAGCACTTGCTTGGCCTGCGCGAGATCGATCAGCAAACTATCGCGATCGCGGGCCGGGCTTTGCCGGGCGGCCAGGGCCATGCCAAAGCCGCCGGCGGCACCAATGGCTGGCGCGCCGCGCACCACCATGTTTTTGATAGCCTTTGCTATCTCACGATAATCACGGTACTCAATCACCTCAAAGCGCCCCGGCAAGATGCGCTGGTCAATCATTTGCACGGCGTCGTTTTGCCAGTCAACGGTTCGCATAGCAAGCCCTTTTCGCTTATGGCGTATGGCTGATAGCATATCGCTTATCGCCATATGCCATACGCCATTCGCTATATGCAATGGGCGATACACAAAAAACGCCCTCGAAAGCGCGAGAGCGAGTGCCGAACTCGACAGTCATGGTAACATACGGGTCTTGTGTTGTCAAAGAGTTCTCGCCCTCATGCAGTTAAAACTGCCCCTACACAAAGCGAAGTCGGCCCTTCGACAGGCTCAGGGCAGGCTCTACGCCGGCTAACCCGCGCAGGCGGGTTTGGCTTTGCGCGAAGCGTGCCGCGATTTACAATCGCCAGGCCCCTCCTTCTACCCGCCATCTTCGGCCTCGCCGCCCTGCTCGCCTGCTCGATGCCGCCGCTGGCCGGGTTGATTGCGCCGGCCACATCAACGGCGACGGCCACTTTGACAGAGACGGCGACGGCTACCGCGACCAACACCCCCACGCCGACACCGTCCGCGACCGCGACGCCTCAACCCATCATCCGAGTCCAGGAAGGTGATCACCAATTGTTCAACGGGGATTGGGACTCGGCCATCACCCTGTATCAGGCCGCGCTCGATCAACAGCCGGGAACCGACATTGCCGCCGCCGCCCGTTTTGGCATCGCCGCCGCTCACTTGCAGGCGGGCAATCTCGACGCCGCCGCTGGCGACTTCACCCTCTTCCTGCAAGCCTATCCGACCGACCCCCGACTCCCGGAGGCCTATTTTCAACTCGGCGCGATTGCTCAGGCGCAGGGCGCGTGGGGCGTGGCGATTCAAAATTATGGGCAGTACCTAGCACTCAGACCGGGCGTGATCGACTCGTATGTTTGGGAGCGCATTGGCCGGTGCTATTTGGAATCGGGCGACTATGTTTTAGCCGCCAACGCTTACGAGCAAGCTATCCTGGCCGAGCGCGCTGGCGGGCTGAACGATTTGGTTGAAAGGAAAGCCGAGGCCTTGCAAGCGCAAGGCGATTTGACGGGCGCGCTGGCGCTTTACGATCTGGTCGCCCGCTCCGCGTCGACGGACTCAAGATTAGTGTTAGCCCGCATGGATATTTTGCGCGGGCGGCTCAATCTTCAGCTTGGCAACACCGAAACCGCCTACACGTTTTTTCAGCATGCGGTTGACAACTACCCCGAAACCTTCGACGCCTATCAATCGCTCATCGCGCTCGTGGACGCAGGCGCGCCGGTGGACGAACTGCAACGCGGCATTGTCAACTATCACGCCGAATCGTATGAGGCCGCCCTGGCCGCCTTTGACCGCTACTTCGCCAGCACCGATACGCCCGATGCTCGCGTTTACTACTACGCCGCCCTCACTCATCGCGCGCGCGGCAGTACCTTCAACGCCATTCAACGTTTTCAGGACGTGATTGACGGCTATCCTGACAGCGACCTTTGGGCCGACGCCTGGACACAAAAGGCGTTTACGCAGTGGGCCTGGGACGACAACTACGCGGGCGCGGTAGACACACTGCTCAAGTTCGCGGAAACAGCGCCTGAGAATCCTGCCGTGCCCAACGCCCTTTTTCAAGCAGGCCGCATCGCCGAGCGCGGGCGCGACCTCACCCGTGCCGCTTCAATCTGGTCGAGCCTCAACGCCAACTACCCGAACGCTCCTGAAGCGCCCGAAGGCGCTTTCTTTGCCGGCGTCACGCTTTACCGCGAAGGCAGTTACAACTCTGCCGTCGGGCAATTTGAGATCGCGGCCGATCATTCATTGGCGACGGCTGAACGCCGCGCTTCGGCCTGGATGTGGCTGGCAAAAGTTCAACGGCTTCGCGGCGACAGCGCCGCCGCTCAAACAGCTTTCGATCAAGCCATCGCCGCCGACCCCGGCGGTTACTACTCGCTTCGCGCCGCCGAACTGAAGAACGGCCTCGCGCCTTTTCCGCCGACGCAAGGTTACGATTTCAGTTTCGACGTGGCGGGTGAACGGGCGACTGCCGAGCAATGGTTGGCCGAGAAGCTTGGCATCGCCAACGACGGCAATTTGGGGGTGATGTCGGGGACGCTGGCGGGTGATGGCCGCTGGGTGCGCGGGCGCGAGTTGTGGGCGCTGGGCCTCACCGCCGAAGCCAAAGCCGAGTTCAACGAACTGCGGCAAGCCTACAGCGCCGATGCTTTGTCGTTGTATCAGATGGCTTTGGCCCTGCGCAACATCGGCGCGTATACTCCGGCCATCCGCGCCGCCCGCGCCAGTCTGGACGCCCTCGGTTTGGCCGACTCGTTTAGCGCCCCACCCTTCTTCACCCACCTGCGCTTCGGCCCCTACTACGCCGACCTGATCACCCAGGCCGCGAGCGACTACAATATTGACCCGCTTCTGTTGTATGCCGTGGTGCGGCAGGAGAGTCTGTTTGAGGGCGGCGTCACCTCGTCGGCGGCGGCCCAGGGGTTGATGCAAATCATCCCTTCAACCGGCGAATGGATTGCCGATAGACTTGACTGGCCGAACTACCAGAATAGCGATCTCTACCGCCCGTTCATCAATCTGGAGTTCGGCGCGTTCTATCTCGACTACCAGCGGCAATACTTCGACGGCGACATGTATGCCGCGCTGGCGGCCTACAATGCCGGACCGGGCAACTCCGAAATCTGGCAAAGCCTGAGCGGGAACGACCCCGACCTGTTTGTAGAAATCGTCCGCCTTGAAGAACCGCGACTCTACGTTCGACGGATTTATGAGTTTTATGAGATTTATCGGGGGTTGTATGGAAGATAAAGAAAACTGGCAACGGATGGGATAGCGGATGTAACGGATGGTACCCGGCAGAATCCGTTACATCCGCTAAAAAATCCGTTGCCAAAGCACACATGCGAATCCTCATCACCGGCTCAAGCGGCCAAATTGGCACCAACCTGGCCCTACGTTTGCAGAACGAAGGCCACTTCGTCTTCGGCATTGACAAGCGGCCCAACACCTGGACGGGCGAAATTCCAACCCTGCTGCAAGACCTTAGCGCGCCTTACCACAACTTCAAAGGCGGCATCGGCCATGTTGAATATCCGCCCGACCTCGACATTGTCGTACACCTGGCCGCTCATGCTAAAGTCCACGAGCTGGTGGAGCAACCCGACCGGGCGCTCGAAAACATCACCATGACCTTCAACGTGCTGGAGTTTTGCCGCCACAACCGCCTGCCCATCCTCTTCAGCAGTTCGCGCGAAGTGTACGGCGACATCCACCGTTACATCACCGAAGAGTCCTACGCCGACTTTGCCTACACCGAAAGTCCCTACTCGGCCAGCAAGATCGCGGGCGAAGCCTTGATCTACTCTTACGCCCAGTGCTACAACCTGCGTTACCTCGTCTTTCGCTTCAGCAACGTCTATGGCCGCTACGACAACGACATCGAGCGCATGGAGCGGGTCATCCCGCTCTTCATCCGCAAGATCGGCAAGCGCGAACCAATCACCGTCTTTGGCGAAAAGAAAGTGCTCGATTTTACTTACGTTGACGACTGCATTGAGGGAATTGCCAAAGGCATCGAACTGCTGGTGAGCGGGCGGGACGCTAACCACACTATCAACCTGGCGTTCGGTCAGGGTAACAGCCTGGTCGCTATGGCCGAATACATCGGCGAGGCGTTGGGCATCCAGCCCGACATCTCCACTGAACCGGCCCGCGTCGGCGAAGTGACTCACTACGTTGCCAACATTGGCAAGGCCCGCGCCCTGCTCGGCTATAATCCCACTACCGCGTTGCGTGACGGCATCCACAAAGCCGTGGCCTGGTCGAACGAGTGGCGGCCAAAAAGGCTGTAGGGCGATTTGGCAAATCGCCCTACGTAACGCGATTTGGCCGCTTCGCGTCGCCCTACAAGAATGAGCTCACGGGCGTCGGGGCGGGGTTCGAAGCGGAAGCTCTTCAGGGTCAATCGTCCAGCGCCCGTCCGTTTGGGACTGGCTGGAAGCCAGTCCCACCATTTGAAACCAGGTCCGGCCTGGTTTGAGGGGGACAGGGTTGTTATTGGCATCCACCAACGCGAAGAGGCCGGGCCGCTGTTGGCGCACCCAGGTTAGTTCAAAAGCTTGCCCATCGCGGAACATCAACCCCGGCCCGCTATCCCAGAATTGAATCTCAAGCGAATACCAGTTGGTGCTCTCTTGAATATCGCTGTAAACGTGATTGGCAAACAGGACGACGACATTGGCGGCGGTGAGGGTCAGGCCGGTCTCGGCATCGGTATGGGCAGTCCCCGACTGGGCGCGATAGTAGAGTCCGGTTGTCGAGTCGTAAGTCCAACGAACGGGCGCGTTGAGGTAGTCCACATCCACTTGAGTGGCGGGCAACCCCGTCGCCGGCGGCTGTGTCGAAAACACCCAGCCGGTCAACGGCAATTGCGGCCCGGTGAAGCCGCGTTCCGCAAATAGTTCGAGTCCGGCTTGCGTGTTGGCAAACAGGGTGTGGGTGCGCTCATTGCATAGGGTGCTCTCTCTCGGAACCCGGCACAACACCGGGCAACCGTCGAGGGCGTGAAAAGCCCGATCCACAAAGTCTGAACCATCAATGCGCCTCTGCCCGCCGGCGCTCGCGCCCGAAAAGAGGAAGCCCGAGCCAAAGATGGCCGGGAGTTCAATGTCAATCAACCGGGCCGAACGGACGGAGCCAACGCGGGTTGGATAGTGCGAGTGGAAGATCGCCGTAAAGCGTGTCACCCAGGCTTCGACGTAGTGCTCGAAGATTACGTCGGCCTGAGCCAGCCCATATTGAGGGCGAACGCAAGGCGGCGAGTTGGACACTTTGACGTTGATCGGGAGCGACACCAGCGCCGCGACATCGGCAGGCAGGCCGGTGAGGGGGTTGATGTCTGGCGGGAATGTGTCGGGGCCGAGGCGGCCTTCGAGCGTGGCCGAGGGCGTGAGAGATGGGGCAACCGTCGAAGCCGGGATCAGGCTCGGGGTTGGCTCTGGAATGGTGGGGATCGCCGTCGAGTTGGTTGGCACTGTTGCCGTTGGAAGCGGCGTCGGCATCTCAACGACTACCGTTGGCGGCGCAGGTGCAACACAGGCGATCAGAATTTGAGTGGCAACAAGCGTCAAGAATGCAAAACGTTTCATTGTGGCCATGGCTAGTTGATTATGCCATTGCCATCTTAACGTTTACTGAGTGCCACAAAACTCCTGGCGCGCTACGGCGCTTCCTCAATCACTCGCCGGGTCACAATATACCAGTCGGCCAGGCTGTTGAAGCGGTCACTGCGATCCACCAGCGGGCCGAGCTGGACGCCGTTCACTTTTGTGTCTACGGCGTAGTTGAAGATTGGGTAGTAGAGCATGAGGGCCGGAGTCTGGTCGGCGAATTTGGATTGGAAGGCGCGGTAGAACTTGGCCCGGTCTTTGTATGAGGGGATGGTGCGGGCCTGCTCCAGAATGACGCTGATGTCGCGGTTGTCGTAGCCGCTGAAGTTCTGGCCGGTTTCAATTTGCGTCTGGTGCCAGAAGGGATAAGGGTCGGGATCGGGGGAGGCGGCGAAACTCAAATCCACCAGGGCCGCTTGAAAAGTCCGGTTGGTCAATGCGGTTTTAATCTCTCCCGGCGGAAGTTGTTCCACCGTCACCTTCACGCCAATATCGGCCCAATTGTCAACGGCCATGTTGGCGGCGGCGGTGTGAATCGTGTCGGGCGGGACGAGGAGGGTGAAGGTCAACTGCTTGCCGCTCTTGCTTCGGACGTAATCGGGCGAGCTGGGGGCGGATTCGGGCGGGAGCGCCCAACCGGCGTCGTTGAGCAGTTGCGCCGCATGTTCCGGATCATATTTCACAGGGATCAGGTTGTCGTTGTAGGCCCACGTGCCAGGCAGGATGGGGCCTGCCGCCACAAACGCCTGCCCTTGCAGGATCGTGTCCACCATGAGTTGGCGGTTCAACCCGGCCAACAACGCCTGCCGCACCCGCTTCTCTTGAAAGAAGTTCACCGTCTCGTTTTTCTGATTCAAGAAAATCAAGCTGTATTCGGGCAGGCGACTGCTGAACATTTCGAGTTGCGGGTTCTTCAGGGCGGCGGCGAAGGTCTCCGGGGTGAAGTCGCTCAGGGCTTGCACTTCGCCGGTGACGTAGGCTTCGTAGGCGGCTTCAGGCGACGCATAAAAGCGAAACCGAATCTGGCTGAGATACGGCGTCTTGCCCGGATATTGCGAATTGGGTTCGAGCAGGGCGCTGACGATGGCGCTATCTTGTCGTTCGAGTGCGATCAGCTTCATCGGGCCGGCGCCGATTGGTTGGAAGTTGAAAGGATGAATGAGCAGTTGTCGCGCCGAGACGCCGCGAAGCAGGTGCTCGGGCAAAAGACCTACGGTGACGTAATCCATGAAGGGCGCAAACGGCTCAGGCAGGACGAAGCGAACGGTGTTGGGGGCGGGTGAGGAGACGGTGACCTTTTGCCAGAGTTTGGCGAGATCGCTTGGGCCGGGGAAGTTCGGGTCTTGCATAAGGCCGATGGTGAACAAGACATCTTGCTGGGTGACGGGCGACCCGTCGTGCCAGGCGAGGCCGTCTCGCAGAACAAAGGTGTAGGTGAGGCCGTCGGCGCTCACCGCCCAGGACTCGGCCAGGTCTGGCATGGGCAAACCGTCGGCGTCGAACTTCATCAGCCCGCTGAAGATGAGTCGATCCAGGTCGCGCTCGGCGGAGTTGCCGCGATCAAAGAGCGGGTTGAGTTGGCCGGGCCGGCCGACGATGGCTTCGCTGAAGGTGCCGCCTTGCGCGGGGACGGGGATGGTGATTACCCCCTGCGACTGGGTGTAGAGCAGGCCGCCGACGACAGCCAGGCCGATGAGGGCCAGAATGGCTTGGGTGCGGATGTAGCGCATTAAATTCTCCGATGTGCTTAAACCAAACAGGGTGCCCCGCCTCGGTTCCGGGACACCCTGTACGGGGTTAGGCGTTGGAAGACCTGCGGGTTTTTTCGCGCTTTTTGCGACCCCGCAGGTCTTGACGAGCCGTCATCAACCCTGATTGGTCACAACCACGTTGATCACCGCCGTGATGAAGAAGGCGATGGCGAGAACGATGGTGATGTTGAACAGCAGTTTCTCCACCCCGCGCCGGGCGCGGAAGACGCCGCCGCCTTCACTGCCGCCGGTGAGGCCGCCCAGGCCCGCGCCCTTGCTTTGCAGGACGATGGCGGTGATCAGGGCGATGGAGAGGATGATTTGCACGATGTTGACGTAGAGGCCCACAGTTGTTGCTCCTTGCTAAACAAAAGATGTTGGCGAGATTATAGCACAGCGGTTACGCCGGCAAAAAGAAAAACGCCAATCCTAAAATCACATACACCACCAGCAACTGCGCACCCTCCAGCCAGTTGGTCTCGCCGTCGAGGCTCACGAAGGCGGTGATGACCGAGGCGGACATCATGGCAATCAACTCAAACTCGTTGAAGTGCAGGGTCAGGTAAGGCTCGCCAAACAACAGGCTGACGAACACCAGCACCGGGGCGACGAACAGCGCAATTTGCAGGCTCGACCCGACGGCGATCTCCATGCTCAAGTCCATCTGGTTCTTGACCGCCACCTGCACCGCCACCAGATGCTCGGCCACGTTGCCGATGATGGGGATGAGGATGATGCCGAGGAAAAATTCGGTGATGAAGGGGAACTCTTCGAGAATCGGCTCGACCGTGCCGACCAGCAGTTCGCTGAGCACCACTACCCCCACTACTGCCGCAAACATCACCGCCGCCGATTTCTGCACCGACCAAAGCTCTTTGTGGCCGTGTTCTGCCGAAGGGCGCGTGAGCGGCGTTTCGGTCACCGGGGTCTGAAACGCATAGAGCGTGCCGAGTATGTAGATCAGGATCATACACACCGCCACGCCGATACTGAACTGTTCAACTCGAATGGACGTATCCGGCCCAATGGCTGAACTGAATAACGATGGCACGGCCAGGGCAATCAGGGCCATGAGCAGTTGGTTAGCGTTCTGCCCGGCAACGACGCGGTTGAAACTTTGCTTGCCGTTCTTGAGGCCGCCAAAGAGCAAACTAGCGCCCAGCACCAGCAGAAGGTTGCCGAGAATCGAGCCAGTGATGGAAGCCTTCACCAGCTCCAGCAGGCCTTCGCGGATGGCGACGATGGTGATGATGAGTTCGGCGGCGTTGCCGAGGGTGGCGTTGAGCAGGCCGCCGACCTTTGGCCCGGTGCGCTCGGCCAGCATCTCGGTGCTTTCGCCGATCCACCCGGCCAGCGGGATGAGGGCAACGCAGGCAAAAGCAAAAACGGCAATCGGCGGCCAGTGCAGGAGCTCGCCAACAATCGCCAGCGGCGCGCCGACGAGCAACACTTGTAACCAGTTGATTTTCAGATTCTTGAGTTTGTCCATTGGTGCTCGTTCCTCCAGGGCAATAAAGTTGTCATCTCCAAAATAGCACGGATTCTCAGAATGAGCGGATCGAAATCCGTTCATTCGGAAAATCCGTGCTATGAGTCTGGGCGGTTCAAGAAAATCGGCAATGGCTTGCGCGGCGCAAACACCCTCAGCGCGCCCGACCAAACGCTGAACTCGGCCCGCGTCACCACGCCTGCCGCTTCCCCGTCAAATTGTAAACGCATAGGCCGCCCCAGTTCAATCTCCACTTTGCGCCCGCTCAATTTCTGCACCGAGGGGTGACCATAATGCTGGCCGCGCTTGTAGCGGATAAGTTGGGCCAGGGCATCGAAGTAACTTTCCCCGCCCATCGTCCACACTTCAAGTTGGCCGTCGTCAATGCGGGCTGAGGGATCAAGAATTGAGTCGACGCCGGCGTACAGGCGAATGTTGGTAATAATGGCGAGCAGTTTAGTGCCGCTCATCGTTCCAGCCTCGGCGCGAACCGTCATCGGCCCGCCGCGATAATCGGTAGCCGCCAACAACCCGGCCACGTAAAAATACAAGTCGCCAAATCGCTTGGCAATTTCGGGCCGGGGCTCGATCTTGTTAATGACATGCCCATCCAGGCCCACACCTGCCCAGAGCAAAAAGGGCCGGTCACCACAGCGGCCCATATCTACCAGCTTGACAACGCCGCTCACCTGGGCCTCAAGGCATTCCTCAACCTCAGCCGCCGACTCCAACACAATCCTGGGTTCTACCAGCCCCAGCTCAACCGCCCAAATATTAGCTGTGCCCACGGGCAAAACGCCGAATGTCACAGGAGACCCGGCCAGGGCCGCCGCGACGGCTCCCACCGTGCCATCGCCCCCCGCCGCAAAGACGGCGTCCACGTTCTCATGGACAGCCGAGGCGGCCAGTTCGTGCATCTGGCCGTGCCGTTTGGTTTCTTTCAAAATCACTGACCAGCCGCGAGCCTGTAACGCCTCAACTGCCCACTGCACCGCTCGAGCTATGTGTCCTTTTCCCGTCGTCCCGGCGGCAGGGTTGAAGATGATGGCGGCCCGCATTCGCGTCATGGCGGCGGATTATAGCGCGAAAACAATTGCGCCTAGTGGATGGTTGCCTGTTCGGACGGTAGTTGCTCTACCGTCCGCGTTCGCAGTGCAACTGGGAGCGAACTTTGGCGTGCAAAAACAATTGCGCTTGATTCGGGACGGGGGTAAAATGTCCTACATGCCTGAAGCCCTACTCAACCAACGCTACAAAATCCTCTCCCAAATTGGCGCGGGCGGCATGGCCCTGGTCTTCAAAGCCCAGGACATGTCGCTCGGTCGGCCCGTCGCCGTCAAAGTCCTGCGCGAAACGTACACCGCCGACGGCGAGTTTCTCAACCGTTTTCTGCACGAGGCCCGCGCCGCCGCCAACCTGGCCCACCCCAACATCGTCACCGTCCACGACTTCGGCGAAGACCAGGGGCGTTACTACATGGTGATGGAGTACGTGGAGGGCAAGAACCTGAAAGACATCATTCGCGACGAAGGGCCGCTGAACATTGACCGCGCCCTCGATTACACGATCCAGGTTTGCACGGGCGTGGGCTACGCGCACCGGGCCGGGTTGGTTCACTGTGACCTCAAGCCGCAGAACGTCCTGGTCACGCCCGAGGGCCGGATCAAGGTGACGGATTTTGGAATCGCCCGCGCTCTGGCTTCAATTCATCCCAGTGAAGTGAACGAGATTGTTTGGGGCAGTCCACAGTATTTCTCGCCGGAACAGGCGGCGGGCGAAGCGCCCACCCCGGCCTCAGACGTATACTCGATTGGCGTGATGCTCTTCGAAATGCTCACCGGCAAACCGCCCTTCCAGGCCGAAAACCCGCAAGACCTGTCTATGAAACACCTGCAGGAAGAGCCGCCGCCTCTCTCCCTCTACAACCCATCCACCCCCGACGCTGTCGAGCGTATCATCCGCAAAGTGCTGGCCAAAGAACCGGCGGCCCGTTACCGCACTGCTGACCAACTCGGCCACATTTTGCTTTCGTATAAAGATCGTGGCGCTGAATCCACTGCCGGACGTCCCGCCGCGGCCACGGTTAAATCGGCTCCGGCCACATCTACCGTCCCCGCCGCAGGCCGCACCCGGCCCCGTCCTACATCCCGTCCGGCCCCCCAGCCTGCCCCCGAAGAGCAATACTATGGTGAAGACGAAGAGGAAGAAGGCCTCGACTGGACAGCCATTCTTCTTGGCGCAGTGGCGCTGGTGGCCGTACTGGGGCTGATCCCGCTCTGGCTGTTCGTTCTCTTGAAATACAACCCCGGCGCGTTCGGCTTATAAAACTCTCATCTTCCACAGACCTGGCAGGCCGAGTCTCAAGTAAAGACCTATTATTGGAATAGGCCCTAAATCTCACGCGCTCTTAAGATGGTAAAATGACAAACGGTTGGTATAATCGCTGATGTAGTTCTGATATACCCTGTAGTAAAGTGGCTGTATGATTGGAGGCCCATCGTGAATAACCCTCGTGTAAGAAACATTTTCGTCTATGCCTTGATTCTGCTGGCAATCGTCGCCATCCTCTGGTCGGTGCGATCGCAGACCCAGCAGTCCAAGCCCCTGACGCTGAGCGAACTGGCCCAGGCGATGAAGCGCGGTGAAGTTGAAAAGATTTCGATTTCCGGCGAAGACATCACTGTCACCAAGGCAGACGGCACGGTGGCCGTCGCCCGCAAAGAACCGTCCTCGACTGCCGCCGAACAGTTGGCCGCGCTGGGTGTTGAAGCTGACACCCTCGCCAGCGTCGAATGGGAAATCGCCCGCCCCAGCGACTGGGCCAACCTGATCCCTCTGCTGGGCTACACCCTGCCCGCCATCTTTGTCATGGGCCTGATCTACTTCATGCTCCGCCAGGCGCAGGGAAGCAATAATCAAGCTCTGTCCTTTGGCAAGAGCCGGGCGCGCATGTTTACCGGCGACCAACCTACCGTGACCTTTGAAGATGTGGCCGGCGTAGAGGAAGCCAAAGAAGACCTGAAAGAAGTCGTCGAGTTCCTCAAAGAGCCAGAGAAATTCATCTCCCTCGGCGCTCGAATTCCCAAAGGCGTTCTGCTCGTCGGCTCGCCGGGAACCGGCAAGACTCTGCTCGCCAAGGCCGTGTCGGGTGAGGCCGGGGTTCCCTTCTTCTCAATCTCCGGCTCGGAGTTTGTGGAGATGTTCGTCGGCGTGGGCGCCAGCCGCGTGCGCGACCTGTTTGATCAAGCCAAGCGCCACAGCCCGTGCATCGTCTTCGTGGACGAAATTGATGCGGTGGGCCGCCACCGCGGCGCAGGCCTGGGCGGAAGCCACGACGAACGCGAACAAACCCTCAACCAGATTCTGGTAGAGATGGATGGTTTCGACACCGACACCAACGTGATCGTCGTCGCCGCCACCAACCGCCCTGACATTCTCGACCCGGCCCTGATGCGCCCTGGACGGTTTGACCGCCGGGTGGTCCTCGACCGCCCGGACGTGAAAGGCCGCGAAGCCATCCTCAAAGTGCACCTGCGCGGCAAGCCGCTGGCCTCCGACGTGAACACCTCCAACCTGGCCAAGAGCACCCCCGGCTTTGTCGGCGCGGACATTGAAAACATGGTCAACGAAGCCGCCATCCTGGCCGCCCGCCGCGACAAGAAATCCATTGGCATGGTGGAGCTTGAGAATAGCATCGAGCGCGTGGTGCTTGGCCCGGAGCGCAAGAGCAAACTGATCACCGCCAAAGAAAAAGAAGTGGTAGCCTACCACGAGGCCGGGCACGCCGTCGTCGCCCGCTCGCTCGAAGGCCACGACCCGGTGCGAAAAGTCACCATCATCCCGCGCGGCGTGGCTGGCGGCGTCACCTGGTATCTGCCAAACGAAGACATGAACCTGACTACGCGCACCAAGCTCAAGAGCCTCATTGCTTCGGCGCTCGGTGGCCGCGCCGCCGAAGAGATCGTCTTCGGCGAGATCACCAATGGCGCGAGCAGTGACCTGTCACACGTCACCGACATCGCCCGCACCATGGTCACCCGCTGGGGCATGAGCGAGAAGCTCGGCCCGATGACGTTTGGCAAGAAGGAAGAGCTGGTCTTCCTGGGCAAGGAACTGGGCGAACAGCGCGACTACTCGGACGCGGTCGCCCAGGAAATTGACGGCGAAGTGCGGCAATTGGTGCAAGAGGCGCACGAGACCGCGCTGGAAATTTTGCGGAAGTATCGCCCTCAGCTTGACGCCGTCGCCAAGAAGCTGGTCGAAATTGAAACGCTGGACATGGCCCAGTTTGAAGCCGTGTACACCGGACAAGAGCCGCCCAGTGAAAGCGACGCCACGCCCACCACCCCGCGCCCGCCGCGCCCCGCGCCCGAGCCACCCACCCCTTCGGATGGCTGGCCTGTACCGATGCCTACGGGTGCGTGAGGGAGCAGACTGGTACACAAGTTGACAAGGAAACAAGAATGAAAAAAGACCCCGGCGATTGCGACGCCCTGGCGGGTAGCAATCGTGGCCGGGGTCTTTTCTTTCATCCCTCAAACCTGGCAAAAAAGCCGCCGGGCTTCCTCGCCCGGCGGCTTTTGGGTTTTTGGAATTTGAAGTTTGGGATTTTTTATTTCACCCCCGCCTTCTCCTTGTGTTGCCGCACCAACTCGCGCCGCAGAATCTTGCCGATCTGCGTCTTGGGCAGTTCGTCGCGGAACTCGATCTCGCGCGGAATCTTGTAGTCGGTCAGCTTGTCCTTGCACCAGGCCTTGAGTTCGTCCACCGTGGCCGACTCGCCCGGTTTGAACACTACCCAGGCCTTCACCGTCTCACCATATTGCGGGTGCGGCACACCGGCCACCCCCACCTCCAACACCTTCGGGTGGGCGGCCAGCACTTCTTCCACATCACGCGGCCACACCTGGAAACCGCCGGCCTTGATCAGCTCCTTCTTGCGATCCACGACGTAAAAATAGCCGTCTTCGTCCATGCGCACGATGTCACCCGAGAACAGCCACCGCCCGCCGCCGTCGCCCAGGTCGCGCAGAACGTTAGCCGTCCCGGTCGGATCCTGGTGATAGCCCCACATGATCTGCGGGCCGCGCAGAACCAGCTCGCCCACTTCCCCCACGCCAAGCTCGGTCGTGCCGTCGTCCAGGCTGATCACCTTTGCTTCCACATCCGACAGAGGCATGCCAATCGAGCCTTCCTTGTTCTTGCCCCGGAACGGGTTGCAGTGCGAGGCTGTGGGGCATTCGGACATCCCAAAGCCTTCAAACACCGTGCCGCCCGACAGCGCCTCAAACTTCTGCTTGATGTCCAGCAACAGCGGAGCCGAGCCAGAGATGCAGGCGCGGATGGAGCCAAGCTTGACCTTGCCTGCCTGCACATCAGGGTGATTATTGATCGCGTTATATAGCCTGGGCACGCCGGGGAAGATTGTGGGCTGATGCTTATTGATGTTGGCGAACAAATCTTTCATGTCGCGCGGGTCGGGCACAAGGACGAGGGTGTTACTACCTTTGATGGCAAACCCCATCCCGGCCACCATCGCATACACGTGAAAGAGCGGCATCGCCACCAGCGTCACTTCCTTGCCGTCCTGGCAATCATGCAACCAGGCCCGCATTTGCAGAATATTGGCAACCAGGTTGCGATGCAGGGCTACCGCCGCCTTCGGCTCGCCGGTGGTGCCGCCGCTGTACTGGAACAGAGCGCGGTCATCGCCTGACACATCGATCTTGGGCCGATCCGACGGCTTGAATTTGGCCAGCAAGTCCTTGAACCACACATCGCCCGCCCGCAGTTCGACGTGGTGGCCGTCTTTCTTCTCCTTCGCCAGCGAGAACAGGAAGCCTAACATTGGCGGGAGTGCTTCCTTGATGTTGGTGACCACCACCGTCTTGAGCTTGGTCTTGCCGCGGGCCTCATTGAGGGTATTGTAGAACTTGCTCATCGCCAGCACCAGTTCGATCCCGGCGTCGTTAAGGGGCTTCTCCATTTCGCGGGGCGTGTACGTCGGGTTCATGGCCACCACCACCCCGCCCGCCTTGAGAATGGCGTAGTACGCAATCACAAACTGCGGGATGTTGGGCATGAGAATGCCTACCGGCTGGCCCTTCTTGACACCCAGGCTGACCAGCCCCGCCGCAAGCTGGTCGGTCATGTCGTTGACCTGCTTGTAGGTCAGCGTCGCTCCTTTGAAAATGGTGCAGGCATGATCGGGAGTTTTGCTAGCGGCTTCGTCGAGGAATTGATAAAGCGGAATACTGGGAAAAGGCGCTAACGAGTGAGGGACTTGTGGATCGTAGTTCTTCAACCAGGGCCTGGTCATGTGTGACTCCTCCTCTAATATCGGTTTCAGGGGATGATGGTTTGCGCCGATGTTTTGCGTCGGACTGCACAGTGATTATGACCGAGATGGACGGTTTGAGTCAATAGGGTCGGTCAAGACCGAGACCCTAAAGGTCTCTTTGGACCTTTAGGGTCTTGAGATTAAATTGCCCCTTCTTTCTCCAAAATCTCCCGGATCGCCTCTTTGCGGGCGGCCCCGCCCAGCAATTCCAGCCGTCGCACGCCCAACGGGTCAATTTCTTCGCGCAGGAGGCGAAGCTCTTCGGCAGTCGGCGGCTCCGTTTCCCGGCAATCGGCGGCTACCCCTAGCGGGAAGCCGGTTTTGGCCTTGATCCGCTCCAGCGTCTCGCCGGGGTGAATCGACGTCAGCCTTAGAACACCATCGGCAAAATCAAACTGGCCCAGGTTGGTAATGAGGTAGTGCGGCCCCTGGCCGAGGACGCGCTGGGGGCTGTGGCCCATGCCGGAAAGAAAGTCCAACCTGGGGACAAAGGTGGCGCGGGAGTGGCGGGGGACGTAAAGGTAGACTTCGCCGGAGAAGGTGGTCACGTCGGGAATGCCGCCGGTGCCGGGGAGGCGCATGCGTGGGCGGCGGTAGTCGGCCCCGATGGAAACGTTGTTGAAGTTGCCATGCTGATCCATCTGGCCGGGGCGGAAAAATTCTTTGGGGGCGAGCCGGGGCAATAATTCGGTGGCGGCCCGGGCAAAGCCAAAGCTGGTGACGGCTTTATCGAGCCACAGCGACTCGATCTTGGCCAGCCCCAGCGGCGCCCAGTCCTGGCATATCCCCTGCCCGATGGCCGAAGCAAACATCACATTGGGCGCATGGGTGCATTTCGCCAGAATGTACCCGGCGGCCACCAGCGGCGTGGCGATGCCTTGCGCCAGCACGTCGCCATCTTTGATTTGGCGTGAGATGCAAACGGAGATGAGTTCGTCTATTGTGAAGTCGGTCATGGCGTATCGCTTGCTGAACTCCTTTGACTCGCGTCCTTAATTGTCGCGGGTTTTTCCGAATCTGCTATTCTAACTGCCTCGCCACATCCGGCACATCCGTAATCAACCCGTCCACACCCTGGCGGGCAAAGTCGCGCAGGTCGGCGGGGTCGTTCACCGTCCACACGTTGACGCGGTAGCCGCGCCGTTTGTAGTAGGCAACACCCCTCTTCTTGAGTTGAACGTAGTGAGGGTGGCGGGCTTCGTGGCGAATGAACGGTGCGAGCCAGGCATCGCGCAAATAAATTGGCATGTGCTGAGCCGTCAATTGAGCAACGGGAAGTGACGGCTCGAGCCGCCGGGCGTTACGAAGGGCAAAGGGGTTGAAGGACGAAAGCAGAACCCGCCTCTGCAAGTTCATCTTCTGGATCAAGGCCACCACTTCAGCTTCCAACCCATCGCTGCGAGTGGTGTAGTTCGTCAGTTCGACGTTGACCCAGACGCTTCGCGTAGCCGCCACTGCTTCAAACACCTCGGCCAGGGTGGGAACCCGCTCGCCCGCGAACTTCGGATCCTTCTTCATGCCAGCGTCCAGTTTTTTCAGGTCGGCCAGAGTCAAATCCGCAACTTTGCCATGGCCGTTGGTGGTGCGGTCAACCGTGGGGTCGTGCATGACGATCGGCACGCCATCTTTGGTGAGCTTCACGTCAAGCTCGACGGCGTCGGCTTTAAGGTCAATCGCCAGAGTGAAGGCGGCCAGGGTGTTTTCGGGGGCGGCGGCGGACGCGCCGCGATGGCCGATGATGGCCGGGGTGCGAGGGTAGAGGTGATCGAGAGAGATCACAGTTCCACAAAATAAGCCTGGGCCGCCATATCAAGCAGTTCCTTCGACATCGCCGGCTCCATGCCGGTGTAAGTTGAAATGTCCAGAATCTGATCGCACAGGTCGCGCGGATGCACGGCGCGCAGTTTGCGGTTGCGCTTGATGTACCACTCTTGCAGAAGATAAGCCAGCCCCTGCTGAGAAAACTTGATCCTCTTGGCCTCGCTCACCCGGCGGAAAATTTCGGCGAACTCTTCGTAGCTAGGGTCGGTGATTTCAACCTTGTGCCGCAAGCGGCGCAGAAAGGCTTCGTCCACCAAATCCTTCGGCGGCAAGTTAGTGGAGAACACCACCAGCACGTCGAACGGCACATCCAACTTGCGGCCGGTGTGCAGGGTCAGGTAATCAATCCGGTTCTCAAGCGGCACAATCCAGCGATTGAGCAAGTCGCGGGGGCGCACCTGCTGGCGGCCAAAGTCGTCAATCAGGAACATGCCGCCGTTAGCCTTCACCTGGAACGGCGCTTCGTAGAACTTGTTCACGTCGTCAAACACCAGATCCAGTCCGGCCAGCGTCAACTCGCCGCCGACGACGATGAAGGGCCGCTTGATGCGCACCCAGCGCGGATCGAACTTGCCGACGCGCTGGGTATCCGCCGGATCGTCGCTTTTCGCCCGTTCGTGATTCACGCTGTCGTACAGCTTGACCGTTTGCCCTTCAACATCCAGCGCGTAAGGGATAAACATGTCTTCCGAAAGGATCAGGTTGCCAATGGCGCGGGCGACGGTGGTCTTGCCGTTGCCGGGCGGGCCGTACATGAACATGGATGTGCCGGAATTGATGGCCGGGCCGATGCGATTGTAAATCTTATCCGAGAGCACCATGGTCGAGAGCAGTTGGCGCAAGTTGCGCTGATGCACGGTGGGACGGCCCATGGCCTGCCTGCGGATGGCGTCGTTGTAAACCGCAATCGGCACCGGCGCCGGCCCGGCATATTGACTGCGCTCCAGCGCCTCGCGGGCGCGGGTGATGCCGGCCCCGGTGATGGCATATTGATAGGCGCCTTCGCCAAAGCCGGTGCCCGCCGAGCTGGTTTGCACCTCGATCAGCTTGTCGCGCTTGAGCGTGGTCACCAGGTTATCAATCACGCCGGCAAAGGGCAGGCAGATACGCTCGGCAATTTGAAAACCGGTCAGGTAGCCGCCAAAGTACAAGATTTTCAAAATCAGGTTTTGTAATTCAAGCGGGTTCAACCCGGTGTCTTCAATTTTGGTGATCGGCGGCGGGAGGAAACGGGGAGAAGGGGCCACCATGGCCCCGGTGGCGGCGCGCGGCTGGACAAGCGGCGCTGTCCCCGGGCGCGGCGGCGCGGCGGGTGGACGTTGAGGAGTGGCGGGCGGGCGATTAACCATTAAGACTCAGTCCTCCGAACAATCAAACTGGCGCGATTATAGCACGCGCGATTCACGAAGGATAGCGGGGCATGATATGATCGAAGTAGCCCTTTATGCTCATTTTTCTCTTCGTCCTATTGGCCGGCTTCGCCCTGCGCGCCGCCCCGCTCACCCAAAACCGGTTTCACCCCGACGAGGCCCTGTACGCCACCTTCGCCCGCCTCGTCGCCTCTGGCCATGATCCCATGCTCTCCACCGTCATCGTGGACAAGCCGCCACTGCCGTTCTATCTCACCGCGGCCGGCATGGCCCTCTTTGGCCCCACGGAATTTGCCGCCCGCCTGCCGTTCTTCTTTGCCAGCGTGATCAGCATCGCCTTGCTCTACCAGTTGGGCCGCACCCTGTACAACCGCCGCGCCGGGACGCTCGCCGCCCTCACTCTCGCCCTCTCGCCAATCGCAATCCTGTTTGCCACCACCCTCTTCACCGACACCTTGCTCGTCGTCTTCCTGCTGTGGAGCCTGCTCATGGCAGTCCGCCAGAAATGGTCGTGGGCCGGCCTTGCTTTCGGTTTGGCCTTTGCCTGCAAACAAAGCGCCCTCTTCTTCCTGCCGCTCATTATCGCCCTCGGCCTCATTAACTCCCTCACACCCGCGCGCCCGCGCTTCCACACTTTCATTCACTTCCTCTGGCCCGCCATCACCTGCATCGCCCTCATCTTCCTCTGGGACTTCGCCCGCCATGCCCCCATCTCATTTTGGACTCAAGGCTACGCCGACAATAACCCGGGCCGCCTCGTACGTTCTAACGAAATTTGGCCCCGGCTGAGCGGCTGGCTGGGCCTCCTGCAATACATCAGCGGCTCCCGCCTTGCCGACCTCATCCTGATTCTTGGCCTGCCCCTTTTGCTCCTCTTCAGCCGCCGCCGCTCTCTCGCCGCCCTCCACGACTTCACCCTCACTGCCTTCGTGCTCATCTTCCTGGCGGGCTACTGGCTCTTCGCCTTCAACGTCTGGGATCGCTACCTCCTGGCCCTCACGCCCATCGTCGCTCTTCTTCTGGGCCGCGTGCTCGACAAACTTTCGTATTTCGTATTGCATATTCCGTTATTCGCAATACGCAACGCGAAGCGGCAACACGTGATACGCATCATCACCCTCCTGCTTTCTGCCTTCTGCCTTCTGCCTTCTGCTTTGGTTGCCGCTCGTTCCGGCTACCCCATCGGCGGCGACCACGGCGCTTACGACGGCATTGACGAGATCGCCGAAACTCTGCGCCAGGTTCCCCCCGGCTCGGTGTTGTATGATCACTGGCTGAGTTGGGAGTTGGGATTCTATCTGTTCGACGGCCCGACCTACCTGGTGTGGATGCCCGGCCCGGACGCGCTGGCGAATGATCTTAGCGCCTTTGGCAAATCATCGCCACGTTATATCGTCTCGCCTTCGTGGGAGTCTTTCGCCGAGACCAAAACCGCCATCGAAGACGCCGGTTTCACCGTCGAAGCCATCCAAACCACCCGCCGCCGCGACGGTTCGCTTTCGTTCACACTCTACCAAATCAAACCAAAGCCAGACCTCCAACTTCCAATTCTCCAATCTCTAATTCTCTGACCTCTAACTCCCGTGCGCCGTCTCCTGCCTCTCCTCACCCTCGCCGCCCTCGTTCTGATCTTTCTCCGTCAGGCCGTTTTCACTAATCTGATCTTCGCCCGTGGCGACACCCTGCTCTACTTTTACCCCTACTGGGACTACCGCGCCCAATCACTAATAACCGGTCACTTGCCACTCTGGAATCCCTACCTCTTCATGGGCGTGCCCTTCCTTGCCAACTCTCAGGCAGGGGTGTTCTACCCTCTCAACTGGCCGCTCATGTTTTTCTCTGCGCCGGTTGCGGTGAAGATCAGCGTTGTCGTCCACCTCATCATCGCCGCCTGGGGCGCGTATGCCCTGGCCCGCAAAGTCTTTGAACTGGAGCCTCTGCTGGCCATCTTCGCCGCCGCCATCTTCACACTCGGCGGCTACCTGCTCGCCCAAATCGAGCACGTCAACCAACTGCAAAGCCTGGCCTGGATGCCTCTGACTTTGCTATTCACTTACAAAGTCACACAACCCGGCAAGCCAGTCACCCTGTCATCCCTTCACCTTGTCGCCCTGTCACTTCTCATTGCCCTCCAACTCACCGCCGGCCATACCCAAACCGCCTTCATCACCCTCGCCGCTTGCGGGCTTGTCGCCCTTCACTGGTTCTTCGTTTCACGTTTCACGTTTGACGTTTGGCGATTTGGGCTGTTGGGATTTGGAATTTTCTTAGCCTTCGCCCTCGCCGCCATCCAACTCCTCCCCACTTACGAACTTTCGCGCCTCTCGCTTCGCGGCGGCGGCCTGCCCCTGAACGAAGCCGTCTCCTTCTCCCTCAACCCGCTCCTGCTGGGCCGCGCCCTGCTCCCCGGTTACAGCCGCCTCATCTTCTCCGAGTTTGTTGGCTACATCGGCGTCATCCCTCTCATGCTGGCGTTGTTCGCGCTCCAATCCCTAATTACCAATTACAAATCTCAAACCCCAAATCCCAAACCCCAAATTGTGCTTGCCGCCCTCCTCGCCTTCGTCGGCGTCTTCTTCGCAATTGGCGGATACAACCCCTTCTATTTGCTGCTCGCCAAGTTTGTTCCTGGTTTCAACCTGTTCCGTGTGCCTGCACGCTGGCTCGTCCTCTGGGCGCTCGGCGCGGCCATGCTGGCCGGGTTTGGTTTGCAACGGTTGGCTTCCATCCCCGCCCCTTCCTCCGTCGAGAAGAATACTCGACAAAGGAAGGGGATTTCGACATTTGGGATTTTGGGATTTGGAGTTTTGGGATTTGGAATTTTACTCGGCTTGTCTTTCCTTTCCGCCAACCTCACCCCGCCCGGCGAACTCGGCCCCCTCGGCCTCCCCGCCCCGCTCGACCTCGCCCTCTGGCTTACCCCCCTTATCTTGTCGCTTGTCGTTTTACGTTTGGCGCAAAGACGTTTGGAATTTGGGGTTTTGAGATTTGGGATTTTGGGCTTTGGGCTTTTGGAACTTCTGATCGCATCAACTTCACTCCCCCTCAACCACCTCACCGCCCCCGACGCCTATTCCAGCATCCGTCCGGCGATGACTCAGTTGCTGGCCGCTAAATCAGAGCCTGCCCTGAGCGAAGTCGAAGGGGTTCCCCCGGCGCGCTTCCTCTCGCTCTCCACGCTCGAATTCGATCCGGGCGATTTGACCGAACTGCACAGCAGTCTCGATCCGCAATTGCCGCCAGGCGACGTGTACGATGCCATCATCGCCGCCAAGCACAAAGAAGTGCTCTCGCCTAACCTGCCGCTCACCTGGCAAGTTCCGGCGGTGGACGGCTACGACGGCGGCATCTTGCCCTTGCGCCAGTACGCCGAGTTTGCCGCCAACTTTGGCCCTGTGCCAGAACAAACCGATGGTCGCCTGCGCCAGTTCCTCACCAGCGTGCCGCCTAACTGGCTCCTCAATCTCACTAACACGCGCTGGATCATCACCGACAAGACCGGCGACGCCTGGGTGGACAACGTCTTCTACGATTTGCAGTTCACCTTCACCGTCGCGCCCGACGAACCGCTCACCATCGGCCACGTTCCCAACTTTCAAGCGACCGCTCTTGGACTCGTATTGACCCCTGACTCGGTCGGCGGCACTGCTCACGTCACCTTCGACGACGGTTCAATCGCCAATTTACTAATTACTAATAACCAATCCCAACCCGCTCTCCGTCTCCACTTCGACCGCCCCTCAACCGTCACCGCCCTCACCCTCACCAGCGATACCTCGCTCACCGTTCGCGGCGCAAGCCTGATTGACGAACGCGCCGACGCTTTTCAATCACTCACCCTCGGCCCCTACCGCCTCGCCCACTCCGGCGACGTGAAGATTTACGAGAACCTGAACGTCTTGCCCCGCGCCTTCATAGCCTCCAGCCTTCAATCTCAAATTCCAAATCCCAAAACCCCAAAACCCCAAATCATTAAATATGAAGCCGAGCATGTGATCGTGCAGACCACGACTGACACGCCCGGCTATTTGATTCTCGCCGATACGCATTACCCCGGCTGGGCCGCCACCCTTGATGGGCAACCGGCCACCATCGAACCCGCCTACGGCCTCTTCCGCGCCGTCTCAATCCCCGCCGGAACTCACACCGTCGAATTCCGCTTCGAGCCGGCGAGCCTGAAAATCGGAGCTGTCATCACTTCCTTCAGCTTTTTACTCCTGGCTGTCTTGTTCATCCACTCGTTGCGCCGACGCAATACGTAACACACATCACGTGTGTGCACGCAAAGGTTGATACTGTTGGCGAAATCGGCAACAGTATCATGTTTTGCGCGCACACCATCACGTTTGTCGTTTGTCGTCCGTCTCTTCACACAATACTCTTTCGAATATCCTTCACATTCATCTGCAACCGCATCTCGCCCTGCCACTCGTTTAGCTCCAGCGCGTAAACCACGTCCGCCCGGTTCGGCATGTTCTTCAGCCAGTGCGCTTGCTTGAAGGCAACACCTTCCACTGTGCTCGTGCCATCCGAGAGATACAGTTTAAGATGAGTCCCATCCATGCCGATGGCCTTCGGGTATTTCACTTCCAGGCCGTGCGCTGAAAAGAGGGGCGACGGGTTGCCATAACCGCACGGCTCTAACTGCTTAAGCATCCGGGCCAGTTCCACCGTCAACTCGCCCGGCTGGACATCCATATCCACCCTGAGCGCGGGGCGCAACTCTACGCTCGACAATTTTTCGGCGGCGTACTTTCGCAATCGTTCCGCCAGTTCGGGCACGTTCTCGTTCGCCAGGGTGAAGCCCGCCGCCGCCGCATGCCCGCCGTGCCGGATGAGCAGGGAGGCGCACGAGTCCAGCGCTTCGGTGACGTGAAATTCCTTGATACTCCGCGCCGAGCCTTTGGTGTGGCCCTGGCCTTCGCCAATTCGGGCCACCGCCGCCGGGCGGTAAAACTCCTCGGTGAGCCGCGCCGCCGCCAGCCCAACCACGCCTTCGTTGTAACTCTCGTGCGCCGCAAACAAAAACGGCGTGTCCCGATCATCCGCCAGCGCCAACTCGCGCGCGTGAGCCGTGATCTGCTTCGTCTGGTCTTGCCGCTCGCGGTTTTGCTGATTCAATTGCGACGCCAACTGGTTGGCCTTGAACACGTCTGCCGCCATCAACAACTCATAAGCCGCCAGCGCCGACTCCAGCCGCCCGGCCGCGTTCAGCCTCGGGCCTAGAACAAAGCCTATCGTCCCGGCATCCGCCGTCCCTGGCTTCACCCCGGCCAATTGCATGAGCGACTTGACGCCCTCGCGTTTGGCCTTGTTAAGAACCCTGAGCCCGTTTCGCACCAGCGCCCGGTTCTCGCCCGTCAGCGGCGCAAGGTCGGCCACCGTGCCCAGCGCCACCAAATCCAGCACGTCACTGCCGTTGATGGGTTGTGGACTGCGCCGCCGCACCAACGCCTGGGCGATCTTATAAGCCAGCCCGACACCGGCCAGAAATTTTTCTGCGTAGAGGTCGCCTTCGCGTTTGGGGTTGATGACGGCCAGCGCCGCAGGCAACACTTCTCCGACGTGATGGTGATCGCTGATGATCAGATCAAGGCCAATGCGCTTCGCATGATCCGCCTCCCCGGCCGACCGGATTCCACAGTCAACCGTCACTACAAGCTTGGCCCCTTCGCCCTTCAACTTGTCAAGCGCCTCGTTGTTCAACCCGTAGCCTTCCTCGAAGCGGTTGGGGATGTAAGGCCGCACATTTGAACCAAGCACGGTGAGCACTTGCACCATCAAGGCCGTGGCCGTCACCCCGTCGGTGTCGTAGTCGCCGTAAATAGCAATCGGCTCGCCGTTGCGAATGGCGGACTCGATGCGCTCCACCGCCACGCCCATGTCGGTGATGTTGAGCGGGTCATCCTCGGCGGGCGGCTTGGCGTTGAGGAACGAGTCGGCCTCTGGCGCGGTGTGAATGTTGCGGTTGAACAGCAGTTGGCGCAGAATGGGGTGATACCGGGCGAGCGCCGAATCGGCTTCGGGTGTGATGGGCGGGGCAGTGAGCCAACGCTTGGCGGGTTGAGGCATATTATTGCCCGGTGAATGTGCCGCGCACCCAATCGCCGACAAGCCAGTAGCGGAAGTCCTGCCCCTGACTGCATTGCGCGGCGCCGATGATGCCATAGATGACAGAAGCCAGCGGCAGGAGGGTGATCAGGCAGGCGAAGGGGATGCACAACAGCCCGACCAGAACACTGGACAGTATCCCGGTGATCGTCCACGCCGCCGCCGTGAGCGCACCACCGCCCACCCAAGCGATCAACTGGAAGAAGAGCGATTGCAAGGAATGATATGCCACATAGCGCGACCGATCCTTGTAGACCAGATAGAGGATCAGTGGAATTGCCGGGCCGAGGAAAGCGGTGAATAGGTTCGCCAGGACACTCAGGTGGGCCAGCATGGCGAAGGTGCGTTCATCCGATTGGGAGAGCGGCGCCGGAGGCGGCGTCCCCGACAAGTTCGGCGTTGGCTCATTGGGAATATCGGTGGTCATGTCCAAGTCTCCTTGACAGCATTATAACCGAGCCACGAATCAAAGCGGGCCTCTCTTGAAGAGGCCCGCTTCTGACTTCCGAATTCTTATTTCTGACTTCTAGTTACGCCCAGCCCTGATTTTTGACCAAATCAGTAATAACGGGGATGACCACCGGCTTGCCATTGTAAGCCTGGAAGGCGCAATAGAGCTGATAGATCAAGACCAGAAAACCAATGCAAAAGCTCATAGACACATAGGTAATGATGCCCAGGATCAGAGCCTGCATGTTATTGGCCTTGATATAGGGGCGCTCCTTCTTGTCGGACATGAACAGCATGATTACGATTGGCGAAATCGGCGCAAACAAGTAGGCCAGCATTGCCCACAGCTTATCATCGCTGGTCACTTCGCCCATTGAACCGCCACTCATTTGTTCGCTCATCGTTTAGTTCTCCTTTTTGTTGTATGAATTGATTTTTTAGACAGCCGGAGTTTTGCCGGACCGACCGTGATTGTAGCATCCTCCGACACGAATGCAAGTCACCTGAAGTAACACCGCTTTTTACCTTTGGATACGCTCCAATTCTGCTGTATCCCCTCGCCGCGCTCTATGCTAAAATCTGAGCCATGCCAAGAATCGTCTTCATGGGGTCCCCCGAATTTGCCGTGCCAAGCCTGCAAACCATCGCCGAGTCTGTCGTCGGCGTCGTCACCCAGCCCGACCGGCCCGCTGGCCGGGGCCGGACGCTGAGTCCCTGCCCGGTCAAGCAAGCCGCCGACGAACTCAAGCTTCCTGCCATCCAGCCAGGGCGGATGAGCGAAGCGATGGAACAATTGCGGGCCTGGGAGCCTGACCTGATCGTCGTCGTCGCCTTCGGCAAGATTCTCAAACCCGAAGTGCTCGACCTGCCGTCTCACGGCTGTCTTAACGTGCACGCCTCGCTCCTGCCCCAGTATCGCGGCGCGGCCCCTATCCCCGCCGCCATCCTGGCTGGCGAGGTCAAAACAGGTGTGACGCTGATGAAGATGGACGTTGGCCTAGACACCGGCCCGATGCTGGCTCAGCGCACCGCGCCCATCCTGCCTACCGACAGCGCCGCCCGCCTTGCCAAACGCCTGTCCTTCCTCGCCGCCGACATCCTGCACGACCGCCTGCCCGAATACCTCGCCGGGCAACTTGAGGCAATACCTCAGGACGAAACTTTGACAAGTTACGCCCCGCAACTCAAAAAGGAAGACGGCTTACTGCGCTTCACCGACGATGCTGGCGCGCTCGACCGCCGGGTGCGGGCCATGACTGATTGGCCGGGCGCTTACGTCCACCTCAACGGCGAGCCACTCAAGATTCTCCGCGCCCACGCCCGACTGGACATTACCACCACGCCCGGCCAGGTGATCAAAGTGGATAACCTGCCCGCCATCGGCGCGGCGGAAGGCGTGCTGGTGCTGGACGAGATTCAGCCCGCCGGTAAAAACGCCATGCCCGCCGCCGACTTTCTCAACGGCTACCCGAAGTTCATTGGCGCGCAGCTTGGCTAACTGGTTTAGGCAAACACCGAGTGTCTTTTGGAGACACTCGGTGTTTGCCCGCTACACAACTGGGTCTTCGAATGAAATTACCCGATCACCTCCCCTCCAAAGAACGCGAGGCCATCGAACAAGCGGTTCGAGACTTAATCGCCAAATACTCGGCCCGTGTTCGTTTCATCGCGCTCTTTGGCTCAAAGGCTCGTGGCGATTTTGGCCTGGAGTCGGATATTGATCTGTTGATCATTAGTGATACCGACGATTGGCAAACCCGAGATGAGATCCGCGATCCTGTTTTCGATGTTGGCCTCGAGCATAATCTCTACATCTCGCCGCGTGTCATCGGTTGGGAGCGATTTCAAAACTTACCCCTGAGCCGCCCCGGTTTCTTTGCCAATCTGCGCCACGATGCTATCGAACTCTGGCGGCGGCCCGGCACAGAAAACCCATTGCAACTGCACGAACCGGCGCTAGCTCACTAACCCGCCTATGCGCCTGAGTACTGAAATCCTCGTCCTCGGCACGGGTGGCCGCTATCACGGCCTGCTTCACTCCGGCGGGCGCTACGTGATCCGCGATCCTCAATCAGCCCGCGAGTGCGCCCACGAGAATGCCCTGCTCCACAAAATCATTCCGTCGGCCATCGAAGACACCGGCGGCTACTTTGTCACCACGCCCGCCGACCCTGCCGACTACGCCGACCAATTTGCCGCCGCCTGCAAAACCTGCCACGTCCCACGACCGAAATCCTTGTCACCCAAGCCCTCAAGCGCGGACCGCTCCTCAACTCAAAAATCAGCCGCGCCTTTGAAGTGCAAGACGCCGCCTGCGACTCGTTCGATGCTCTGCGCCTGCTGGCCGGGGCTGTCAAGGCGGCTGGCGGTGATGTGCTCCTGCGTCATCGCATCACTGAGATACTCAAATCAGGCGATCGGGCTGTAGGAGTGGCCGGTGAGGTGCTAACGACGGCAGTATTCTGGCAGGGGCGGATCGCCTGAGCGAAGGCTCGCGTGAAGGCATTGCGCTGGCGTTTCGGGCAATGGAATTGGCATGATTGTGCTCTCCCACTTTCAAGTCGCGCCGCTTCTCAAAGCCAAACAGGCAGGCCAGCCAATGGCCCTCATCTCGCCCGATTTAGGATTGACTCAGGTCGAGGCGACGATTGAGGCCAGTAGCGCCGTCTTTCCTGGCGGCGAGCGACTCTCGTGGGAGGCCGCCGCAAAAATAACCGATTCCCCTAATAACTGCTTTGCCCTGGAGAACGATCGCATTCGCGCCATCCAGGCCTTCTCCGAACACACGAGTCGCGCCCACAGCCTCATGCCCACCGCAGGCGCGCCCACCTTGCTCATCGCCGGCTTTCCCATGCACCGTATCAAAGGCACCGACCCGCACCGTGACACCTTGAGCAAAATCAAAGCCGTCGCGCCGGTTGTCAGCCAGGTGCTGGACACGACCACCGGCCTCGGCTACACCGCCATTGAAGCCGGCAAGACCGCCGACCACGTCACCACCATCGAACTCGACCCGACCACCCTGGAGATCGCCCGCCAGAATCCGTGGTCGCAAGCGCTCTTCGGCAACCCGAAGATCACCCAGATCGTCGGCGACAGCTTCGACGAAGTCGCCAACTTCCCAGATAATTATTTCTCGCGCATCCTGCACGACCCGCCGACGTTTGCTCTCGCCGGCGATTTGTATTCGGGCGAGTTCTATCGCCAACTCTATCGCGTTCTCAAACGCAACGGCCGCCTCTTTCACTACATTGGCGATCTGGAGAGCAAAAGCGGCAGTAACACCGCGCGCGGCGTCGTCCGTCGTTTGGGCGAAGCGGGTTTCACTCGCATCATCCGCAGGCAAGAGGCGTTTGGGGTAGTGGCGTACAAGTAGAAACGACAAACGTCAAACGACATTGTCCGAAATTGGTTATTGGTTAACATGAAGTTTCTCGTTTACGGCGCGGGCGCAATTGGCGGCTACATTGGTGGAATGTTAGCCCTTTCGGGCAATAACGTCACCTTCATCGCCCGCCCGGCGCAAGCCGCCATCCTCAACGAACACGGCCTGACCCTCCGCAATAACCAATCACCAATAACCAATATCAGCGCCCACGCTTTTGCTTCTCCCACCGAAGCCTTCATCGGCAACGCTTACGATTGCCTCATCATCGCCCTGAAATCGTTCGACACCGACACCGCCATTGCGGATCTCAAAGCCGTTAGTAAGCCCATGCCCCCTATCCTCTGCGTCCAAAACGGCGTAGACAACGAACCGAAGCTGGCGGCCGCATTTGGGGCGCAAAACGTGATTGCCGGAACGGTGCTCACGGCGGTTGCCAACCCGGAGCCGGGTGTGATCGTCATCGAGAAGAGTCGCGGGGTGGGGTTGGCAGGCGGCCATCCTTTGAGCCAACAGTTGGCCGCCGCCCTGTCGAATAGCGGCGTCTTCACCACGCTTTATCCAAACGCCGAAGCAATGAAATGGACCAAACTGTTGACAAATCTGATGGGCAATGCCACTGCCGCCATTTGCGATGTATCTACCGAGACAGTGTTTTCGCACCGGGGGTTGTATCAAATTGAGATCGGCGCGTTGAAAGAGGCGCTGGCGGTGATGAGGGCCAAAGGGTTGGCCGCCGTTGCCCTGCCCCGCTCGCCCACCCGGCAATTGGCGTTTGCGCTGAAATATTTGCCGCCCCGGCTCTATCAACCGGCGTTTCGGCGCGCGTTGGCTCGCGGACGCGGCGACAAGAAGCCGTCGCTTCATCTCGATTTGAGCGTGGGCAAGACACGAACCGAAGTGAGTTATCTCAACGGGGCCGTGGTTCGCTACGCCGAGATGCTTGGCCTGGCCGCGCCCGTCAACCGCGCCCTTACTGAAACGCTTGAAGCTATCGTTGCAGGCCGCACTTTATGGGGCGAGTATCGCGACAAGCCGGAGAAGTTGGCGGTAGAGATGGGTGTGGTATAATGCCGACAAGTTGTCGGGGCGTGGCGCAGCCCGGCTAGCGCACTTGCATGGGGTGCAAGGGGTCGGAGGTTCAAATCCTCTCGCCCCGACCAAAGGCGGCGTTTCTCAAGTAAAATGAGAAACGCCGTTTTCGTTTCAATTGCTCAAAATCCGTTCACATCCGTCGAATCCGTTGTCCAAAGGAGGATCTCCTGCCTTGCCTACGAAAAGCACCGTGAAGCGCCCCATCACCGCCGAAGACCTATATGCTCTGCAATTCGTCGAAGAGCCGCAAATCAGTCCGGATGGCAAATACATTGCCTTCGTCAAGATGACGCCCGACAAACTCAACAACAAGTACAGGCGCAACCTGTGGCTGGCCGACTTGACCGGCAAAGCGCCGCGCGTCCGCCAGTTCACCTTCAGCGAGAAGGGCGATCATTCGCCGCACTGGAGCCACGATGGCAAGACGCTGGCTTTTGTCTCGATGCGCGACGAAGTTACCCAGAAGCCGCAGATTTACCTCATCGGCCTGGACGGCGGTGAAGCCCGCCCGCTCACTTCACTGCGCAACGGCGCAACCAACCCAACCTGGAGTCCCGACGGCAAGCGCATGGCCTTCCTCTCCAACGTCAACGCCGAAGAGCGCAGGCGCGAAGACGCTGGCAAGGAAGACCCCCAGCCTGAGACTTTGCTTGAGACCAAGCACCGCAAAGAATTGCGCGAAGAAGAGGAAAAGAAGAAAGCCGACCCGCGCATCATCACCCGCCTGCCCTACCGCACCGGCACCGAGTTCTACGACGACCGCTTCTCGCACATTTACGTGATGGACGCGCCAGAGACGGACGACGAAAAACCAAAGCCTTACCGCCTCACCGACGGCGAGATGAGTTTCAGCGCCATCAACTGGTCGAGCGACGGCAAACACATCTATTCAACGCAAGCGCGCGAACCGGATTACGAACCCTGGTTCAATAACGACGTGATTCGCATCGCGGCGACGGGCAGGCGCAAACCGCTCACCCGCCTCACCCGGCCCGGCCACGACTACTACAACGTGCGCGCTTCACCCGACGGCAAATGGCTGGCCGTCATGCGCACCCTGGACAGCGGCTCCTTCGGCCACACCGTGCATCTCGCCCTCATGCCCGCTTCGGGCGGCGCGGTGCGTGACCTCACGCTGGCTCTGGATCGCCCGGTCGAGATGATCCGGTGGGCGTCGGACTCGAAGTCAATCTACTTTCAGGCCGGCGATCGCGGGGACGTTGGACTCTACCGCGTCCCCCTCAATGGCGGCGACCCCGTGAAAGTTGTCGGCGGGCGGCGGATGGTCCTCAATTTTTCCGTCGCCGATTCCGGGGCAACCGCCTTCATCGCCTCAACCCCGGAGCGCCCGGTTGACCTGTACCTCGCGTCGGGCAAATCCGAAAAGCGCCTCACCGACTTCAACGGCAAACTGCTCTGGCAACTGCACGTTGCCCCGACCGAAGAACTGCGCTACACCGCGCCCGATGGCCGCCCCATTGAAGGTTGGTATCTCAAGCCGATTGGGCTGAAGAAGGGGCAGAAGGCGCCGATGGTCGTCAACATGCACGGCGGGCCGCACGTGATGTGGGGGCCGGGCATGCCAAGCATGTGGATGGAATGGCAACTGCACGCGGCGCGGGGTTACGCGGTGTTCTACTGCAACCCACGCGGCTCGGACGGCTACGGCGACGAATTTTCAACCGTCATCACCGGCGACTGGGGCGACGACGTGATGGGCGACATTCTCACCGGCGTGGATCGGATGGTGGAGATGGGCTTCGTCGATCCCAAGCGCATGGCCCTCACCGGCGGCAGTTATGCCGGTTACATGACGGCCTGGATCGTCGGCCACGATCATCGCTTCGCCTGCGCCTGGACGCAACGCGGGCTGTACAACGTAATCTCGATGTACGGCGTGACTGACATTCCGCTGTTCATGGAGCGCGAGTTTGCGGTGGCAACGCCGTTCGACGACCTGGAGAAGAGCTGGGAACAGTCGCCGCTGGCTTACGTGAAGAACATCCGCACGCCGCTGGCGATTGAGCACCAGGACAACGACTACCGCTGTCCCGTCTCCGAAGCCGAGCAGTTATACGCCGCCCTCAAACGCCTCAAGCGCGAGGTCGCCTTCTACCGCTACCCGCGCGACGGCCACGAGATGAGCCGTAGCGGCGAGCCGCATCACCGCGTGGATCGGTTGGAGAGGATGGCGGCGTGGTTTGATAAGTATTGCACGAGGAAGAAACGTAAAGCGTAAGGGAAGGGGAGAGGGCGGGACAACGAATGCGCTTCGCGAACGAATAAACGAATGAGGCAAGGCCAATTCAGCCAGTGGTCGGATAAGATATTTTTGCTTGACACTTATCCCGTCGGGTTATAAAATCCTCAGTGTACAAATCTGACGGCGGCGGGGGAGAGATTCCCGTTGTTTGGGAACGCCGAAGGGGCAAGGCCAACGTGCGCCGCAGGTTGGTCGAAACTCTCAGGCAAAAGGACCTCGCCGCTCTTTCCTCTGGAAAGTCATCGCCGCAACGGCGGCGACACCGATGGGGCAAACCCTTGCCCTGAGCGAAGTCGAAGGGTCGCTCAGGCGGGGCGAATCTCTCAGGTCCAAGACAGAGGGACGCGAATGGCTTCATGTCGTTTGCGTCCCTTTTTAATTTCGGAATTCTAACTACAGGAGACCGCCATGAATATTCCATCCGACCTGAAATACACTAAGAGCGATGAGTGGGTGCGCGTCGAAGGGGGAACCGCCACTGCCGGTCTCACCGACTACGCCCAGAGCCAGCTTTCCGACATCGTCTTCGTCGAACTCCCTTCCGTTGGGACAATCCTCGAGCAGGGCGAATCGTTCGCCTCGGTTGAGTCGGTCAAGGCCGCCAGTGATGTTTACCTGCCTATCGGCGGCGAAATCACCGCCGTCAACGAGACCCTGGCCGACTCGCCGGAACTGGTCAACCAGGACCCCTATGGCAAAGCCTGGATGGTGAAGTTCAAAGTGGCCGACCCGGGCGAGTTGGACAGCCTCATGGACGCGGCGGCTTACGAAAAGTATTGCGAAGAACGCGCACACTAATTCTCTAATCTCCAATTCTCCAATAAATGGAGATTAGAGGATTGGAGATTAGAGATTGTTGGAGCATCTTATGAGCTACATTCCTCACACCAACGCCGACCGCAAGGCCATGCTGGCGGCCATTGGGGCCAAGAGCGTCGAAGAACTGTTTCACGACATCCCGGCCAGTGTCCGCTTCCCCGGTCTTGACCTGCCGGGGCCGCTCTCCGAGCCGGAGACTCTGCGCGAGCTACAAGACCTGGCCGAGGCCAACGGTCACGCCGACAATTCGCTGTGCTTCCTAGGCGCGGGCGCGTACAACCACTTCATTCCCTCAGTGGTCAATCACACCATCCTGCGCGGCGAGTTCCTCACAGCCTACACGCCCTACCAGCCCGAAGTGTCGCAGGGCACACTGCAAGTCATTTACGAATACCAGTCTATGATTTGCGCCCTGACCGGCATGGAAGTGGCCAACGCCAGCCACTACGACGGTGCGACCTCCCTGGCCGAAGCCGTCATCCTGGCCCTCAATCACTTCAAGCTCAAGCGCCGGAAAGTGCTCATGTGCCCGCGCGTGCATCCGCAATACCGGGCGGTCGTCCGCACCTACACCCAAGGCATGGGCCTCAACATCACTGGCGACGACGAGTCGGATTTGCTGGCGAAGGATTTGTTGCCCCTGCTCGACGCCGACACGGCGCTGTTCGTGGTGCAATACCCGAACTTCTTCGGCGGCATCGAAAACCTGAAGCCAATTGCCGACGCCGTCCATGCGGCGGGCGCGTTGCTCTGCGTCGTCGCCAACCCCGTCGCCCTCGGCCTGCTGACGCCGCCCGGCGCGTTCGGGGCCGACATTGTGGTGGGCGAAGGCCAACCGCTCGGCGTGCCGCTTTCTTACGGCGGGCCGTATCTCGGCTTCTTCGCCACCAAGAAGGATTACGTGCGCAAGATGGCCGGGCGGCTCGTGGGCGAGACGACGGACGCCAATGGCAAGAAGGGCTACGTGCTGACGCTGGCCACCCGCGAGCAACACATCCGCCGCGACAAGGCCACGTCCAACATTTGCACCAACCAGGGGTTGATGGCGGTGGCGGCCACGGTTTACATGTCGGTCATGGGCAAACAAGGACTGCGGCGGGCAGCCGAGGTGTGTTACCACCGCGCCCACTACGCCGCCAGCCGCATTGCCGAGATTGACGGTTACACCGTCCTCCGCGACCAACCTTTCTTCCACGAGTTCGTCGTCCAGTGTCCGCGCCCCATCTCCGACATCAACGCCGACCTGTTCAACGAACATGGCATCATCGGCGGCTACGACCTGGGGCAGGACTACGCCCATCTCGATGGGCACATGCTCCTGTGTGTCACCGAACTGAACACGCCCGACGATATTGAAGAGTTGGTGGAAGCGTTGGAGCATTTAGGGTAATAACCAATAACTAATAACCAATATTGTTATTGGTTATTGGTTAGTAGTTATTATTGTTGCCATGACCGAACCTCTTATCTACGAACTTTCTTCCCCCGGCCGCGTCGGCGTGAGTCTGCCGGAGCCGGACGTGCCGCTCGCTTCGCTCGCCGACCTGCCCGCCGGGCTGGTACGCGACCTGGACACGTTGGACTTGCCCGAAGTGTCGCAGTTGGACGTGGTGCGCCACTTCAACCACCTTTCGATCCTGAATCACTCGATTGATCGCGGCTTCTACCCGCTCGGCTCGTGCACCATGAAGTACAACCCGCGCCTCAACGAAGACACGGCGCGTCTGCCCGGCTTCGCCTTCTCGCATCCCCTGCAAGATCCCGGCACGGCGCAGGGCAACCTGGCGTTGATGTATCAACTGCAAGAATGGTTGAAAGAAATTGGCGGTTTTGTTGCGGTGACCTTGCAACCGGCGGCGGGCGCGCACGGCGAGTTCACCGGCATTTTGATGATGCGCGCTTATCACCTGGACAAGGGTGACACGGCCCGCAAGAAGATTCTGATTCCCAACTCGGCGCACGGCACCAACCCGGCCAGCACCACCATGAGCGGCCTCGAAGTCGTCGAATTGCCGTCGGACGAGCGGGGCAATATAGACCTCGAAGCTCTACGCAAAGCCTGCGGCCCGGACGTGGTTGGCCTGATGATCACCAACCCCAACACCCTGGGCCTGTTTGAGGAACACATCGAGCAGGTGGTGAAGCTGGTGCACGACTGCGGCGGACTGGTGTATGGCGACGGCGCGAACATGAACGCCATCGTCGGCGTGGTCCGCCCCGGCGACCTGGGCTTCGACGTGATGCACTACAACCTGCACAAGACGTTCTCCACCCCGCACGGCGGCGGCGGCCCCGGCAGTGGGCCGGTGGGCGTCTCCGAGCGGCTCAAGGACTTTTTGCCGGCGCCCCTCATTGGCATCGTCGAGGAAGGCGACGGCGACGAGCCGCCGCTCTACGGCTTCGTCACTCCCAGGAAGACGATTGGCCGAATGAAAGCGTTTAACGGCCAGTTCGGTATGCACGTGCGGGCTTACACGTACATTCGCGTTCATGGCGCGTCGGGCTTGCGCGAGAACTCGGAAGCGGCAGTGCTCAACGCGAATTACTTGCTGGCCAAGCTCAAGGGCACATACCAGTTGGCCTACGACCGCGTTTGCATGCACGAGTTTGTGCTGGAGGGCCACTGGGCCGACGCGCCCGAGGTGCATGCCCTCGACATCAGCAAGCGCCTCATGGATATGGGGCCATATCATCCCCCAACCAATTACTTCCCTCTTATTGTTAAAGAGGCTCTAATGATTGAGCCGACCGAGACCGAGAGTAAAGAAATGTTGGATGCTTTTGCCGACGCTATGCTTAAGATTGCCGAGGAGGCCCATACCACACCGCAGATTTTGAAAGGTGCTCCTCATACAACACCAGTTGGCCGACTCGATGAAGTTAAAGCGGCAAAGGAGTTAGTGCTTTGCTGTAGACCTATTCCAGAATGGGCTGAATGATAGTGAGACCAAACTGCGATCGTGAGCGACAGTCGGTAACTTCTCACGCATCCGGCGATTGAAATCGCGGCACGCTTCGCGCAAGGCGAAGCCTGCCTCCGCAGGCTAGTACACGTTGGCGGAAATCTTCCACCGGTATTTAGGCCTAGACCTGCCGGGTCTCTGAGACCCGGCAGGTCTGGAAACCAGCGAGGGACTTCGGCCGGACTGTACTAGAGGCCAGTCGGCGTAGGCCGACTTTGCCTTGTGTAGGTGCACGCGAAGCGTCAACTGCCGTGAGCAGCTACGAGATTAGAGATTGGACTGCCGGGCGCTCACTTAGCGAGCACCCGGTTTTTGTTGTATGCTTGTGTCAGCACCTTTCTTTCAAGCCTGTGAAGGAGAGCCTGATATGTATCTCGAAAACAACAACGGCCCAACCCTGCCGCTCGATGGCTTGTGGCAATTCCGCCTCGGCCACGCGCCCGAAGTTGACCTGCCCGTGCCCTCGGCCTGGGAAGCGCACACCGCCGACAAGCTTACCGACGGCCCTGCCTTCTACCGGCGCAAGTTCGATCTGCCCGGCTCGTGGCTCGGCTCACGCATCCTCCTCGAAGCCGATGCCATCAGTTTTGAGGCCGCGATTCGCGTCAACGATCAGCTTGCCGGAACGCATCGCGGGATGTGGTCGCCGTTTCAGTTGGACATCACCGCCCTTGTCCATGAGGGTGAAAACGTGATCGAGATCGAAGTCTGGAAACCGGGCGAACGTTTCCCGTTGCGCGAGACCCTGGCCGGATTTTTGCCCGATGTTGCCACTACGTTTGGCGGCCTCTGGCAGAGCATCCGTTTGCGCGCCCTCAGCCTGGCCGCCCTGAGCGACTTGCGAGTCTTTGCTTACGGCGGCGGCTGGCTGGATGTGCAAGGCCAGATTGCGGGCCTGGGAGAACGGCGCACTACGGAAGTTGTCATTGAACTCTTGGACGCGGCAGGACAACTGGTGGCGCGCGCGCGGGCGCTGGTGGCCGGCGATCAATCGTTCGCCGCTCATCTTGAAACAGGCGGAGCCTCGCCCTGGGAGCCGGTGATCGGCGCTCCGTTGTACGCCTTGCGCACCTCGCTTCAAACGCGCGGCGTTGAAGTTGCCTACGCCACCCGGCGCATCGGCTTCCGCGATGTGGCGGTGGTTGATGGCAAGACGCTGTTGAACGCACAGCCGTTTCACCTGCGCGGCGCGCTCGACTGGGGCTGGGACGCGGCCCGCATTTGTCCCACGCCCCCCCGCGTCGAACTGCTCGACAACTTCGCCAAAGCCCGCGCCCTCGGCTTCAACCTGATCAAGCTCTGCCTCTTCGTCCCCGACGAGACTACCTTTGACGTGGCCGACGAAACCGGCATGTTGCTCTGGCTCGAACTGCCGATGTGGTTGCCCCGGGTGACTCCCGAGTTCCGCGAGCTGGCTCTGCGCGAGTACCGTGACATCTTTCAGCGGTTGCATCACCATCCGTCCATTGTCGTCGTCAGCCTGGGTTGTGAGTTGAACGCCGAAGCCGACGCTGGCTTCTTGCGTAAGCTCGGCGCACTGGCCCGCGAGTGGCTGCCCAACGCCTTGCACTGCGACAACAGCGGCTCGGCAGAGGCCTACGGCGGCGCCGCCACTCGCCCCGGCGATTTTTACGACTACCACTTTTATACCGACCCGCATTTCTTTCAGCCGCTCGTCCAGCACTTCCATCGCCCGTATCAGCCTGCCCGGCCCTGGCTCTACGGCGAGTTCTGCGACGCCGATACGTTGCGCGACTTTTCCAAACTTGACCCCGAGCCGTGGTGGCTGATTCAGCCGACTTCGTTGACTCGCGATGACTTCCTCTTCATGCGCGACTACAAGGATCGACTCGGTTCAGCCGCCGTGGTTGATGGGGCCGCCAGCCTGACCCAAACCGCCCGCCGCCAGGCCACAGCCGTCCGCAAGTATATCGTCGAGCAAGTGCGCCTGGGCAGCGCCAGCGGCGGCTACGTGATCACCGGCTGGGCCGACACCCCCATCACCACCTCCGGCGTAGTGGACGATCACCGCGAGCTCAAATTCTCGCCCGACGAATGGCGGCAATTCAACGCCACCTGTGTGTTGACAATCGATCGCGAACGCCGCCGGCGCTGGGTTGGCGGCGACCGCCCGGCGCACAAAGACCCGTTCACCTGGCGGCAGGGCGACGACGCCGAAATTCACCTGATTCTGTCGAACGGGCTGGGAGGTCTCGAACATGCCCGGTTACAGTGGCGGCTGACTGGCGCAGACGGCAAAGAAATTGTGAGCGGAACGAAAGAGGAAGTCGCCGTGCCGGGCGGCGAGTCGAACGAGATCGCCATGCTTCATTTCAAAATGCCGGGCTTGTCAGATCAGAGGCCGCTCGAACTGACGTTGAGCGCCGAGGTGGTGAGCGCATCGCGCGATTACTTCGTCGCCAGTAACTCGTGGAAACTGTGGGCCGTGCCGCGCACGCCGTCTCCCCTCTTTGAAGGAGAGAGGACGGGGGTAAGGGTCGAACTGACCGACGATTTGTTGAGGCGAGTCCGGCAGGGTGAAAGCGCCGTCCTCTGGCTCCGACAGCCCGATTCGCGCTTTACCCGGACCTGGTCATTTTGGCGCGAGGCAATTCACGTTTTTGAGCCTCACCCGTTTTGGGAACGGGTGCCGCACCCCGGTTACGCCGACATGCGCTTCTTCAGCGTGGCGACTGACTTTGCAATTGACCGGGAAATGCTGGCCGGGCTTCTGGGCGCAGAGGTGTACCTGACTCCTATCTGGCGGCGGTTCGACGCGCGCCAGATGACGTGGGCTGAATATCTGGTCGAAGCAGTTTGCGGTTCGGGGCGGCTGTTCATTAGCACCTTGCGCTTTGAGGGCGGCCTCGGCTCCCAGCCCGACACCTTCGATACGAACCCAATCGGCTGGTGGATGCTGGCGAATCTAATGGGCCGCTAAATAGTAGTCTTTAAGCAAGCTTAAGCCAACCTAACCAAACGGAGACTAACCAAGTCAATCGCTAAATAACAAAACTCAATGTAAAATAGCGTTACGACAAAGGCAAATCCGGCGAAAGCTGGAGACGCAAAGCTTTGGGTCTAAAGTTGCGGTGTCTGCAAACACCGCAACCATGATCGCCAGGCCGCCGAAGACGTAAAGACTTAACTTCCTTCGACGGGCCTGAGCAACTCAGGCCCGTTTCGTTTAAGCGGCTTGGCATCGGATGCAGGAAGAAAGGGCAATGAACAGTCTTTCTCTTTTTCGCACTACTGCCTCTCAGAGGCAAAAAGGTCAGGGTCTGGTGGAATTTGCCCTGGTCCTGCCGTTGCTGCTTCTACTCATGTCAGGCATCGTTGAATTTGGCCGCATGCTCGCCATTTACAATAGCGTCTCCAATGCCAGCCGTGAAGCCGTGCGCTGGGGATCCGTCGTCGGCGACTCGGATTCGAACCAGGATGGCGCACAGTATTACTTCCTGAACTGCTCAGGAATACGGGCCGCCGCGCGCCGCAGCGCCATTCTGACTCTGCTGGCCGACAACGACATCGTCATCGCCTACGAGAAGGCCAACGCCGATGGCGGCTTCACCCAGATCGGCAACTGCGTTCAGAATACCCAGCCCAACCCGCCCATCGAAAACGGTTACCGGATGGTCGTCACCATCAGTTCCACCTATTCGCCGATCCTGCCGATCCTGCCGTTTCCAACGCGCACTTTCTCCTTCTCCGCGGCGCGCACCATCTTCCCCAACATCGTCGGATCGCCCGCCTGTGGCGATAGCGTGGACAACGACAACGACGGTCAGACCGACTATCCCAATGATGTAGGATGCGCCAGCGCCGCCGATCCCGACGAAACAACCGCCAACAGCACCGCCACCTGCTACCCCCTGACGGTCAATGTGGCCCCCGCCAACGCAGGAACATACACCACCAACCCGGAATCTGATCCCAACTGCTCCAGCGGCCAGTTTTCCGATTTTGTCATCGTCATTGCCGCCGCCCAGTCAAGCTACAACTTTGTAGACTGGTCGGGGGATGCCAGCGGCACGAACCCTTCGCTGACCGTCTCCATGACGGGCGCTAAGACGGTCACCGCCAACTTTGCCGAGAATTGCTACAGCCTCAACATCTCCGTCAGCCCGGCGGGTGGCGGCTCGGCGACGCCGTCGGCCCAGAACTGTTCCACCGGTTACGCCGCCGGCACGGTCGTGTCGCTTCAAGCCAACGGCGGGAGCGGCTATGGCTTCTCGCACTGGAGCGGCGATGTCAGCACGATTGCCGACCCTGCGGCGGCCTCGACCACGATTACGATGGACGGCAACAGCGCCGACGGCACCGGCAACAAGACCATCACTGCCAATTTCATCCCGGTGTCGTGCTATTCGCTGGATGCAAGCGTCGCCACTTCGAGTTGGGGCGAGGGGGCAATTTCTACAAGCAGTTCGCCCACCAATTGCGCTGGCGGCAAATACAACCAGGGCACCCAGGTTTCGATTCTGGCAACGCCCCTCGAAGGTTATGAATTCGTCAACTGGACAGCAGACGAAGCAGGCACAAATGAAATTGGCGTGAGCAATCCGATCACAATCACCATCACCAGCAATCTGAGCGTCTTTGCCAACTTCGACGAGATTGAATACGAAGATTGCTACACGCTGACGATAAACGCGCTGGTGACCGGCGGCGGTGTTGGGGGATCGGTGATGGTGACCCCGGCCTCCGACGGTAGTTGTCCCGCCGGGCAGTATTCCGACGACACTCAGGTGACCGTGACGGCGGTGGCGAATTCCGGCTACAGCTTTACCGGCTGGAGCGGCGCGGCCAGCGACACGAGCGCCTCGACGACAGTCTCTGTGGACGAGAATCCGACCGTCGTCAACGCCAACTTTAGCCGCAACTGTTACACCTTGAGCATCACTCTCGTGCCGGGCACGGGCGGATCGGTGTCCACTAACCCTGCGTCTTCGGCTGGTTGCCCGGCCGGGAAATTTTATGCCGGGCAAGCCCTCCAGGTCACAGCCACTCCGGCAGCGGGCTATTCCTTTGGGTACTGGAGCGGGCTCGGCATGACGAGCACGTCGCCAACTGACTCCGGAGTCATGCCCGCCGCCGACGCCAGTGTAACCGCCCGGTTCAACGCCGCCTGCGTTAGCGCCGGAGCGCTTTCATCCACTTCCGCGCAGACGATCCAATTGAATTACACCAATTACACCGGCGTGACTCGTAGTATCACCCGCATTGATGTGACGTGGCCTTCGGGCGGCAATAAGCGGTTCACGAAGGTTGATTTTGGCACAGCACCGTCGAACTGGAGCAACCTGTGGAGCGACAACGAAAACAAGTCGCCGACGACCATCGCCAGCACGCTGTCGGGCTGGCAAAATGGCAACACCGGCATGCTCGACGCTACCACCAAGACGCTCTTGCTTACGTTCAACTTCAACGTCTCTGGCGTGTTCCAGGTGACAGCCACCTTCGACAACAATAGCAACTGTGCGGTCACCATCTCAAAGTCTTTCTAAGGAGGTGTCACAATGATCATTTTTCAAACAGACTCTCAGTCAAAACCCGGGGCGCGTCGCGGCGAACACGGGCAAAGCCTGGTCGAGTTTACCTTCATGTCTATCGTGATTGCCGTTTTACTGCTCGGCATTCTCGATCTGGGCCGGGCCTACTTCACTTACCTGGCCCTGCAGGATGCCGCCGGTGAAGGCGCGAATTATGGCGCGGTATATCCCAACCGCATCGCCGGCGACGATCCGGACAATATCACTTATCGAGTTCGGAATTCAGCGCCGGAGGGATCTCTGGTTGACATGAGCACAGCCAGCATTGACGTCAAACTCACCGGGGTCGCGCCGGGCAGCAAGATCACGGTGACGGTCACAACCCAATATCAACTGCTAACGCCGTTCGTCGGCGCGATTGCTGGCAGTCAGCATCTCCCTTTGTCGGCGCAATCGGTTGCGGTGATTACGACTGGAAACGGGAATTAGAAGCCTGGAGTTCAAAATGAAAAATGCTCATCGCGAATCGGAAAGAGGCCAGGCGCTGGTCTTGTTAGCCATGGGGATGGCTGTGTTGTTGGGGATAGCCGGGTTGGCGATTGACGGCGGCAATTTGTATGCTCACAAACGCCACGCCCAGAACGCGGTGGACAATGCCGCGCTGGCCTACGCCCTGGCTCTGAACCAGAACAAGGCCTCTGCCGGCCTGGCGCAGGCCAACTCGGTGCTGGCCGATAACGGCTACGTGAATGGACAGGACAATGCGGCGATCACTATCGCGCGTGGCCCGGCAGGCTTCGACGACTCTTACATCGAAGTGACTTTGACCGGCACGGTTCCAACCGCCTTTATTCATCTGGTATATGACGGGCCGGCGGCCTTTACCGTGCGCGCCGTCGCACACGGTCAACCAAGCGCCGCGCCAATGGCCGGATACGCCATCATCGGCCTCGCCGACTGCACCACCGCCGGCGGGCACAACGTTGGCATGAGCGGCGGCGGCAACAGCGGCAGTATCAACGTCCACAACGGCGACATCTTCCTCAACTCGCCGGAGAACGGGGCCAGCCCGCAACAACGTTGCGCGCTCAACCCGCCTAACAGCAACGGCAATCAGGGCATCACTGTAGACTCCGGCCACCAGATCATGAGCGTCGGCTCCTACAATTATTCCGACTCGCCTTATATCTCACCTTCGCCGATCGCCACCGGCGCGAATGGCGGCACGCCCGTGTCCGACCCGCTAGCCAGCCTGGAGCCGCCAACCTGCACCGGCAACGGCACGGTGAATACCGGGGCCGAACCCGATGTCTATTCTCCGGGCAACTGGGAAGGGCACGATCTGGGGCCTGGCACTTACCAACCCGGCATCTACTGCATCAGCGACTCCGATGTCAGCCTCTCCGGCAGTCAGACCATTGTCGGCAACGGCGTCGTTTTCTACTTTGTCGATCACGGGCTGAAGATCACCGGCCAGGCCGGGATCACCCTCACCGCGCCCAGTGCGACAACTTCGCCGGGCTGTCTGGGTGATGCCGACAGCACCTCGTCTTCCTGCCACTACGCCGGGATGGCGATCTTCGTGGCTCGCGGCAACACCAGCACCATTGACGTGCGCGGCAACGGCGGCACGGCCCTCACCGGCACAATCTACGCCCCCACTGCAACGGTGCAGGCCAAAGGCGGCGGCTCCGACCCTGACGAGACGGCAATGGTCGGGCAGATCATTGCCAGCAGCGTCGTCAACGCCGGCAATGGCTCGCTGGATTTGACCTACGTTGAGGACAAGGTCTACCACCTGCCGCCATACATTCAATTGGTAGAATAGGCGCGCCCTCAAAAATCACCACACGACCTGAGAGCCTGTTTAATAAATGCTCCCCAACCGCGTCCTCGCGGTTGGGAACGCCCGCGAGGACGCGGGCTAAGAGCAATTTTCAAACAGGCTCTGAGAGACCCGAAGAGCCGCTCTGCGAAAGCTCTTCGGGTCTTTGGCCGTTACAGTTGACAAAGCGGCAACGGAAATGAACTCTCAATGAAACTATTCTGAAACAAGATGAGAGTGCGCAATTTACAGTTTTTTGTTACGATATAAGCGCTTCGGCAATTCTGTTCGCAGGGACGTTTTTCCATCTAGAGCAGATTCCTAATTGGTTTACGGTGCCAGACCTGTCAGGTCTTAATCGGATCGCCGGTGTTGCCAGCTATTTTGCGAGACCTGACAGGTCTTTCTCCATAAATCGAAAAGGAATTCGCTCTAGCCGCCAATCTATTCTCAGGAGCGCTTATCCAATGTCTCGAAAACTTGTTCACCCACTGCAAACCTTGTTGACCATCTTGTTAGTTGCGACGTTGATTGTTCCCAACGGGGCGACCGTCGCCCAGTCGGGCGGCGATGAAGCCCCAACTGCCACCCCAACCGAGTCCCCTATTCCAACTGACACGCCTCTCCCGACCGATACATCCACCCCTACCGAGACGGTTGCGCCGGCTGAAACCCCAACCGAATTCGCAACCCCGACGCCCGATGGGGCGACCGCCACGCCTGAAGCAACGCCTGCCAACACACCCGCCGTGAGTCTAACAACGCCGGCGACGGCTCATCCTCGCCTGAGCAGTGCCCTCAAGCAATTGGCCGACACTTACGCGGCAGGCGGCGCGGCCAGCGCGAGCGCGCTGGCGCAGTCGTTTGGCATCAGCCTGCAAAGCTCGGACGAGAATGTGCAGGTGGTGGCGATGCTGGCCGACGGCCAGACAATGCACGACGCGCGGCAGGTGGTGGCCGCCTTCAATGGCCTGATCGAAGCAGATACCGATGGGCTGTTGCAGATCAGCCTGCCCATCAGCAACATGTACGCTCTCGCCGACAGCCCATTGTTTAGCGGAGTGCGGCTTCCGGTGTTGGCCGAGCCGCTGGCCGGCGCGTACAGTTCCGAAGGCGTGAGCCGCTCCGGCGCGGACGATTGGCACGCGCTTGGCATCACAGGCCGGGGAGTCAAAGTGGCGGTGGTTGACGAGGGCTTCGCGGGCTACACCGGCTTGATCAACACCGACTTGCCGCCCGGCGCCCTGCTCCACACCAAGTCTTTCCTGGCCAGCGGGAGCATGGGCGTCAGCACCCACGGCACCCAGGTGGCCCAGACGCTTTACGACATGGCCCCCGGCATCGAGCTGTGGCTGGTGACGGTCAGGACCGACCTTGAGTTTGCCGCCGCGATGGACTGGTTGATCACCCAAGACGTGGACATCATCAATTCGTCCATTGGCTTTTTGAACTACGACGACGGCGACGGGAACGGCGCGGCGGGCGGGCCTAACCCGCTGGTGGACTCGGTCAACCGCGTGACCGACATCAACAACGCTGCCGGCGGCATCCTGTTTGTGATCGCCGCTGGCAATCAGGCCTTCGGCCACCACGAGCAAACTTATGTAGCAGGTGAGCTTGTTGAGCCGTTTAGGCATAACTGGGCCCCTGTTGGCGATCCCGATTTCTACAACGAAATCATCGGCTGGCCCGGCAGTGGCGCCTGCCGCCAGGTGACGGCCCGGCTTTCGTGGAACGACTGGAACGGCCTGCCGCCCGGTCGCGACTACACTCTGCGCCTCATGCGCTTTTCTGGTGGTGTGTGGGATGACGTAGCAGTAATAAGCAGTAATGATCAGGAGAATGGCTACCCCTGGCCTATTGAGGAAGTTTCCGCCTGTGTCCCAACCGGCGGCAAAGTTGCCGTCGTCGTCGAAGGGGTGGACACTGGCGACGACTATCTTGAGTTGTACGTCAACTGGCCGTTGGAATACTCTACCCCGGGGAGCAGTCTGGTCAGCCCGGCGGATGCCTTCGTTGCCTTCACCGTTGGCGCATTCGACTGGCGGAACACCTCCTCACTCTCGCCCGATAGTTCACAGGGGCCGATCAACGCTATCGGCGGCAACAAGCCCATCGGCGACGAGGATATTAAGCCCGATATTTCCGGCCCGGCCTGCACTACCACCAATCTTTATAACAGCAGTAGCGGCGCGGGGTTCTGCGGCACTTCGGCGGCGGCGGCCCACGTGTCGGGCGCGGCGGCGCTGTACCTGCAAGTCAACCCGGGCGCGGCTCCGTCAACTATCCGCACTGATTTGAAGAACTGGGCTCAGCAGCCGGAGCCGCCTGCGCCTGAGCATCCGCCTAACCAATTTGGCGAAGGCACGCTCTTCCTCAATGTTGTTGATATTACACCGCCCAACGACTGCTTGCCAGCGGTTTGTCCGGCAGGATCATGGTCACTATTCCAGGGGGACGTGACTCGCACGGGCGCCAGCGCGGCTACCATGGATTCAGGCGCGTCGCTGTTATGGGCGACTAAACTGGCCGGCGATGTGCGCTCGCCGGTCCTCAGCCCTCTTGATTCTGACTTCCCCTGGCCGCGCGGCCTGGCGTATGTCAAGGCGGGCCGCTACGTTTACGCCCTCAACCCCGACTCGGGCACGGTGGTTTGGTCATTTGATCTGGGCGCCGCCGGAGCCGCCACCGGGCAAGGCGCGCCTGCCGTCACCGACTACAAGAACAATGGCACGCCCGGCTTCCCTGACGACGATGAAATGTATGTCTATGTCGGCAGTGGCGACGGCTACTTCTATAAAATCAATGCCATGGATGGCCGGGTGAACATTCCACCGGCCTGCAAGTCGGCCAAGCTGGGAACCAACCTGAGCAAAGCCTCGCCGGTCATCGGCAGGGACGGCGCCGTTTATTTGGTTGACGACGCGGCCATTGACCGCCTGATCGCCGTTGACCCGGTGGGGTGCAAACAGAAGTGGGTAATCAGCCTCGGCGCTGGGGCGGGCACGTCCTCTCCCGTTTACTGGGACAGCGTCGGCGTCGGCGCCCCGATCAGCAATGACCGCATTTTCGTCGGCGCCGACAAGCTGTACTCGGTCACCATTTGGGGCGGCATTGATTGGGCGGTGTCGTTGAAGACGGTCGGCGAGGCGGCCACCGTGCCGACCACGCCGCTGGTGATCAACGATTCGGTTTATGCCGTCAACAGCCTGGGCGACTTGTACTGGGTGCAATTCCCCGGCGATCCCGCCACCGCTACCGCCATGCGCGTTGCCAATGTCCCTCCGGGCGCGCACGCCAGCGGCTCGCTAGCCGCTTACTTTGACAGTCACCCGGGCATCAACCAGTATCTTTTGTACTGGGGCCACCTGAACACGATTTACCGCTACGATGTCACCACTGATGTTCTTGATGCGGCTAACTCGGCCCGCACCCATGCGCTGGAAATCGCCGGCGCCAATCTGAGCGATACAACTCCGGTGACGACCAACCCGGCGGAAAACCAGGGCATGGTGTTCTTCGGCGCAAGCAACAGCAAGTTGTATGCAGTTGATGCCGAAGACACGACCCTTGTGAGCAGTTGGACTCTTGGCGGCAGCACCGCCGTTGGCCTGGCCGTTGCAACCGATGCCAACGGCGACGGCTGGCTGTTCGTACCTTCCAACGACGACAACTTGCGCCTCGTCGGCACTCTGCCTACTGCGTGCTTCAATTGTAAAGCTGAAGCAGGCTCGGATTGGCCGCTCTTTCAGCGAACGGCGACTCGCACCGGCGCAGGAAGCGACACGGTTCCCACTTCGGCGGCGACTCCGTGGATTCCGCTCTGGGCGCGCAACCCCGGCGGCGACGTTTTCCCGCCGGTGGTCGGCGATGCCGGCGGCGGGGCCGGGCAAGGGATCACCTACTTTGTCACCGGGCGTTATCTGCGCGCCCTCGATCTGGCTACTCGCAACGTGCTCTGGTCTTACGATCTGGGCGTGGCCGGCACGTCGCTTGGTTTTGCCGCTCCGGCAGTGGCCAACCAGGATGGCGTCGAGCCGGGCTTCGGCGATGGCGTGGTCTACGTGGGCGGCAAGGACGGCGTTCTGCACGCCGTCAACGCCGTAGACGCCGTAAACGGAATCGGGGTGCGAGTGTGGGCCAACGATTTCGGCGGCGACATTTCCAAAGCGTCGCCGGCGATTGGCGACGACGGCACGGTGTACGTGGTGGAAGACGCCGCCGCCGACCGTTTGATCGCCGTGTCGCACCTGGGCGCGATGCGCTGGTCGGCAAGCATCGGCGCCAGCGTGGTTGCCAGCTCGCCGGTCTATTTCGACAGCGGCGATCCCAATACGATTACGGGCGACTGTGTATTTGTGGGCGGCAACAGATTGTATGGCTTCAAAGCGGTAGACGGCACAGCTTGCGCCGGCTGGGACGCCGCCGGTTACCTGCTTGGCCTGGCGACGAACACCGTGCCGGGCGCGCCGCTGGTCACTGGCGGCTTTGTGTTTGCCCTCAACAATGCCGGCGATCTGCATCGTGTGCCAACGGGCGGGGGCGGGGCAACGCCGGTGGGTGATGCGCTGACCGGCACTGGATCAGGCTCGCTGGCCTTTGACTTTGGCGGTTGCGCCGGCGGTTGTATTTACTGGACGTTGGGCGGCAAACTGCAACGCTGGAGCGTAGGCGGCGGCGCGGTTACGACCATCACCGGCAGTACCGGCGCGACGGCGAACAGCACGCCGGTCGTAGACGCCGCCGGAAACGTCTTCTTCGGCACAAGCGACTTCAAGTTGTGGTGGGTGACCCGGGCTGGCACGACGGCGACGCTGGTTTACACTGCCGCCGGTTCGATGGCAAACGCGGGCGCAATCACCGACAACCCGGCCGGCGGCATTTTGCTCTGGCCCTCGGCGGATGACAAGCTTTACGCCTTTGGCGCGGTGGAAGGCGGGTGCGGCGCGTGCAACCTTGCCTCTGGCGGGTGGCCGGCGCTTCAGTCTAACAACGCGCGTGTTCCTGGCACGGCGTTCGACATCGGCGGCAGTAATGCCCGGCAGGCGCGCCTGTACACTGCGGCGGCTCCGCTCCGCCCACCGGTTACCGACGGCACGTACCTCTACTTCGTTTCCAGCCGCACCCTGTACGCGCGCTCGTTGACAGCGGACTCCAACTTGTGGACGTATGACCTGGGCCTGGCGGTGACGGCGGGCGCGTATGGAATGCCGGCCATTGGCACCACCGACGGCGCGAACCGGATCGTTTACGTGGGCGGCTCGGATGGCAACCTGCACGCGGTTGACGTTTCAAATGGCGCGTTGATCTGGAAGACTGACGTCGGCAACAACATCTCCAAAGCTTCCATCGCCGTAACTGGCGGCAGCAGCGGCATCATCTTTGTCGTCGAAGACAACGTCAGCCCGGCTCCTGATAACCTGATCGCCGTGGACTACAAAGGCTCGATAGTCTGGAAGCAGGCCATCGGCAATTCGGCCGGGACATCGTCGCCGGCGATTAATGGCTCGACGGTCATCGTGGGCGGCGGCGCTGGCCTGTATGCATTCAATATGGCCAATGGCGTACCGGTATTTACTGCAACGATTGGTCTGGTGAACAGTTCGCCAGCAGTGTTCCTGCCTGATGGTTATTACGTGGTGACGAGCGCCGCCCAGTTGTACAAGGTGACGACTGCCGGGGTGGCGGGCGCATCGCTGGCCGACGTGGCCGGGACGGGTGGCTCGGCGGCGCCGCTGGTGGTTAGCGGCAGTCCGACACGTATCTACTTTGGCGTGGGCAGTATCCTGTATCGCTATCAAACGTCGCTCACATCAAGAACGTTGGGCGGCGATCTCAGCCATTCGTCACCGCTTGCAGGCAGTTCAGCCACGTTCGTTTACGTTGCCTCCAGTGATGGCAAGATGTACGTCCTGCCTGAAGCGTTAGGCAGTATCAGCTACTCCAGCCCCGCCGCCGGATTCAGCATGGCCGGCGCGGGCGCGTTCATTGACAACGACACGCTCGCCTGGCCGGCCCAAAACGGCAAACTGCTTATCTATGAGAACAGCGGCGCGGCTGGCAGTGAGATCACCGTCGGCGGCCCGTGGCCGCTCTTCCAGAAGAATGATACCCACACCGGCGCTGGCGGAGCGGCGGTAGACCCGGACGCGGTCGAGCAGGCGACGATTCCGGGCGGCGGCGATGTCCGCCCGCCGGTCATTGACAACACCCGCCTTTACTTCACCGCCGGCCGTTACCTGAACGTGGTGAATGTCAGCACCGGACTGGTCGTCAAGACTTATGACCTGGGCGCAACCAGTTCCGTGGCCGGCTACGCTTCTCCGGCAGTTGTCACCACCGACATCACGCGGGTGATTGTGGCCGACAACAACGGCGTGGTGCGCGCCTACGACCCCGGCAGCGCCGGCGCCGGCCCGCTGTGGTCGGTGGATGTTGGGGCAAACACCTCAAAGGCCTCACCCCTCATCGGGCGCAACGGCCTGGTGTACGTGCTGGAAGACGCGGCGGTTGATCGCCTGCACGCCATCAGCCTGACGACCGGCGGCTTGTTGTGGACGGCGCCTCTCGGCGCTGGCCCTGGCACCTCTTCGCCAATGTACTGGAGCGAAGGAGTTTGTTGCAGTAACGATCGCGTTTTTGTCGGCGCGGATAAGTTGTATGCGTTCAATGCCAACCAGCCCCAGGGCGGCCTGCCCGTTGGAAGCAGCGTAGTGCTCACCGGCGCTATCGCCTCGGCGCCGATGAGGATCAGCAACTCGGTGCATGTGTTGACGACCTCGGCCAAGCTGTATCGCTTCCAGGCCGATATCCCGAATTTCACTGGCTCGAACCGCCCTGTCTCGGCGAGCATCCCCCCCACGATTGTTGGCACGGTTGGCTCCTCCTCGCTGGCGACTAATGGCACTAACATCTTCTTTGCAGTCGGCAACAAGCTGTATCGGACCGACACTGCCATGTCGGCGCCGACAAATGTGGCGCTAGGCACGCTGACGACGAACTTTACCAACGCCACGCCGTTGCTGGACAGTGCTGGCAACGTCTTCATCGGCGGCGCGGATGGCTCCCTCTATGGCGTTGATGGCGACGCGGCGCCGATGATTCAGTTGACGCCTGCCTATAACGCAGTGAACTTTACCGGCTGGCCCAAGCGCATCGGCGTTGGCACAACGGCGGCCAGCGCCGCGGGCGCGCTGGCGATGGATGCCAGCGGCAACTTGTACGCGCCTTCCATTGACGACAACTTGCGCCGCTTTGGCGCGGCGGCGGTGGCCTGCCTGGGCGGGGCCGGGCAATGCCATCTGTATACGGAGGCCCCGTGGCCGATGTTCCAGCACGACGCCGGCCACACCGGCCACAATGACGTCGGCGCCGGGCACCGCACGCCGCTCGTGCGCTGGTCGAAGACCGTCACCGGCGTTTTCGCCCCGCCGCGCACGCCGGTGTTAGGCCCGGCCCGCACCGGCTTCTCGAGTGGCGTGCTGTACCACACCAGCGGGCGGTATGTCATTGCCCGTAATGCTGTGGATGGCAACCAACTGTGGGCTTACGATCTGGGCACGGCCGGCACGCCGGGCGGCGGGGCCTCGCCGGCATTGCTAGTCGTTGACGACAACGCCGGCACTGACAGCGACGCCGTATATCTGATCGTCGGCGCCAAAGACGGCTTCTTGTACGCCCTGGACGCCAACACCGCCCAGCTGAACGGTCAACTGGTGTGGCGGGTTGACCTGGGGGCCGACATCTCCAAGTCGTCGCCCCTCGTCGGCCCGGACGGCACGATCTACATTGTCGAAGATACGACGATCGATCGCCTGCACGCGGTATACTGGAACGGCGCGCGCCGCTGGGTGCAGACGCTGGGCGCTGGCACGGGCGCATCCTCGCCGGTGCTGTTTGACACGACGGTTGACAAAGTCATCGTCGGCTCGGCCAACAAACTGTATGCGTTCGACGCGGCCACAGGGGCCGCCGTCACCGGCTGGCCGCTCACGGTTGGCACAACCGGCACGGTCAACACTTCGCCGGCGGTGAACGGCGATAACTTGTGGGCGCTCAACAGCACCGGCAAGTTGTATCACGTTAACCTCGCGGCGGCGTCGCCAGCGGCGACCCTGGCCGTCACTGCGACCGGCGCAATCAGCGATGGCGTTGCCCCGGCAGTGCAGAATGATCCGTATACCGGCAACGACATCATCGTTTTCACGGCTGGCGCCCGTTTTTACCGCGGCGTGTGGGATGGCTCGACGTTGCCTTTCCCAACGGTTCCTCCTCTCGATCCTCTGTCAGTACGCTTCTGGAGTTTCAGCCAGACCATGGGCAACGTATCGCCGGTGGTGGACGACAACGGCTGGAGTTACGTCCTCGACAGCGCCGGTTACTTGCGTGCTTTCTATCGTTATGCGCCCTGGCCGCTCATGGTTTACAGCAAGAAGATCGCCACGCAAGGCACACTTGTGGGCGGCATCATTGTGGGCGATACCGGAATGTTATTCATCCCCAGCCGCAACAACACAGTTTACGCGGTGGGGGCGCCATAAATGGGTGAGGCCCTCCGGTTTTTTGGGAGCCGGAGGGCTTCTTATTACAATCCGTTGCCGATTTCGCCAACAGTATCAAAGTTTGTCAGTCAGGGGAGGCCGCATCAAGGGATGCGGCCTCCTCAACCGGAACTGGCTGACATGCTTTGCGCGCACACTGGCGTTGGCAAAAACGCAAGTTGTGGCCATGCTCAGTATAAAGCCTCGACTCCGCTCGGAATTTTCAAGTGCGGGCAGGATGCAATGTTATTGGAAAGGTATTATCATATGACATCACAGTGCGAATTGCACCTGTTAGAACTTGTTTCTTATGGTGCTTTACTACTACTCGCAAATGGCGGTTAGCTCCTTGCTCGTTTTTTGACCGCTTCTTTACAATCCCCGCCTAGAATTTGGCGCAGGAAAGTTCTAATTTTGCTGTGATTCTATTTGCAGAGGCGCGGCGAGGCCCCGCCTGCTGATTATAAGGGCGGCGCTGCCGCCGAGGAGCCACCCGAACATGCACCGCCAACTTCTTATTCAACGCCTGCACCATCTCCTGAGCCTTCTGGTTATCGTCAGCCTGCTCTTGCCGGTCGGGCTGGTTGCGGCCCAGGAGGGCGGCACGGAGACGCCGGCCGCTACCACGACCGACACCCCCGCCCCAATCGAGACGCCTGCACCGGAAGCCACTGCGACCGAGACTCCGACGGAAGCTCCGGCCGAGGCGGCGACCTCTGAGCCAGCGCCGACAGAGCCGGCTCCGGTGACGCCGTCTCGTGATGGCAACGCCGATCCACGCTTGAGCAGTGCGCTGAACGATCTGGCTGAAGCGTATCAGGTTGGCGGCGCGGCGGCGGCCCTCGGCGTGGCCGAGGCCCAGGGCCTGTCGCTTCAGGCCTCGGGCGAGAACGCGCAGGTGGTGGCCATGCTGGCCCCGGGCCGGACGGCCAACGAGGCCCGCGACCTGATCGCCAGCCTGGGCGGCGTG